>Ga0137412_10000178_pt1 | contig 40955 bp, 29 predicted proteins | sample CZODoug2_1_16fun_FD_122160 | JGI IMG/M metagenome (GOLD analysis project Ga0137412, IMG submission 122160) | Vadose zone soil fungal communities from Angelo Coast Range Reserve, California, USA - CZODoug2_1_16fungal (Hybrid Assembly) | ecosystem: Environmental > Terrestrial > Soil > Vadose zone...
TCTTCACTGAAAGACCACTCCGCCGGACCATCCAGCGTCACGCGATTGTTGTCGTAGATCCAACAGAGATTCGAGAGCTTCAGATGCCCCGCGAGAGAAGCCGCTTCGCAACAGACGCCTTCCATTAGATCGCCATCTCCGCAAACGGCGTAAACATTGAAGTTGAAAATATCGAAGCCGGGCTTATTGAAATTCTCCCCAAGCCATTTCCCGGCAATGGCCATGCCCACGCTGTTTCCCGCACCCTGCCCCAGCGGTCCGGTGGTGGTCTCAACTCCGGTGGTCAGATGCGATTCAGGATGTCCGGGAGTCCGGCTGCCGATTTGCCGGAAGCGCTTGATCTCCTCCATCGGCACGGAGAGCGCATCGGTCACCTCGCCCTTGGCATTGACGGCGCGCACTCCGGCGAGGTGCAGGGTGGCGTAGAGCAGCATCGAGGCGTGGCCAGCCGATAAAACAAAGCGATCCCGATTCAGCCAAGTGGGATCGGCCGGATCGTAGCGCAAGAATTTTTGCCAGAGTTCGTAGACCACTGGCGCAAGGCCCATAGGCGCGCCGGGATGGCCTGAATTTGCCTGCTGGACCGCGTCAATCGCCAGAGTTCGGATGGTGTTGATGCTCAGCTGGTCGATGACCCTTTGGCGGTCACTCAGAACTAGATTCGGCTGGCTCACATTCGCTCCCGCTGCGGGCAGGAGGGCTCCCGCAGATCGTATTCAGATTTTAGATGCACCGCGGACCGCAACGGCTTAAGAGATTTTACGCCAAAATGAAACGGCCTGCTCGTTTAGACAGGGAAGGGAAACGGCGGGCACGCAGCCGAATTATCGAGTCAAAAGAGTGTGCCACTTTGAGATGCCATTCGGCTGGACGCCATTCAAACGACAAAAGCGGCCGGGCTTCCGCCGAAATACGCGACAAACTAGACGCTACAAGGCCCGCAGATGTCTGTCAACGATGTTAAGGAATTTTAAAGGATTCAGAAGATTACAAGCAAGGAAGGTCGCTATTACCGCCGGAACATCCAAGAATTAATCCTTCTGTGATTTATCAGGAAAGAGCCGGTGCACTTCCTCCATGAGGGTTTCCGGCATTTGGCTTTTTTCCACAAAGCCGTGGGCCCCCCACCGTAAGCACTCTTCCCGCAGTGCGAGTCCGCTTAACTGCGAGTAGATGAGCACACGAATCTCCGGGTAAGCCTTGCGCAATTCCATCGTGGCTTCGAGGCCGTTCTTCAGAGGCATGCTGAGGTCGATGAGAATTAAGTCGGGCCGAAAGCGCTGAGCCTGGTGCAGGGCATGTTGACCGTCGCGAGCAGTCCCAACGATCTGGAATGCGCCTTCAAATTTGAGATACCTACAAACGGAACGTAGCGCGGTCGGAGAATCATCGGCAACCAGGACACGGATACGGCCATCGCGGGATTCCACAGCGCTCCCCCTAGGGAACCCAAAGCGTCCCACTAGTGTGGGAGAGTGTGCCCCAGGGGGGACCCGAGGGAAATGCAGCTGATTCCCTAGGGGTTTCCCTGTAGTTGCGGGCAGGGTATTAGCTCTGGATGATATTGTTGCGCACGGCGTAGCGGACTAGATCGGCAAGGGAATGGAAGTCGAGCTTCAGCATGATATTGGCGCGGTGAGTCTCCGCCGTTTTCACGCTGATCCCCAGGTAACCGGCAATTTCCTTGTTGCTTTTTCCTTCGGCGAGTAGCTGCACGATTTCGCGCTCCCGCGGGGTCAAGCGGCTGCGCGGAGAGCCTCTGAACGCCAACCCGTCCTCGGAAGGGCTGGCTGCGTTAGAGGCAGCCTCGGATACCCGTGATGACAAGTAGGGTTTATGGCGGCGAAGCGCGTCTACGGCAGCGATCAAATTGCGGTCCGCGTCATCCTTTAAAATGTAGCCATGGGCCCCCGCTGCCAGGACCTCCTGCACCAAGTGGTCGGAGTCGTGCATCGTCAAAATTAGGATTTCCGTCTCTGGAGAGAGCTTCCGGATCTGGCGCGTGGCTTCGACGCCATTCAGCAGCGGCATGCCGATGTCCAAGACCGCGACGTCGGGCTTGAGTTCGCCGGCTTTCTCCACGGCCTCACGGCCATTGGAAGCTTCCGCACAGACTTGCCAGCCCGTCTTGGACTCCAGCAGAGCCCGGAGTCCTGTCCGCACGACTTGGTGGTCATCGGCTACGAGAATGCGAACTGGCATCGGAAACCTCGGTTCTCAAAGGAATGGAAACCCGCACCGTCGTTCCAGACGCGCTGGATTCTATCTCAAGTTTTCCGCCAAGTTGCGTCATTCGCTCGCGCATGCCGAGGATCCCGACACCCAAGCGAGTCCCGGAGCCGTTTCCGCGCTCGATGGTTTTCGCAGCCATCCCGCGGCCATGGTCCATGATTTCGAGGGCGACGCCCTCGGTCTCCTCGCGCAAGTGAATCTCGGCTGTCTCGCTGCCAGAATGCCGTTGAATATTCGTCAGGCTCTCTTGAACGATACGGAACAGGGCCGTCTCCGCTTCCTGAGGCAGGCGGCCGAATCCGGACTGAATCTCCAATTCGAGCTTGATCCCGCTGCGCTCGCTGAATCCCTCGACATACTCTTTCAGCGCGGATACCAGTCCCAGTTCGTCAAGTAGCGGAGGATGTAACAGATACGAGAGCGTTCGAATCTCCCGCGACATTTCCACGAGCACTCTTCTGGCCTCCGCCAGCGCCCGGCGCGCGGATTCATCTTTGGATGTCAGGGAGCGCGTGGCTTGCGCAACATTCAGGTTCGCTGCCAGAACGCTTTGCGCCAGGCTGTCGTGCAGTTCCCGCCCGAGGCGCCGCCGCTCTTCGTCTTGAAGCTGCAACAAACGAGTGGAAAGCTGGCGAAGCGCCTCCTCCGCTTGCTTGCGCTCGGTGATATTTATGAATGTGTTGATCGACGCCGAAACCGAACCGTCTTGCGCAAACTGTGGCACCACGTTTCCCATCGTCCAGAGAACTTCGCTCGATCCCGGGCGACGCCATCCAATCACTTCATTCTTGAACAACTGTCCCGTTTTCACGGCGAGTGGTCCTCGCCGCATCGAGGAGGGGACTTTCGTTCCGTCCTCCCGAATGGAGATCAAGTTCAGTTGTGACGAGTCTTTTCCCCGCGCTTCCTCCAGGGTAATTCCAAACATCCGTTCTGCCGCTTGATTTGCAAACTGCACTCTGGCATCGGGCCCCAGCACGACAACGCCGACATTGAGATCCCGTACGAGCGTCCGAAAACGCTCTTCGCTGGCCCGCAGGGCCTCTTCGGCTTGCTTCCACAGAGTCACGTCGGAAATGGATAGAATTGCGTTGGCTACTTTTCCTTCGGAGGTGAGGTGGGGCACGGCGTCCACCAAAGTCCACAAAACTTCGTTTCCTTGCGCACGGCGCCATCCCACCATCTCGTTCCTGACCGGTTGTTTGGTAGCAATCGCTCTCGGTCCAGGACGCCTTTCGAAAGGGATCTCCGTTCCGTCCTCGCGAATGGCCTTCATACTGAAACTCGATGTGCTCTTCCCGCGAGCGGCTTCCTCGGTCAGTCCAAACATCTCTAGCGCAGCTCGATTCGCAAATTTGGTTTCCGCATCGGGGCCCAGCAGGACCACGCCGACATGCAAGTCCTGAACGAGATTGCGAAAGCGTTCCTCGCTGGCTCGCATCGCTTCCTCCGTCTGCTTGCGGGCAGTAATGTCCCGTACGATGGCCAGAGCGCAGAGCTTTCCATCCAGTTCAATCAGCGTCCCCGAAAACTGGGTTATGCGAGTTTCTCCCGACTTCGTCAGGCACACAAACTCCTCGTCTCGGACTTCTGATTCTTTTTGGAGTTTGGCCATGATCTCCGCCCGGCGATCCTGATCCTTCCACAGGTTCAGTTCCAGCGGAGTTTTCCCGAGAACCTCTTCGTGCGAAAAACCAGTAAGGCGGGTGAAGCTGTCATTGACTTCCAGAAACTGGCCTCCCGGTACCGCGCTGATCCCGACAGCATCAGGGCTGGAACGGAAGGCAATAAGGAACATGCGTTCCGAACGCATCAAAGCTTGCTTCGTTTCAACAAGATCGTCGGCAATCCGTCGCTGCTTTTCATTCGTCAACACGAGCCGGGCGCCAGAGAGAATGAACGAAGCAGTGACGGCGATTCCGGCGAGGGTGATCTGTTCCGCGGCAATGCGACGGCCCATGAAGAGAACCAGCAATGGGATGAGGATAGGCAAGGCTTGAGAAATAACAATGGTGCGAAATCTCGAGCTCGCCCGGCTAGGCAAAGGGTCCTCCTGGCGGTTCCAGGTAGCCGCAACAAGCGCAGCAAACAGGTAAGGCGCGCACCCGGTGACGTCCGTCCATGTCGCTTTGGTGTGCGATGTGTACGGAGCAAGAATAAATAGGTATTCAGAACCGGCCGCCAACAGAAAAAGGCCGGCCATTTTACGAAAGAAGTCCCTGACCGATCCCTCGGGGACACTGAATGCGCGGATAACAAATCCTACAACAAGTACCGCATCGCGAATCATCTGAAGGCGGATGATCTTGGCGATCATCTGCGGCCCTTCGGTTTCCCATCGCGAGGGAATGTAAAAGAAATAAAGGTAAGCGGTGAGCGCCACCACCCCAATCTGGGCAAAATCCAATGTTTGCTGCCAATCGATGGCCTTGGATTCTTTCGCCGGCCGCGGCAGTAGCATCATGGCGGCGGGTGTCACCCAAAGGATAAAAAGAATATCCGATGGCCATGGAGTCAAGGTGGGAGCGTGAGCGATACTCTGATAGAAGGTCTCCAGAGTTTGCGCAGCGCAGCCCAAAAAGAGTGCCGCGGCTAGCAGCATCCACAATTGGCGCAAGTAGGCTTTAGAACGCCGGGCCACCAGAAGTGAACACAGAGCAGCCCAAAGGACGATTGCGCTCTGCAGGAGATTTGATAACAGCAGACTCGTAGAAGGCTGAGGAACTGCTTCAACCACAACGAGCAGTAGTGCCGTCAGGAAACCTGTGACAGCGATAACGAGCCAGGAAAACTTGCCTGAGGGACGCAAACGAGAGACTCCACACGCTGCATTCAGTCTATGTCGAGTCCACTTTGCGAACAATCGCCGTGACGGGACGTGATACGAATAGGCAACACTCATAATTCAAGCCCCCAACCGTCGGAAACGGGAACCCCTTCTGTTGCTGGAAAATGAGTTGAGGTCAGGTCGGGCGTGTGCACCGACGCATAAGTGTTGCGGTGGGTGCCGCCGTCCGTTAGATTTGTATCTGCCGCTGCCCGGGTGGCGGAATGGCAGACGCTGAGGACTTAAAATCCTCCGGGGTTTTACCTCATGGGGGTTCGAATCCCCCCCCGGGCACTTGTTTTTTGGGGCGCGCACACCATTTTCGTCACAGCTACCGCAAGAACCTTCCACCCCGCGCCGTATCTTCTTCTAGAATCTCAGTGCCTGCGTCCGGGCTATGCTCACGCAGGCGAACGCGGCTGATATTTGGAGGCGATGTGGTTTTGAGCGACAACTTCGACCTGATCGTGATCGGCTGCGGCCCAGCCGGCGAAAAGGCCGGTGCGCAGGCGGCGTACTTTGGCAAACGCGTTGCCGTGATCGAGCGTGCCGAGCATACGGGCGGGAGCTGCATTAATACCGGCACCGTTCCCAGCAAGACGCTGCGCGAATCCGCGCTTTATTTTTCCGGCTTGAAGCAACGCGGCCTTTACGGCATCGATTATTCGCTCAAGGAAAATCTTACCGTCCACGATTTCATGCACCACGAGCGTGAAGTCGTCGAGATGGAGCGCCAGCGCATCCTAAAAAATCTTGCCCTCCACCACATCGAGCTCGTGCGCGGGCAGGCTGCTTTTCTGACACCACACACCGTGGCTGTTGCCGGTGCTCAGGGCATGCGTCAGCTAAAGGGAGAAGTCATCCTTATTTCCACCGGCTCCAAACCCCATCGCCCTTCAGAGATTGCTTTCGACGACATCCACACTTTTGATTCCGACACGTTTCTTCAGATGGATCGCATTCCGAAAAGCCTCGCGGTCATCGGCGGCGGCGTGATTGGTTGCGAATACGCTTCCATTTTCAAGGCGTTGGGAGTTGACGTCACGCTCGTCGACGGCCGCGACCGACTTCTCCCCTTTCTCGACAACGAAATCTCCGATCGCCTTCGCGACCGGCTTGCTGCCCTTGGAATGCATTTCCTGTTTAACGAGCGGCCGGTCAAAACCGAGAATTCCACGACTGGTGTGCGTCTGACGATGAAAAGCGGCAATGTCCTCGAAACCGATGCGGCGCTTTTTGCCGCCGGCCGCCGCGCCGCCGTGGATGGCTTGGCTCTCGAAAAAGCGGGCCTGGCGATCAATGATCGCGGGTATATCCCAGTCGACGAGCACTATCGAACGGCTGTCCCGCATATTTATGCGGCCGGCGACGTCATCGGGTTCCCGGCGCTGGCCTCCACTTCGATGGAGCAAGGACGCGTCGCTGTCTGTCACGCTTTTGGTTTGAAATACAAAGAGCGCGTTGCTTCTCTGCTCCCCATGGGCATTTACACCATTCCGGAAATTTCCGCTGCTGGCGAGACCGAAGAATCCTGCAAGGAAAAGAAAATTGATTACGTCGTCGGCCGTGCGCTCTACGAAAACAACGCTCGCGGCCACATCGTGGGCGATACGGCGGGCTTGCTCAAGCTCATCTTCGCTCGCGCCGGCAAGAAACTTCTCGGCGCCAGCATCATCGGCGAAAGCGCCACCGAACTAATCCACATCGGTATGATGGTCCTCGACAATGGCCTCACCATTGACGAGTTTATCGAGCAGGTGTTCAACTATCCCACGCTCAGCGAACTTTACAAATACGCGGCCTATGACGGCCTCGGCAATCTTGCCGGCCACAAGCTTCGCGAAGGTTAAACATGAGATTCCTTCTTCTCTTCTCTATTCTTCTCTGCGCTCTTTGCGTCTTTGCGTTAACTTTCTCCCCCGTGTTTTCCGTCTCACCGCTAACCGCTCACGATACATCAGAGCACTCGCGTTCCTACTTGGGCTTCGATCGCAACATGTATCCCGGAGATTCAAGTCTTCCCATCTTGCGCAAAAGTTTCGCGTTCATCAGCTACTGGCTCAGTCCCCCGCCCGGCGAAAGGCGCAACACCTGGAAGGGAAAGCGCGAACTTCTAGTCTCACATGGGTTTGGATTTTTAGTTTTGTATCGCGGGCCAGACAGCGGCGAGCTCAAAAGTGAAACCGATGCGAGGGTGAAAGGGAATAAGGACGCCGGCGAAGCCGCCGCCGCTGCGAAAGAAGAAGGCTTCGCAGCTGGAACAATTATTTTTCTGGACATCGAGGAAGGCGGTCGCCTCCCCGGCACTTATCACGCCTATCTCCGCGCCTGGATGGACGAACTCAAGCGTGCGAGCTTTACAGCTGGCGTCTACTGCTCCGGTATTCCTGTGAAGGAAGAACCCGGAGTCTCCATCACGACCGCGGACGACATCAGCAGTCACGCGCCTTCCCACGAAATCGTGATCTGGGCCTACAACGATGCCTGCCCTCCGTCGCCTGGCTGCGCATTTCCAGTAAACCCTCCAGCACCTTCGGCGAGCGGCATCTCTTATGCTGCGGTCTGGCAATTTGCGCAATCGCCGAGGCGAAGAAAACTCACCGCGCGTTGCCCCGCGAAGTACGCGCCAGATGGCAACTGTTACGCGCCTGGTGACACCGCTCACGCATGGTTCCTGGATGTGAACAGCGCTACCTCGGCCAATCCATCCGGTGTCCCCAAATGATCTTTCCAGAAAACACAAAGAGGCGGGTTTGACCCCACCTCTCTCCCTGCGACCTGCAGCCGTGTCTTAGATTTGCCCAAATCCGCCGTCGACAGGGATCTCAGCGCCCGTGATAAAGGATGCATCCTGCGACGCGAGGAACGCCACAGCCCCGGCGACTTCCTCCGGCTGTCCGATGCGCTTCATAGGCACCTGGGAAATAAAGCCTTTAAGCATTTCGTCCAACGTTTCTTTGGAGAGCCCCGTGCGTGCAAATCCGGCCGGTGTCTCAATCGGTCCGGGGCTCACGGCGTTCACACGGATGCCGCGCTCCACTAATTCCGCGGCAATCGAACGGGTGAACGAACGTAGCGCGGCCTTCGTGGCTGCATACGCCGTGCCGTTTGGCACCCCAATTTCGCCTGCCACCGAGGTATTGATAATGACCGAGGCGCCGTCGTTGAGGTGGGGCAAGGCTTTTTGGATGGTGAAGTAAACGCCTCTGGTGTTGATGTCGAACAATTCGTCGTAGAGATCTTCGGATGTGGCTGCCAAAGGCGCAAATTTGTAAATCCCGGCGTTCGCAAACAGAATATCTATTTTGCCAAGCTTCTGCGACACCGTGGCGTAGAGTTTGTCCAGATCCTTAGCAACGGATACGTCTGCTTGCACCGCTACTACGCCATTTCCGATCGTTTTCACGGCTTCGTCCAGCGTCTTCTTGCTTCTGCCCGCGATCACTACGCGCGCGCCTTCTTCCTGCAAACGCTTCGCCGAGGCCAGGCCGATACCGCTGTTGCCTCCGGTCACCACCGCTACTTTTCCTTCGAGTCTTTTCATGGTCGTCTCCTCAATCTCTTGCACCCTTCTTGTCCTAGGAGCCGGGCCGTTGCCCCTTTCGCACTCCCCTGACATTTCGATACTTAGATGAACATCGAAGTGTAAAGTTACGAGAAGTTGTGGCCCCCACAGGCCGAATAACCTTCATGGCCGGAAGCATCTAATATTCGTTACACTTAGGACTGAATTATGGACCGTTCTCAGATTGAGAAAGTATCGAAAGCGCTCGCCGACCAGACGCGCCTCAGAATCTTTGAGGCTATTTCAGCCAGGGGCCAAATGAATTGCGGTGAAATCGTCTCGATGCGGGGTGTAACCGCAGCAACCGTTTCACACCATTTAAAGGTTCTGAACGAAGCCGGATTGGTGGTCTGCCGCCGCGAAGGCCAGTTTGTTTACAGCCAGGCTATTCCCGAGACTATCGTAGCCTACGGGCGCGCACTCACAAAAATTTCCAAGCGCAAAAAATCGGCGCCGCGCAGATGACTTGAGGGACTTAGTTGGTGGGATTTCTCGGAAACTTGAAGTAAGGAAGCCGAACGCCCTGATCCATGATTTGATCGGCGCGGATATTGGCGGGCGCTTCGAAGCCTCCCGTGCCACCGCTGGTCACGTAGTCGTCTTGGTCCACTCCGTCGCCGCTCACACCCAGTCCGCCTACTAAGATTCCGTTGCGATACAAACCCGCACTTCCTGGGAAGAAAACGACTCCGCTTTTGTTCGCGTTAACTGCGCCACTTTGAAGCCCTTGCGTGCAGGGATTGGCCAGATCCATCGTATATAAATTGAAAAATGGCCCGGTGGTTGAACCATCGATTCCCGGCGGATACAACGGCTGCGCGCCAAAACTGATCGTGCGGTTCGTCACCGCCGTTCCCATGGGCACGCCGTTCAAGTCTATTGTCGTTCGGCTTGCGCTGTTGAAGTACACCATGTTGCGCGCCTTTGTCGCCGCGACATCTATGCTGAAGACCGTCGAATCCTGCATCCGCCGCAGACCGATAATGGTTCCATCCAGATCCGCCACGGCAATCACCATTTTTGCTTTCGAGCCTGGCGGCAATCGAATCGCGGCGCGCGTCGTATTCGCTGTGGCTTCAGCATTGCTCAAGATTAGCGTCACGTCAGCTGCACTGAGCCCGCCGAGCGGTCCCGCTGCCGGCGTAATCAAATCGCCCTCGGGCGGCTGCCCCTGACTGTTCGACGCCGCCACAAGATAACTGCCCGCCCCCGCAACGGGCCCAACGGTAAATCCCGCAGGCCGGGCGGTCTGACTCACGAAGGGCAGCGCAATGCCGCCGATAAATACCACGCCCGGAGCCGCAGGTGTCGGACCAAATGTATCTGGCGGTGCGGTTCGCGCCGATGTCGCTCCGGCGAACGCTGCGTATTCCGCGACGTTCAAATTATTCGAAGTAGTCACGACGCCGATTCCACCAACCACAACGTTTTTGTAGAAAATCGGCACGCCGCCAGGATTCACCGTGGTCGCATCCGAATCATTGATGTTGGCTTTGCCGGTAAGCACGCCGAGCCCAAATCCTCCGCCGAGCGCCAGCGAAGGAGGAATCTTGCTCTGAAAGGTGGGGTCATTGATAAGCGTGCAGCCCCGATTGGTGGTTTCGATTCCATACAAATCCGCGGGAGGTTGGTTCATAACACCGGGTGGAAAATGAATTCCGCTAATGAACCGTATGGTTCGCGAGGAAAGCGGCGCCTGATCATTGCTGAAAAACGCGCCGGTCCGCGCCAACGCTACTGCGACTTCATTCGCATCCTGCACTTGTCCAAAATTTCCCGTGGCCGTAGCGGGAGCATTCTGCGTTCGAAACACGCCTAGCACAAATCCGGCGCGGTCTACAATCGCCACGGTCATGTCGACGTTCACGGAGTTGACCGTCGCCTGAACGATATTCTGGACATCGGCTCCTTGCAGAGGCTGAACTGGAGTTGCCGGCGGCGAAACAGGTGTACTGCTTCCGCCCCCACAACCAACAATGATCATCGCGAGCGCTAATGCGATTCCCAATGCCAGAAATACACCAGGCGCGATCGTTTTGTTTCGCTGTTGCAACGCGCGCCGCGATTCCACCGGCTTCTGCAGTGTGTGAGTCGTTTCCATTTTGCGAGTACTCTCGTTGGTACCACACTCGTTTCCAGCGGCTCAACGCATTTGCCTTGGCAGAGCGGCGTACTGGTGAATGGCTGCGGGCGTTCGGCGTGTTATCGAATGTCTCCATCGATCCGGGAAAAGTGTTGCTCGCTGCTCGTCGATATTGTTAGCTAGTACGCGATTCCTTTTTCTTTCATCGAGCAGGGCAGGCCGAACGCATGATCGTTCTCTTCTCGCGGAAATATCGACGCGCGTTCTGCGCGGTCTGCTGTATTTCAGCTCTTTCCTGCGCCGGGGTCGCCGGCGCGAAGCAACAGGAGCAATCGCCGCCAAGTTCCCAAGACTCCGCAAAAAAATCGAGTGAACAGGGACCGCCACTGCGAATTCCGCGGCAAGAGGCGCAGACCAGCGCAGCGCTGGATGGTTTGGTGCGCGACTCAAGCACGACCGGAGCCACTCGCCCCGTTCCGGCGGCGGCCCTCACACTGAGAAACACACAATCTGGGCAGATATTCAGCGGTACAAGTACTGATGAGGGGGTCTTCCGAGTTTTTCCGCTGCCGCCGGGCCACTATCAGCTGCGTGTTGAAGCCAAAGAATATGCACCGTTCGTTCTGCCCGATCTTCCCTTGCAGCCAAACGAAATTGTGACGCTTGAAATCTCGCTGGTCAGTGTTGCGGCGGTGGAAGCGCGCTCGCGGCTGCCGCGTCTCCCTGAGCTTGGCCCCGCGATTTCCGCCGAAGCGCAACCTTCGTTCGGGAGCTATCGGGAGTTTCGCCATCGGCTCGATTCCGATCCCAATTACATAGAAAATATTTCTCGAGACACGCTTCCGCCCGTAGCCGATGTCTACAACGCGGTTCCCAATCGCTGGGCCCTCGAGCAGCCCGACTACCGCCGCTATCCGCAACGCGGCGAGTACGTTTACACGAAGTCCCGCTGGTACGATCCTTTCAATCACAATCGCCTCAAGGGCGACGAGCCTATTTGGCCGGAACTGCTTGGTCAGCAGATTTATCTGAATCTCACTGCGACTTCGGAATCTTTTCTTGATGGCCGCCGGGTTCCTTCGCCCAGCAATGTGAGTACCGCGCGCCCGGGCAGCTCAGGGTTTTTCGGGGAAGGCGAACAAGCGTTTTTTGACCAAACGCTTCGTTTTGCGTTTGATCTATTCCATGGGGACGCGGCATTCAAGCCCGTGCACTGGCGCATTCGAATCACACCCGAGCTGAGCCTCAACAATTTGAATGTCCGCGAGCTCGGCCTCGTCGGGCCCGATCCTCGCAGCGGCACTAACCGCTTCGACGATCACGTCGGACTCCAGGAAGCGTTCGTTGAAGTGAAGCTTCACGACCTCGGCCCGAATTATGATTTCATTTCCGCGCGCGCTGGCGTTCAGCAGTTCAATGCCGACTTCCGTGGTTTTTTGTTTGTTGACGAGCAGCCGGCGCTGCGTGTTTTTGGGAATCTCCGCAGCGATCGCCTCGAATACAATCTCGCGTATTTTCATTTCCTCGAAAAAAATACCAACAGCGGGCTCAACACGTTTGACCGCCGTCACCAACAAGTTCTTCTCGGTAACGTCTATCTACAGGACTTCTTTTTCCCGGGTTACACGGCGGAATTTATCGCTGCCTGGAACAAAGATGATCCCAGCCTCCACTATGATGACAATGGGTTTCTCGTTCGGCCTTCACCGGTTGGAAATGTCATCAATCAGAATCCCGGCGCTGGTCCAATTCTTCACGGCATTCGCGTCGGTTATTTCGGCTGGCTGGGCAGCGGGCACATCCGCCGGCTCAATCTCACGCACGCTTTCTATCAAGCTGTCGGCGAGGACACGTTCAATCCCATCGCAGGACGCCGCGTCACTGTCAACGCGCAAATGGCAGCCGCGGAGATCTCCTATGACAAAGACTGGATACGCTACCGCATCTCCACTTTCTACACTTCCGGCGACGCTAAGCCTCGCGATTCACGAGCTCGCGGATTTGATTCCATCGTCGACTTGCCAAATTTCGCAGGCGGACTCTTCAGTTTTTGGAATCGCGAGGGCGTTCGACTGCTCGGCTCTGGAATTCTCCTCACCACGCCGGGCAGCCTGATTCCTTCTCTGCGGGCGAGCAAAGAAGAGGGCCAGGCCAATTTCGTAAATCCGGGAATTTTTCTCGCGAACGCGGGTACGGACTTTGAAATTACGCCAAAACTGCGGGGCTTCGCCAATTTCAACTTTCTCCGATTCGAACGCACCGAGCCGCTGGAATTTCTGCTTTTTCAATCGCCGATCCATCACACCATCGGTGAAGACTTGGGTCTGGGCGTCGAGTACCGCCCGCCGCTAACAGAAAATATCATTCTCACCGGCGGAGCATCCGCCCTCCAGCCGGGCCAGGGTTTCAAAGACATCTACACCAGCCGAACGCTTTTCTCGCTTTTCGGCTCCGTGAAGTTTACTTTCTGAAGTGCATCGATTATGAACAGCGAACGCCAATCCGTGTCGTCTTCTCTGCGAACCCTCAGCGTTCTCTGCGTCTCTGGGGTATCTCTTTTCCTTGCACTCTATGCGAGCTCCAAGGCTCGCGTGGCGGCCACTCAAGAATCAGCTACATTCCGAGGCCAGTCACAGGAACAAGCGGATCGCAAATCATCCGGCTGCATCTCCTGCCACACTTCAACCGACGAACCCACGATGCATCCCACGAAAACCGTCCATCTAGGTTGCACGGATTGTCATGGTGGCAATTCGGCCGTTTCGGTTGGATCCGGGAGTGCATCGAATTCTCCCGAATACAATTCCACAAAAGAAAAAGCGCACGTGCAGCCGCGCGATTCTTCGTTCAAAAATCGTTCGGCTCTTCCCGAACGCACCTTTACGAAGTGGCTCAAAGAATCAGCCGAATACATTAAATTTGTAAATCCCGGCGACCTGCGCGTCGCTCCGGAAACTTGCGGCCCAGCGGGCTGCCACGCCGCGGAAACGCGTGCTGTTTCCACCAGCATGATGACGCACTCGGGGATGCTCTGGGGCGCGGCGCTCTACAATAACGGCGGCTATCCTGTGAAAAACACGCGTTTCGGTGAAAGCTACAATCGCGACGGTGTGCCGCAATCGGTCAAGACGTCTCCCGAGCCCACGCAAGAAGAGACCCGAACGAAAGGTGTCATACCCGAGTTGGATCCGCTCTTTCGGTGGGAAAGTTCGCAGCCCGGCAATGTGCTCCGCGTTTTTGAGCGCGGCGGCCGCAAGAAAGCGGAAATCGGCAATCCCAATCGTGAAGAAGACGCCGGGAAGCCGGATGACAAGCTTAGCGAGCGCGGTTTTGGCACAGGACTGCGCACCGATCCTGTCTTTCTCGGCTTGCAGAAAACGCGCTTGCTTGATCCGATCATGTCGCTTCCGGGCACCAACGATCATCCTGGTGAGTATCGCGGAAGCGGCTGCGCGTCATGCCACGTCATTTATGCGAACGACCGCGATCCGTCGCACTCGGGCGCTTATTCGAAGTTTGGTCACTCGGGCATTACCGCTTCTTCCGATCCGACGATTCCCAAGAACGAGTCTGGCCATCCCGTCAAACACGCATTCACCCGCTCCATCCCTTCGAGTCAGTGCATGATCTGCCACATTCACCCCGGCACGAACATGGTCACGACGTATTTCGGGCTAACGTGGTGGGACAACGAAATTGACGGCGACAAAATGTATCCGAAAGAACAGCACAATCCGACGGAGGAGCAGCGCTATGAATCTTTCGAACGCAATCCGGAGGGCGCCGCTGTTCGCGGCCTATGGAGTGACGAGAAATTCCTGGAAAACGTGGGTAGTCCCGAATTCAACAAGCAATTGAAAACCACGCAGTTTGCCGATTTTCACGGGCATGGCTGGATTTTCCGTGCGGTCTTTAGTCACGACCGCAAAGGGAATTGGCTGGACAAAGAAGGCCAGCCGATCGCCTTCGATGATCCCGGCCGCTTCGGCAAAGCCGTACACTTGGCGGACATTCATCTCGAAAAAGGGATGCAGTGCAACGATTGCCACTTTTCTCAAGACAATCATGGCAACGGAGAGATTTATGGCGAACCGCGGGCTGCGGTCGAGATCGACTGCATCGATTGCCACGGCACGATTCGGAAGAAGGCCATGCTGATCACTTCAGGCCCAGCGGCTCCCGAGGGCGGCCGCCATCTGGACGCGCTTCGCACACCCTGGGGTCTGCGCCGGTTCGAATCGCGCGACGGAAAGATTTTTCAGCGGTCCATGGCGGATGAAAACAAGGAATGGGAGATCGTTCAGACTATCGACAGCATCACGCCGGGCAATGTGCATTTCAGCGAAAAATCTTTTCGCGCGAAACTGATAAAGAAGGATGGCAGCGTGTCTTCGCAAATGCCGGGCGACGAAAGTTCACTCGCCCACGCCAATAGCAGCATGACCTGCTACTCCTGCCATACTTCGTGGACGCCCACCTGTTTCGGCTGCCACCTGCAAATGACCGCCAACGCGCGCAAGCCCATGCTGCACAACGAAGGCCTGCTCACAAAGAACTACACCAGTTACAACTTCCAAGTTTTGCGCGACGACATATATATGCTCGGCGTGGATGGCACGGTTACCGGTCATCGCATCACGCCCGCGCGTTCTTCCTGTGCCGTGCTCGTGAGTTCGCAGAACGCGAGTCGCGATTGGCTTTACTACACGCAGCAGACCATTTCAGCGCCAGGCTTCTCCGGACAAGCGTTTTCCACTTTTGTGCCGCACACGGTACGTGCCAAAGAAACCAAACAATGCAGCGATTGCCACGTCTCCGCCAAAACTGACAATAATGCCTGGATGGCGCAGCTCTTGCTGCAAGGCACTAATTTCATGAATTTTATGGGCCGCTACGTTTACGTCGCTACCGGCAAGCATGGATTCGAAGCGATCGCCGTCGCCGAGCACGACGAACCGGAAGCCATATTTGGCAGCGACCTGCAGCGCATCGCGTATCCCGACAACTACAAGAATTTCTTACAGCACCATCGGGAGCTCAACGCCGCGGCCGAACATTCTGGCAATGTCCTCGACATCCAAGCCCGCGGCGAGTACGCCTACGCGGCTCTTGGACCTGGCGGCCTGCGTGTCTATGACATCGCCAACATCGACAACAAAAACTTTTCCGAGAAAGTCACCACTTCACCGGTTTCTCCCGTCGGCCAACGCTTTTACGTTTCCACTAAGAACGCGCTTGCGGTGGCCTCGCCCACCACGCTTGGTGTTGATCCGCTGCGTCAGCAGTTGCCTGAAAATGAAGAGCAGCCCATTCACTTGCTTTACGGTTTCCTCTACGTTGCGGACAGAGAAGAGGGGCTTGTCATCATTGGAGACCCTAATCTGAAATCGAAAAGTCCCGGTGTGGGCGCGCTTCTTGACGGCAATCCCGCCAACAATTTCCTGAAGCGTGCTCTGGCGTTCAATCCCGGCGGCGTTCTTACTGGCGCCCGGCGAATCACTATTGCCGGAACATTTGCCTACATTCTCACAGACAAAGCGCTCGTCGTCGTCGACCTCGATAATCCCCTCGCCCCTAAAGTTACCGCGGCCATCGGCGCACCGGATTTGGATGATCCGCGCGGGATTGCAGTTCAGTTCCGGTATGCGTTTGTGGTGGACCGCTACGGGTTGAAGACGCTGGACGTAACGGACCTCGCGCATCCGAAGATGACGGAGCAGGGAAGGGTTGCGCTCGGCGATGCGAGAAACGTTTACGTGGCGCGGACCTATGCCTACGTAGCGGATGGAAGATTCGGAGTGTCCATCGTGGACGTTGAAAATCCGGAGAAGCCTCATAACGACCAGGTGTTTGGCGGGAACGGGCAAATGAACGACGCCTACGATGTGAAAATCGGAATGGTCGCGGGGAGCGCGTTCGCGTTTGTGGCGGACGGAGTTTACGGCCTGCGTATCTGGCAGATCGTTTCGCCATGGGATGACGCCGCACACTTTTCGGGATTCAGCCCGCGTCCCACGCCAAAACTCATCGCCACGGCGCACACGCACGGCCCCGCGCTAGCCATCTCCAAGGGAATCGACCGCGATCGCGCCGTCGACGAGTCCGGCAACCAACTCGCGGTGTTCGGCCGCCGCGGCGCCCGCCCGCTGAATCGAGGAGAAATGCGCGGCTTATACATCCACTCGAAAACTGGGCAGCCTTACACCGTCGCAGATGATCCGGATGAACAGCCTCGATCCGCCTTGCCGTCCGCCCCTGCGACCTCACTCACTTCCTTGCTTTCACGTGCTAGAGCTTGGATGAATTCATTTCAATGAGGTTTTTGCCATGAAGCGCCGCAGATTTCTCTCGCATGCATCGAAGACCGCCGCGGCGGTCTTGTGCTCGCAGTTGCTCCCATCGGGCTTGAGAGCCTTTCAAGGGCCACAAAGCACCGCGCCAAAAAGTTCTGCCGACAACTCCACCAGGCCCCAACTCGCCCTGACGTTAGACGATCCCACGCTCTCTTTCGGTTCCGTCGTGAGATGGCAGGAAGCTAACAGCCACATCTTGAAAGCGATTTCCGACAAAGGTGTCAGGGCCGCACTTTTTGTTTGCGGGATGCGCGTGGATGAAGCCGACGGCGCGAAGTTGCTTTCCGCCTGGGATCAGGCAGGCCACCTCATCTGCAATCATTCCTACTCCCATAAGTTCTATGGAGCGCAAACCAGTTACGCAGACTACGCCGTCGATTTTCTGAAAAACGAAAAAGTGATCGCTCCCTACCACAACCGCACCGCGCTTTTCCGCTATCCTTTCCTGAAGGAAGGTGACACCGCAGATAAGCGCGATCGCTTTCGCACGCTTCTCAAAGAGCGCGGCTACCGCGTCGGCCATGTCACCATCGACGCTTCCGATTGGTACGTTAGCCAGCGCTACCTCGACCAGCTCAGCAAGAAACCTAAGACTCCCATCGCACCCTATCGCGATTATTTAATCGCACATCTCCTGGATCGCGCTGCCTTCTACCGCCAGCTTGCTCTCGACGTCCTCGGCCGCGACATTCGCCATACGTTGTTGATGCATTTCAATCCGCTGAATGCGGTCGTGCTTCCCGAGGTTATGAACGCCTTTGAAACTGCCGGGTGGCAATGGATCGATGCCTCGCTCGCGTTTGAAGACGCTGTCTTCCGCAGCCAGCCGCAGACCTTGCCTGCCGGAGAAAGTTTGGTCTGGGCGCTTGCCAAGGAGACAAGGCGTTTTGAGGATCGCCTCCGGTATCCCGGGGAGGATGACGTCTACGAAAAGCCGAAGATCGACGCCCTCGGTCTCTAGCAGCTCCCCTTTCGTGAGGGACAAACGGGGTATGCGTCAAATACAAGAGTGTCCCCCGACACTGTTTCTCTTTTTATTCGTCTCCGCTATCCCATTCAGAGCGCTGAATTTGCCGGATTCTGTTGCGTTTTGGTACATCCATGTCCTTTGGTTTGAACCTTTTACCCTTTCGGAGCATCTAACTGAGCTATAATGAATTGTTCACACTTTTAACGCATAGCACCCATCAAAATAATTCGTGGGGCAGTGTAGGGGGAACGCGGTTAAGGTGTATCCAGAGAGGGTGAGGAGGCTTCCCAGAGCAAGCCCACCAAGAAAGGTAGTAGAGGAGTACTAGTACATGAGCAAACAATTTCTGTTGGCCAGTGACTTTGACCAAACGCTTAGTTTTAACGACTCGGGTGTCGCTCTGAGCGAACTGATCGGCTTTCATGACTTCCATGACAAGGTGAAAGGCCTTTCGGAGATGAACCTTGTCCAGCAAGGCGCGGAGCTCAGCTATCTGATTCTTCATGATCCGGACTTTCGCAAAGTTCGCAAGGAGCACCTCGTCGAAACCGGCAAGCGCATTCGCCTGAAGCATGACGTGGCGCTATTCTCGCGCGCGCTCGACAACCTGGCGGATGGGTACAAATTCCATTTCAACGTTATCTCCGCGGCGCCGCAGGAGATCATCCAGTCGGCGCTGGAAGGCATCGTGCCGCCTGAGCGCATTTTTGGCACGCGCTTCCGTTACAACGAAACAACTGGCGAAGTAGATTCCATCATTCGCGCTTCGGCGGGATGGGGGAAAATCACCGTGCTCGAAGAGTTGCGCGCGAAACTCGGCATCAGCCACGACAGCATCATTTACATGGGCGATGGCAGTTCCGATATTCCCGTGATGATGCACGTCAATCAGTATGACGGCCTGACCATCGCGGTGAGCGAAGCCAAATTCATCACGCGCGTTGCCAAGCGCACGGTGCTTAGCGACAATGCCATGAGCGTGCTCGTCCCAGTGCTCGAAAAGGTTCTGCGTTGGGACTCTGCTCGTATCCGCCGGCTTTTCGCCTCCTACGGGCTGACGTTGCTCGAATGGGACAAGATGCGCACCGACCGGCTTACCATTCAAGAGGCCACCGAGCACGTCTCGGTAGCCTCCGCTTCGCAACTTAACGCTCAATAAGCGTCTTCATACATCTCTTCGAAGGAATGGCGGACTTCAGTCCGCCCTTTCTTTGTTCGGTCATTCGGGGCAAAATCCTCTTTCGCCCGTTTGGTCGTGATGAGAGAGGAGAGCCCATGCGACGCACGTGTTTGAGATTATTTTCTGCAGCAGTCTTCTGTTTCCTTCCGGGGCCTTTGTTCGCGCAGACACTATGGCCACCGAAGACCGATCTCACCCAGCCGCAGGACTATGCTCTCAAGCGGATCTCAAGCGCTGACCTCACGGGAGCGAACGCGGATTTTCGCGAGATCCAGCCTGCTGGCGCGCTCACGCTGCTAGATGCTAACGGGCCCGGCTTGCTCACGCACATCTGGATCACTGTTGCGAGTGGCGAGGCTTACCATCTCAAAAAGCTCATGCTACGAATTTATTGGGATAACGAAACGGCGCCCAGCGTGGAAGCACCACTGGGAGATTTCTTCGGCCTCGGACTTGGCGAATACCATAAATGGGAATCCGAGCTTCTCTCCGTCGGCAGCGACAAGGCCTTGAACTGCTTTTTTCCCATGCCTTTCCAGAAGCACGCGCGCATTACCGTTTCGAACGAAGGCCAGCAAAAGGTGGATGCGTTCTATTTCAATCTCGATTACCGCGCTCTCTCACAGCCTCTTCCTTCCGGAACTCTTTACTTCCACGCGCAGTTCCGGCAGGGCCAGCCAAACCACGGCTGGACCTCCGACTGGAAGAGCAATGGCGACCCCAAGGTCGACGGGAAGACCAATCTCGACGGCAAGGACAATTACGTCTGGGTGGACGCAACGGGCCGCGGACATTTCGTGGGAGTCACGATGTCCGTCTTTCAGAATCAGGATGGCTGGTGGGGTGAGGGTGACGACATGTTTTTCGTTGATGGCGAATCCCGACCCTCCATCAACGGGACGGGCTCCGAAGACTATTTCCTGGGCGCTTGGGATTTTGGCGGCCATCCTTTTTCTTATCGCCTGTACGGCGCGCCGGTTGTCGGTGAAGAACGCGCCGGAGGAAAATCGTCCGTATATCGCTTCCACATGGATTCACCAATTACGTTTGCAAAGTCGCTCCGCGCCAGCATTGAACATGGTCACGCCAATCACCGCTCGGACAACTACTATTCGGTGGCCTATTGGTATCAGACGGAACCGCACGCCTCCTTCCCGGTTCTGCCCTCTGTCGATCAACGGATTCCGCGTCTACAACTGGTCGGAGGCCCCGGTAGTCCGGCAGTTGTTCATCCCTGACCGGCGGCCGCTCGGGGACCGGAGCTAATTTGTCTAACCCCGGGTTTTCACAGAGAATCCCATTTGTTTGTTACACTACGGCGTTTCCGGAGGCGCACATGTCCAAGAAATCCATTCTGATGATCGTCGGTGATTACGTGGAAGATTACGAAGTGATGGTGCCATTTGAGGCGCTTCAGATGGTGGGTCACACCGTCCACGCTGTTTGTCCCGGCAAGAAGTCTGGCGACTTCGTCCCGACTTGTATTCACGATTTCGAAGGTGATCAGACCTACACGGAGAAGCGCGGGCACAATTTCGTTCTCAACGCCACCTTCGACCATACGAAGCACGAAGAGTACGATGCTCTGATGCTCCCCGGAGGTCGCTCACCGGAATACATTCGGCTGATTCCTCGCGTCATCGAAATCGTGCACCATTTCACAAAGGCGAATAAGCCCATCGCCGCCATCTGCCACGCGCCGCAAGTTCTTGCTGCCGCCGGAGTCCTGGCGGGAAAGAAGTGCAGCGCCTATCCAGCCACCGGACCTGATGTGACTCTCGCCGGCGGCACCTATGTAAATCTCCCGATGAACGAAGCTTTGGTGGATGGCAACCTGATCACGGGTCCGGCCTGGCCGGCGCTCCACGACTGGCTTGCCAAGTTTCTCGGCGTCCTCGGCACCCGTATCGAAGCATGACGGCAAATTTTATTGTTGTTGATGCAGTTGGTCTAAATCAGAGCTCGAATTCGCGTTTGGTGGTTTGAAACGGGTTACGCGGGCGGCGGGCAAATCCGCTGGCTCCGGCGCATCGACCGGCGAAACCGAAACCGTTACGCTCAATTCACTTCCCGCTTCACCCTTGTGCACTCCGCGCGTCGGCGGCACATCGGCGTAATCCCGCCCGATGGCCACGCGCACGTGCCTTTCGCAACCCGGCAGATTATTCGTAGGGTCGAACGCAACCCATCCCAACTCTCCGAGATACGCTTCCACCCAGGCGTGCGTCGCTCCCGCGGGCGACCTGTCCTTGGCGCTGTCGGCATGAAAGAGATATCCGCTTACATAGCGGCAGGGAATCTTCAATTGCCGCACCAGCGCAATCATGATGTGCGCGAAATCCTGGCAAACACCTTGCCGCGACTCCAGCGCTTCGTCGATCGGCGAATCCACTTTTGTGGTGTTGGGGGCGTACTCGAAAAACTCGTACATCTGCGTGTTCAATTCCTGCAGCAATTCCAGGGGATTTCCCCGCCTTTTCAAATCCAACCTTTCCCGCAATTTCTCCAGCAACTCGGTTGGCCGCGCGTACAGGCTCGGGAGCATCATCTCCCAGTAGTCTCCTTGTGCCACACGCGCGTCGAGTTCTTCCCAGTCGCCCACGGCGTGCGCCACCAGCGGCGGCAGGACCTCCACGACCGCTTGCGCGGCGATCTCAATCAACTCATGTTGCCCCGGAATGTCGAAGTGATGCACCGCGTTTCCAAAAAAATCGCGGTACATCATCATGCTGGCTCGAGGCGTCACGTCCAGGGAAAAAGAAAGGCACCGCTGCCGCGCGTCGGTTCGCGGCTGCATGCGCACCTCCATGACGCTCTCCCGCACCGCAGGCTCATACTTGAAACGCGTGATGTGCCGCACCGAGTACGCCATATCCCCCCGCTCGCGGAACTACGACGCCAACTCCGTCTCAATCGGATAATCAAAATAGATTTCGTGGATGGCGCTGTGAATCGCCGCTGATTCTCCCCGTACGTTTTCGAGGTAAGCGTGAGCGCCTTCCGCCATGATCTCTTCGATTTGGCTGAAGCTCAGCTGGGCGCGCAATCTTCCCGCGATGCGCGTCGGCGACTTGGCCCGGCGCTCGGTCAAATCCCCGATGACGTGCAGGGCTGCATTGATGCGGTCCACGGAAAAACGCACCGAATGAGGAAACTCCGGATTGAGAATTAGAAACTCCGCAACACGCAGCGGCCGGATTTCCGCCGTGTGCGCTTTGCAGTAAGCTTCAAACGCCATGCAACTTCGCAACAGCGCCACCCATTCCAGATACTCCGCGCTCTCGACAGCCTGATCCACGGGCTGCGCTGTTCTCCGGAAATGCGCCTCCATCAACGAGGCCAGAGTGTCCGTGCGCTCGACGTAACGCCCCAGCTGGATATATTGCCAGCCTTCGCCGTGGCTCATCGTCGCGTCGGTGATTCCCTGAAACAGATGCGCGCCCTCTTGGACGGCGCGGAAAAAAGCGTGAGACTTCAGCATCCACGCCTCATCCGGTTTCGTTTGCATCACGTCCAGATAGAGCCGGTTGAGTTGCTCCCACATTTCCGAGCTGCACTGCTCTCGGACGTGCCGCAGATTTTCCCTGGCCGTCGCGATACAAGAAACGATCGACGAGGCATTCGAACGGCTGAACACCAGCGTATTCATCAACTTCGTTGCGTCTACGGCGCCCTGCGCCCCGGGCGCGTGCAACCCCTCCAGCAGGAATCTCCAGCGGCCTGCGCCAGTTTCCGGCGATTGATCGAGCCACAGTTGCAACTCTACGTCCACCAGCCGCGCGGTATGTTCCGCCCGCTCCAGATACCGGCTCATCCAATACAAGCTGTCGGCCACGCGCGAAAGCATCCCGGCCTCCCGCCGGAACGTTTTCACGAAATAGTTTCTTGGTGGTCTCATCCTTGTTTCGCTAAATTGACGTGTGCGTCTACCGCCCAACCACGGGAATTTTCGCTACGCGATCTTCTCCGTTACCTTCACGCAATACCCAGGTGTCCTTGCTTCCACCGCCCTGCGAGGAGTTCACGACCAGCGACCCTTTGCGCAACGCCACGCGCGTCAGCCCGCCCGGCACCAGTGTCACTTTCTCTCCCATCAAAATGTACGGCCGCAGGTCGATGTGCCGCGACTCCACCCCGCCGTCGATCACGCAAGGCGCGCGCGACAGCGACAACGTGGGCTGCGCTATGTAATTCCTTGGCTCTGCCAGAATTCGGGCCTTGAACTCCTCCCGCTGCTCCGCTGTGCTCTGCGGTCCAATCAACATTCCGTAACCGCCCGATTCCCCCACCGCTTTCACGACCAGCTTCTCCAAATTCTCAAGCGCATATTTTCGTTGCGAATCATCGCTCATCAAATAAGTTGGCACATTCGGCAGGATGGCTTCTTCGCTCAAATAAAATTTGATGATCTCCGGAACGTACGCGTACACCGCTTTGTCATCCGCTACGCCCGTTCCGATCGCATTGGCCAGCGTCACATTTCCCGCTCGATACGCATTAAAAAGTCCCGGCACGCCCAAAATCGTATCCGGCCGGAAGCACAACGGATCCAGAAAATCATCATCCACCCGGCGGTAAATCACATCCACTCGCCGAAGCCCCGCTGTCGTCCGCATGTACACGATGTTGTCGTGCACCAGCAGGTCGCGCCCTTCCACCAGCTCGATGCCCATCTGTTGCGCCAGAAAGGTGTGTTCGAAATAAGCCGAGTTCGAAACTCCGGGCGTCAAGAGAATCGTGGTGGGGTCCTGCCGGTAATTGCAATTCTCCGGCGCCAGGCTGCGCAGCGTCGCCAGCAGCGCCTGCGGATAGTGATCCACCGGCCACACACCGTAATCCCGGAACATCGTTGGAAAAACGCGCTTCAGCACCTTGCGGTTCGCCAGCATGTACGAAACACCGCTGGGCACCCGTAGATTGTCTTCCAGGACCGCGAAGCTCCCGTCCGGCACCCGCACCAGGTCCGTCCCGCAAACGCTCACGTAGACATCCCGCGGCACATTCAGCCCGCGCATCTCTCTGCGGAAATGCTTGCAGCTGTAAACCAATTCACGCGGCACAAGCCCTTCGGAAAGAATTCGCCCCTCGTGATAAATGTCCCGCAGGAACATGTTCAGTGCCGTCAGCCGCTGCGTCAGTCCCTTTTCGATCTTCGTCCACTCGCTGGAAGGGATGATCCGTGGCACCAGATCGTTGGGGAAAATTTTTTCCGTCCCCTCTTTGCTCCCGTAAACCGTGAAGGTGATTCCCTCGTGAAGAAAAGTCAGGTCCGCCGCCTGCTGCCTCTTGCGCAATTCTTCCGGTGGCAGCCCCAGCAGCGTCTTGTGCAGCGCCTGATAATGCTCCCGCGGCACATCTGGAGCCTCAAACATTTCGTCATACGCCGCGTCAAACTTGTAGTTTGCTTTCGAGGAGGGAACGCGAAATTGCTGAGGTAAAGCCGTGGCAGTCATCGAACTTTCCGCAGTCTGGCAGGTGGCCTGCAAAATGCAAGCCGCTCACTCGGACGTGCTCTCCCACTGCTGTTATCTGCGGGTAACAGGCATTCCAATCTAGGCGCTGCCCGGCACACTGTCCAATGCAATTTCTCGATTCGGCAGATGATTTTTTTAATTGCTATCGTGTGTTCGCCGAAAGTAGGGTTCTCCTCTTCCTAAAACCTCCTCCAAGAGAGATAATTTCCGGTTCAACATCTCCCAAAGGGGCAAACCCGCAATTTATGGCTAATATCAACACGAAGAAAGGCGTCATCGGCATCCTAACAGGGGGCGGTGACGTTCCCGGCCTCAATCCCGCTATCCGCGGCGTTACGCTTCGCGCCATCCGTGAAGGCTATCAGGTCATCGGCATTCGGCACGGCTGGGCTGGCCTGGTCGACATGGTCCGCGAGAAGGATTACGACAACTCCGACAATTATTTCCTCCTCGACGAAGAAATTGTCGATCGTGCCGGCCGCACCGGCGGCACCTTTCTCCATTCTTCCCGCACCAATCCCGGCCGCGTCGCCAAATCCAACATCCCCGCGCATCTCAAGGACAAATTTTCCGCCGAAAAGAACGACCTTACTCCCGAAGTCCTCCAGAATCTCGCCTGGCTCGGCATCAACACGCTCATCCCCATCGGGGGAGACGACACCCTCAGCTACGGCGTTCGCCTGCACAAGGAAGGCTTCAAGGTCATCGGCATTCCCAAGACCATGGACAATGACGTCCCTGGCACCGACTACTGCATCGGCTTCAGCACCTGCGTCACCCGCACCATCCAGATGGTTAACAGCCTCCGCACTTCTGCTGGATCCCATGAGCGCTTCATGGTCCTCGAAGTCTTTGGCCGCTACGCCGGCTTTACCGCCATGCTCCCCACCATGGCTGGCGCCGCCAACCGCTGCGTCATTCCGGAATATAAATTCAACATTGAACATCTCACCGAACTGCTCGTCGCCGACCGCCGCAAGAATCCCAGCCGCTACTCCATCGTTCTCGTTTCCGAAGGCGCCATGTTCGAAGGCGGCGAAATGGTCTTCGAAGGCGAAGCCACCGATGCCTACGGCCACAAAAAGCTCGGCGGCATCGGCGAAATCGTCGGCGACAGAATTAGGGACCTTTCCGCCAAATTCAATAACGGCCGGAAAATCGATGTCATCAACCAGAAGCTCGGTTATCTCGTCCGCTGCGGCGATCCCGATGCCATTGACTCCATCGCTCCCATGGCCTACGGTAATCTCGCTCTCGATCTCCTCTTGAAAAACATCAGCGGTCGTCTCGTCGTCCTCAAGAACGGCCACTACGACAATATCCCGTTAGAAACCGTCACGGCCATCAAGAAGGTCGTCAACGTCAAGGAACAATACAATACTGACCGCCTCCGCCCTCAATACGCCAGCTTCGAGATGCGTCCACTCTTCCTCATGACCAACGAAGTGAGATAGGCTCTCTTGCAATATCTTGTGCGGGCAACGCTCGCTGTCGAGGAGGCTCTATCTACGTTCTTGGAATCGATGTTGGTACCGGAGGAACTCGCGCCCTCATCATCGACGGCCAAGGCCGCATCGTCTCCTCCGCCACGGAAGAGCATGAGCCTTTCGCTTCGCCGCAAATCGGCTGGGCCGAGCAGCAGCCGGAAGACTGGTGGCGTGCCTCGTGTATCGCGGTTCGCAAAGCGATCGCCAGCGCGAATCTGAGTGCTGAAGAAATTGCTTGCGTCGGTTTCTCCGGGCAAATGCACGGCGCAGTAATGCTCGACGAGCAGGGAAGCGTCGTCCGCCCCGCCTTGATTTGGTGCGACGTTCGCACTGAAAAGCAGTGCCGCGATTTGACCGCCAAGATCGGCCAGGAGCGCCTCATCCAACTCACATGCAATCCGGCGCTGGCCAATTTTACGCTTACGAAATTGCTCTGGGTCCGCGAGAACGAACCGGAGAATTGGAAACGCGTTCGGTCGGTAATGCTCCCCAAAGACTACGTGCGCTTCCGCCTCACTGGCGAACGCGCCACCGACATGGCCGACGCTTCCGGCACTCTGCTTCTCGATGTAACACATCGCCGCTGGTCAAAGGAAATGTTGCAGGCCGCCGAAATCGATGAACGCCTGCTGCCGTCCCTCCATGAATCTCCTGCCGTTTGCGGACATATCACCACTAAGGGCGCTGAGGCATCAAGTTTGCGCGTGGGCACGCCAGTAGTTGCAGGTGCAGGGGATCAAGCCGCTGGCGCCATCGGCATGGGCATCGTCGCTTCCGGAACGGTCAGCGCCACCATAGGCACTTCCGGCGTCGTGTTTGCCGCCACCGACCGTCCCGCCCTCGACCCGCGCGGCCGCGTCCACACGTTTTGCCACGCCATCCCGGGCCGCTGGCACGTCATGGGCGTAACGCAGGCCGCCGGGCTCTCGCTTCGCTGGTTTCGTGACACCTTCGCGACGAGCTCGAGCGGTGCCCGCGAATCCTACGACCAACTTACCTACGAAGCGGCCAAAGTTCCCGCCGGTTCCGATGGCTTGCTGTGGACGCCTTATCTGATGGGGGAGCGTACTCCATATCTTGATTCGAGCGCTCGTGGCGCGCTTGTCGGCCTTACCGCCTCGCACACGCGCGCCCACCTTGTTCGTGCCATTCTCGAAGGCGTCGCCTTCAGCCTCCGCGATACGTTCACCGTTTTCCGCGAAATGAATGTTCCCGTCACCAGCATTCGTCTCGGTGGCGGAGGGGCACGTTCGCCGCTCTGGCGACAAATCCAAGCCGACGTCTACGGCCACGCCGTCGAGATCGTCGAAGCCGAAGAAGGTGCCGCCTACGGCGCCGCTCTGCTAGCCGGTGTTGGTGCTGGCGTCTGGCCTACAGTTGACGCCGCCTGCGCCGCCACGGTGCGCGTTGCCTCCCGCGTCAATCCACAACCCGCCGCTGTCGCCACCCTCAACGCTTCCTACTCCGCTTTCCGCCGCGTCTACCCCGCCACTCGGGAAATTTTTATTTCAGACTGAGCTCTCGGCTCGAATTGTCTGGTTTCGCTAAAAAGGCCCGCACACGAGGAGCAGCGGCGCACGTAGTTCCTTCTTCACGTGGTGTGTTTTGGGCGCACTCGTTCCATCACCTGCTCGCTCAGCGTGTTCAAGCTGTTCACGATGCGGTCCGCTTCCACGTTGACCAGCGCGTATCGCTCGATCTTCTGATCGCCAGACTGCACCAGCTGATGATGATCCTCTCGCAGATCGGGAAACTCTTTCAATTGCACGTGCTGCCCGCGCAGCTCCGCCGACAGCAAGCTGAGCGTTTTCTCCACATGTGCTGCGAACGTGGGGAACGCCGTCCGCGCCGGCGCCGCAGCCGTATGCAGCCAGCCCGCGTCCAGCGCCATCAGCGCATGCACAAGGCGGTGCGAACTTGCGAGTAATGCGTTCAGTTGATTGATCTCCTCCGCCGTAGTCCCAGGTTCCGCGGCCAGCCGTTCGATCGATGCTTCCAGGTTCGTCCGCGCCATGCGTGCTCTCAGCCTGGTGCGATCGAGTTCGCTTGCGCCGTTGCTTTCGTCGCGCATGTAAGTTTCCGAGAGCCTGTGAAAATATTCCCGGTAACTATCCAGCATTTCCGCAATCCGCTCGGATACTTGAGTCCGTTCCCAGGTCGGCCAGATCCAATAGGCCAGAAGCGCCAGCGCTCCTCCCGCTGCGGTGTTGATTCCTCGCGCCCAAATCAATTCCTTCGGCGATACTCCCGTGAGCGCAATCAGAAAAACGATAAGCGCGCTGACGGCTACTGCGAAGATCCCGTAGTTTGCCGGACCAACCCAGCGAAGCAGAAGCGTGAATACAAAGATCAAAATAATCTGCAGAGTGATCGTTCCCGGAATAAAGTGAAAGATCGCGGTCGCCAGAAACAGTCCTAAGATCGTTCCGAAAATCCGCAAAACGCCACGCGTGAAGGTCGTCGTAAATTCCGGCTTCAACACTAGCACAATCGTCATCGGCAGCCAGTAGGAACGGTGCCAGTAAAAGGCGCGCTCTAGGGTGTTGCCGATAGCCACCATCGTCGCCAGGCGAATGGCGTGGCGGAACGAGGAAGATTGCAAATTCATATTTGCGCGCAGCGTTGCCCACACACCGCTGAAGCGCAGCCGCCACGGCCGTTGCGCTTGCTGCTTCGCAAATTCGGCTTGGCCCGTGGGCGTGGCATTGGCGGCCAGGTCCACGGCGGCGCGCAGTTGGCCGTCGAGCGCGTCCATTTGGAAGCGCGCGTCCTTCGCAACTGCCGCGAGAAACGAGGGCGGCAGGGTCTCCGTCTCCTGCCGGAACAGGTGCGTGTAGGCTTCACTCGCCGCCAGAATTTCTTTGCTTGCTTCGGGCAGCAGCCCGGATGTTAGCGACTCTCCGATTGCCTGCAGCGCTTGCCCCGCCTTTTTCAGGTAATCGGCCAGAATCTGCACGCCGGAATACTTGGATCGCTCGCGCTGCATGCGCAGGTGCAACCGCGAAAGTATCAGCAGGGTGAGCCGAATGCGCTCCGCTTGGCTGAGCAGGGCGCGATAACGCACGGCTTCTACTCCTGTTTCGAGATCGAGGCCGGAAAGCGCTTCTTGCGCTTGCATGCTATGAACGGTCGCGGGCGGCGCGGAAGTTGCGCTCAAAGGCCGTTCGGCGGCGCGCGCGAGTTCGAGAAAAAATGTCGCGAGTGCCCGCCGCTCTGGTTCATACCGCTGCACTGGCCAGAGTGCCACAGAGAGCGCCGTTTGCAGAAGTCCGCCGCCAAGCGCAAGTCCCGAAGAGATCACCGCCTGTTTGGTGGTCAGCGGCTGCGCCGCATAAATCATCAGTGTGACCAGGCTGATCACTCCTAGGTCGGCGGCAGTCGTGCCGACGGCTACCAACATTCCCGCAGCAAAAGCCCAGAGCGTCGCGATGATTACCGCCGCGGCATTGTGGTTGCCGGAGAGCGCCCCGAGAAGAACGCCCAGCGCGCACAGCACGCTCGAAGCGAGCATGCGTTTGGCACGCTGCGCGTATGGGTCGTTCCTGTCGGAGTACGCAACGTTGAGTGCGCCGCTAGCCACCACCACGCCGCCGCGCGGCATATTCAGCGCGAACCCGGCGACCAGCGGCAGAAGCACGCCGATGGAATTACGCAGCGCCATGTAGGGAGCGAGCTTTGACGATTCGAAACGCGTCAGCACTCCCCAGAATGCTCGGGCCGCGCCTTCATGAGCGGGAGCCGCCTGCGAAGCGGGCGGAGCCAATTGCGCGGAAGCAACTTTCGATTCGGAAGCCATCAACAAGTCAGAATAGACCAGGAATGTCGCCTTACGCCCGTTTTCATTGTAGCGAAGGATGAGCGTCCGTGCCGGTGGCATGATGTGTATCGGAAAGCGCGGATGCTTCATCCAACGTACTGAATCTCACCGAGGAGAAATTTATGCCACATCGCCAGCTTGGAAAGAACGGTCCACTGGTTTCTGCCCTGGGACTCGGCTGCATGGGCATGTCCTTCGCCTACGGGCCAGCCGATGAAGAGGAATCGCTCCGCGTTCTCCGCCGCTACATGGAACTTGGCGGAAATTTTCTGGACACCGCCGAAATCTACGGGCCTTACACCAATGAAGAATTGTTGGGCCGCTTTCTGCGCACCATTCCCCGCAACAGCGTGGTCATCGCTACCAAGTTTGGTTTTCGCATACATCCCGACGGCACTCGGGGCATTGACAGCTCGCCGGAAAATGTTCGGCGCGCTTGTGACGCCAGTCTCAAGCGGCTGGGCATCGAAACCATCGATCTCTTCTATCAGCACCGCGTCGATCCGAAAGTTCCAATTGAGGAGACTGTCGGCGCCATGGCCGAGCTCATCTCGGCCGGAAAAGTGCGGGCGCTCGGGCTCTCCGAAGCGGGACCAGAAACTTTGCGGCGCGCCTCCAAAATTCATCCCATCGCAGCTCTGCAAAGCGAATATTCGCTCTGGTCCCGCGAACCGGAAACCAACGGTGTCCTCGCTGCCTGTCGCGAATTGGAGATCACCTTTGTTCCTTACAGCCCGCTAGGGCGCGGATTTTTGACCGGCGCAATCCAGAAACTCGAAGATCTGGATGCCACGGATTGGCGCCGGACAAATCCGCGTTTCGGAGAAAAAGCCTTGCAGGCCAACCTTAAACTCGTGGAAACCGTGAAAGAGCTCGCCAGCAAGAAGGGTGCAAGCCCGGCACAATTAGCCCTCGCCTGGGTTCTTGCACAAGGCAATGATTTAATTCCCATCCCCGGTACAAAACGCGTTTGCTATCTCGAGGAGAACATGGGAGCACTCGATGTAACCCTCACCGAAACCGAGTTGAAAGAAATCAGCGCCCGCCTTGCACAAATCGAAGTGATTGGCGAACGATACACCCCTGAAATGATGGCGCTCGTAAATCACGCATGAGCGTTGCTGATTAGCATGGAATGAAGAGCCCGATGCGCTGCCTTGCGAAGGCAAGTCCGCTTCACCCATTCTGTTGGTAAATGCCCGCCAGTCCTAACCGAAATCTAGCGACCGCCAGTGCGCAGTGCTGGCAACGTAAACTTCGGCGTGACTTCCTTCCGCTTTGACCAGTCGTGGTAAGTGTGGCATTCAAAGCACCGCGACTCCGCATGCTCCGGCCCCGGCGCATGGCACTTCTTACAAGTCTCAATTCCCGGCAGCAAGATGTCGCTCGATTCCGTGCTTGTCATTGCCTTTGCGTGGCAGCTCACGCAGGTGAATCCCTCATGCGCCTCATGGTCGAACTTCGCATGTGGCATCCACTTCAGCGTCGTGTTCGCCGGCGCCACGGTTGGCAAACTCAGTTCACGGGTCGCAAGGTGTTCTTGTTGATCCGCCAAGAATTCGGCTTGGCTAGTGGATGAAATCTTGCCCACGGCGTTCGCGTTCGCAGGTGACCACCGCGCGATGCGCGTGTCCTGCAGTGGAGAGGCGCTCATCTGATGGCACTGCGCGCACGTTTTGTGCCAAAGCAGCTCTTCGGCGACCGCCGCTTTTTCAGCCACCCACTGAGAGGCCGTGAGCGCGCGCGTCCTCGGCGGCGACGGCTTGCCCGCCAAGTCGCGGTAGGGATCTTGCGTCTCGCGCAATTCGCCAGGATGCGCTGCGATGTACTCCGCAAATCTCTTGGCAAGGAAAGCATGCACAACGTCCGGTTTGTCATGCGGCGCGCCTTCATTAAAACGCCTATCGAACATAAGCAGATGACACGCCGCGCAAGCATGCGCGAATTTCACCGGCGCCATCAACTCGCGGCCCGTGGACGGATTACGCGCCGCAAGTCCTGAGGTCCCGAGAGCACGGAAATTGTCCGCGTCAGTATAGGAAACGGATGCAGCGGAATATCTTGCATCGGCGTAGGTCCACGCGGATTTTACCGCTGCCGCAGCCGTTCGATGACAGTCGCTGCAGTCCATCTGGACATTCGGCCCGCCTGCCATAGCGCGAATCGGCTTCATATGCAGCCAATGGTTGAGCTTAATCGTGCCGGGGCCGCGATTGGTCTTATCTGCGGCATCGAAGTTGGGATGGCCGTCCTCAAAGCTGCGAATATTTGAAGCGTAACGAGCCGCGCCGCTGTATGCGCGGAGGTCGGAATGGCAGCTTGCGCACGATTGATTGCTCGCAGCCAACAGATTGCCCCTCTCGCGATGTTCCACGTGACAGTTCACACACTCGAGTATTTTCGTTTGTTCGGCGTGATGGAGGGGCCCATCGTGGCAGCCGAGACAAGCCTTGTCGGCCACTTTCGCAGAAAACTCACCAGCCTTTTGCAGGTGACACGCCGCACATTCCTTTTCAAGAACAGCATGAGCTTCTGACAGCCGGCCGCTGCTGTAAACACGAGAATCTTTGAAAATGCTGCGTTCGGCGATCCACAGCAACGCAATCAATGGCAGCAGCAAGCTGAGCCAGAATTTCGCGCGCTTCAGCGGCGTCGGCCTCTTGAAATAATTGAGGTCGATACGCTGCGCCAGCTTTTTTGTAGTGCGTGTGCGTGCCAATTTGTTCTCGTTTGCTAGTAACGCAGCGCCATCACCGCATGCACCGCGCCGAGTAAAATCAGCGCCAGCGAAAGTGGAATGTGCAGCAGCAGCCAGCCGTGCAGCCAATGATGCAAGCGCTCTTGGCGCGTGAGCTGCCGCGCTTCATCGCAAATGTCCTCCAGGTCCCCGAGCGAAGCGTGCGCCGCGGCCGGCAGCAAGGTGCGCAGTCCCGCAAACGCGCTGCTCGCTTTCGCCATTTCGTTAAGACGCTGGCCGCGTAGTTTCGGCCGCTCCAGAAACGGGTGCATCTCGTTCAAGTAAAAACGGCGCAGCGGCGCACTCTCCTCCTCACTCAACAAAATAATTTCAGGTGCGGCTGCTACCGCGCCGCTCGCCCCTGCGCTGACAGCCGCGGAAGTTCGCAGCGGAACGGCGGAAGCAGCCAGGCCCCGCAACGCCGTAAAGCCTCCAGCGCGAAGACCTTCCTCGCCCGAACTCTTCGCGAGCCCCAAATTGCCGCAAACAGTCTCCATCGCGCGATCGGCTTCTTCGCGTAACAGCGTTCGAACGCGCCCGATTTCGTCGTAAATCGTTTCCAGCGGCACGTCGGAGGTCATCACCCGCGGAATGTAGTGTTGCAGCGCGGCCCCAAAAACACCGCTGAGGACGGTGATGATCAACAGCCACATCAGCACCCGCGTCAGCGTTCCGCCGAAATGAAATCCACCATGAAAAAGAATGAATGGCAAAGCGAGGAATCCCAGCCACAAATGCCCGCGCATCCATGCTTGCGCGCGCCCAACGCGCCAGGTCGGAACTCGCTTTCGCGCGCCAAGAAGCGCCGCAAAAATCATGAAGGCAAAACCGATGACGCCAAACGCCAGCCCCATCGCGCTACCGCCGCGCGCATCTTGCGGCGACGCGGATGAATACACGACATAGACCACCACGGAAATCCCGAGGATTGCGACCGAAGCGAGTGCCCATCCACGTTGCGTCTTGTCCATTCTCATTTCGCAGTGCCCTGGCCCAGCATTTCACCGAAAAATGTTCGCGGATCGACGCGATGCGCCGCATCGTGCGGGCAAGCGTAAACACAGCTTGGTTCTTTCAAGTGCGTGCACAGATCGCAAGATGTCGCTTTCTGCTTGATGGCCGCTTTTTTGCGCCCAGCCTTCTCCGGATCGTCGACCATCACTTCAAACGGATGCAAGTTAATATTTCCGTACGGGCAATTCTGCGCGCACAATCCACAGCCAATGCACCAATCCTCGATAATCACTTCGAGTGAATTGCGCCTTCGAATCGACCCAACCGGGCACCCGACCATGCAGAGCGGGTCACGGCACTGGCGGCAACTTGTAGCAACAAGATACTGGTCGAAACGCAAGCCATCGCGCACCAGCCGCGTGATGCCTTCGTGCGCGTCCGCGCATGCATTCACGCAAGCGTCGCAGCGCGTGCAATTCTGCAAATCCAGAATCAGCAAACTCTGCGCTTCCATCAATCCTTGCGACAGGAATTGATCGATGGGCACGTTGTGAACCATCTGCATGCGCTGCTGATTGGCGGTGCGGCGTTCGGCCGCAACGGCCTCCAGCCCAGTGCGCACGCTTGGAAACCGCTCGACCATGTCGCGAAAGTCTTCGCCGGAAATGCGCACCAGCTCGACATGATCAAGCGCCGTGCAAGTAGCGGTTCGAACTCCGCCGCCCAGAAGCCCAATTTCGCCGAAGTAATCCCCGCGCGAAAGGTAGGCCAGCACAAGTTCGCCTCCAGGATAGTTTTCCGAAACTTTCACGAAGCCAATTCGAACGAGGTAGAAACTATCCGCTGGCGCGCCCTGTTGAACAATTACCTGGCCTGGGGCAAATCGCTGCAACTCCACGCTTTCCTTCAGGTGCGCGATGAATTCCGGCGAAAGGTCCGCGAACATCGGCACTCCGCGAAGATGATTTTCCAGCGCGCGCCGCCGATAAGTCTGATCAAGTTGTGCCCGGAACGTTTTGTTCTTGAGCATGATGTCGAGAACATTTCGCAGCATTTCGAACGCCACAACATCGGACTCCGCGATCACCGTGGCCGAGCGCGGATAAAAATTCATGCACGTCATTTCGCCAAAGAGATCGCCTGGACCGAGTTCGGCGACCGGATTGCCGTATGCGAGATCCACGGACGCATCGATTGGAATCGTCCTGTCGCGCGTTTCTTCCGCGCGCTTGTCTTCTTCGCGGGCAACGAGAGTGCTCGTCAACCGCTTGAAAAACCCCTTTGCGCCGCCCTGTGTCTTAACGTGTGCGATAGGAGTGGAAATGGAAACTTTAGCTTGGCCTTCGAGAATGTAGAAAGCTGTGGAACCAAATTCGCCTTCGCGGCAGATGATTTCGCCTTTGCGAAAGCGCCTTTTAACGATCGCGCCGCGATTCAGTTCTAAAAATGTCCCCGAGACGCCCTTGAAAACGGGAATCTGCAGCAGATCTTCAGCTTCGAACCCTTCCGCGCCCGGTCCGGCAGCAATCGCCGTGCCGACAACACTTTTATTGGTGAGCGCCCCAGTGGGACAAGAGACCATGCACTCGCCGCACGAGATGCATGTGGAATCGCCCATCGGCGAATTCAGATCGAAGGCAATGCCTGCTAAATAGCCTTTTCCCATGCGGCCGAGAACGAAATTGTTTTTGATTTCATCGCAGCCCCGGATACAACGGTCGCAGAGAATGCACGCGTCGTGATCCACGGCGATGGCCAGTGAAGAATCGTCCTTGCCGCGCGCAACTGTGCGCTTAGAGAACCGCGGCTGTGAAGCGCCGGCGGCTCTCGCAAGCATTTCCAATTCACAGTCGCCCGAATTCTGTTGGCGTGCGCAAGGAGAAGGATGATCGGACATCAAGAGTTCCAGAACGGTTTTGCGCGCCGCCAGCACTTTCTCGGAATCGGTTACCACTTTCATTCCCGGCTCAACCGGCCGGACGCACGAGGCAGCAAGCACGCGTGCCCCAGTATCCACAACACAAAGGCGGCAGACTCCGACAGGAGTCTGGCTTTGCAAGTGACAAAGTGTAGGGATGTTGATGCCGTTCATCCGCGCTGCATCGAATATGCTCGTGCCGGCGGGCACGCGGATAGGTTGCCCATCTAGCGTAATGTCGAGCATTCCCGGAGGTGGGGCCGCTGTCGTCATGCTACGGCCGAATCCCAACGCGCTGCGCTTCGCCAGCTCGCGATGCGGCGGTGAAACAGATGCCGCTGGGACATTGGCTCTTCAAAACGTGCGCGTCGATTTCAGCGCGAAAATGTTTTAGCACCGATTGAATCGGCGCGGGCACGATCTGGCCAAGGCCGCAGATCGAAGTAAGGCTCATGGCTTGCGAGAGTTCGTCGAGCAGTGCGAGATCGGCTCGATACTGCGGTTCGGGTAGGCCGCCCTGTGTCCACCGGACCAGCATGTCCGACATTTTTTGCGAGCCAACGCGGCAGGGAACACACTTGCCGCAAGATTCGTTGCGATAGAAACGCACCGCATTCAGCGCCATGTCCAGCATGCAAGTCGTGTCGTCGCAAACGACGATGGCTCCGGAGCCGAGCATCGAGCCGGCTTCAGCGAGCGCCTTGAAATCAAGACGCACATCGATTAGGGAAGCGGGCAGATAGCCGGACGACGGCCCGGACGGCGCAAAAGCTTTGAGCTGACGGCCGCCGCGAACGCCACCAGCATGATTGAAAATGACATCGCGCATGGGCACGCCCATGGCAACTTCGAAGATTCCCGGGCGGGCAACATGGCCGCTGACTCCAACAAATTTCAACCCACGTGATCCACCGGAGCCTTGCGCGACAAACCAATCAATCCCGCGAGCGAGAATTTGCGGAACATTGATAAACGTCTCGACATTATTAATGACCGTCGGTTTCTGCCACAGCCCAATCTGGCCGGGAAACGGAGGCTTGTTCCGCGGCTCAGCGCGATGACCTTCGATGGCCTCGATCAGCGCGCTTTCTTCTCCGCAGATGTACCCGCCGGGGCTTACAAAAACTTCCAGCTCGTAGTCGAGATCGCTGCCAAGGATTTTTTCCCCCAGAAGCCCGGACCGATAACACCGCCGAATCTCCTCGCCGAGAATTTCTTCCTGAAGATGATATTCGTGCCGGATATAAAGGATGCCGCGCTTCGCCCCGGTAACCAGCCCAGCGATGATCATCCCCTCGATGAGCAGATGCGGCAGATTGGTCATGATGAAGCGGTCCTTGATCGTGCCGGGCTCGCTTTCATCCGCATTGCACACAATGTATTTCACCGGATCTGCCTGTTTGCGGACGAGATCCCATTTCACGCTGGTGGGAAATCCGGCTCCACCCATCCCCTTCAGTTCGGCGGCCTTCAGTTGTGCAAGAACGCTATCCCAATCCTTGGATTCCACGAGTTTGCGCACGACACCGTACTTCTCACTCTCACCATAGGGATCGGCTTTGCAGGCGATACGCGCCTGTTCCGGGCGCGGCTCCTGAATATCCTCGCCGCGCATCGCGCCCCGCGCCATCTGCTCGGCATGCTCCGCCGTGACCTCCGTGAAGATGTGATCGTTAATCGAGATTGCCGGAGCATGATCGCAACGCCCGAGACACGATACATCGCGAATCTGCACGTCTTCGGCGCGCGCATTCGCGAATCGTCGCTCGAGATCGGCGCGCAGTTCGCAAGCGCCATTCAGATGGCAGCTCATGTCCGCGCACACGCGAATCTCGGCCTTCGGCGGCGGCGCCAAATGAAAATGGGGATAAAAACTCGCCACGCTGTGGATTTGATAGAGCGGCGTTTGGGTGCGTTGTGAAAGGCCCTCAAGCTCCGCTTTTGGCAGAAAGCCGTAGCGAAGCTGGATGCCCCGAAGGTCGTCGAAGATCACGGCGCCCCGTCTCGCGCGAATGGCGCCGGGCATGTTTTATTAAACGATGCGCGGCGCGAAATGGCGTGCTGAATCCCCTGCATACTACTGTCAGCGAAGTCGCGTGTAAATAGCACGCGTTTGGCTTTTCGCGGCGCGGCGCGAAAAAGACAACGCGGCCCGTTGACTTCCGCTCGCCGCAAACGTTATAAGCAAGCAGACTCACCGACGAACCGAATGCCCAACGCCTCCAACTCCTCTTTGCTCCGCGTGGTCATCTGCGCATCCTTCATTGCATTTCCGGCGGCGCTTTCGGCTCAGAATGAACCCATCAAGTACATCGGACCGGGTTCGTGTGCGGCAACGAGTTGTCACGGCAGCGTGAAACCGGTCGTCGGCAGCCGCATTTTGCAAAACGAATATTCGACCTGGATCATCCAGGACAAGCACAGCCGTGCTTACCAGGCGTTGACCGTGGACGTTGGCGAGCACATGGCTCGAATCTTGAAACTGGGCTCGAAAGCAGAAGAAGCGCCGAAGTGCCTGGCGTGCCACGCACTGAATCCGCCATTGGAGCAGCGCGGCCGCGCGTTCGAAATTTCCGAAGGCGTCTCCTGCGAAAACTGCCACGGCCCCGCTTCCGGCTGGCTGGGTTCGCATACGACGAGAACCTGGGCGCATGAGAAATCTCTGGCGTTGGGAATGCATGACACAAGAGACGTGATTCACCGCACCGAAAAATGCCTTGAATGCCATCTCGGAACGAAAAATAAATTTGTTGACCATGAAATGATTGCCGCCGGACATCCTGATTTATTTTTTGAGCTCGATTCATTTTCGGCGGTCATGCCGCGCCATTGGAAGTCACCGCGCGAGTCAGAGCCGGGCAAACCGGTTGAGGACGCGGCGTGGGTGGGAGTGCGCGAATGGAGCGCGGGCCAAGCCGTACAACTGCGTGTGGCGATGGAGCGATTGACCTGGCGCGCACGGAATGAACGCTTCGACAAAAAAGACGTCTGGCCGGAGTATTCCGAGCTTTCCTGTTTTGCCTGCCATCACGCTCTGGGCCCCGCGAAAGACAGTTGGCGCCAGGAGCATGCCTACATCGGCCGCCGTCCCGGCGATCCGGCATGGAATAGCTCGCGCTATGCGGTGTTCCGCTTGCTCGCCAAGCAGATTGACTCCGCCAGTGCGATGGATCTGGACCGTCAGCTTCTTGCCGTTTCCGATGAAATGAGCAAACTCAATCCTGACCGTAACGTAGTTGTCTCAGCGGCATCTGCCGCCGTGCCGCTGGCGCAACGGATTGCAGGGCGATTGGCAACCATGCAATACGATCAGGCCGTAGCTCTGCGCATGCTGCAGCGCATTCCCGATGACGCTGAGAATATCGCCCTTGCCGACGAGCGCGCCGCGGAACAAGCCGCCATGGCCCTGGATTCGCTCTACATCGCCTATAGCAAAGACGCCAAGCCAGCCAACGCCGCCGAAGTTCGCGCCGCCATCAACGGCCTCTTCCAGCAACTCGAAAATCCCTCTTCCTATAACGCCGATCAATTCGCCGTGGCACTTCGCAAAATCCGTACCATGCTGCCGTAAAACCCCGACTTCTGCTTCCTCATACAATTCTGGCTTTCTTCCCAAATGGCGATATACTGAGGCCAATGTGTAATTCGCATTGTAAGAGGCCGCCGTGAAAGCTTTTCCGCGCATTACCATCAATCCAAAGCAAATGGGGGGACTCCCTTGCATTCGTGGTCTGCGCATGCCCGTCGCTCGCGTCGTGAGCATGGTCGCTGAAGGGATGAGTTACGCAGCAATTCTTGAAGCCTGTCCTAACCTAGAAGAGGAAGACATCCGCGAAGCTCTGCGTTACGCCGCCGCGGCAGTCCGCGAACGAGAACTGCCCGTCTCCGAGCTTTCTTGAAATTTCTAATCGACGAAGCCGTCTCTCACCGCCTTGCTAGGGGACTCGGCGACGCCGGACATGATGCGGTGCACGTTTTCGCCTACGGGCTCCAGTCGGCTGAAGATCAAGTCATTCTGCAACGGGCAGCGGAAGAACATCGAATACTAATTTCCGCCGACAGGGACTTTGGGGATCTTCTGGCTGAGTCTGGCGCAACCACCCCATCTGTCATTTTGTTCCGCCGAACTTCGGGCGATCCGGCAGTTGAATTCAGTCTCCTTGCAACATGTCTCCACGACCCCAGATTGCGAGAGCATCTGGCGAACGGATGCATTTTAGTGATTGATCCGTGGCGGGTTCGGATTAGGTTGCTCCCGATTGAAGATGAGAGCAGATGAATGCCTATGAGACATGGTTCTGTGGATCGCGGCTCTGGCGATGGGTGACGCGGCGGCAACTCTTACCGTGGCTTGTCCAAGGTTCTGAGTTGGGCGACCACATATTGGAACTGGGCCCGGGCCCAGGAGTGGCCACTCAGGAATTGGCGCTGCGGGCCCCGCGCGTGACAAGTCTTGAGTATGACCACCCATTCGCGGCGAAACTTGGCGCCCAAGTGAACGGCTCCAATACCGCAGTGATTCGGGGCGATGCGTCAACGCTTCCGTTTGCAGACGCGAGTTTTTCTTCTGCCATTGCCATCTTGGTGCTTCACCACTTGCGTTCCGGCGAATTGCAGGATCGCGCTTTCGCGGAAATTCTTCGTGTACTCCGGCCGGGCGGTGTCTTTCTTGCCTTTGAAATTCAGGATAGTTGGCTGCATCGCGTGGGACACATTCGGAGCACGTTTGTTCCCGTGGTCCCAGCGTCCCTGTTTGCTAGATTGATGGCCGCGGGTTTTTCCAAGGTGACGGTTGATATACGCAGCGGCGGCTTTCGAGTCCGCACTCTCCGTTCCCGGGAACCCTGAGCGCTTCGCTTTTGCGGCGCGTTGACGCCATTCGAACACCGTCATAGCATTGTTGAATGTTACCCTCGGCTCGCAAGAAGTTTCCCGCCGGCCCCTCCGAAGGGCTCAAACGATGGTCGCTCGGGCCGCTAAACAATAGTCCGCTGGAATACTTCACAAAAGTCGCTCGTGAATACGGTGACGTCGCCGGCCTGCGCGTGCTGAACTTCAAAACAATTTTCATCAATCATCCCGATTTGATCGAAGGAGTGCTGGTCACTAACGCCCGCAAATACTCGAAGGGCAGAGTGCTGCGCGCGAACCGCCACGTGTTCGGCGAAGGTTTGCTGACCAGCGAGGGCGATTTCTGGCTGCGCCAGCGGCGCCTCGCGCAGCCCGCGTTCCACCGCGCGCGAATCGCTTCTTACGCTGCGACTATGGTGGAGTACACCGAGCGGTTGTTGGCGGGATGGCAGGGAGCGCAAGAACGCGACGCTCACCAGGTGATGATGCGCTTGACGTTACAGATTG
>Ga0137412_10000052_pt1 | contig 40950 bp, 41 predicted proteins | sample CZODoug2_1_16fun_FD_122160 | JGI IMG/M metagenome (GOLD analysis project Ga0137412, IMG submission 122160) | Vadose zone soil fungal communities from Angelo Coast Range Reserve, California, USA - CZODoug2_1_16fungal (Hybrid Assembly) | ecosystem: Environmental > Terrestrial > Soil > Vadose zone...
TCGGTCGGGTGACGGGTGAACCTGGTCAGAAAGGGCAAGGTTCGCCGGATCATCCTGCTGACCCTCGGATGGGAGGAGCTGCCGAAGTCGGTGTCGGTGTACGGCGCGCCGGCCGAGCTGCGGATGCGGGAACCGGTGCCAGGGGTGCTGCTCCAGACCGACGGTGGCTGGGTCCTGCTCGACACGGGGTTCAACACGGCCCTGGTGCGTGACCCCGCGCTGTACCGGCGCTTCTTCCCGAGCGTGGAGTACATCCCGGTGCTGCCGGGGCCCGGCGAGCCGATCGAGGAGTCGTTGCACGACATCGGCGTCGACATCGACGACATCCATGCGGTCGCGGTCAGCCACTTGCACCACGATCACGCAGGCGGCCTGAAGCTGTTCGCAGGCAAGGTGCCGGTCCATGCGCAACGCCGTGAAGTCGACTATGGGCTCTCGAATCATCCCGAACCGGAACGTCATGCCATCGCCCGGATCGATTTCGACGATCCGAACATCGACTGGCAGCTGGCCGACGGCGAGGCCGAGATCGCACCTGGCATCACCGCGGTACCGACCTACGGACACACCCCCGGTCACCAGAGCTTCGTGGTCGAACTGGACGAGTCGGTGGGCGGCGACGGGTTCGTCTTCGCGTTCGACGCCGCCGACCTGACCGAGAACATCGAGCACGAGTTGCCGATCGGCGGCTACATCGGGGTGACGCCCGAGGAGACCGTGGAACCGATCCGCAAGCTGAAGCGGCTCGCGGCCGACAAGGGCTACCCGCTGATCCCCGGCCACGACCCGCACGTGTGGCCCGAACTCACCCAGCACTTCCACGACAGGTTCGGCCAGGTGCCGCCGGAGGACGCCCCGTGATGGACGTGCCGTCTTGATGGATGTCGTGCTGCGTGCCGAACGGGCCCTAGTGGGCGGCCGGATACGCGCTGCGGCAGTCGGTGTCGTCGATGGCGCCATCGCCGCGGTCGGACCCCTCGATGCGGATCTCGCCGCGTGCGAGGAAGTGCTGGTGCCGCCGTCTGCGGTGCTGCTGCCGGGCTTCGTCGACACCCACGTCCACGTCAACGCGCCAGGCACCGACTGGGAGGGATTCACCAGCGCGACGGCGGCCGCCGCGGCAGGCGGCATCACGACGCTGGTGGACATGCCGCTCGACAGCGATCCCGTCACCACCACGGTCGACGCACTCGAGGTGAAGAAGGCCGCTGCACGGGGCAACTGCTCCGTCGCAGTGGAATTCTGGGCGGGCATCGTGCCCGCCAACGTCGATGACCTCGACGGGATGGCCGCGGCGGGCGTGCGCGGTTTCAAGTGCTTCCTGACCGACTCGGGCAACCCAAACTTCCCGCACCTGTCCAGTACCGAATTCCACAGGGCCGCAGCGCACGTCGCGCGTCTTGACTCAGTGCTGCTGGTGCACGCCGAACACCACGACGACATCACCGGCAGTCCGAGGCCGTCCGGGAGGGGATACTCGTCGTTCTTGGAGTCCCGGCCCGACGCGGCCGAGGAGCACGCCGTGGCCCTCGTCCTGGACGCCGCCCGCCAGACCGGTGCCAGAGTCCACGTCGTGCACGTCTCGTCAGCGCACGTGCTGCCGCTGATCGACGCAGCCAAACGCGCGGCAGTGGCGGTGACGGCCGAAACCTGTCCGCATTACCTGACCTTCGCCGCCGAGACGATTCCCGACGGCGGCACCGAGTACGCGGCGTGCCCGCCGATCCGTGGCGAGGAGAACCGACGCCTGCTGTGGGACGGGCTGCGGAGGGGAACCCTCGACATGGTGGTGTCCGATCATTCGCCGTGCGCGCCGGAGATGAAGGCGGGCGGTGACTTCGGTTCGGCGTTCGGTGGGATCAGCTCATTGCAACTCGGGCCTGCGGCGGCGTGGACGCAGGCGCAGCCCCTCGGCTTCGGCCTGCCCGAGCTCTCCCGTTGGATGGCCGAACGGCCCGCCGCGCTGGCCGGGTTCACCGACCGCGGCCGGATCGAGGTCGGCACCAGGGCCGATCTGTGCACCTTCGACCCCGACGTCGAGCACACCGTGCGCGCCGACGCACTGGCCCATCGCCACGGCATCACGCCGTATGAGGGCATCGCTCTGCGCGGCCAGGTCCTGCAGACCTGGGTCAAGGGGCGCCGCGTCTTCGACGGCCAGCGGATGCGGCAGCCGGCATGAAGATCCTGATACTCAATCCCAACACGTCGGAATCGATGACGGCCGAGATCGCCGCCGCGGCACGGGCTGCGGCGGCCCCCGGCACCGAGATCGTAGTGGCCAGACCGCGATTCGGAACGGAGGCGATCGACTCCGCGGCTGAGAGCTACCTGTCGGCGGTCGGTGTGATGGACGTCGTCGCGACCATGCTCGTGGATGGCGACTTCGACGTCGACGCGGTGATCCTGGCCGGGTTTGGCGAGCACGGCAAGGACGCCCTGCAGGAGATGCTGTCGGTGCCGGTCCTCGACATCGCCGAGTGCGCCGCTCACGTCGCCCATCTGATCGGACGGCGGTTCACGGTGGTCACCACGCTGGCGCGGTCCATCCCGGCGATCGAGGACCGGTTGACGCTGGCCGGACTGACCGCGCACTGCGCCTCGGTCAGGGCCTGCGGTCTTGGCACCGCGGAGGTCGACGCCGATCCCGCTGGCGCCGTACGGGCCATCGTCGACGAGGCGGCCCGCGCCGTCGCCGAGGACGGCGCCGACGTGATCTGTCTCGGCTGTGCGGGCATGGCCGGTGTGACCGAGGCGATCTCGGCCAAAGTCGGTGTGCCCGCGGTGGACGGCGTCGCCGCGGCGGTAGCCCTGGCGCAGGCGCTGGTCGGTCTCGGCTTGACCACCAGCAAGGTCGGGGCGCTGGCCGAGGGACCGCCGAACCCGCGCACGCACTGGCCGATCTCGACCGCGTTGGGGCTGACCTCGTGAGCGGCGTGGATCTGGCGTCCCGGATTCTTGGCGGAAGTGTGCTGGCAGCGAGCGACGAGTCGTTCGGTTTCAAGGAACGACTCGTCGATCCCGCCGAACCCGCGTTCGTGCCGGGAACCTATGACCATCGGGGCGAGGTCGTGGACGGCTGGGAGACTCGCAGGCACGCCGGGCCACAAGGGGATTGGGCAATCGTTCGGCTCGGGTCACCAGGCAGGCTGCGCGCGGTCGACGTCGACACCCGCTCCTTCACCGGCAACCATCCCACCGGCTGCCGGATCGACGCGTGCAGGCTCGACCTGCTCGACGATCCCACCGATCCGGGGACTCAGTGGCGCACCGTCGTCGAATCGACTGCGCTGAAACCCGATTCGCACAATCTTCTCGAGGTCGACGATCAGCGCCTATACACCCACGTACGGCTGGCACTTGAGTCGGATGGGGGTGTGGCACGGCTGCGCGTGTACGGGGACGTCGTGCCCGATCCCGATGCGTGGGCCGACGTCACGGTCGAGGTGTCGGGTGTCGAGCAGGGTGGCCGGGTGGAGTGGTCCAGCGACAACTTCTACTCGAGAGCATCCGCACTGATCGCACCGGACCGACCCCGAAACATGGGCGACGGCTGGGAGACTCGACGGCGGCGTGATGTCGGCCCTGACAGTTTCGACGCGGTGATGATCTCCTTCGCCGCGGCCTCCGAACTGCGCCGGATCGAGATCGATACCTCCTACTTCGTGTTCAACGCCACCCTCGAGGTGTCGGTGATGGGCAGCAAGTGCCTGCCCGACGGCGAACACGGCTGGGCCCTTGTCGCATTCGACGTACCGGTGCTGCCGAGAACCCGGCTTGCCGCCGACGCCAGGCAGGTGTTCGCCGTGCACGCCACGGATATCACCGCGGTGCGGTTGCAGGCCTATCCGGACGGTGGCATCGCACGCGTGCGCGCGTTCGGCACACCGACCGTCGCCGGGTTGGAAACCCTGAAGTCCCGCTGGGAGGAATCCTCGTGAGCACCGTTCAGTTGTCCCGGTGTGCCGGTCTGTGGCGGCGCACTCTGCTGATCCAGGAGGACGGCTCACACGTGACCGGCGGCGACGTCCGTTGGCTACAGGGCGACGCCGCCTACGTCGACTCACGCGGGTTCGGCGGCCGCCTGCACCAGCGTGACGACGTCTTCGAGTGGCATCGGATGGTCGATCTGGAACCGCCTGGGCCGTTTCCCGACGCGGGCGCGATGCACTGGGACGGCGACACTCTGGTGGAGACGGGTGTGCACGCCGACTACGTCGAGCACTGGGTACGCGATGACGGACCGTCCTCCCCGCGCTGGGCATTGACGCTGCAATCAGCCGACGCAGGCGACGCGCTGCTGCTTCGGGTGGGTGCCGTGTTCGGCTGGGCATCGGCGACCGCCGTCACGTTGGCCTCCGTCGGCGGTGCCGAGTGGGAAGCGTTGGCGCCCAGCCTTTCTGATGATGAAATCCGTGTCAACGGCGCGCGGTGGACTGTAGTGCAGAGCGAAGGAGACGTGGAACTGTGACAGGCACAACCCCTTTCACCTCGATTCCGATCGTGGACATCACCGGGCTGCGGTCTCCGGACCGCGCCGAACGCGAGCGGGTGGCCGCCGACATCGGGAAGGCCGCGCGCGAGATCGGCTTCCTCTACATCAGCGGCACCGGCATCGACGAGGCATTGTTCGACCGCATGCTGGCGGCTACCAAGACGTTCTTCGCGCTGCCGGTCGAGGAGAAGATGCGCAGCTACATCGGGCTGTCGACCTGCCATCGCGGATACGTGCCGGTCGGGGAGGAAGGTGTCGAGACCGGCATGCCCGACCTGAAGGAGGCCTTCGACACGGCGCTCGACCTACCCGCTGATGATCCCGACCACGTCGCGGGCAATCCGATGCTTGGTCCCAACGTGTGGCCCGAAGTCGACGGTTTCGCCGAGGCGGTGACCGCGTACTACCAGGCCGTGCTGGACCTGGGCAATCAGTTGCTCTGGGCCTTCGCGGTGGCGCTTGGCGAGGATCCCGACACCTTCACCCAGCACGCCACCAAGACACCGAGTCAGCTGCGCCTGGTGCACTACCCGTACAACCCCGACGCCGAGGACGTGCTGGGCATCGGGGCGCACACCGACTACGAGTGCTTCACCCTGCTCAAGCCGACCGCTCCCGGACTCGAGGTGCTCAACGGTGCCGGCGACTGGGTGGACGTCCCGCCGGTGCCCGACGCGTTCGTGGTGAACATCGGCGACCTGCTAGAGCTGTGGACCAACGGGGCCTACGTCGCGACCAGTCACCGCGTCCGCAAGGTGAAGGAGGAGCGCTACTCGTTCCCGCTGTTCTTCAACGTCGACTACCACACCGAGGTGAAGCCGTTGCCGCAGTTCGTTGCCGGCGACGGGACGTCCAGACCGGCGTTGCGGGCGGGGGAGCACCTGTTCGCGCAGACCGCCCAGACGTTCGCCTATCTGCGGTCGCGCCTCGAGCGCGGGGAACTGGTGCTGCCGGACGGCTCGATGGAGATGAATTCGTTCGGTCAGCAGGCGCTGCAGGGCATCGACTGAATTCGCCACCACTACCCGGCCTGATCAGCCGCCGCATCAGCCCGATCGAAATCGACATCGGCTTCGCCATCGCCAAACGCGCCACCTAGCAAGGCTTGCTAGGCTCGTCCGATGCCCGATCCGGTTACCGGATGACCGGTCCACGCGTCGGCGAGAAGTTCGGCCCCTACGAGCTTCGGTCGCTCCTCGGGGCGGGCGGCATGGGTGAGGTCTACGAGGCCTACGACACGGTCAAGGACCGTATGGTCGCGCTCAAGCTGCTGCGACCCGAGTTGGCGGTCGACCCCAGCTTTCAGGAGCGGTTCCGGCGCGAATCGCGCACGGCGGCACGGCTGCACGAGCCGCACATCGTTCCGGTGCACGACTTCGGCGAGATCGACGGTGTGCTCTTCATCGACATGCGTCTGGTCGAGGGAGCCAGCCTCAAGGCGGTGCTGGCACGCAGCGGTCCAATGCATCCAGCGCGGGCCGCTGCGATCATCACTCAGGTCGCCGCAGCGCTCGACGCCGCGCACGCCAGCGGGCTGACGCACCGCGACGTCAAGCCGGAGAACCTGCTGCTGACCCCCAGCGACTTCGTCTACCTCGTGGATTTCGGCATCGCCCATTCTGGCGGGGATTCCGGCCTGACGAGCGCGGGTTCGGCGATCGGGTCGTGCGCGTACATGGCTCCGGAACGGTTCTCCGGCGGCACTGTGGGGCCGCCAGCCGACGTCTACTCGCTGACGTGTGTGCTCTTCGAATGCCTCACCGGGCAACCGCCGTACCCGACGGGGGATCTGCCCAGTCTGATGAGCGCGCACCTGCTGGCGCCGCCACCCCGGCCGAGCGTCACACACCCAGGCCTCCATCCCTCCTTCGACGCCGTGATCCTGTGGGGCATGACCAAGGACCCATCCAATCGCTGCCCGTCGGCCGGTGAGCTGGCACGGGCTGCGTCGGCCTCGGCGATGAGCGTCACGGCGGCACCCAGTCCGCCCCAAACCACTTCTCCCCGTCGCCATCTCGGACGCGGAGCCGTAATCGGCATCACCGTCGCGGTGGCCGTGTTGGCGGTGGCGGCAGTCGCCGGGCTGTGGCTGGCGTTCGGCGGTAACCGCACGACGGAGGCGACGCCAACCTCGGCCACCATGACCCGCGTGCCGATCACCAGCACGCACTCCGAGACCACTGAACCCACGGAGACCACGGAAGCCACCGCGACCACACCCCCGCCGGTCAGCCTGCCCGGCACCGACGACCTCGGCTTCATGGCCTACCCAGGTGCGCGATGCGCACCAGGTCAGCGTCCTGTCGCGCTCGGCCTCACGGCGGCGTCTGCACTGGTGGTTTGCCGCTACGGCACGGACGGGTACTACTACCGCGGTGTCCGCCTGAGGGATGGAGCGCAGATTGAACTCGACCACGCCGTACCCTCGGCGGGCGGCTTCGACGTGGTGAACCAGACCGACGGAACCCGGTATGAAATCAGGTCGGGGGCATTGACCATCATCACGCCCGACGGAGAAGTGTTCTCCGAGCCGATGATTCAATACGCGTCCAGTTGAGCTCGAGGAGGGTTCGTCCTTGACCCCATCCCGGAGACTCCATCACCAGCGCGAACGGGCAGACTCCTTCGGTGCCGCGGCACGTGCCTACGACCGGCACCGCCCGGAATACCCGGCCCGGCTGATCGACGACCTGGTAGCGGCGGGCGTCGACAACGCGCTCGACGTGGGGGCGGGCACCGGAATCGCCTCCGGGCAGCTGGCCAATCGCGGCGTCGACGTGCTTGCGCTGGAACCCGATCCGCGGATGGCCGAACTCGCCACCGAGAAGGGGATTCGCACCCAGATCGCGAAGTTCGAGGAGTGGGACGCCGCCGAGCAGAGGTTCGACCTCGTCATGTTCGCCCAATCGTTCCACTGGGTCGATCCCGACGTGGCGCTGCCCAAGGTTCGGCGGCTGCTGACCGACCGTGGTCACCTGGCACTGGCGTGGAACCGGATGTTTCCGGTCGCCCCGTCGCGCAGCGACTTCGCGCCGATCTACCGCGACTACATGGAGCCCGGCTCGCCACTGGTCACCGCGACGCCCACCGCGGAGGGGCTCGACGTCGCCCGTGTCGGCGACGTGCTCGAGAACGCCGGCTTCGCCGCCCGCCAGCACACCTACCAACGCGAGGCGCACTACGACCGCGACGAGTGGCTCGACCTCGTCTTCACCTACTCCAACCACCTGGTGCTGCCCGCCGAGAAGGCCAGCGAGTTGCGAGACCGGCTCGCCACGCACATCGGCACCGCAGGCGTCACCGTTGGTGGGGACGCCCTGCTGATCACGGCCAGGCCGCGCGCCTAGGCTGAGCGGGTGCCGAAACGCAGCGCGGGTCTCCTGCTGTACCGGGTCATCGATGATGCCGCCGAAGTGCTGATCGGCCATCCCGGTGGACCGTTCTGGGCACGCAAGGACGAGGGTGCATGGTCGATCCCGAAGGGCGAGTACGCCGATGACGAAGACCCATGGACTGCCGCCCAGCGCGAGTTCCGGGAGGAGATCGGCTTCGACGTCCCCGCCGGGCCGCGCATCGAGTTCGCCCCGGTCAAGCAGCCCGGCGGCAAGATCGTCACTGCCTTCGCCGTCCGTGGTGATCTGGACGTCACCCACAGCACGAGCAACACCTTCGAACTGGAATGGCCGAGGGGATCAGGAAAGATCAGGGAGTTCCCCGAGATCGACCGGGTCGCATGGCTTTCCGTGCCAGAGGCTCGGTTGAAGCTGCTGACGGGTCAGCGGCCACTGCTCGATCGTCTTGAGGAGCATCTCGCAGGCGCCTGACGGGTCGCGTCTCGATCGCGTTGATGGTCAGCGCGCGGCCATGGATCCGCCACCCCGACTTCGTCCGCATGTACTCGTCGTCATAGCGGACGTGCCAGACGAGATCGGTGACCTGATCGGCGCGACGCGTCCAGTGGTGGGCGACGGCCGTGATCCTGCCAAGCGCGTAGCCCGGCTCCGGTCCGTCGGCATACACCTCGCCGACGATCGCGTGCTCGGTGCGTTCGACCACCAGTGCCTTCATCGCGGCGCGAACGCCGTCGCGGCCGTGCAGCACCCGAATCGGGTCCAGCGAGCGCGGTGGATCGGGAAGGTGCAGTTCGGCTGTCTCGGTGAACAATTCGACGACGTCGTCGAAGCGGCGGTCGTCGACGGCGGCTGCGTACAGATGCACCAGATCGGCAAGCGCCAGCCGGTCCGCGACGGACAGAGTCACGTCAACCCCAGACGCTGCGCACATTCCGACACCACGTCGCAGGCCTCGTCGATGTCGGAGGTCGGCGGCATCGCCAGCACCACGCGGTCGGCGCCCAACTCCGCAAGCCTGCCCGCGCGCTCATCGTCGATCTTGGTGACCATGTGTCCGAGGCTCAGCTCCAACGAATCGGGATCGCGGCCCGCCCGTTCGGCCTCCTCGCGCATCACCGCGACCAGTTCAGTCAGCTTGGCACCCCCGACGCCCAGCGGTTGAAGGCCGTCACCGAGGCGTCCCGCCCGCCGTGCTGCTGCGCGGGTGTGCCCACCGAGGTGTATCGGTATGCGCCTGACAGGCGTGGGATGACAAGCAGCATGGGCGAATTGGAAGAATTCGCCAGAGAAGTCGGCGCCATCGGGCCGATCCTCCCACAGCAGTCGCAGCACCTCGATCTGCTCGTCGGCGCGGCGGCCACGGCTGTCGAAGGGGGCGCCGCACGCCTCGATCTCCTCCCGCAACCACCCCATGCCGACTGCAAGGCGGACCCGGCCAGCCGACAACGCATCGAGGGTGGCGACGCGCTTGGCCAGCACCACCGGATGATGATTGGGCAGCACCAGCACACCCGTCGCCAGCCCCAGCGTCGTCGTGCTTGCGGCCAGGAACGCCAGCAGGTCAAGGGGATCCGGCACTGGGCAATCCGCGGGGATCTCCACCCGACCCGACTCGTCGTATGGGTAGACACTGCAGTACTGCGTCATCAGCACCGTGTGCTCGACGGCGACGATCGACTCGAACCCGCACGCCTCCACGTGGCGGGCGAACGCCGTCATCCACGTAGGGTCGGCGGTCACACCCGCCGCGACCGGAGCGATCACGGCGAACTTGGGCGGATCCGTCACGGCAGCCCGTTGCTGCGTCGGATGTCCTCGCGGCACTGCCGACGCGTCTGGCCGGTCTGCTGCATGCACACCCGCACCGGCGACTCCTCTTCGGTGGGCAGTGGTTGGTCGGTCGGCTCGGTGGTGACCGTGGGGCTGGCCACGGTGCCCTGGGTCAGCGACCAGATGGTCGCGTTGGTGTTCTGCAGCGTCGAGCAGTAGGCGGTCGCTCCGTTGGCGGTCGTGCCGGTGCTGCCGAGCGGCGAGCAGTCGGCGCCGATCACCGCGACGGGTGCAGCAGCGGCCCTCGTGGTTGGCGTCGTCGTGGTTGGCGGAGGCTGAGGGGGCGGAGGCAATGGCGTCACCCGGGACGTCGCGGACGTGGTGCCTGCCGGAGGCGCGGCCTTCTCGTCGTCGGCGCGGTTGAGCTCCAACATCGCGAAGCCGATCGCGACGACCAACAGGATCGCCAGAACGGCAGGGATGATCACGCTGGGCCGGACCAGCGATCGGGTGGCCTTGGGAGTGGCGGCGACCCGCGACAGCCGGGTTGCGTCGGGCTGGTCGGTGCCGACCTGGTGTGCGAGCGCACGGGCGAAGTCGGCGCAGCGTTCGAAGCGGTCGTCCGGGTCCTTCGCCAGTGCCTTGGCCAGCACCGGGTCGAGCGCGGCGAGTTCCGGGCGGCGGTCGCCGATCATGGGTGGCGTCGCATTGAGGTGCTGGCTGATCACGACGGCCGGGTTCGTGTGGTGGAACGGCGGTGAGCCGGTCAAGAGGTGATACGCCGTAGCGGCCAGCGCGTACTGGTCGGCGCGACCGTCGAGCGGCCCGCCCATCAGCTGCTCGGGGGCCGCGTAGGACACCGTGCCGACGGTCATGTTCGTCGCGGTCAAACCGCTAGTGTCGTCGACCCAGCGGGCGATTCCGAAGTCGGCGAGCAGGATGCGCTGGTCGTCCTTGGCGACGAGGATGTTGGCGGGTTTGACGTCGCGGTGCAGCAGGTTGCGTTGGTGGGCATAGTCAAGGGCGTCCGCTACCGCGGCGACGATCTCGGCGACCTCGGCCGCGGGCATGCCTTCGGGGTACCCGTCGTGCTGCAGCCGGCCGGCGTCCGTGCCGTCCACGTAGTCCATCGAGATCCAGAGTTGGCGATTGAACTCTCCGCGGTCGTGCACGCCGACGATGTGTGGGTGCCACAACGTGGCCGCGATGTCCGCCTCCCGGTGGAATCGCTCGCGGTACTCGGCGTCGGCCGACACCTCGGGCCGGAGCACCTTCAGGGCGTCCTGGCGGGGGAGTCGCGGGTGTTGTGCCAGGTAGACCTCGCCCATACCGCCCGAGCCCAGTCGCCGCACGATGGTGTAGCCCGCGAAGATCGTTCCCGCGTCGAACGGTCTTGGGGCCAACGGCATGCCGGAATAGTAGACCGCGGGTGCGCGGTCAAAGAGCGAGCGCGCCCCGAAGAACTAGGCCATGTATCAGCCGACGGGGACGGCCACCCCGATGGGGCCACCGTACGTACCCTGACCGGCACCGGGCGCTGGTGCAGCCCCTCCGCCGGGAGCAGTCCGTGCGGCGGGCTGGCTGGCCGTTGCGTCGTCCGCGGCCTTCTGGGTGCAGTTGAGATTCAGGATCATCCGGCCCTGATTGGTGATCTTCTGCGAGTCGACGATGCACGCCGCCTGGGGCAGGTCGCTGCCCACCGAGCCGCCGAACGACGGCTTGACGCCCTGGCTCTTCAGGATGCTGACGGCTCTGCCGTAGGGCTCGCCGACGACGTTGAGGGCCGACGCGCTGCCTGGGTCGGCATCAGCGACCGCCGGGGTGAGCAGGGCCGCTCCAACGACTGCGAACGTGCCGGCTCCCAGCACAACAAGCTTCTTCACGTGACCTCCGAGTGTCGCGGTGCGTTCCGAGGTTATCGCAATCGAGCCTCTTGAGTGAACTTCGGTCACTCCACGCTCAGTGTTACCTGGGCGCGCAGCGCCTCGGCGAGCGCGGCCGCACGAGGGTCGGTGAACACCTCTTCTAGGAGCATCGGCGTGCCGTCGGGGCCGGCCAGCGGCACCCGCCAGTTCGGATATTCGTCGACGGTGCCCGGCTGATTCTGGGTGCGGACGTCGCCGACGGCGTCCGGCAAGGCCAGTGCGAGCAGGCGCGACGGCGTCCGCCCGAGGTATTCGTAGAGCGCAAGGACGATCTCCTCGGTGCTGGGCTCCTTGCCGTCGTGCAGCAGGCCGACGCGACGCAGTTCGGCGAGCCAGGCGGCCTGCTCGGCCTTGTCGGCGGCGAGTTCCTCCGCGGCGGGCCTGGTGAGCAGGTTGAGCTCCTCGCGCAGCCGGACGTGCTCACCGGCCAGATAGCCCGCGGTGGGCGGCAGGTCGTGCGTGGTGACCGAGGACAGGCAGTACTCCCGCCACCGCTCGGCGCGCAGCGGCCCGCCGTCCCCGTCGCGGTCCAGCTCGAACCACAGGATCGACGTGCCGAGCAGACCACGTTCGCGCATGTAGTCGCGGGCCCACGGCTCGACCGTGCCCAGGTCCTCGCCGACCACGACCGCCCCCGCACGGTGCGCCTCCAAGACCAGGATGCCGATCATCGCCTCGTGGTCGTAGCGGACGTAGGTGCCGTCGGTCGGGGCCGCTCCCTTCGGGATCCACCACAACCGGAAGAGCCCGATGATGTGATCGACGCGGACACCACCTGCGTGCCGCAGCATCGCGTTGACCACGGCGCGGAACGGCTCGTAGCCCGCCTCGACCAGCTGATCGGGCCGCCACGGCGGTTGCGACCAGTCCTGGCCGAGCTGGTTGAACTCGTCGGGTGGCGCACCGACGTTGACCCCGAGGGCCAGCACGTCCTGCAGCGCCCATGCATCAGCGCCGTTCGGGTCCACCCCGACGGCAAGATCGTGCATGACGCCCAGCGCCATGCCCGCCTGCAGCGCGGTGGCCTGAGCGTTGGTCAGCTGGTCGTCGGACTGCCACTGCAACCACCGGTGGAAGTCGACGGCGTCCGCGTGCTTGGCGGCGAACGCGGCGACGGCCTCGCCCGCGGGGTGGTGCAGTTCCTCGGGCCATTGGTGCCAGTCGTTGCCGTGCTTCTCGGCGAGCGCACACCAGGTGGCGAAGTCGTCGAGGCTTTGACCTTCACGCTTGCGGTAGGCGGCGTAGGCCAGCTCGCGGCCCGCCGAGCGTGGCACCCGGTAGACGTTCTTCAGTGCCGCACGCTTGACCTTCCAGGTGGAATCCCGGTCGATGAGTTTGGACGCCTTTGCCTTCGCCTGGACGACGGCTTGCGCCTTGCGCAACCCGCCGCGGTTGCGGGCGTATGCGAATTCGGGGATCGCCTCGACCCGCAGGTACAGCGGATTGACGAATCGGCGCGATGTCGGCAGATACGGGGAAGGTTCCATCGGGGCCTTCGGCGCGGCTGCGTGCAGCGGGTTCACCAGGATGAAGCCCGCACCGTGACCGGCCGACCACACCGACAGATCGGCGAGGTCGGTCAGGTCGCCGATGCCCCAGGACTGTTCGGATCGCACGCTGTAGAGCTGGGTGGCCAGGCCCCATGATCGGCCCGCCCCGAGCCGCGGCGGCAGTGCGGCCGCGCCGGGGCAGACGATCAGCGCGGTATCGGCATGCTCCGTCCCCGCCTGCACGTGCAGTCGGTGGTACCCCAGCGGCAGCCCGGCGGGGAGTTCGAACGTGGCCTCACCGATCAGGCGACCATCGAGGTCGTACGGCGGACCGTCGTTCTGCAGCTGCCGCAGGCCGGCGCGAACGGTGCCGTCCTCCAACCGAATCCACACGCCGACGGGGTCGCCGTGGGAGACGTGCACCCAGAACGACGACGCACGATCGGCGCGGGCCACGATGGTCGGCGACAAAGTGCGCTCCCAGTGCGCCTGGCCGTGGGCGAGATGTGCTGCCGCCCTTGCCTCTTCGGTGTCGGCCACCACTCCCAGCGCGTCCAGCACGGACACCAGGGTCGACTCGGGCACCGACCGATTGCCGCCCATCCAGTCGACGTAGTGGGTGGCCACGCCGTAGCGGTGGGCGAGGTGGACCAACGACGGAGCGGTCATGGGAGATGATCTTGCCGGTTGCGGCTCAGGTGTGCGCGGGTGTCGCGCGTCAGTCCACGTCGCGGGCTAGTAGGTCGTCCCAGGTATCTCGGCGCACGACGACTCGGGCGGCTCCGTCTTGCACGAACACGACCGGCACCCGGCGTGCGCCGTTGTACTGGTTGGACATGGTGTAGCAGTACGCCCCGGTGACGGGGACGGCCAGCAGGTCACCAACGGCGGGGTCTCGCAGGGCGACGCCGTCGACCAGTTGATCGCCCGACTCGCAGTGCCTGCCGACGACGGTGACCGTCTCCCCGCCGCCGACCCGGTCGACGAGCGTCGCCTCGAATCGTTGCCCCGTCAGCGACACTTCGAGGTTGTCGCCCATCCCGCCGTCCACCGCGACGTGGGTGACGAGTCCGCGCTTGATCGTCGTGACGCGGTAGATGGTGCAGGCGCTGTTGGCGACCATGCTGCGGCCCGGTTCGACGATGATGCGGCTTCCACTGGGAAGCAGCGCGCGGGCCTGCGCGACCATCGCGTCGGCGTACGCATCGAGACTTGGCGGGTGCTCGTCGTAGGTGTAGCCGACGCCGAGGCCACCGCCGAGGTCGTAGACCTCGAACGTGCCGAGCTTGGCGATCGGCTCGACCGCGGCGGCCAACTGCTCGACGTTGAGCAACTGCGAACCGACGTGGGTATGCACGCCGTCGAGCCGCAGCGTGGCGCTGCGCTCGATCCGCTTGATCGCGTCGCGGGCGTCGTCGGGCATCAGCCCGAACTTGGAGCCTGCGTGGCCCGTCGCCTGAGACGCGTGCGTGGCGGCCTCGACGCCGGGGATCACCCGCACCAGGCAGGGTTGCTCGGTACCCGCGGGCACGATGCGCTCGAGCCGATCGATGTCGTCGAAGTTGTCGACCACGATCAGCCCGACGCCGCGTGACACGGCCAACTCGAGTTCCTCGTCGGTCTTGGCGTTGCCGTGCAGCACCAGGCGGGCTGGGTCGGCGCCGGCCTTCAGCGCGCTGAGGATCTCGCCACCGCCCGCGACGTCGAGGTGCAGGCCCTCGGACACCATCACACGCTGAACCGCCGTGCAGGGGAACGACTTCGACGCAAACGCCACGTCCGCCCGCGGCCAGCGACTGCGGAATGCGGTCAGGTAGTCGCGTGCCCGCTGACGCAATGCGTCCTCGGACACCACGATCGCGGGGGTGCCGAACTTCTCCGCCACGTCGTCGAGCCGGCAGCCGCCGACCGTCAGGGATCCGTCACCGTCCAGCCGGGATCCTGGCGGAAAGAGGCCAAGGACCTGATCGGTGGCGGGCGCGGTGTGAATCGACATCGACTCAGCGTGCCACCGGTTCGTCGAGCGTGAACGCACTGGGACGAAGTTCGTGAGCGTGTACCGTTGCGTCTGTAACGATCCTTACAGAAGGAAGACTCGTGACGGTTCCGTTGACCAAGAAGCAGGAGCAGGGCGAGCAGTCGCGCGAGCTCATCCTCGACGCGACCGAACGCCTGATGGCCACCAAGGGCTTTGCAGCGACGTCGATCAGCGACGTCCGGAAGGCGTGCGGGTTGCCGGCGAGCTCCATCTATTGGCACTTCGGCTCGAAGGAAGGTGTGCTCGCCGCGGTCATGGAGCGCGGCGCCGAGCGATACTTCGCGGCGATTCCCGTCGAGGCCGATGTCGAACGCCAGCTCGCAGCCGTGACTGAGCAGCAGGAGCAACACCCCTTGTTCCTGCGACTGTTTCTTCTGCTGTCGTTGGAGCGCAGAGACGACCCCGCGGTCGCCCCAGTCATTCGCCGTGTCCGAGACCGGGCCATCGCGGGGTTTCACCAGGCAATCGCGGTACTGATACCGGACGATGTGCCACCCGCGAAGGCCCAGCGCGTCGTTGCCGAACTCGCAGCCGTCGCCACCGCGATGTCCGACGGCATCTTCCTTGCCGAACATCTCGAACCCGACGCGACTGACGTCGCGCGCATGTACCGGCGGCTGCACCAGACGATGGCAGCCTTGATTCCGATTCTCCTGGAGGAGAAATGACAACGAAAACCGCGATCATCACCGGTGCAAGCGCCGGCCTTGGCCTGGAATGCGCACGCGCACTACTGAATACGGACCCGTCGTGGCACGTCGTGCTCGCCGTGCGCAGTCCGGCACGCGGCGCGGAGGCGGTGGCGCAAATCGGCGCACCCGAGCGGTGCACGGTGATCGAGGTCGACCTGGCGTCGCTGCAATCGGTGCACGCCTTCGTCGACACATTCCGCGACGCCGGTCTCGCGCCGTTGCATGCCGTCGTGTGCAACGCCGGAGTGCAGGTGGTGTCCGGCACTGAGGTGACGGCCGAGGGCGTCGAGATGACGTTCGGCGTCAACCACCTCGGTCACTTCGCGCTGGTGCAGAGCCTCCTCGACGAGCTGGCCGACCCGGCGCGGATCGTCGTCGTGAGCAGCGGCACCCACGACCCCGCCAAGCACACCGGCATGCCGTCCCCGCACTACCGCAGTGCCGCAGAGTTGGCCCACCCCCCGGGCGACACCATCGACGGCCGCCGCAGATACACCACCTCGAAGCTGTGCAACGTTCTGTTCGCCTACGAACTCGACCGCCGGCTCGGTCAGGGGCAGCGGGGCATTACCGTCAACGCGTTCGACCCAGGGCTGATGCCGGGTTCTGGTCTGGCGCGCGACTATTCGCCAATTGGACGGTGGGCCTGGCGATACCTGTTTCCCGCGCTGCGCGTTCTGCCCAACGTCAACAGCACGCGGTCGTCGGGGCAACGTCTGGCAGCGCTCGCAGGCGACTCCCGTTACGACGGTGTCACCGGCGCGTACTTCGAAGGCACGCGGCCGATCCGCTCGTCGGTCGATTCGTACGACCGCGACAAGGCGCTCGATCTGTGGGAGACCAGCGAGCGGCTGCTGACGCCCGTTCCCTAGCGGCCGGTAACGTCGGTGCCCATGGCGCTCGGACGGCTCGACGACGTTCCCGCCGCCACGAGAGACCGTCGAGCCAGGGTGGCCGCCGCCGCGCTGTTTCTCACCAACGGGGCGATCTTCGCCAACATGTTGCCGCGATTCCCCGAGATCAAGGCCGACCTGGGGCTGTCGAACGCGGCGTACGGTGCGTCAGTCGCCGCGTTCTCCGCAGGCGCACTGGTCTCCGGGCTCACCGCGGGCGCATTGATCCGCCGATTCAACTCATCCCGCATCGCCGTGATCGCCACGCTTGGCATCGCGTCGTTCGTCTTCGTCGCCGCGATCGCCCCGTCACCGGTGCTGTTCGCCGCCGCGCTGTTCGTCGGGGGAGCGGCAGACTCCGTCACCGACGTCGCGCAGAACGCGCATGGTCTGCGAGTGCAACGCAACTACGGCCGGTCGATCATCAACTCCCTGCACGCGGTCTGGTCGGTCGGCGCGATCAGCGGCGGGCTGATGGGAGCGGCCGCCATCGCGCTGCACGTCCCACGCGGCGTGCACCTGGCGTTCTCCGGTCTCGTCTTTGGCGCAGTCGCCCTGATCGCGTACCCGTTTCTGCTACGCGGCCCCGACCACGACGGTCACCCCGCTGCGGGGACGACCGACGGCACGAAGACCGGACTGGGTGCCTACGCGCCGCTGGCCGCGCTGGTGGGCATCGCGATCGCGGGCGCGGCCATCGAGGACGCCGGAAGTTCTTGGGCGACGGTGTATCTGAGGGACAGCCTGAGCACCCCGGCCGCGATCGCCGCATTCGGCTACATCGCGCTGGTCAGCTTTCAGTTCCTCGGGCGGTTCTTCGGTGACCGCCTGGTGGACGGGTTCGGCGAACGTGCCGTGGCCCGCGTCGGCGGGCTGATCGCGGCCGTTGGCATGAGTGCTGCGCTGGCATTCCCGAGTGTCCCCGCGACCATTGCCGGATTCGCCGCCGCCGGCTTCGGCAGCGCCACCCTGATCCCGGCGGCCATGCATGGGGCCGATCGGGTGCGAGGGCTGCGTCCGGGTACGGGGCTGACGATCGTGACGTGGTTGTGCCGGGTCGGATTCCTGATGTCCCCGATCATCGTTGGGGTCGTCGCCGACGCCACCAGTGTGCGCATCGGGCTGCTCATCGTCCCCGTCGCCGGCCTGGTGGCGATGTCGCTGAGCGGCGTGCTCAGTGCACCGCACCGCTCATCTCGATGGTCAGCACGCCGGCGACGATGAGTGCGATGCCTGCCCCCATCAGCCAGGTCAGGGGTTCGGAGAACAGGAACCGGGCGATGATGGCGACCAGCGCGACGCCGCACGCCGTCCAGACGCCGTAGGCGACGCCGACGGGCATCCCCAGCGACAGCGATACCCACAGCAGATAGAAGGACGCCAGGTAGCCGAGAACGACCGGAATCATCCAGCCTCGCTTGCGGAAGCCGTCCGATGCACGCAGGGACAGGGTCGCGATGACCTCGACGAGGATCGCGCAGGCCAGCGCCAACCACATCACGGTGTCGTCTTGTTCGCAGCGGCCCGCTGCGACCCGATCTCGATCAGCAGCACCCCCGCGATGATCAACCCGATGCCCATCACGATGGCCCAGGTGAAGGGATCGCCGAAGATCACCGCGGCCAGCACGGCGGTACCTGCGGTGCCGAGCGCACCCCAGATGCCGTAGGTCACCCCGATCGGAATGCCTGCGCGAAGCACGAGGGTCAGCAGCACGAACGCGCCGACGTATCCGGCGACGACCACGACCAGCCAGCCCCAATGGTCTCGTGATGCCCGCAAAGACAGCGTCGCCGCCACCTCGATGGTGATGGCTGCGCTCAGCAGCGCCCACTTCCGCACGGTTCAAAACTAGTCGACCGCTGTGCCCGATCCGTGAAAAGCACAGCTCAGAGGGGTTGCCGGGGCCGCGCGTAGCCTGGTGTCAAAAGGCGCTCAACGCCTGCCGGATCGATTGAAGGGGCACCACGTGACGGATCCTCGACGCACGCTCATCGCCGTTCTGCTCGACCGTTCTGGGTCGATGGAAACCGTGAAGTCCGATACCGAGGGCGGGTTCAACGCGTTCATCGACACCCAACGCGCCGAACCGGGTGACGCGCGAGTGACGCTGGCGCAGTTCGACACTGAGTACGACGTGGTCTACGCCAACCGGCCGATCGGCGACGTCCCGCGGCTGGAACTGCAACCCAGGGGCGGGACGGCGCTCTACGACGCGCTCGGCCGGTTGATCACCGACGTGGGTGCGGACCTGGCCGCGCTGGCCGAAGGCCAGCGGCCTGGCACCGTGATCGTGGTCGTGCTCACCGACGGACACGAGAACTCGAGCCGCGAGTGGACTCACGACGCCGTCGGCGCCGCGATCCGCAGGCAGGAGAGCGACTACGCCTGGGACTTCCTGTTCCTCGGCGCCAACATGGACGCCGTGCAGATCGGCACCGCGCTCGGCGTGCAGGCGGAGAAGTCGATGACCTGGGACACCACGGGCGGCGGAGTGGTGAATGCGATGGCCTCGGCGGGTGCCTTCGTGGCGCGCAAGCGATCCGCCCCTGCCGGTGCCAAGGTGGAGGGCTTCTCGGAGAACGACCGAGTGGCGGCCCTTGGCAACGCGAACAAGTGACGTCCGAACAAAGCACCGGGCAGCTTGGCGGGCACCCCGTCATCGAAATCGTCGACACCGTGCACGGGCCGGTGCGCGGCATCGACGACGGAACGGTCAAGGCGTGGAAGGGGATTCGCTACGCCACGCCACCCGTTGGCGAGCTGCGCTGGCGCGCGCCGCAACCACCGGAACGATGGACCGAACCGGCCGACGCCACCCGCGTCGGGCCGGTGTGCCCGCAACCGACTGATCCGCGGATCCCGATCGATCTCGGTGCTCCGCAGGGCGACGATTGCCTGACGCTGAACGTGTGGGCGTCGTCGGACACCTCGCCCGGCGACGCCAAGCCCGTGATGGTGTGGGTACACGGCGGTGCCTACATCCTCGGGTCGTCGGCGCAGCCGCTGTACCACGGGCGGGCACTCGCCTCGAGCGGCGACGTCGTGGTCATCACCGTGAACTATCGGCTGGGTGCCCTTGGCTTCCTCGATCTGTCGCCGTTCTCGACGCCGACGTCGACGTTCGAGACCAACCTGGGTCTGCGCGACGTGCTGTTCGCGCTGAACTGGGTCCGCGACAACGTAACCGCCTTCGGTGGCGATCCCGGGCGGGTCACCCTGTTCGGCGAGTCGGCGGGTGCGGGCATGGTCACCACGCTGCTGGCCAGTCCTGCTGCGGCGGGGCTGTTCTCGGCCGCCATCGCGCAGAGCTCACCCGCGACGTCGATCTACGACGCCGCCCGCTCGCGCGTGGTCGCCGAGCAGTTCCTCGCCGCCCTGGGCGTCGACGATGCCGCCGGCCTGGCCGCCGCACCGACCTCCGCGGTACTGGCCGCGTCCAAGCGGGTGTTCGACGAGGTGCCCTTGCGCACCCCAGGCACGCTGGCCTTCGCGCCGATCGTCGACGGCGACGTCGTGCCCGATTACCCCGTCGAGGTGGCGCGGGCCGGCCGCACCCACGCCGTGCCGCTGATCATCGGCACGAACAAGCACGAGGCGGCGCTCTTCCGGTTCATGAAGTCACCGCTGTTGCCGATCACACCCCAGGCGATCAAGGCGATGTTCGCCGAGATCGCCTCCGAACAACCCGGCCTGCAACTGCCCACCGAGGAGGAGCTGGGCGCCACCTACCGCGGGCGCGGCAAGACGCCCGGCATGGGGGTGGCCCGTGACCTCGGCTTCCGGATGCCGTCGATCTGGATGGCCGACGGGCATGCCGCCGTCGCCCCCGTCTACGTCTACCGGTTCGACTGGGCCACGCCGATGCTGCGACTGCTGCGCCTCGGCGCGGCACACGCCACCGAATTGCCCTACGTGTGGGGCAACCTGGTGGCCGGACCGAAGGATCCGACGTTCAAGCTCGGCGGACTGAAGACGGGAACAGCGGTCTCGGAGCGGATGCGGGCCAGGTGGCGGAACTTCGCGGTGTCCGGCAAACCGACCGGACTTGCCGGCGAACCGGACTGGCGGCCGTACCGGCGAGATGACCGGGCCACCCTCGTGATCGACAAGCAGGACACCGTGGTGGACGACCCGGACCGGGCCCTGCGGGCGGCGTGGGGTGACGACGTCCTCAGTTTCCGCTGAGCGAGGGCGTTACGCTGCCCTCGGAGGTGTCGACGTGGACTGGTCGAATGCGTTCTCGAGGTTTCTCTCGGACGTGCTGCCACCGCTGATGCACGACCCGGTGATGTACGCGGTGCCCTTCTTCCTGGTGCTGCTGATCATCGAGTGGGCGGCGGCGCGCAAACTTGCGCACACCGAGCTTCAGCACAGCGAGGCCGAGCAGGCGCCCGCAGGTGCTTACCTCAAGCCCGATGCGTGGGCGAGTATCTGGATGGGCATTGTGTCGATCGGCACCAGCGGCCTGCTCAACGGCATCGCGCTGCTGGGCTACGTGGCCTTGTACGTCTACGTGGCGCCGTGGCATCTGCCAGCCAGCCAGTGGTACACCTGGGTCATCGCCATCCTCGGCGTCGACCTGCTCTACTACCTCTATCACCGGATGGCCCACCGGGTCCGCATCTTCTGGGCGACCCATCAGGCCCACCACTCCAGCCAGTACTTCAACTTCGCCACCGCGCTGCGGCAGAAGTGGAACATCAGCGGTGACGTCTTCCTGCGGGCGCTGTTGCCACTGTTCGGCGTGCCGCCGTGGATGGTCTTCCTCAGCTTTTCGATCAATCTGGTATACCAGTTCTGGATTCACACCGAGCGCATCGGAAAGCTCTGGCGGCCAATTGAATTCGTGTTCAACACGCCGTCGCATCACCGGGTGCACCACGGCATGGACCAGCAGTACCTCGACAAGAACTACGGCGGAATCCTGATCCTGTGGGATCGGCTGTTCGGCAGCTTCGCCGCCGAGACGTCCCGGCCGCACTACGGGCTGACCAAGCAGATCGACACCTACAACGTCTGGACGCTGCAGACCCACGAGTACGTCGCGATCGCCCGCGACGTCCGGCATGCCCGCCGCTGGCGCGACATGATCGGCTACACGTTAGGCCCGCCAGGATGGGCACCGTCGCAGAGCGTGCAGCCCGACATTCCTGCGCCGATGACCACCTCGCAGTAGTTCATTCGCCGGACCGGCGGAACACCGGCGGTCTCGCTGGTCGAGGCCATCTTGTCCGCGGGTAGTCTCCGCGGTGTGATTGCCCGCAGTGTGGAAACGGTGTTCGACGGCCATGTGGATCCTGCGATCGTTGAACGGTCGCTTGCCGCAAGCAGCTTCGGTTCGATGTGGCTCGACATCGCGCGTCCGGAGTATCCGCGACTGTCGAGCTCGACCACCTGCGATCTGCTCGTCGTCGGCGGCGGCTACACCGGGCTGTGGACCGCACTACATGCCGCGCAGCGCAATCCGGACCAACGCATCGTGCTCATCGAGGCCGATCGCATCGGGTGGGCCGCCTCGGGCCGCAACGGCGGTTTCGTCGAGGCCAGTCTCACTCACGGCCTGGCGAACGGAAAGACGCGCTGGCCCAACGAGATCGACCGGCTCACCGAGATGGGCATCGAGAATCTCGACGGCATGCAAGACGAGATCGCGCGGCTCGGCCTCGACGTGGAGTGGCAGCGCAGCGGAATGCTCGCCGTCGCGACGGAACCCCATCAGGTGGAATGGCTCCAGGAAGCCGCGGACGAGGGGGAGGGCAGCTTCCTCGGCCGTGCGGACGTGCAGAGCGAGGTCCACTCGCCGACCTACCTGGCCGGGCTGTTCGAACCCGACACGTGTGCGATCGTGCACCCTGCCAAGCTGGCGCTCGAACTCTCCCGCGCATGCGCTGAAGCCGGTGTACGGATCTACGAGCACACCAACGCCGTCACGCTCGACTCCGGCGGTGCCGCACTGCGCGTCGATACCGGGGGCGCCATCGTGACGGCCCGCCAGGTCGTGCTGGCCACCAACGTCTTCACATCGCTGCTGCGCCGCAACAGGTTTCACACCGTGCCCGTCTACGACTACGTGCTGGCCACCGAACCGCTCACCGACGCCCAGATGGAGCGCATCGGTTGGCAGAGCAGACAGGGAATCGGCGACGCCGCCAACCAGTTTCACTACTACCGGCGCACCGAGGACAACCGCATCGTGTGGGGCGGCTATGACGCCATCTATCACTACGGTCGCAAGGTCGACGCCTCCTACGAGGACCGGCCCGAGACGTACCGCCGGCTTGCCGAGCACTTCTTCATCACCTTTCCGCAACTCGACGACGTCAGGTTCAGCCACCGGTGGGCAGGCGCCATCGACACCAACACCCGGTTCTGTGCGCACTGGGGACTGGCCCGCGACGGCAGGGTCGCCTACGTCAACGGGTTCACCGGACTTGGCGTGGGCGCGGCACGGTTCGCCGCCGACGTGTGCCTCGACTTGCTCGGAGGGAAGGACACACCGCGTACCGAGCTCGAGATGGTCCGCAAGCGCCCGCTGCCGTTTCCGCCGGAGCCGTTGGCCAGCGTAGGAATCCAGGCCACCCGCTGGTCACTGGATCGCGCCGACCACACCGAGGGGCGACGCAATGCTTTGCTGCGAACGCTGGATGCGCTCGGCCTCGGCTTCGACTCCTAGCCATCCGCAACCGACTGTTCGCCAACCGTTTTGCTCGTGCGCAGTCGAACCCGCCCAAGAACCCAGGGAGGCTTAGTAAGCTCGCAGCCGTCAAATGAGCAGAAGGGGAGACATCGTGGGAGACAGACTCCAAAAGGGTGAGAAGCTCGAGGTTGGGCAGTCGTTGACGTCGGCCAACGGGGCGTACAAGGCGATCCTGCAGGACGACGGCAACTTCGTGCTCTACGCAGGTGACCAGTCGGTCTGGTCGACGGAGACGAACGGCCAGAGCGTGGTCCGCGCCGAGGTGCAGGAAGACGGGAACTTCGTGCTGTACACGGCGGACAAGCCGGTGTGGCACAGCGACACCAAGGGCGCCAAGGACGTCCGGCTGGTTCTGCAGGACGACCGCAACCTGGTCCTCTACGGTTTCGACGGACCGGCGTGGTCATCCGAGACCCACACCGACGACGCGCCGCCAGCGCCGCCCGTTGCTGCCGAGCCCGAGGTCGAGCTCGCCGCGGCCGAGGCACCGGTAGTCGAGGAGGCACCCGCACCGCCGCCTCCGCCACCACCACCTGCAGTGCAGACGTACACGGTGGTGTCAGGTGACACGTTGTGGGCCATCTCCGAACGGTTCTACGGTGACGGCAACCGGTACCAGGAGATCGCCACTGCCAGTGGCATCTCCAACCCCGACCTGATCCACCCCGGTCAGGTGCTCACGATTCCGTAGCGCAAGCAAGATGCGGCCCGGGCCTTTTCGGCCCGGGCCGCATTTGCTTACGGGTAGGCTGGTATGCCCATCTACCTTCACGGATCGGAGAACCCATGCGGCGGTGGCGTTTGCGCGTGCTCGCTGTGGCGGCCGCCCCGATCGCAGCCGGGCTGTGTGCGCCTGTCGTCGCGCCGTTGACCGCCAACGCCGACCCCGGCGTCGTGGTCTATCCAGGCATGGAGATCCGCCAGGACACCAACCAGTGCACGGTGGGCTTCGTCGACATGGCGACGCGCACGGCCTACACGGCGGGCCACTGTCGTGGCAGCGGGTCGGTGGGGGACAAGAACGGAAACGTCGTCGGCCACCAAGCGATATTCCGGGACAACACCCCCGACGGAGCCACCGTCGCGACCGATCACCTGATCGCCGACTGGGAGACGATTGCGCTCGCGCCCGAGGTCGTGGTGAACAACGTCCTTCCCGGCGGGCGGGTCCTCGTCGCCGATCCAACGGTATTGCCGCAGCCTGGTCAGCGGGTATGCCACTTCGGTGTGATCACCGGCGAAAGCTGTGGCACCGTAGACGCCGTCAATAATGGATGGTTCACGATGGCCAATGGCGTGGTCAGCCAGAAGGGTGATTCGGGTGGCCCGGTCTATGTGCCCACAGATGACGGACACGCCGTCATCGTCGGCATGTTCAACAGCACGTGGGGTACCTACCCTGCGGCCGTCTCCTGGCAGGCAGCCGATCAACAGATCCGCGAGGAGGTCTTCACGGCCTCTTCGGGCATCGCGCCGAACGCCGTCCCCCAACCTCCAGTCCCGCCCGACGCACCGGCCTAGGCCGGCGTAGCGCCGGGCAGAGAGCAAGCATGCCTGGTTCAAAGGGTGGGTGGTCTCGTCGACGGATCTTGATCGCCGTGTTGGGGTCACTCGGCATCCTCGCCATGGTGGGCACCACACTCGGCGCAGTGGTGATGCCCTTCTTGGCCAAGGACTCTGGCGCGCCGCCGTCGCGCTCCGCCACACCAACCTCGACCACGCCCGTAATCGTGATGAAGCCGTTGGCGGTCCGGCCGGTGTTCCAGGCGCTGGTCAGCACGCCCGAGGAGTGTCAACTGCCACCGCCGCCTCCACCCGACCAACCCCAGCAGGCCTGCGACCTCGACCGCGCGGCCCGCTACGACATGGGCCCGGTTGCGTTGGAGCTCAACCTGACCGGCGCCAAGGCGGTCAAGCTGCCGATGAGCGAGTTCTACAGCGTTCAGCTCGCGATGGATCCAGGATCCGGGGCGGCGTTCGCCGGCTACACCGCGGCCAACATCGGAAAGCAGCTCGCGTTCGTGCGTGACGGCATGGTGCTCGCCGCTCCCGCGATCGACCAACCCATCGAGGGGCAGTCGCTTCAACTGTCCGGCAACATGTCTCAGGCGACCGCCCAGACCATCGTGCGCATGCTTCTCGACGGGTCGTGACCTAGCGGGACAGCTCGAATACCGGGATCGACGGCGCGGCGGCACGGAGTTCGGCATCCGTCGAGTCCGGAGTCAGACCGCCGACGTGACCCTTGACCTCCCAGTACCACCGCTTCACGTAGCGCCTCAGCAGTTCGGGCTTGGCGTCGTCGGCGAGTTCGGTGATGCGGACCTCGCGGCCGCGCCAGCGGGGACCCATCTCCACCTCGCCCGCGGCGCGGGCGTTGCGTGCCCACTGCGTATTGCCGCGCGGCGACACCAGATAGTCGCGCCCGTCGATGGTGAGTAGGTTGATCACCACGCCTCTGCGCTTGCCGGTCTTGCGGCCGCGCACCCGAAGCGCCCTGGTGCCCGCGATGCCGATGCCGGCTTCGGCGAGCCAGCGGAAGACCTCGTTGAAGGTCCTCGCGGCGAGGTTCGGTTCGTCGTATCGCGTGGTCATTGCGGTCTCCTTCGGGAAGTCGGGATTGGAGAGCACTGCTCTCGTTATTAGCGTGACACGGTTTGGCCGAGAAATCAAGAGCACTGATCTCGTTCTGTGCCACACTCGGGCGATGGGCAAGCGGCAGGAATCGCGTGAGCGGATCGAACGCGAGATCATCGCGATCGGTAGGCGCCACCTCGTCACCGAGGGCGCAGCTGGGCTTTCGGTGCGGGCCATCGCCCGTGAGCTGGGCATGGTGTCCTCGGCGGTCTACCGTTACGTCGCAAGCCGTGACGACCTGCTGACCCTCCTGCTGATCGATGCCTACACCGAACTCGCCGACGCAGTCGACCGCGCGCACCGCTCGGCTTCGGGATCCTGGGCCGAACAGGCCCTCGCCAGCGCGCGGGCCGCACGCCAATGGGCGATCGATCAGCCGGCATGCTGGGCCCTGTTGTACGGCAGCCCGGTGCCCGGCTATCACGCTCCCGCGGAGCGGACGGTCGGGCCGGGCACCCGGGTGGTAGGAGCCCTGTTCGCCGCGGTGGCGTCTGGCATCGCCGCTGGCGACATCGTCGTGCCGAACATGCAAGCGCCACAACCGATGTCGACCGACTTCGACGCCGTCCGGGCCGAGTTCGCATTCACCGGCGACGACGCCACCGTGCTCAAGTGCTTCCTGCTGTGGGCGGCACTGGTCGGTGCGATCAGCCTTGAGGTGTTCGGCCAGTACGGCGCGGACACCCTGACCGACCCCGCCGCGGTGTTCGACGGGCAGATCGAGTTGTTGCTGACCACGTTCGCGGCGTAAAACTAGAACACGTTCTAGCCAGGTGGGGATCCCAGAGATATCCTCGAACCGATGCACGCCCAGACACCTGTCCAGATTGCGTGGGTGACGCGCGACCTCGATGCCACCGAAGCCGCCCTCACCTCGCTTCTCGGCGCCAAGAAGTGGATCAGGATGCCCGACATCCACTTCGCCCCCGACTCGTGCACTCATCGCGGTGCGCCTGCCGACTTCGTCGCGCACATCTCGCTGTCCTATGCCGGCGACACCCAACTCGAGCTCATCCAGCCCGTCTCCGGCACCAGCCTCTACTCGGAGTTCCTCGAACGATCCGGTTCAGGACTGCACCACGTGAGCGTGACGGCTCCCAGCCCCGAGGCCCTCGACGCCATGTGCGAGGACGCCGAGCGGAACGGCGCACCCGTGCTGACCCGGGGCACCATGCCCGGCGGCATGCAGTTCGCCTACGTGTCCGCGCCCGACGCCGGCGTGCCCTACCTCGAGATCGCCTATGTCCCACCCGAGATCCAAGCCTTCTTCGACTACGTGAAACAGGAGCAACAGTGACGACCCAGCTTCCGGAAACCATCGACGCCACGGACGTGACGGACTGGTCCGACGACGTGGACGTCGTGGTGGTCGGATTCGGCATCGCGGGTGGTTGCGCCGCGGTCAGCGCTGCCGCCGCTGGTGCACGGGTCTTGGTCCTCGAACGCGCAGCCGCAGCCGGCGGTACGACGTCGATGGCGGGTGGGCACTTCTATCTCGGCGGCGGGACCGCCGTGCAGCGGGCCACCGGGCACGAGGACAGCGCCGATGAGATGTACAAGTACCTCGTCGCGGTGTCCCGCGAACCCGAGCTCGACAAGATCCGCGCGTATGCCGACGGCAGCGTCGAGCACTTCAACTGGTTGGAGGACTTGGGCTTTCAGTTCGAGCGCAGTTACTACCCAGAGAAGGCGGTCATTCAGCCCAACACCGAGGGCCTGATGTTCACCGGCAACGAGAAGGTATGGCCGTACAAGAACGAGGCCACACCGGCACCGCGCGGGCACAAGGTGCCGGTACCCGGTGACACCGGCGGAGCGGGCATGGTGATCGACCTGCTGGTCAAGCGCGCGGCCGACCTCGGTGTGCAGATCCGCTACGAGACGGGTGCTTCCGCGCTGGTCGTCGACGACGGCGCGGTCGTCGGCGTCGGCTGGAAGCACTTCAACGAATCCGGCGCGATCCGCGCGAAGGCGGTCGTGATCGCCGCGGGCGGCTTCGTGATGAACCCCGAGATGGTTGCCGAACTGACCCCGAAACTGGCCGAGAAGCCGTTCGTGCTTGGCAACAGCTACGACGACGGGCTTGGCATCCGGCTCGGCGAATCCGCGGGCGGAGCGACCAAGCACATGGACCAGATCTTCATCACCGCCCCGGTGTATCCGCCTGCCATCCTGCTCACCGGCATCATCGTCAACAAACTCGGTGAGCGCTTCGTCACCGAGGACTCCTACCATTCCCGCACATCGGGTTTCGTGATGGATCAACCGGACAGCGCGGCGTACCTGATCGTCGACGAATCCCACATGGAGCGACCGATGTTCCCGCTCATCAAGTTCATCGACGGGTGGGAGACCGTCGACGAGATGGAAGCCGCACTCGGCATTCCGAAGGGCAAACTGATCGCCACCCTCGACCGCTACAACGAGCACGCTGCACGGGGCGAGGATCCCGACTTCCACAAGCAGCCGGAATTCCTTGCAGCACAAGACACCGGGCCGTGGGCTGCGTTCGACCTCTCGCTGGGACACGCGCTGTACTCGGGCTTCACCGTCGGCGGACTGGCCACCACGGTCGACGGCCAGGTGCGCCGCCCGGACGATTCGGTGATTCCTGGGCTGTACGCGGCGGGCGCCTGCGCGTCCAACATCGCTCAGGACGGCAAGGGTTACGCCAGCGGGACCCAGCTGGGTGAGGGTTCGTTCTTCGGCCGGCGCGCTGGCGTGCACGCAGCGGGGTAGCAACCCCCCCAAAACCTAGACGGGCAACGGTGTCTCGGCGACCGGGCCGAGCCGCCAGCCACCACCGCCAAGCAGTTCGAGGCGACGGCGGTGATGCTGCTCCACCGTGCCGCGGTGGCTGACGCTGACCACGATGCAGTCCGGCAACTGCGCGCGCAGCGACCGGTACAACGCGAACTCCTGGCCTTCGTCGAGCGCCGAGGTCGACTCGTCGAGGAACACCCCGGTGGGTTTGATCAGCAGCACCCGTGCGAACGCGATCCGCTGCTGCTCGCCGGGGGAGAGCACCTTGGCCCAGTCCGCGACCTCGTCGAGGCGGCTCCCCAGATGGCCAAGCGCGACGGTGTCCAGTGCGGCCTGAACGGCCGCGTCGCCGAAATCGCCTCCCTCGCCCGGATACGAGACGACCGAACGCAGGTCGCCCAACGGCACGTACGGCATCTGGGACAGGAACATGGTGGCGCCCTCGGGGCTGCGCAACGTGCCCGACGTGAACGGCCACAGTTGCGCCAGGCTGCGCAGCAGCGTGGTCTTGCCGGTGCCCGACTCGCCGGTGATCACCAACGAGTCGCCAGGATCGAGGCGCACGTCGAGCGGATCGACCAGCTGCACCCCTGCAGGTGTGCGGACCTCGACGTCGTCGAGCTCCACCGACCCGTCGGTGCTCGGGAGGGCGGTCAAAGACGGTAGCGCCCTTGCTCTTTCGTTGGCGGTGAGCAGCCCGTCGAGGCGGATGATGGCCGCCCGATACCCGGCGAACGAGTCGTAGACGGCACGGAAGAACGACAGCGAGTCGTGCACCGAAAGGAACGCACTCGACGACTGGGTCATGTCGCCGAGCTGAATCTCGCCGGCGAACACCCGGGGAATCTGCACGACCGTCGGCAGCGGGCTGACGATCTGATGCACCGATCTGTTCCAGCCCTGGAACAACACACCCCGTCGTACGAAGGCCCGGTAGTTGGTGATGATCGCCGCGAACCTCGTCATCAACCGGCCACGTTCGGCACGTTCGCCGCGGTAGAACCCCACGGCCTCGCCCGCATCGCGCAGCCGTACCAACGCGTAGCGGAACGCGGCGTTGGTGAGCTCGTTGCGGAACGACAGCCGGATCAGCGGGCGGCCGATCCAGAACGCGACGACGGTCGTGAAGAACACGTAGACGAGTGCCAGCCAGAACAGCGCCTTCGGCACGGTGACCCCGAAGACCGTCAGCGGGCCGGCCAGACTCCAAAGAATCGGCGTGAACGAAACCACCGAGACGATCGACGTGATCGCACCGAATACGAGTGTCTGCGACGTCCCGACCGTCGGCGTGTTGGTCTCGGGACCCGTACCGGTGGTGAAGATGTCGATGTCCTGCTGGATGCGTTGGTCCGGATTGTCGATCGGCTCGTCGCCGAAACCGGCCAAGAACCGACCCCGGTAGTAGGCATCGCCGTCCAGCCAGTCGCCCGTGACCCGGTGGGTGAGCCACACCCGCCACCGGATGATGAACCGCTGCATCAGGTAGAGATCCAGCAGCGTGCGGACGATGTCGGAGACCGCAAGGGCGAGGTAGATCAGCATGGCGACCCAAAAGCCGTCGATCGCCGAGTCTTTCGCCACCCCCTCGTCGCTGACCGCGGCCTGCAGTGCGGAGAACTGGTCGTTGCTCTGGTAGCTGAACAAGACGGACAGGCGCACGTCGATCATCACCGACAGCAGCAGCACCGCGACGAAGACCCACGCAGAAACACTGTGGCGACCCTTGAAGTAGTCGCCGGTGATGCGCCAGAACTGCCTGCCCCAGGTGGTGAATCGCGCGATCAGCGTCAGCACCACCAGCGTGCACAGCGCGCTGATGACCCACGCCTTGGCTACCCAGACCAGCGAATCGACGATCTCGGCGCCCCAGTCAAGCGACGGGGTGAACATCTCCATGCCGGGAAGCTACCGCGACCCACCCGTCGTGATCAGGCATGACATACCCCGTCGCTTCGCTCGCCCCTAGAACCGTCACACGGTGACGGAGTCGTCCTCCATCCGGCCAAGCCGCCATTCGCCGTCGCCGAGCAACTCCAGCTCGTGGGTGTGATGCTGCTCGACGGTCGTGCGGTGGCTGACGCTGACCAGGATCGTGTCGGGAAGCTCCGCGCGCACCAGCTGATAGAGCATGAACTCAAGGCCCTCGTCGAGCGCGGACGTGGCCTCGTCGAGGAATACCGCCTTGGGCTTGGTCAGCAGGATGCGGGCGAACGCGATTCGCTGCTGCTCGCCGGGGGAGAGCACCTTGGCCCAGTCAAGGACCTCGTCGAGCCGGACGACGAGATGCGGGAGCGCCACCTTCTCCAGCATGTCCCGCAGCGCCTGGTCGTCGATCGTGCCTTCCTCGCCCGGATAGGTCACCACGGCGCGCAGATCACCCAGCGGCACGTAGGGCAGCTGCGACAGGAACATCGTCTCGTTGGGGCCGCATGGCCGGGTCAGCGTCCCCGACGTGAACGGCCACAGTTCGGCAAGGCTGCGCAACAGCGTGGTCTTCCCACTGCCCGACGGACCCGTGACGACCAAGGTGTCACCGATCTCCAGGCGCATGTCGAGCGGCTTGATCAGTTGTTTGCCGTCGGGCGTGCGAACCTCGACGTCGTCGAGCTCGACCGTGCCGTCCTTGCATGGCGTGGTCGTCAGCTGCGGCAGCGCCCTGCCCTCCTGGTTGGCGATGAGCAAGCCGTCAAGGCGGATGATGGCGGCCCGGTACCCGGCGAACTGGTCGTAGGCGTTGCGGAAGAACGACAGTCCCGTCTGGATGTTGCCGAAGGCCGACGCAGTCTGGGACATGTCGCCGAGTTTGATCTGGCCCGCGACGAACCGCGGGAACTGCAGCAGGTAGGGCAAGGGCACGATGATCTGACTGAGCGACAGGTTCCAGCCGTAGAAGCCGACCATCCGGTTGATGTAGCGCTTGTAGTTGCCGACCACCGAAGCGAAGCGTCCCCGCAGTCCCGCGCGCTCGGCGATCTCGCCGCGGTAGAAGGCGACCGCCTCGGACGCGTCGCGCAGCCGTACCAGCGCGTAGCGGAAGGCCGCGTTGAACTTCTCGTTGTCGAAGCTGAACCAGATGATCGGCCTGCCGATCCAGAACGCGATGATCGACGCCAAGACGACGTAACCCAGCCCGATCCAGAACATCGCCCTCGGGATGTCGATTCCGAAGATCGTCAGCGTGCCCGACAGACCCCACAGGATCGGCACGAAGGAAAAAATCGAGGTGACCGCGGAGACTGCTCCCAACACCAGAGTGTTGCCCGCGGTTTGGTTCGGCGTGTTGGGACTTGGCCCCACGCTTGCGGTAAAGATGTCGATGTCGGTCTGGATTCGCTGGTCGGGGTTGTCGATCGTGTCGTCGATGAAGCGGGACCGGTAATAGGCCTTGCCATCGAGCCAATCCCCGGTGAGCCGATCGGTGAGCCAGGCCCGCCACGCCAGCATGAACCGCTGCGCCACGAACAGGTCCAGCATGACGCGTGCCACGTAGAAGATCGCCAGTACGGAGAAGCAGACCATCGCCAGCCAGAAGCCGGCGATCCCAGAGTTCTTCACCGCTTCGTCTTTGCCAGCGATGCCCGCACTGATCACCTGGAAGCTGGTCATCATGTCGTTGCTGTAGTAGCTGAACAGCACGTCGATGCGCACGCCGATGACCACCAACAGCAGCATCGCTGCCAACCCGAGCCAGATCTTCACGCTCTCAGGACCCGTGAAGTACGCGCCGGTGATGCGCCAGAACTGCCTGCCCCACGTGGTGTAGCGGAAGATGAGGGCCAGGATCGCGACCGTGGCGACCGCAGCGATGAGCCACGCCCAGCCGATCCAGATCAGTGACGCGCGCCACTCGCCGCCCCAGTCCAGCGAGGGGGTGAACATATCCATCCCGGCAAGGTACCCCCACTCGCTGCCGCCGGGCTTCCCGAGGCGTCAACGAGCGGCGGCGAGCCGATCGAGTCGCCAGTCGCCTTCGCCGAGCAGTTCGAGCTGTCGGTCGTGATGCTGATCGACGGTGTCGCGGTGGCTCACGCTCACCACGATCGTGTCGGGCAGCTCGTCGCGGATGAGGCGGTAGAGCATCAACTCCAGACCCTCGTCCATGGCTGAGGTGGACTCGTCGAGGAAGACGGCCTTGGGCTTGTTCAGCAGGATGCGCGCGAAGGCGATGCGTTGCTGTTCGCCGACCGAGAGCACCTTGGCCCAGTCCTTCACCTCGTTGATCCTGATGATCAGATGCGGTAGCGCCACCTTGAGAAGGGCGCCCTGAACCAGCTCGTCGTCGACGGCCCCTTCAGGAGATGGGTAGGACGTCACCGCCCTCAGATCGCCAAGCGGGAGGTAGGGCAGCTGCGCGACGAACATCGTCTCGCGCGCGGCGATCGGGTAGCGGACGACCCCGGACGTGTACGGCCAGAGGCCCGCCACACTCTGCAGCAGAACGGTCTTCCCGCTGCCAGACGGGCCCTTGATCAGCAGGCCGTCACCGGGCTCCAGCCGCAGGGACAGTGCGCGGATCAGCCGCTTTCCGTCGGGTGTTCGCACGTCGACGCCCTCGGCAGCCACCACGTCCGCGTCCTCGGTCGTCACGCGGGGCATCGCTCTGGCACGGGCGTTGGCGTCGATCAACCCGTCGAGGCGGATGAGCGCCGCCCGGTAGCTCGCGAACGAATCGTAGGCATTGCGGAAGAACGACAAGGCGTCGTGAATCGCATGGAACGCGGTCGCCGACTGCATCACGTCCCCGAACGAGATCTCACTCGCGAAGAGTCGCTGCGCCTGAACGATGTACGGCAATGGATTGATCGTCTGACTCGCGGCCAGATTCCAGCCGAGGAAGATCACCATGCGGTTCAGCCACATCCGGTAGTTCGTGATGACGGAGGTGAGTCTGTGGTCCAACAGGCCGCGTTCGACGTTCTCGCCCCGATAGAGGCCGATGGCGCTCGCGCTGTCCTTCATCCTGATCATCGCGTAGCGAAAGCTGGCGTTGCGCAACTCATTCAGGTAGCTCAACCGGATCAGCGGCCGACCGATCCAGAACGCGATGATCGTCGCGGCCAGCACGTAGCCGATCACGATCCAGAACAGCGCCTTCGGCAACGTCACGTCCATGACCGTGAGCGGTCCGGACAGGTGCCACAGGATCACGCCGAACGCGGCGACGCTCAACACCGACTCGACGGCGCCGAACAGCAGGGTGCTGCCCGAGCCGTGCGACGGCACGTTCGGCTCGCCCGTCACGGCGGTGACGATGTCGATGTCCTGCTGGATGCGCTGATCGGGATTGTCGATCGGTTCCTTGGCGAGTTGGCCCCGGTAGTACGCGTGCCCGTCCAGCCAGTCGCCGGTCAGCCTGCGGGTCAACCACACTCGCCAGCCGATGATGAAGCGTTGGGTGAGGTAGAGGTCGAGCAGGAACCGGACGGCGGCCACCGTCGCAAGGATCGCGAAGATTCCCATCGACGTCCAAAACCCATGGACGCCAGTCTGTTTCAGTGACGCCTCCGACGAGCCGCTGCCCTCGAAGGCGACCTGCAACGCCGAGAAGAGATCGTTGGCGTAGTAGCTGATGAGAACGCTGACCCGCACCGAAACGACCGCCGAAGCCAGCAGAGCCGCCAGCACCAACCACACCGGCCAGCTCGCACGCCCGACGAAGTAATCACCGGTGATGCGCCAGAACTGGCGCCCCCACCCGGTGAACCGGTGCAGCAGGACGAGCACCACGACCACGCAGAGCGCGGCGATCAGGAATGCCTCGAGCACCCACAGCGTCGAGTTGACGAGTTCGTTGCTCCAGTCGACCGATGGTTTGAACTCTGGAGAATCCATCCGACGAAACTCCTCCGCAGGCGTCCGACGACACCGCTCTGCGGCGAAGCTACCGCAGCGCCGACCTGGCTGATCCCGGGTCGAATGCGATTGGGTGCCGATCACGCTCTCGGGCGGTGTGCCCGGCCGCGTACCTTGAACACGTGCCCAAGACCGCTCCCAAGTCCAAGAACAGCGCCCCGAGCCGGCTCAGCAACCGGTTCTGGAAGCTGCTCGGCGCCAGCACCGACAAGGATCAAGCCCAGTCGATGGGGCACGTCCGCGCCGCCTCCGACTTCGAAGAGAAGGCCGCGGGCCTCGACGACGAGCAGCTGCGCAAGGCCGCCAAGCTGCTCAACCTCGGCGAGCTGGCCGAGTCGTCCGACATCCCGCAGTTCCTGGCCATCGCCCGCGAGGCGTCCGAACGCGCAACCACGCTGCGACCGTTCGACGTTCAGCTGCTCGGCGCGCTGCGGATGCTTGCGGGCGACGTGGTCGAGATGGCGACCGGCGAGGGCAAGACCCTGGCGGGCGCGATCGCCGCGGCAGGCTACGCGTTGGCGGGCCGCAGCGTGCACGTCATCTCCGTCAACGACTACCTGGCCCGACGCGACGCCGAATGGATGGGGCCGCTGCTCGAGGCCATGGACCTGTCCGTCGGCTGGATCACCGCCGACTCCACGCCCGACGAGCGCCGTGACGCCTACGCCTGCGACGTCACCTACGCCTCCGTCAACGAGATCGGCTTCGACGTGCTGCGCGACCAGCTGGTCACCGACGTCGAGGACCTGGTGTCGCCGGATCCGGACGTCGCATTGATCGACGAGGCCGATTCGGTGCTCGTCGACGAGGCGCTGGTGCCGTTGGTGCTCGCGGGCACCACGCATCGCGAACAGCCGCGGGTCGAGGTCATCCGGCTGGTCGGCGAGCTCGTCCCTGTCAAGGATTACGACACCGACCCCGATCGCCGCAATGTGCACCTCACCGAGGCGGGCGCCCGCAAGCTCGAGGCCGCCCTCGGTGGCATCGACCTGTACTCCGAGGAGAACGTCAGCACCACGCTGACCGAGGTCAACGTCGCCCTGCACGCCCACGTGCTGTTGCAGCGCGACGTGCACTACATCGTCCGCGACGACGCGGTGCAGCTGATCAACTCGTCGCGCGGCCGGATCGCGCAACTGCAGCGCTGGCCAGACGGTCTGCAGGCCGCAGTCGAAGCCAAGGAAGGCATCGAGACCACCGAGACCGGTGAGGTGCTCGACACCATCACGGTGCAGGCGCTGATCAACCGGTATCCCACCGTGTGCGGCATGACCGGCACCGCGCTGGCCGCGGGCGAGCAGCTGCGCCAGTTCTACAAGCTGGGCGTCTCGCCGATCCCGCCGAACACGCCGAACGTGCGCGAGGACGAGGCCGACCGGGTGTACATCACCGTCGCCGCGAAGAACGACGCCGTCATCGAACACATCAAGTCGGTGCACGAGACCAACCAGCCCGTGTTGGTCGGCACCCGCGACGTCGCCGAATCCGAGGAACTGCACGAGCGCCTCGTCAAGGCCGGCGTGCCCGCGGTCGTGCTCAACGCCAAGAACGACGCGGAGGAAGCCGCGGTGATCGCCGAGGCGGGCACCCTCGGCAAGGTCACGGTGTCCACCCAGATGGCAGGCCGCGGCACCGACATCCGGCTCGGCGGGTCCGAGGAAACCAACCATGACGAGGTCGCCGAGCTTGGTGGCCTGCACGTCATCGGCACCGGCAGGCATTTCACCGAGCGCCTCGACAACCAGCTGCGCGGCCGCGCAGGACGACAGGGCGATCCCGGCTCGTCGGTGTTCTTCTCCAGCTGGGAGGACGACGTCGTCGCCGCTCACCTCGAGCCGCAGAAGCTGCCGACGCAGACCGACGAAGACGGCCGGATCACCAACGACAAAGCGGCCCAACTGCTCGAACACGCGCAGCGCATCGCCGAGGGCAAGCTGCTCGACGTGCACGCCAACACCTGGCGCTACAACCAGCTGGTCGCTCAGCAGCGCGCGATCATCTCGGATCGTCGCGAGAAGCTGTTACGCACCGCGACGGCGCGCGAGGAGCTGGCCGCGCGTTCGCCCGAGCGCTACGAAGAGCTGGTCGAGGAGATCGGCGAGGAGCGGCTGGAGAAGATCTGCCGGCTGATCATGCTGTATCACCTTGACCGCGGCTGGGCCGACCACCAGGCCTACCTGTCCGACATCAGGGAGAGCATCCACCTGCGCGCGCTTGGCAGGCAGAACCCGCTCGACGAGTTCCATCGGATGGCGGTGGACGCGTTCGGCTCGCTGGCGGCCGACGCCATCGAGGCGGCGCAGCAGACGTTCGAGACCGCCAACGTCGTCGAAGACGAGCAGGGCCTGGACCTGTCCAAGCTGGCGCGTCCGACCTCGACGTGGACCTACATGATTCACGACAATCCGTTGGCCGACGACACCATGTCCGCGCTGAGCCTGCCAGGTGTTTTCCGCTAGGTTTACGCCATGGAGCCCAGGCCCGAGGGCAGGATCCGGGACGTGGACCCGACGCCAGGGGAGCCCGGCGATCGGATCCTGACCATTCCGAATGCGCTGAGCGTGCTGCGGCTGGTCCTGGTGCCGGTGTTCCTCTACCTCCTGCTCGGCATACACGCCGACGCCTGGGCGGTCGCCGTGCTGATGTTCAGCGGCTTCTCCGACTGGGCGGACGGCAAGATCGCCCGTCTGGTGGCCAACCAGTCGTCGCGGCTCGGGGCACTGCTCGACCCCGCGGTCGACCGCATCTACATGCTGGTCGTCCCCGTCGCGATGGCGATCGACGGCATCGTGCCGTGGTGGATCGTGCTTACGCTGATCGGACGTGACGTCGTGCTGGCCGCGACGCTTCCCGTGCTGCGCAGCCGCGGCCTGACGGCGCTGCCGGTGACCTACATCGGCAAGGCGGCGACGTTCGCGTTGATGTCGGGGCTGCCGCTGATCTTGTTGGGCCAGTGGGACGCGCTGTGGAGCCGCATCATCCTGGCCATTGGCTGGGCCTTCATGATCTGGGGCATGGCCATGTATCTGTGGTCGGCCGTGCTCTATCTGATCCAGGTCGTGTTGGTGGTGCGCGAGATGCCCCGGGTGCGTTCCCATGGCTGACGACGAACGCGCACTCGGCGGGTACGGCGCCGAAGCCGGCCGCAACGCGCACGAGGCGGATGCGCCGACGTTGATCCCGGTGCCGTCGCTGCTGCGTTCGTTGCTCTCCGAGCATCTCGATCCCGGCTATGCCGCTGCCGCGGAGCGCCGCGAGGCAGGCAGGACCCCCAGCCGGTGGTCGGAGCGCGGCTGGCAGGTGGTCGCGGCCGTGGCGGTCGCCGCCGTCTTCGCCGCGGCGGCAGCACAAGCGCAGTCGGTGGCCCCCGCGACCCACGAGACTCAGTTGGTGTTGGCCGACGGGGTGCGGTCGGCCGAGGCCGTTACCGCCGGCTCCACGTCCCGACGCAATGACCTGGCCTCCGAGGTCGAGACCGAACGGCGCACCCGCCTCGAAGGCGACGAACAGGGCAGGCAACTGCTTGGCAGCCTCGACGTCGCGGAGGCCGCCGCGGCAGCGACGCGCGTGCAGGGACCCGGACTGACCGTGACCGTGACCGAACCCCCGACGGCCCGCGACCTGACCGACGTGTCCAAGGAGCGGGTGCCGGGCAGTCGCCAGGTCATCCTCGACCGCGACCTGCAGTTGGTGGTCAACTCACTGTGGGTCAGCGGCGCGGAGGCCATCGCCGTCGGCGGAGTGCGGATCGGGCCCAACGTGACGATCCGGCAGGCCGGCGGCGGGATTCTCGTCGACAATCAACCGATCAGCAGCCCCTACGTCGTGATCGGAATCGGGCCACCCCACGGAATGCACGACACGTTCGACAACAGTCCGGCGCTACAGCGGCTTCGGCTCCTTGAGGCCTCCTACGGGGTCGGGGTCAAGGTCAGCGAAGGCGACGGCCTGACCGTCCCTGCCGGCTCGGTACGAGACGTCAACTTCGCCAAGCAGATCGGACGCTGACCCCTGAAATGCACGACCGGAGAGCAAACATGATCGGACCCACGTGATCGGAATCGCCGCACTCGTCGTCGGAATCGTGCTGGGGCTGGTATTCCATCCCAGCGTGCCCGAGGTGATCCAGCCGTATCTGCCGATCGCGGTGGTGGCCGCGCTCGATGCGGTGTTCGGCGGGCTTCGGGCCTACCTGGAGCGGATCTTCGACTCGAAGGTCTTCGTGGTGTCCTTCGTGTTCAACGTGTTGGTCGCGGCGATCATCGTGTTCGTCGGCGACCAGTTGGGTGTGGGCACACAGCTGTCCACCGCAATCATCGTCGTGCTCGGCATCCGCATCTTCGGCAATGCCGCCGCGCTGCGGCGCAGGCTGTTCGGGGCGTGATGAGCGACCACCCGCACTCGCACGCGACCGAGCCGGATCATCACGGCCGCCACGAGCGGGGCCCCGACGAGCCGGCCCAGCCGATCGGCGAGCTGCGGCCCAGCGGTATGGCCGGCGTGCTCCGCCGGGGCAGATCCCAGATCGTGTTCGGCGGGCTCGCGGTGCTGCTGTGCATGGTGCTCGGCGTCGCGATCGTCACGCAGGTCCGCCAGACCGAGTCCGGCGACTCGCTGGAGACCGCAAGGCCCGCCGACCTGCTCGTGCTGCTCGATTCGCTCCAGCAACGCGAAGCGGCCCTCAACACCGAGGTCGCCGATCTGCAGCGCACCCTGACTGCGCTGCAGTCCTCCGGCAGCAACGATCAGGCGGCGGTCGAGAACGCCAGGGCGAGGTTGGGCGCGCTGTCGATCCTGATCGGCACCGTGGGTGCGACGGGGCCGGGGGTCACGCTGACGATCGGCGACACCGCCCCCGGCGTGTCGCCGGAGACGATGCTCGACGTGATCAACGAGCTGCGTGCCGCGGGCGCAGAGGCCATGGAGATCAGATCCGCAGGAGGGCAGCCAGCGGTGCGTGTCGGCGTCGACACCTGGGTGATCGGTTCGGCCGGTGCGCTCAACGTCGACGGAACCCCGCTGAGCCCGCCGTATTCGGTTCTGGCGATTGGCGATCCACCCACGCTGGCCGCCGCGATGAACATCCCCGGTGGGGCGATGGACAGCATCGAGCGGGTCGGCGGCACAATGACCGTGCAACAATCTGCCACCGTCGACGTGACCGCCTTGCGGCAACCGAAACCCCGCCAATACGCTCAGCCCGTCAAGTGAGCCGACCCGCGATGAGCCCAAGAACCAAGGAGCGCCGTGAGCGAGATTCCGCCCGACCTGTACTACACCTCGGACCACGAATGGGTTCGTCGTACGGGTGACGACACCGTTCGAGTTGGCATCACGGACTACGCGCAGTCCGCGCTCGGTGACGTGGTGTACACCGACCTGCCCGCGGTCGGCACCGAGGTCGAAGCCGGCAGTGAGTTCGGAAACGTGGAATCGACCAAGTCGACGTCCGAGCTGTACGCACCGCTGACGGCGAAAGTCGTTGCAGTGAACGAGGATCTCGTCGACGCGCCAGAGCAGATCAACGCGGAGCCGTACGGGGCAGGCTGGCTCGTCGACCTGCAGGTCGACGCGGCGAGTCTGGACGACGCCCTGGCCTCTCTGCTCGACGCCGAAGGCTACCGGGCGACCCTCGACGAATGAGAAAACCGGCGGTGGTGGACACATCGGCAGGTACCGCGCGGTACGGTCGTCACAGACGCATGACGGACTGCCACGAGGCGGGCCGGTCACGCCAGACATCGCCACAGCAGCCAGTTAGGAGCAGCGGGTGACGGATAACGACACCAGTTCGGGAGCTGACCAGACGTCTGACGAAGTCACCGTGGAGACCACATCGGTCTTCCGCGCGGATTTCCTCAACGAGCTGGACGCTCCGGCAACGGCGGGAAGCGAGAGCGGGGTCTCGGGGGTAGAGGGACTGCCAACGGGATCGGCGTTGCTCGTCGTCAAGCGCGGCCCCAATGCGGGCTCGCGGTTCCTGCTCGACCAGGCCACTACGTCGGCCGGGCGACATCCCGACAGCGACATCTTCCTCGACGACGTCACCGTGAGTCGCCGCCACGCCGAGTTCCGCCTGGAGAGCAGCGAATTCCAGGTGGTCGACGTCGGCAGCCTCAACGGCACCTACGTCAACCGTGAACCGGTCGACTCGGCGGTGCTTGCCAACGGCGACGAGGTACAGATCGGCAAGTTCCGCCTGGTGTTCCTGACCGGGCCCAAGACAGACGACGGCAGCTCGGGCAGTTAGCGGGAGAACATGACGGCGATGAGCGCTCGCGCGAAGAGCAAATGACCCAGCCCGACACCCCAGCGCTGGCCGGGATGTCGATCGGCGC
>Ga0137412_10000179_pt1 | contig 40907 bp, 36 predicted proteins | sample CZODoug2_1_16fun_FD_122160 | JGI IMG/M metagenome (GOLD analysis project Ga0137412, IMG submission 122160) | Vadose zone soil fungal communities from Angelo Coast Range Reserve, California, USA - CZODoug2_1_16fungal (Hybrid Assembly) | ecosystem: Environmental > Terrestrial > Soil > Vadose zone...
ATCGTGATGGAGATGGACGAAATCAATGCGGACTTCCCCGACACGGCCGTCGCGATGGTGATCGGCGCCAACGACATCGTCAATCCCAGCGCCCAGGACGATCCGACGAGCCCCATTGCAGGCATGCCGGTGCTCGAGGTGTGGAAGGCGCAGACCACGATCGTCATGAAGCGCAGCATGGCCTCCGGTTATGCGGGCGTCGACAACCCACTCTTCTATAAGGAGAACAACCGGATGCTGTTCGGCGACGCGAAGAAGATGCTCGAGGACGTGCTGGCGGCGCTCAAGAGCTGACGCTGCGTCGAATCGTCGCCGAACATTGGCTTATGGCATAAGAGTCGACTATCTTTAGCATTGTTATGGACGCCATAATCAAAGGCAAGCTTCCGTCGCTGGATTGGGCGGACGACCTCGCGGTCGTTCCTCAGGGCTATCCGTTGTCCCAGCAGATCTTGAGAACCGACGTGTCCGGGATGCCGCTGGAGTGGGTCGACTACCGCGAGGCGGCCCGTTTGTATCACACGGAACAGGTGGCCTATACCTGCGGAACGCTGCTGTATCGCTTATTCGGCGGGACCTGCGCGAGGACGGGTCTGCGCACCATCGTCGATGTGAATTCGATCATCGCGACGCATGGGCACACGGGAAATCCCGGCAATCTACGCGGCGCCGCCTACACGCCGCCGCTCAATAACCAAACATTGTTCCGGCGCGATGCGTATCTTTGTTTGTACTGCGGTGCCCGCTTTACCTACAGCTTATTGTCGCGGGACCACGTGACGCCGTTCAGCCGCGGCGGCCGCGACACCTGGAGCAACGTCGTGTCGGCCTGCCGCCGCTGCAACAATGCCAAGGCATCCCGATCGCCGGAGCAAGCCGGCATGCAGCTCTTGGCGGTGCCGTTTACGCCCACATATGCGGAATACATCTTTCTGAAGGGCCGCCGGGTGCTGGCGGACCAAATGGAATACTTGATCGCGCACTTTCCGCGCTCCAGCCCGCTGCACGAGCGGATGCAGCGCTGGCCGATGTGAACGCCGAAACGTCCGATGGCGGCGGCCCCGCCCTTTCCGGCTACGCGCCTACCGCCGGGTTGCATGCCGGCCTGCGCTCCGGCGTCGTCTATCATGTCGACGCCAGCTATTTTATTTTTCGAGCGTATCATTCGATGCCGCCCGACATGGTGGACGCCGTGGGCAATGCGACGCATGCGTTGTACGGATTCGCGCGCTTCATCTCGGATCTGATCGAACAAGTCAGACCCGAGCGGATCTGCGTAGCCTTCGATCAGAGCCAGCGCAGCGAGACCTCGTTTCGCAACGGTATATATCCCGCGTACAAAGCCAACCGTGAAGCGCCGCCCGCCGATTTGGAGCGCCAATTCGCGTTGTGCCGCGAATTTTGCCGCCATATGGGATTGGCGGAATTTGCAAGCGCCGAGTACGAGGCCGATGACATCATCGGTACGTCGGCGGCACGCTCGCGCGCGGCCGGATTGCGCAACGTCGTGGTGACCCGCGACAAGGATCTGTCGCAACTGATTCGCCGCGGCGACGTGTTTTGGGATTACAGCGGCAATATCCGCTATCAATACCATGAGATCGAGCCGCGTTTTGGCGCGGTGCCGGAACTGATTGCGGACTTCCTTGCTCTCACGGGAGACACCGTCGATAACATACCCGGCGTACCCGGCGTCGGAAAAAAAACCGCCGCACTATTGTTCGCGATATTCGGTTCGCTCGACGAATTGTATGCGAATCTCGAGCGCGTGCCCGCCATGAAGTTGCGCGGCGCCGCGGCGCTGGCCGTGAGGCTGCTCGCTCACAAAGAAGCGGCTTATTTGGCCAGACGGCTCACGGGCATAGTCTGCGACATCCCGCTCGAATTCACGCTGGATCAGTTGAAGCCGCGGCCGCCGGATTCGGCTCGCCTCGCGGCGTTCTTCGACACGCACGGTTTCGGCAATATTCTGCGCCAACAGGCGCGGCGTATCGCAGGCGCGCAAACAACCCTCTAAACTCGAGGCCCTACTACAACAGGCGGGAGTAAGGCTGTGGCCCAGAAGAACATTCAATCCGTATTGCAGGAGGACCGCGTGTTCCCCCCGCCGGCGCAATTCCGCCGGCACGCCAATTTGAAGGCCGCGGATCTTGCGCAGATGTATGCGAAGGCCGCCGAAGACTATGTGGGCTTCTGGGCAGATCTCGCGGTATCTGAAATCGATTGGCATCGCCCGTTCACGGTGCCCCTCGATGATACCGATGCACCCAACTACCGGTGGTTTGCCGACGGGCTGCTGAACGTATCGCACAACTGCCTGGATGTACATCTGGCGACGGCGGCGGACAAGGTCGCGATCATTTTCGAGGGTGAGCCCGGCGATGTACGCAAGCTGACGTACGGCGAGCTGCACGCCGACGTTTGCCGGTTTGCGAACGCACTCAAAGTGAGCGGCATAGTCAAAGGCGACCGGGTTGTCATCTACATGCCCCTGATTCCGGAAGCGGTGATCGCGATGCAGGCGTGCGCGCGCATCGGCGCCGTGCATTCGGTGGTTTTCGGCGGTTTTTCCTCGAACGCGGTCAAGGACCGTATCGAGGATGCCGGCGCCAAGCTCGTAATCACCGCGGATGGCGGCTGGCGCGGCGGCCACGTCGTCGACCTGAAACGCGCCGTGGACAAAGCGCTGGCCGACGGTTGCCCGACGGTGCAGAAAGTCATCGTCTATCGCCGCACGGGCGGCGATTGCGACATGCTTAGCGGCCGCGACGTTTGGTGGCTCGATGCCATCGCGGACCAGAGCGCGGCCTGCGAACCTGAATGGGTGGATGCGGAGCATCCGCTGTTCCTGCTGTATACGTCGGGATCCACAGGGCGTCCCAAGGGCATTCAGCATTCGAGCGGCGGATATTTGCTCAACGCCAAATTGACCACGCGATGGACCTTCGACTTGAAGGATGGCGACGTGTTCTGGACGACTGCCGATGTCGGCTGGGTCACGGGACATACTTATGTGGTTTACGGCCCGCTCGCGGCCGGTGCCACGCTGGTCATGTACGAAGGCGCACCGACGTTCCCCGACGGCGGACGCTTTTGGAAAATTTGTGAAACCCATGGCGTGAGTATTTTTTACACTGCACCCACCGCCATCCGTGCGCTCATGAAGTTGGGCGACGCCATCCCGGCCAAGTACGACTTGAGCAAGTTGCGGCTCCTCGGCAGCGTGGGGGAGCCGATCAATCCGGAAGCCTGGATGTGGTATTACCGAATCATCGGCAGAAAGCGCTGCCCCATCGTCGACACCTGGTGGCAAACGGAAACGGGCGCCATCATGATGACGCCGGTCCCGGCCGTGACGCCCACCAAACCCGGCTCCTGCGCCAAACCGCTCCCCGGCATATTCGCCGATATCGTCGATGAAGAAGGCCGCCCGGTGAAGACTCCGGGTGCCGGCGGCTACCTCGTGATCAAGCGGCCATGGCCTTCGATGCTGCGCACCATCTGGGGCGACAACGACCGGTATCTGCAGACCTATTGGGCGAAATTCGACAATCGCTACTACGTGGCGGGCGACTCCGCCCATCGAGATGCCGACGGCTATTACTGGATCATGGGACGCATCGACGATGTGCTGAATGTCGCCGGTCATCGCCTCGGAACCATGGAAATCGAGTCTGCCTTGGTCGCGCATCCGCGTGTGGCCGAGGCCGCCGTAGTCGGCAAACCTCACGACATCAAGGGCGAGTCGGTATTCGCGTATGTGGTACTCAACGTCGACCGGCCGGAGGCGACGGCGGCTGCCGCGTTGATTGATGAGTTGCGGGCATGGGTGGCAGACCAGCTGAGCCCCATCGCCAAGCCCGACGAAATCCGTTTCACCGACAACCTGCCGAAAACGCGCTCGGGAAAGATCATGCGCCGTTTGCTGCGTTCCATTGCGCGCGGCGAGGAAATCACCCAGGACGTATCTACTCTAGAGAATCCCGCCATCCTCGAGCATTTGCGCGGCGCGCCGCAGGCCGCTGTGCTTCCCGCCAAACGCCTTCGGACCAAGCAAGCGGTAGCCGCGAAGAAAACGGCCCGATCGGTCAAACGTACCGTGTCGCGCAAGGCAGCCAAGCCGTCGAAGCGATCGGCGCGTGCGAAACCTATGTCACGAGCGAAACCGGCGCCGCGTGCGAGGCCTGCGCCGCGCGCAAAACCGGCGCCGCGCAAGGCAGCGGCCGGCGGCCGCAAGCGGGCCGCAAGTAAACCCAAGCGCAAACTGCGCGGAAGAAAATAAAGCGGAGGCAATATGGCGGTATTGATCGTCGGTTTGGTCGTCTTCCTCGGCGTGCACTCTGTCGGCATCTTCGCGCCCGAGGTGCGCGTGCAGGGGCTCCGCAGCTTGGGCGAAGGCGGATGGAAAGCCAGTTATGCCCTGGTCTCGTTGATCGGCTTTGCGTTTATCATTTACGGCTTCGGATTGGCGCGGCAATCGCCGGTGCTGCTGTACGCACCGCCGCACTGGATGCGGCACGTCACATTTCTTTTCATGCTGCCGGTATTCCCGTTGATTCTTGCCGCGTACTTACCCGGACGGATCAAAGCTGCGATGAAGCATCCGATGTTGGCCGCCGTGAAATTTTGGGCCTTCGGCCATTTGCTCTCCAACGGAATGCTGGCCGATGTGTTGCTGTTTGGCGGGTTCCTGGCTTGGGCGGTGATGGATCGAATTTCTTTGAAGCGCCGGCCGCAGGCGCTACGAACAGCTCCGCCGGGCCGTTTCAACGATCTCATAGCCGTTGTGTTGGGGCTCGCGCTTTATGCTCTGTTCATTGGCTGGGCACATGTTCGATTGTTCGGTGTGTCGCCGCTTGGCTAGCGGCCCCACCTATGAGGACGTCGAGGCCGCGGCCAGGCGGCTCGAGGGACACGCTCATCGGACTCCCGTGATGACATCGCGCATCGTCGACGAGACATTGGGCGCGACGGTGTTTTTCAAGTGCGAGAATTTCCAACGCATGGGGGCTTTCAAATTTCGCGGCGCCTTCAACGCCCTATCCAAGCTCGCGCCGGACGCGCGTGCCCGGGGTGTCGTCGCATTTTCGTCCGGAAACCATGCACAAGCGGTTGCCTTGGCGGCACGCATGCTCGGCGTCGACGCCACCATCGTCATGCCCGACGACGCACCGGCGTCGAAGCTTGCGGCCACCCGCGGCTACGGCGGCCGCGTCGTGACCTACGATCGATACCGCGAGAACCGTGAGGAAATCGCTGAAGGGTTGGCGGCCGAGCGAGGCTCGACCGTCGTTCCGCCATACGATCATCCCGACATCATTGCCGGACAGGGGACTGCGGCGGGCGAACTCTTCGAACAGACAGGACCTCTGGACAGCCTGTTCGTGTGTCTCGGCGGCGGCGGTCTGCTGAGCGGCTCCGCATTGGCAGCCAAGGCACTGTCCCCTGACTGCGCGGTCTACGGAGTGGAACCCGAGACCGGAAACGATGGCCAACAATCATTGCGTCAGGGTTCCATCGTTCGCATTCCGGTGCCTGAGACCATTGCCGACGGCGCGCAGACGCAGGCTCTCGGCCGCTATACGTTCGAGATCATACGGCGCGATGTAGCCGACGTCCTGACCGCGTCGGATGACGAACTGATCGACTGCATGCGGTTCTTCGCCACGCGAATGAAGATCGTGGTCGAACCGACCGGGTGTCTCGGCTTTGCGGCGGTGCGTGCACTCGGCCCGCGGCTCGCCGGTCAGCGTGTCGGAGTGATCGTCAGCGGCGGAAACATCGATGGCGACCGCATGGCGAGCTTGCTGCTGTCACGCTCCGCCCCGGGGTTACTCGATTGACGAAGTGACTTAAGCCTGTTTCAAACGGCCGCGGCGGAAATCCGCAATGATTTCCCTAGCCGCGTTGTGTCCGGGCGCGCCCGTGACGCCGCCGCCGGGATGGGTGCCGGAACCGCACATGTACAGCGCCTTCAGCGGGCCGCGATAGTCGCCGTGGCCGAGCATGGGCCGGGCAGAAAACAACTGATCCAGGCTCAGCGCTCCGTGAAAGATGTCGCCGCCGACCAGACCGAAGGTGCGCTCCAGATCGAGCGGACTCATGATTTGTCGTCCAAGCACGGCAGCCTTGAAATTCGGCGCGTGACTGTTCACCAGGTCGATCATGACGTCCGCCACTTGATCGCGATGGTCGTCCCAAGACGCGCCGTTCGGCAGCGTGGGAGCCACATGCTGGCAGAACAAACTTGCTACATGTTGACCGGGAGGCGCGAGGCTGTCATCCAGCGTCGACGGAATGAGCATCTCGACGATGGGCTGTTTGGACCAACCACCGGACTTGGCGTCGAGGTACGCTTGGTCCATGTAGGCGAGGCTCGGCGCCATAATGATGCCGGACGTATGATGTTCGGCAAGAGTGCGGCCCGGCAGAGTCTTGAAGTCCGGCAACTCCGAGAGTGCGACGTTCATCCGGAACGCGCCCGAGCCGCAACGCCAATTGTTCATGCGCTCGCGAAAGTTTCTCTCCAGAGCCGACGGGTCGATCAGCTTGCCGTACAGCAGCTTCGGATTCAGATTCGACACCACGCTGCGCGCACGGATCGCGTCGCCGTTCTCCAAAACCACGCCGACGGCGCGGCCCGCCTCGACCATGACTTCGCGTACCGGACTCGACACCCGAATCTCGACGCCGCGCTCGGCGGCTGCCTTGGACATCGCCTGGGTTATGGCGCCCATGCCGCCGATGGCATGACCCCAAGCGCCTTTCTTGCCGTTGACTTCGCCGAAAACGTGGTGCAAGAGCACGTAGGCGGAGCCGCCGGCGTACGGGCTGGCATAGTTGCCGACGATGCCGTCGAATCCGTAGGCCGCCTTGATGGGCGCGCTCTCGAACCAGGCGTCAAGATAGTCGCCGGCTGATTTGACGAATAAATCCAGCAATTCACGGCGCATGGCCATATCGAGCTTTGCGATCCGCTTGCCCAAGCGTGCGCTGCGGAGCAGCTCGGGCAGCGCCTCGAGCCAACTTCCCGCCGTAACGTTGGGCGGCGTCTCGAGCACCAGATCGCGGAGCACGTCGGCGATCACACCGAGACGTTCGCCGTAGTCCGCCAAGCGCACGGCGTCCCGCGCGGAAAATTTAGCTACTTCCTGTTCGGTCTTGCCGGCGCCGATTTTGAGGTAGCGGGTGTCATCGAGGGGCAAGAAATTGGCCAGCTTGCGCTCTACCACTCGCAAGCCATGGCGCGGCAGATCGAGATCCCGAATGACCTTGGGGTTCAAGAGCGAGACGGTGTACGCCGCTACGGAATTGCGGAAGCCCGGGTGAAATTCCTCGGTAACCGCGGCTCCGCCCACCACGCTGCGTCGTTCCAACACGGTGACCTTGAGGCCCGCGGACGCGAGGTATGCAGCGCACACCAAACCGTTGTGGCCGCCGCCGATGATGACCGCATCGCGCAAGGCCGAATCAGCCACGGGAAGGCTTACTCACGGCGCTTGCGCCAGCCGGGCGCCGGCGCATGCTCGAGCCGGCTTTCCGGGATGAGCTCGCGCATGCGGTGCGCGAAGCTGCGCAACGACACCTCGTTTCGGCCAAGCGGTCCGGGACTGTAGCTGCGGGAGCCCATGCCGGTTTGGACACGCTCGATGAGCGCTTTGTCCTCGGCGCTCACGCGACGATTGATGCGCCAGTTCAGGTAGCGAGCCACGCGCATTTCACGGCGGCCATCCGGGTGCGCATAGGCGATTTCGCGGATCAGAGTTTCCGTCGGCGAGATCGGGATCATTTGCATGAAGTCGATCTGGTCCGGGTAAATATCGAACGCGACGTTCGGCCACAGCTTGAAGTAGATCCATAGGCGCTGCCGTTCATCGGGCAGGTGCGGCGCGTGCGGCAGCACCGATTGGTACATCCGCTCGGAGCGCTGCGAGGAGGGTACGTCCCGCAGATAGCCGGACATTTTGTCCACCCAGGGCTGCGCTTCGATGCCGTAGCTATTTCCGAACAAGCGCGTGAGGCCGGGATGCGCGACGGGGATGTGCATGCCGTCCGAATAATTGTCGGTTACGTTCTTCCAGTTCACATGGCGCGTCCGCAGCGACACCCGTCCGATTGGCTGCAGTTCCTCGAGCCGGTAGGCTGCCAGTTCGCTCTCGTACGGAGCCAGCATTTCTGCGACGCTGGGCAGCCCCGGCTTCAGGCGCACAAAGATGAACCCTTTGTAGATCTCGGTCTCGACCGGTTTGAGTCCGTATCGATCCGGCGAAAAGTCGCTGAATTCCTGGCGGTGCGATATGGCCGTGAGGCGGCCATCCAAGTCGTAGGTCCAGGCATGATAGGGACAGACGATGCGGCCGGCACAATGTCCCGAGCCGCCGTCCAAAATCCGTGCCGCGCGGTGCCGGCACACATTGAAAAACGCTTTTACACCTGCGTCTTGGCCGCGCACGGCGACCAAAGGTTCGCCCAGGAAATCCAGCGTGTGATAGTCGCCGGGGCGCGGAATGTCGCTCAAATGACAGACGATTTGCCAGGACGCGGCGAAAATGCGCTCTTTTTCAGCTTCCAAGAAATCGGGATCGCTGTATATCCAGCCCGGGAGACTGAATCCGTCGAGGCTCGATGCGACCGGCGACCGGTCGGATCTGAGCGAGCGTCGTGCATCCATGGGTGAGCCTCTTTCAAGCCTTGTTGAACGCTAGTATAGCAAGCGCGAACGCGCCATGCATCAGCTCACCTTGGGATGCGCGTCACAACTTCCGGCTGGTTCGGAGCAGCCCGGGGAATGCGCCGCGGCACAACGCGCTGACCCAGTCCTCGCACAACGCTATGGCGTCGCGTGGCTTGAACGTCGAGCGGCTCAGGCTCTGCTCCACCCATAGCCCGTCGAGCAGGGCGGACAGCGCGATGGCCGCCAGCCGAACTTTGAAATGCGGCGCGGCGCCGGACTGCGCGAGTTGTCCCAGCAAGGACTCCAACGTCCGGCGATATTTGCCGTAGGTGCGGTCGTGCACCGCGCGAATTTCCGGTGAGTGCGCGACCATGCTCCAAAACACCAGCCAGACATTGAACAGTTCCGGGTCGAGGAGTTCCGGTGCGAAGGAAGCGCGAAAAAAGCCGCTGAGTTTGTCGCGCGGCGAAGCCGCCCGACCGTTGGCCTGGCCGCTGATCGAGTCCTGGAGCGACAGCGCCAGAGTCTCGTAAGCTTCCGCCACCAACCCGGATATGCTCGGAAAATGATGGTTGATCAAACCGATGGACACGCCCGCCGCCGCGCTGATGCGGCGCACGGACACGCCCTTGTGGCCATCCTGCTTGAGGCAGCGCAAGGTTGCGTCCACGAGCGCCTCACGTCGCACCGCGGGAGTCTCACGATGAAATTTTGGAACCGAGCGCTTCCTCGCCATGCCATCGCCCTTTTTTGTTCTAGTCATTTAAGCACAGCTGAGCGCTGCCCCGCATGAGCCGCTGACGTCTTAGGTTAGGCCACGGGGAATGCTCAAACAGGCGTCGCGGGTACGTGGGCGCCGATCCGGTCGGTGACGTAGCGTCTGATGTCCAGATTCCAGTCTTCCATGGGTGCGTAGTAGCCGTGAGCGTGCACGCGGGCGCGGATACCGGCCTGCACGGCCTCGCAAACCGTCCAATCCTGCCGGTTCACCAAATCCCAGAAATCCACCGCATCCGACGGGTCGAAGCTGGGTTTGTCGAGCTCGTGAGCTTCGAACAGGAAATGGCAGGTGATATCGGTGAGTTCCGGGCCGCGCGGCCGGAGAATGAATGCCGCGACGTGGTCGCACGCTGCGCTCAGGAACAGATTGGGGTAGACGAGTTCACCCTTGTGCCGGACCTGCTCGTCCTCGTTCAAACCCGGGAATGCCCGTCTCGGCGTGGTGCCGCTGGCGGTGAATGTGTACGCCCCCTCGCGATGCGCAATGCCGCGGTTCCAATCCAGATCGGCGCCGCCCGCCTCGCGGAAGGATGGAACGATTGCGCACAACTCGGGATGAACGCCCCCGCAGTGGTAGCACTCGTTGTAATTTTCGCAGATGATTTTCCAATTGGCCGCAATTTGGTAGCGGATGGTCGCGCCTACGCGTAAATCCGCCAGAGGGTAGCGCTGCAGGCGTTCGGGTATGCCCGCAAGCTGCGCGCCGAGCGGCTTGGCCTCGGACGGCGTCAAATTCAAGAACACGAACCCACCCCAAGTCTCGACGCCTATCGGATAGAGGTGGAATTCTTGTTTGTCGAAGCCGGTGCCGGTGCCCAAATGCGGCGCCGCGACCAGTGCGCCGTCGAGGTCATACGACCACTGATGATAAGGACAGACGATCAGACGCCCGGCGGTGAGCCCGCCCGGCAGCGCGACTCGTCCCGCGGCAACCTTCTCGTCGGCGGCGCGGCACAGGCGGGAGCCGCGATGCCGGCATACGTTGTAGAAGGCGCGTAGTTGCCCCTCGCGATTGCGCACCAGCAGCACGCTCTCTCCCAGCACGTCGAGCACTTGGTTGTCGCCCGGCAGCGGCAATTGCTCTTCGCGACAGACGGCCAGCCATTCGCGGCAGAAAATCCGCTCCTTTTCGATCCGGAATATGTCCGCGCTGCGATACCAGGGGGTCGGCAGCGTACGTTCCAATTGTTCGGTACTCATACCGGAAAATCTCTCGTATAAGGCAGATCGGTGTCAACCGAATCGAAGTCGCGGGCATACCGGTGACCGCTGTGCACCGCGTGCACGATCGCGCCCGGAGCAAGCGAGTCACCGATTCGGGTGACCGCCGCGATGCCGGCGTCCCTGAGATCCGAGCCCTTGGCGAGGAGCGCTTGATGCAGTTCATGTCTGGGCCTGCGCATGCCGACGATGACCAGCGAGCGGCAGGCGAGACGAGTCTCCGTGCCGCTGTACACATCCGCAAGAGTCAGCGTCGCGCCATCGAATGCCGTCACGCGTCGCAAGGTGTGAATCGGCACGCCTGCCTTGACCAGGGCGCGGTGCACCAGCGGCAGCTCATTCGTCATGAAGGTCCAAGCCGACGCGTTCCCTGCGGTCGTGACATACGTCACATCGCCGACTTGCCTAGCCAACTGCTCTGCGATGGCGCCGGCCATGTAATAGTTGTCGAAGTCGAAAACGACCACCGGTCCCGGCGGAACGATGCCCACCGCGAGGTCGTCAGGCGTGTAGACGCCGGGACCGTCGAGTTCGCCGACCGGAAACTCCAAGGTCGAAAACAGCATCTTGGTCCAACGCGCTCCCGTAGCGATAACCACATGACTGTGTTCCAGGCCCAGGATATCGTCCGGCCCAAGCTCGCTGCCCGGATATAAGTTCACGTTCGGCCGCTCGCGCAGTTGGCCCAATCGCCAGTCGGCGACGCGTCCCCAGGTGGCAAGTCCCGGCAACCGAGTCTCGAACGCCAAGCGCCCGCCGAATTCCTTGGCGGCGTCGGCCAGCGTCACTTGATAGCCGCGCCGCGCAAGCGTAACCGCACACTCGAGTCCGGCGGGACCGCCGCCGACGATCAAGATGGACGCTGCGCTCTTGGGCGGCGCAAACCGCTCAGGATGCCAGTCGCGACGCCATTCCTCGCCGGCCGTCGGGTTCTGAGTGCAGCGCACCGGCACTCCGTCGTGCCAGCTCGAAATGCAAATATTGCAGCCAATGCACTCGCGGATTTCGTGCTCGCGCCCCTCATTGATCTTGCGCGGCAGGAACGGATCGGCGATGGAGGGTCTGGCGCCGCCGATCAGATCCAGAATACCGCGCTTCACCTGCGACACCATGACATCGGGAGAGGTGAAACGGCCCACGCCCACGACGGGTTTCTTGGTCAGCTGCTTCACGAAATTGACGACGGGCTCGTGACTGCCCTCGGGCGAAAATCGCGACGGCGCGCAATCGGTCGGGCTGGAATCCATCTTGACGTCCCAAAGATCGGGAATCTCGCCGAGCAGCGTCACGGCTTCGTGCGCTTCGGACGGCGCATTGATGCCTGGTTTGCCACGCAACTCCTCCAAACTGATCCGCAAGGCAACGCCGCACTTGTCGCCCACCGCATCGCGGGTGACCTCGAGCAGTTCCCGCACCAAGCGCACGCGGTTCTCGATCGGGCCGCCGTAGGCGTCGGTGCGGTGATTGTATTCGGGCAATAGAAACTCATAGGGCAGGTAGCCCATGCCGGCGTAAACGTAAACGATGTCGAACCCCGCCTGCATGGCGCGCCGCGCACCGGCGGCCTGCCATCTCAGCAGATCGCGGATGTCGCCCGTGTCCATGGTGCGTGGACGCAGGTTGCCCATGAAACCCAAGTGGGTGGACAGCCACGGCATGCCGGAGGGCGACAAGGGAGCGAGCCGGCTGGTCCGGTTCAAGGTGCAGGCCCCGCCATGCCAAAGTTCGATGCCGGCGAGCGCGCCGTGTTCGTGGACGGCGTCCGTCATCAATGCATGCGCACGAATGTCCTTGTCGTCCCAGAGCGATGCGAACGGCAGCGGCGAGTCATCGGAACTCGGATGAATGGAAACGGCACCGGTACACACGACGCCCCAGCCGCCCTCGGCCTTAACGCCTCGAAAGGCCGCACGCACCTGCGGCAGTGCATTGGTCATGCCGCTCGCATGCGGCACCTGATAGAAACGGTTGGGCGCCGTGACGGGCCCAATGCGTACCGGCTCGAACAGAATATCGAAGCGTGGATTGCGCGACATGGCGTTTCACTCGAATGCGGCGAGCAAGGACGCGAGCGTAATTGATCGGTCGTACAGTAGCAACATCGCATCGCCGTGGCGCTTCGAGTCGGCGGTGCAATTCAAATTTGATCGGAGCCGCCAATTAGTCTGCTTGACCGCGTGTTTGGCGGAGGGTTCTCATATAGCTATACGACAACTGCACAAGGTCCGAACCACGGGATCTCGGGTGGCCGCTTTGATGACTTAGATGATCATGCGGCGCGAAATGCCCGATATTCGAGCCTAAGAGCGTTCGCAACGGCTTCGTGATACAGCCTGCCGTCATGGACATTGAGGCCGCGCGCCAAACCTGAGTCTTTGGCGAGCGCTTGCTGCCAGCCATGATCGGCGAGCGACTTGACGTACGGCAGCGTGGCATTGGTCAACGCGAACGTCGACGTGCGCGGCACCGCGCCCGGCATATTGGTCACGCAGTAGTGGATGACGCCGTCCAGGACGAAGGTCGGTTCGGCGTGAGTGGTGGGCCGGCTGGTTTCGAAACAGCCGCCTTGATCGATGGCGATGTCGACCAGCACGGTGCCGGGCTTCATGGTCTTCACCATGGCGCGCGTCACCAATTTGGGCGCGGCCGCGCCGGCGATCAGTACGGCACCGATGACCAGGTCCGCATCGCGCACGAGGTCTTCGATGGTATTCGCCGTCGAATAAACCGTTTTGAGTTGGCTGCCGAAAATCGCTGAGAGTTCGCGCAAGCGTTTGACCGAACGATCCACCACGGTGACGTCGGCACGCAGACCAACCGCCATTTCAGCGGCGTGTGTGCCCGAGACCCCGCCGCCCAATATCACCACCTTGGCCGGCGCAACGCCGGGCACGCCGCCCAACAACACGCCGAAGCCGCCATTCGCCTTTTGCAGGCAGTTGGCACCCACCTGCACGGACATGCGTCCCGCCACTTCGCTCATCGGAGTCAGCAGCGGCAGCGACCCGTCGGAGGCCGTCACTGTTTCATAGGCGATGGCCGTGGCTCTCGATGCCATGAGCGCTTCGGCTTGGGCGAGATCAGCCGCCAAATGCAGATACGTGAAGAGGACCTGCCCCTGATGCAGGCGGCTGCACTCCGCGAGTTGCGGCTCTTTGACTTTGACGATCAGATCGGACGTCGAGAACACGGCGTCGGCCGTCGCCGCGACCTTCGCGCCCGCCGCTTGATAATGTGAATCGTCGAACCCGATCCCGGCCCCTGCGCCGGTCTGCACCAGGACCTGATGGCCCGCATCGACCAGCTCGCGCACGCCCGCTGGTACGAGTCCCACCCGATATTCGTGAATCTTGATCTCTTTCGGGACGCCGATTTTCATGGGTTGAACTCCGCGACGGTGAGTTGGGATGGCCTAGCTTAGGCTGCGACCAGGGCGGAAAATTGCAAAAACTGGTCCGATGACGTGCATTAATGGCAGAATCCGTGCTAGAACACCAAAACAGCGCAATAAACTGTCGTTTTGTCGAGAAGTCGTATCTAGAGGGGCGTGAATGGAGCGAACCGGATGAAATTGGATCGCTACGATCGGGCCATCGTGCGCGCGCTGCAACTCGATGGCCGCATCACCAACAGCCAATTGGCGGAAAGCGTGAGCCTCTCGGAATCCGCCTGCCTGAGACGCGTTCGAGCGCTCGAGGACGCCGGGTTCATCGAAGGTTATACGGCGCTCATCAACCAACAAAAAGCGGGCTGCCCGGTCAATGTTTTCGTCAATATCACATTGGAGCGGCAAGAACAGGCGCATCTGCACGCGTTCGAGGAAGCTGCGCGCAAGGTGCCCGAGGTGATGGAGTGTTATCTGATGTCCGGCGAATATGATTATTTACTGCGGGTGGTGCTCGCCGACACCGCCGATTTCGAGCGGCTGCACAGCCAGCATCTGACGCGGCTTCCGAACGTGGCTCGCGTTCACTCGAGCTTCGCCCTGCGCACGGTGCAGAAATCGCGCGAATTGCCGGTGCGCTGATCGAGCGACGCCCGGGTGTTGGCAACCGGAGCGCGCTCAGGGCTTGGGTTTCAGCACCAGCGAGAAAGCGACTTTCACCGCATCCGGCACCCATTCCGTGCTTTTCCAATCTCCCTGGCCCACGCCGAAATCCAGGCGCTTGAGCTTGGCAGTGCCTTCGAGTTTGGCGCCTCCGGGGCTCGTTACGAATTGAAAATCGATCGGCACGTCCTTCGTGACGCCGTGCATAGTCAGCGCGCCGACGGCGCTATAGCCCGCCGCGGTTTTCGTGAAACTACGGGTCACGTAGTGAGCCGTCGGAAAGTGTGCGACATCGAAGATGTCGGATCCGCGCATGGTCTTGTCGCGATCCTTGTCCATCGAATCGACCGAATTCAGGTCAATCTGCACGTCGAAGTGCGAATTCGCCAGCGCGTCCGGCGCGAAATCGATGGCCGCGCTGAATTTATGGAACGTCGCTTTGAACTCAGCGCCTGCCTGGACTCCGACGAACTCGAGCCGGCTGGGTGCCGGGTCCACCGCATAGCTGGCTACCGCACCCGCGGCGCGGGGCGCGGTCGCGACGGCCGCTGCCGCCAGGATCGCAACCGATATTGCGGCGAATCTCATCATGAACGTTTCTCCGGTTTTTTGAATGGCAGCATGCGCAAGAACACATCGTCCTTATTCCAGAAATGATGTTTGAGCGCGGCGAGGATGTGCAATATGGCAATCACGAGCAGCACATCGCTCAGCAAATCATGCGTCGCCTTCAAGAAGTCGAACGCAGCGTCGTTTTGAGCGATGAGATTGGGCCAGGTGAATAGCCCAAACCAACTCACCGAATAATTCTTGGCGGAGGACATCATCCAGCCGGTGAGGGGCATGGCGAACAGGAGCACGTAGAACGCGATATGCGTCGTCCGCGCCAGCATGCGCTCGATCGGCGTCATTCCGGAGGGCAATTCCGGGGGCCGATGCCAGAGGCGCCAGAGGAGGCGCAGAATCGCGAGCATGAGCACGGTCATGCCGAAGCTTTTGTGCCGCGCAAACACCGCCAGCTTGTGCATCCCAAGGGGCAGATCCTCCGCCGTCCACGCCAGGGCGAATTGCGTGACGATCAGCGCGGCGATGATCCAGTGGAACCACTGGGCCACCGCGGTATAACGAATCGGGGGACTTTCATTTGGCATCGAGAGGCTCCGGGCGCAGACTGCACCGCAGCCTAGTTTAGCAAGACACCGGAAAGTCCATCGTGTTCAAAATTTGCCTGGTCGCCTGTGCGGCGGTGCTGTTGTCCGCCTGCGGCGCGCCCAAAATCCGGACCCCCGGCGGAGGCGCGGCCGCGCCGGTACACGCTCCTCCCGCCGGGGTCGCTGCGTACCATATCGATTCCGCCCAATCCGAACTGCGCCTGCTGGTGCATCGCGCGGGTCCGATGGCGCGACTCGGCCACAATCACGTGATGGTCAATCGCGCGGTTGGCGGCTGGGTGGATGCCGCGGACGCCGCCTCCGCGGCATCATTTTCGCTGCGCGTGCCGGTCGCCGAGTTCGTCGTGGACGAAGCGGAGGCGCGCGCCCAAGAGGGCGCGGATTTCTCCGAGGAAATTCAAGAGGACGCAAGATCGGGGACTCGGCATAACATGCTGAGCGCGGCGCTGCTCGATGCTGATCGATATCCCATCATCACGCTCACCAGCATCGCCGTGGCGCAGGCGCAGCCGCCGGGGCAGCTGGCAGCAACATTGGCCGTCGAGGTGGCGGGCCACGAGTCCACGCTCGTGGTGCCGTTCACACTCGAGACTTCGGCGGGCCGCGTATCGGCATTCGGCACGGTCGCGCTGCGCCAGTCTGAACTGGGCCTCACTCCATTCAGCGTGATGCTGGGAGCGCTGCAGGTTCAGGATGAATTCACCGTCAAATTCAAACTGGTCGCGCTGAAGAACTAGTCCCCCGCGCTCGCGCGCCTCGCCCCCGCGTGTGCGGCGTTCAACTCAGGCGGCGGCCGAGTTAACCGTCAGGCGCAGGCGACAGCAGAATCGCAGTCCCCTCGGGCGCCGTCAGCACCGCGGCGGGCATTTGCCGCAGCGGCCCCGGCACCCGCCCGTTCGGTGTGATGCCAACGGCGTCGAGGCGGGCCAAACTGTCATTGAAGTCATCGACCTCGAACAGCAGCGTCGGCATCTGCAGGTGCGCCGGCTGGTACAGTCCAATATCGATGGTATCGCTGGTACACGACACGTGCGGCAGCATAGCGTCGGGTTCGTCCATGCCGACGAATCCGAATTGTTCCCAATGATCTTTGGCGGCGCCGAAACTCGGCGCGGGCAGCGCGATCTCGAGAAAATAGCCGCACAATGACCTGTCGATCGCCTTGCGCTTGCTCGGCGAAAAGGTCCGCGCTTCGACCAGTCGAATCAGGTGGCCCGATGGATCGAGCCAGCCGATCTCGTTGAACACATCGCTTGCCAGGCGCCGAAATTCGAACTTCAGCCCCAATTGCTCGAGGCTGTCCAGATGTTTCAGCAGCTCGGGTTTGACGAATGTGGTGGACGGCGCAAAGGTGGAGTGCTGATGCAATCCCAAGCAAATTCTACCGTCGGTCAATACCGCATAGGGATGAGACCACGCTTCGCCGACTTCTGCCTGAGAAAATCCGAGCTTGTCGTAAAAATCCAGCGAAGCTCGGATATCCGGCGTGACGATCGAAAACTCGAGGAATCGACCGAGCACGGGGAATACTCAGGCAGGCTCCTGGCCCACTCCTCCCACACAGATATATTTCAACTCGGTGTAGTCCAATATCCCGTACTTCGAACCTTCGCGGCCGGTTCCGGACTCTTTCACTCCGCCGAAAGGCGCGACCTCGGTGGAAATGATGCCCGTGTTCAAACCAACGATGCCATATTCGATGGCTTCGGATACGCGCCAGCTGCGCGCCAAATCGCGCGTGTACAGGTACGCCGCGAGGCCGAACTCGGTGTCGTTCGCCATGGCGATGGCTTGCGCCTCGGTATGGAATTTGAACAACGGAGCGATCGGTCCGAAGGTCTCCTCGCGCGCAATGAGCATCTGCGAGGTCATGCCGGTAAGAATCGTCGGCTCGAAGAATGTGCCGCCCAACGCGTGTCGTTTGCCGCCCAGCGCCACGCTCGCGCCCTTACTCAAGGCGTCCGCGATATGCTCCTCCACCTTGGCGATCGCCTTGGCGTCGATCAGCGGCCCTTGATCGGTCACGCCCTGAAGGCCGTCGCCGACCCGCAACTTACCGACCGCCGCGGCCAGCTTGCTGGAGAATTCTTCGTACACGCCCGCTTGGACCAACAACCGATTCGCACACACGCAGGTTTGCCCGGTGTTGCGGTACTTACTGGCGATGGCTCCCTGAACCGCGGCGTCCAGATCGGCATCGTCGAATACGATGAATGGCGCATTGCCGCCGAGTTCGAGGGACAGCTTTTTGACGGTTCCGGCGCACTGCGCCATCAATTTCTTACCGACATCGGTCGAGCCGGTGAAAGTGACCTTGCGAACCTTCGGATTGCTGGTCATCTCGCCGCCGATCGCGGTCGAGGAACCCGTGATCACGTTGAAGACGCCTTTGGGAACACCCGCTCTATCGCTGAGTTCGGCGAGCGCCAATGCAGAGTAGGGAGTCTGCGTGGCCGGCTTGCATACCATGGTGCAACCGGCAGCCAACGCGGGTCCGGCCTTGCGCGTGATCATGGCGGACGGAAAGTTCCAGGGCGTAATGGCCGCTACCACGCCGACCGGTTGGCGCAGCACCAGAATCCGCTTATCCGCCTGATGACCGGGAATGATGTCGCCGTACAGCCGTTTGCCTTCTTCTGCGAACCATTCGATGAAGGCCGCGGCGTAGGCGATTTCGCCTTTGGATTCGGCCAGCGGCTTGCCTTGCTCGGCGGTCATCAGGACTGCGAGGTCGTCTTGATTGGCGAGCATGAGATCGAACCAGCGGCGCATGATGACGGATCGATCTTTAGCGGTGCGAGCCGCCCATAGCGGCAGGGCTTTTGCGGCCGCGGCAATTGCGCGCCGCGTTTCTTCGGTTCCCATGTTGGGGATCACGCCCAACTTCGCCGCGGTGGCGGGGTTTTGCACCGGGAGCGTCCCGCCGCTGTCCGCCGCGATCCAGCTGCCGTCGATGTAGCCTAGCTCGCGGAATAATCTTGGATCTTGGAGTTGCATGATGGGGGCCCGATCTCAACCAATGTTCTGCCGCAGAAACTCCACGCTGCGCTCGAACGCGAGCTTCGCAGAGGCGGGCTCGAAGCTCGCACGATGCGTGCAGTTGAAGCCATGCTCGGCCGGATAAAGATGATAAATGCCCTGCGGGTAGGCGGCCTTGGTTTGCTCCACTGCCGATAGAGGAATATGCGTGTCTTTCTCACCGAAGTGAAACATCACGGGAACGCGCGGCTTTTCGTCGAGATGCTGATGGATGCCGCCGCCATAGTAGGCAACAGCGGCGTCGATCTTTAATCGTGCGGCCGACAGAAAGCTGAGCATGCCGCCCCAACAGTAGCCCACGACGCCGACTTTTCCCGCCGGCCTGACGCGCTCGACCGCCGCCTGAATGTCCATCATGACGTTGTCGATATTCAAGGGCTTCACGTAGCCGTAGGCCTTTTGAACATCGGTGTAGGGAACGTCCACGTCGCGCTCCGCCCGATCGAACAAGGCCGGTGCGACCGCGACATATCCCGCCACCGCGTACTGGTCCGCCACGTCGCGAATGTGACGAGTGACGCCGAAGATTTCCTGTATCACGACGACGCCGCCGCGCGGTTTGCCGGCCGGCTCTGCAAGGTAGGCGGACAGGCGATGGCCGTCCGAGGCTGTCAGCTCAATGTTGTGTCCCATAGCGCTCTCAAGGTCCTTCAATCGGGTGGTAGTGTGGGCGTTGAGGATAACGCGTTCGTTCGGGGACGCTCAACAATCCTCAACGCTCCAGGATTGCCGTGACGCCCATGCCGCCGGCGGTACAAATGGAGATCAGGCCGCGTTTGGCCTTGTTTTCATCCAGAATCTTTGCGAGCGTAGCGACGATGCGCGTGCCGGTCGCGGCAAACGGATGCCCGATCGCGAGGCTGCCGCCTTTCACGTTGAGCCGCGACCGGTCGATGGTGCCGAGAGCATCCTCTAGCCCAAGCTTGTCGCGGCAGAACACGGGATTGGTCCATGCCTTGAGCGTACATAGCACCTGGCCCGCAAAAGCCTCGTGAATTTCATAGAAATCGAAGTCCTGCAGGCCAAGCTTGGCATCGCTCAGCATGCGCGGTACGGCGTAGGCCGGTGCCATCAGGAGTCCTTCCTTCTTGTCGATGTAATCTACGGCGGCAACTTTGCCGTAGGTCAGATACGCGAGCACCGGCAGGTTGCGTGCGCGCGCCCACGCCTCGGAAGCCAAGAGTACTGCCGAGGCGCCATCGGTCATGGGCGTCGAATTCCCCGCCGTCAAGGTGCCGGCGCCGGAGATATCGAATGCCGGCCGTAGTTTGGCGAGCTTGTCGAGGCTGGAATCGCCGCGGATATTGTTGTCTTGAGTGAGCCCGAGATAGCCGCGTACCAGATCCGCGTAGAAACCCGCGGCATAGGCGGCGACAGCCTTTTGATGGCTTTCCAACGCCAGCTGGTCTTGGTCCGCGCGGCTGATACTCCAGGTTTTGACCATGAGCTCCGCGCTTTCACCCATCGACAGGCCGGTTCGCGGTTCGGCAACGCCGGGAAGCACGGGCCGCAAATGGTGCATGCGCAGTCCGAGCCAAGGGCCGAGGCGCTGCGGCGCGGTCTTGCCGCGAAACCCCTTCAACAATAGCTGTTGAAAGGCCTTTGGAAAGACCACGGGTGGATCGCTGACCGTGTCGACGCCGCCGGCGATTGCGCACTCGATCTGTCCGAGCGCTATTTTGTTGCCGAGCAGAATGGCGGCTTCGAGACTCGTGCCGCAGGCGCGCTGCAAATCGAAGCCGGGCGTTTCCGCGGCGAGTCCGGATCCAAGTACGGCTTCGCGGGTCAGGTTCCATTGGCTCGAGTGCTTCATTACCGCGCCCGCAGCGACGTCGTCCACACGCTGCCCTTGCAGACCATAGCGTTCCACGACGCCGCGCAATGCGGCGGTCAGCATGTCTTGATTGCCGACCAGCGCGTAGGCTCCGTTGCCGCGTGCGAACGGAATGCGTACGCCGCCTACGATCGCCACGGGTCGCGCGCTTGATCCGACCAACATAGCCATCCCCTCGTAAATGTTGACTGCTACAGCCTCAAGCAGCGAATTATGAACCCACCCACCTGCTTATAATCGCATCATGATTCGTTTTTCTCATGCGGCGTGGCTTGGGTTGGCTGCGCTGACCCTCATTGCCTGCGGTGCGCCGCCGCCGCCTCGAGCGGCCGCGGCCGGCGCGCAAGCCGAGCCATTGGGGCAGATCGTCGAACGGTACTGGGACGAGAACGCCGCACTGCTGCCGTGGTATACCTGGGGCGGCGCGGACCTGCAGTTGGGCGCATTGCCGGCGCACAACATTGCTCCGCAATCCTTGGCGGACTCCCTGGCCATTGAACGGCGTTTTCTTGCACAGGTATTGGCTGTCCCGCGGGCGACGCTGAACGCCGAAACCACGTTGACTTACGACGTATTTCGAAGGGAGCGCGCGCTTGCGATAGAAGGCTTTACCTATCCGCTGGAGCTTTTGCCGGTCAACCCATACGACGGTATGCCGCTCGAGTTCGCCCAGATGGCGGCGACGGCGGAGCGCCTTGCGCTCTCGAGCGCCAAAGACTACGAAAATTGGCGCAGATTCGGCTTGAGTTTCGTGCGTTGGACGGATCAAGCCATCGTCAACATGCGCGATGGTATGCGCCGCGGGTATACGCTGCCCCGCGTGTTGGTCGAGAAGACGTTGCCGCAGCTCGCCGCTCTGGGCGAGGACTCGCCGGCGAATGTGTTCTACCAGGCCATGCGGGTAAGTCCCGGCACCGCCGCCGACGCCGAGCGCACACAGTCGACTGCCGCGGTCACGGCCATCCTCAAAGACAGGATCTTGCCGGCGTATCGCGCCCTGCATGATTTCATGCAGCATGAGTACCTGCCGCGATCGCGGAACAGCGTCGGTTTGTCCGCTCTACCGCTCGGCGACGCCTGGTACGCATATCTTGCGAAACGAACGACCGGCGGCACACTGACTCCGGCACAGCTTCATACGCTCGGCCTGGCGGAGGTCGAACGCCTGCACCAACGCGTTCAGGCGCTGCTGGCCGAGGCATCGTTCCCCGGCAACGCGCAGGAGTTCTTCGAACGCATGCGCAGCGATCCGCGATATTCGTACAAGTCTGCCGCGGAACTGCTGCAGGGCTATGAGGACCTGAAAGTTCAGGTTGGCGGCGCCGCGCCGGCGTTGTTTTCCGCCTTTCCGCGCGCGGAATTCGCAATCAACGGCGTTGAACCCTATAGAGAGACGGTCGCACCGGCGTTGTCCTATCGGCCCCGCGCACCGAACGGCATGATCGCCGCTCTCCTCTACGTCAACACCGCGGACCTCGACGCGCGGCCCGCCACCTTGGCGGCGTCGCAATTTCTTCGCGAGGCCGTACCCGGACATCATTACCAGCTCGAACTCCAGCGGGAGCGGGCCGATCTTCCGAGGTTTCGTCGATTCGGGGGTGCACCGGCGTTCATCGAGGGGTGGGGACTGTACGCCGCAACGCTCGGCGAGGAACTGGGGCTTTACCGCGACCCGGAAGCAAAATTCGGATCGTTGCTCGCCCAGTTGAATTGCGCCGCGGGATTGGTGATCGACACGGGTCTGCACGCGCAGCAGTGGACTCGTCAACAGGCGCTCGACTACCTGCACTCGCAGGTGCCCATCGACGACGCTGCTGCCGCCGAAACAGTCGATCGGGAGCTTGCGTTGCCCGCCGAAGCGTTGGCGTGCACCATCGGTTTTCTCAAGATTCAAGGTCTGCGAACGCTCGCGCAGCAAACTTTGGGCGCCCGTTTCGACGCGCGTGCTTTTCATACCGAGGTTATCAAGGACGGCGCGTTGCCGCTGGATGTGCTCGAGGCCAAGATCAAGTCGTGGATGGAGACGGGCGTAGCCGCGGGCGCAGCCACGGGTGTAGCCGCGCGTGCAGCGACGGGCGCGGCCACGAGCGCAGCCGCCAGCGCAGCAAGTTACGAGCCCGCGTCATCCGCCTGGCGGTGATTCCAGCGGAACAGGGATGATCGATCGAGGTCAAACTATCCTGTGCGCCGTTCCGTGCTGTTTTCATTGTGCTTGTTGCTCCACGTTCGCGCGTTCGGGTCAAATCTTGCGCAGGAAGCCGACCAGCATGGGGACATCGAGGTCGGCGTCGTCCTCGACACGGCTGAGCAGACCGGCAGGGCGAGCGCGACGGTGCGGATCCACGCGCCGCGAGAGGTCGTGTGGTCCCTCATAACAAATTGCGCGGAAGCGCTTACGCTGGTGCCGGGACTCGTCGGTTGCGAGGTGCTGGAAACCGCTCCGGACCAGTCGTGGCAAAGAATTCGGCAAGTGGTGGATTATTCCTGGTACGTTCGAAAGCTGACCTACGAGGTCATTCTGCGGGCGGACAAGCCGGCCGACGTGTCCATTGAACGTGTTTCCGGGGATTTGAGCAGCATGAAAGCCTCATGGAATTTAAAGAGCGACGGCGACTACACCGTCGCACACTACGTGGTCGATTTAGCCCCAGGTTTCTGGGTGCCGCATTGGCTGGTGCGCGTGGCCCTGAGGCGCGATTTACCAAAGATGTTGCGCGCCTTGCGTACTCGCGCCGAGTCGGCGGCGCACCGGTGAGGCGAAGGAACGCAATCGCAGGCCTAGCTCTGGCATTGGGACTCGGGGCTTGCGAACGTGAGCATCAGCCCGAGCCGCCGCCGCCGCGCGTCAAACAGGTGTTTCATCTCAGCGCGTACGAGAAAGACTTCGGCTTTTCACAGGCTGTCTTGATCGACAAGACGCTGTATGTATCCGGGTCGGTGGCGGCGGATCAAGACGGGCGCTTGGTGGCGCCCGGCGACATGGCCGGGCAAATGCGCGCTGCTTATTCGAACATACAGCGCACGCTGGCCGCGCACGGTGCGGATTTTGAAGAAGTGGTCAAGGAGACGATTTTTACCACGAACATGGACGCCTTGCTGAAAGCCTCGGATTTACGCTTCGAGTATTACAACAAAGAGCGTTTGCCCACGACCTCTTGGGTGCAGGTGCAACGCTTGGTGGATCCGGGCTTCCTCGTGGAAATCGAGGTGGTCGCGGAGCTGCCCTAGGCTCCGCTCCCTAGTCGGCGACCCTCGCCTGATAAACGCCGCTAAGTTCAAGTATCCTAACCGCCCTGCGCTCAATGGCGTTCCCTTGGGGTCTCGGTATTGCGTAACGTGGTAGACAAGAAATTCGAGCGCCGGCTGGCGGGGCTCGTCAATTCCGGCGAGCGGGCCGTACTGCGCGGCGGCCGTAAGGGCGTCGAGAAAGAATCTCTGCGCGTGTCGCCGGAGGGCGAAATCGTCCGTTCACGGCATCCGTTCGCTTTGGGCGCGCCGCTCACCGACGAGCACATCACGACGGATTTTTCCGAAGCGCTGATCGAGCTGGTGACCCCGCCGTTCCTCGAAAGTTGGGAATTGCTGCAGTATCTGTGCGACATCCACCAATTCGTCTACCGGCACTTGGATGACGAGTTGCTATGGTCGACGAGCATGCCCGGCGCGATAGAGAGCGACGCAAGCATCCCCCTGGCGCAATTCGGCACGTCCAATGTGGGGCGGATGAAGACGATCTATCGTCACGGCCTGGGCGTACGGTATGGGCGCATCATGCAAGCCATATCCGGGGTGCATTTCAATTATTCGTTCTCGTCGGATTTATGGGATGTGCTCGCGCACATCAACAAGTCGACCCAGGCGCGGCAGGATTTCGTTTCCGAGCAGTACTTCGGAGTGCTGCGAAACTATCGGCGGTACGGATGGCTGGTCTTGTACCTGTTCGGCACCTCCCCGGCCGTGTCCAAAAGCTTCTTCGCCGGCCGGGAGATTGATTTGCCGTCACTGGATCGCGACACCGTGTACGAGCCTCATGGCACCTCGCTGCGCATGAGCGACATCGGCTACCGCAACAAGAATCAGGCGACGGTGAGCGTGTCGGTCAACGGCTTGGACGAATATGTTCGCGACCTTTCCCGAGCCATCGGTACCCCCTACCCTCCCTATGAAAGAATCGGCGTGAAGGTCGACGGCGAATACCTGCAGCTCAACGCCAACATTCTGCAGATCGAGAATGAGTACTACAGCTACATCAGGCCAAAACGCATTGCCCGATCCGGGGAGCGGCCTACGAAGGCATTGCAGCGGGCCGGCGTGGAGTACGTTGAAGTTCGCGCTTTGGACGTGAGCGCGTTCGACCCGGTCGGCGTCAATCAGAACAAGCTGCGCTTTCTCGAAGCGTTTCTCGCGCTGTGCCTTCTGCGAGAGAGTGAACCCATAGGCCGCAGCGAGCAGGAAGCGCTTGATGCCAATCACCTCAAGGTTGCGCGCCGCGGCCGCGAACCTGGGCTCACGTTGAACCGAGAGGGGCGTAGCTACCCGATGATGGATTGGGCGCGCGAACTGCTGGACGCCATGCAGGGGTTGTGCGAGATGCTGGATCACGGCGAGCCCTCTCGCCCGTACACGGCAGCGCTGGAACAGCAGCGCGCAAAACTCGACGACGTCGAGCGTACCCCCTCGGCGCGGCTGCTCACCGAAATGCGTCAAACCGGCGAGACCTTCTTCGAACTCGCCCTGCGCATGTCCAAGCTGCATAAGGACTATTTTCTCGGGCTGTACCCGCCGAACGAGCGTCGCTTGGCTGAATTTGCAGCCGAGGCAGAAGAGTCGCACGTGGCGCAGGAGCGTCTCGAAGCGACCGACAAAACCGATTTCGATACATATCTCGCTGATTATCTTGCAGATTAGTCAGTACCGCTGCAATGCCGCCGCTGCCGGCGGCGGTACTTGACATAATCAAACTGCGACCGGCCTGCATTTTTCTTTTGAGAACGTGTGCCGCAGGTCGTTGAGTCGCAACGCATTGCTGGGTACGGTGCACGCGATGCTCTTCGCCAGTCGTTTCACCATTGAGGATCTGCCGGATTTGCCGCACTCGCGCCAATTGAGGGCAGGTTTCCCGTGGCTGACCTTCGACGCGGAACTCGAAACCGATTTCCGTCGAGCCAATCTCGAGGAAAATTTGCGCCACATCCGCGTGAACCTCGGTCTCGCCGTCATGATCATGCTCGCTTTCTCGGCGGTGGAAGCGATGGTGCTGGGCGCCGACCTCAACCGTGTCCCCCGCATGATCCATCTGCTGCTGATCGTCCCCCTGCTCCTGCTCGTTCTCGCAGCGACCTTTTCGCCGCGATGCCAGCGCTTCTACACGCCGTTGGCGCTGGCGGCCGGAATCGTGGTCGGCCTGAGCGTGGCCGCGATTCAACTCATTGTGTCGCTTGGCGGCGTGTCGTTGTTGTTTCCCTGTTTGCTGCTGGCGACCATCTTCATTTACTTCATGGGCGGCCTGATTTTCTATCACGCGCTCGCCACCAATGCATTCGTCACCCTCGTGTACCTGGCTGCAGGCGCCGCCCTGCAATTGCCCGGGCGCGAGTTCGGATTCGACGCCCTCAGCATCGTCGCGGCGAATATATTCTGTGCGTCGGTGGTGTACACGCATGAAAAGAACGGTCGGATGCGCTTTCTCGAAGCCGGATTGCTGCGCGAGATGGTCGCCCGAGATGGTCTTACAGGCATCCAGAACCGCCGTATGTTCGATCAGCACATTCAGCGGATCTGGCAGCAGGCGGTGCGCGAAGCGACGCGAGTGGCGGTGCTGCTGATAGATATCGACTGCTTCAAGGACTATAACGACCGCTACGGGCACCAAGCCGGCGATGAGTGTCTGCGGGCCGTCGCAGTTTCCTTGAACCAGTGCGCTCGGCGGCCTTTGGACTTCGTCGCCCGCTATGGCGGGGAAGAGTTCGCGGTGGTGCTGTACGAGGCCAGCCGCGAGTACGTGGCCGAGGTGTTGACGCGAATTCAACGCTCGATCGCGGAACTGAACATTCCGCACGAGGCGTCACGGGTGGCGAGTCGGCTGACGGTAAGCATCGGGGCGGCGTTCATTCTGCCCACCGCAAACCGGTCGCACGAGGGGCTCATTCAACTTGCGGATGAAGCGCTCTACGGCGCAAAAGAACAGGGCCGCAATCGCGTCGTGGTGATGGAGGCCGAGTATCACACGCTGCGCACCGGTCGATTCGAAAAGCGCCGTGGTCAGTCAGCGCGGTAGATATGTATTTCGGGCTCCCCGCCCTCTTTGCGGCTGGCGCGGAACATTCCCTCCGAATTGAACTCCATCGCGATCTCGCCATGGCGGTCGATCGCGACGACGCCCCCTTCGCCATGCAGCGCGGGGAGTTCGTCGAGCACCACCTCGCGCACCGCAGCGACCAGATCGCGCTGTCCGTAGCGCATGCGAGAGCTGATGTCATGAGCCACGGCGGCGCGAATGAATATCTCGCCGTGTCCGGTGGCCGACACTGCGCATGAGCGGTTGTCTGCGTAGGTACCCGCACCAATGATGGGCGAATCGCCGATGCGGCTGTAACGCTTGCCGGTCATGCCTCCCGTCGACGTGCCGGCCGCCAAGCGACCGTCGCTGTCGAGCGCCACGGCGCCGACCGTGCCTACGTGAGAGATGGTCAACGCCGAAAGACTGGTGTCGCCGCCGCGAATGCGCTCGAGCTGTTGCCATCGGGCGGCAGTGTAAAAGTAACTGCTCGGCACGAATTCGAAGCCGTGATTCGACGCAAAGTCCTCAGCACCGGCGCCGCTCAGCAGCACGTAGTCGGATTGTTCCATAACGGTGCGCGCCAGGGCGATCGGATTCTTGATACGGGTCAAGCCGCAAACCGCTCCGGCCTTCAAAGTGCTCCCGTCCATGATCGAAGCGTCGAGTTCGTTGCGACCGTCGAGCGTGAACACGGAGCCGCGCCCCGCATTGAACGACGGGTCATTCTCGAGCAGCACGATGCAGCGAGTCACCGCATCGAGGCTGGTGCCGCCGCCCTCGAGCACGGCGTAACCGGCCGACAACGCGATGCTCAGACCCGCCCGATAGCGATCTTCTTGCTCTGCGCCCATTTCCGAGCGCGGCAGGGTACCCGCGCCGCCATGCAGTGCTAAACCGAACATCCGCTCTTTCGTTCCTCTGGCCGGTGGCTCGCCGCAAGGCTATCATCTTTCGCACATGAAGCCATTCCCCAAGACGAGCACCATCAAGAGCCTTCTCATTGCAAATCGCGGCGAGATCGCCATTCGGGTGATGCGGGCCGCAGCCGAACTCGGCCTGCGAACCGTTGCCATCCATTCGCGCGAAGATCGTTTCTCGCTGCATCGGACCAAAGCGGACGAGAGCTACCTGGTCGGCGACGGCAAGGGCCCGATCGAGGCGTATCTCGACATCGCGGACATCATTCGAATCGCCACGGAAGCCCGCGTCGACGCCATCCATCCGGGCTATGGCTTCTTGTCCGAGAGCCCCGAGTTCGCTGAAGCCTGCGCGGCTGCGAACATCATCTTTGTCGGCCCGTTGCCCGACACCATGCGCCGGCTCGGCAATAAGGTCGAAGCGCGCAATCTCGCCGCCGCCGCGGGTGTTCCGGTGATGCCGGCCACCCCGCCCTTGCCTGCCGAAGCCGCAGAGGTCATGGCGATGGCACATGCCGTCGGTTTTCCGGTCATGCTGAAAGCGAGTTGGGGAGGCGGCGGCCGCGGCATGCGCATCGTCGAAGACGACCACGAACTCATCGAGACGGTGGCCGCCGCCAGGCGTGAGGCCAAGGCCGCGTTCGGCAAAGATGAGGTGTACCTCGAAAAGCTGATCCGGCGCGCGCGGCACGTCGAAGTGCAGATTGTGGGCGATTCCTACGGCAATCTCGTGCATCTATATGAACGCGACTGCTCGGTGCAGCGGCGTAATCAAAAAGTGGTGGAACGTGCGCCCGCGACGTTCCTCACCGATGCGCAACGTCACGATCTGTGCGAGGCGGCGTTGAAGATCGGTCGAGCCGTCAGCTACCGCGCGGCGGGCACCGTCGAATTTCTGCAGGATGCGGATACGGGCAAGTTCTATTTCATCGAGGTCAATCCGCGCATTCAGGTCGAACACACGGTTACCGAATGCGTGACCGGCGTGGATCTCGTCAAGGCGCAGATCCGAATCGCCGGGGGTGCGCGCATCGGCACGGTGGAAAGCGGCGTGCCGCGCCAGGAAGACATTCGGGTGAGCGCGCATGCCTTGCAATGCCGAGTCACGACCGAGGATCCTGAGAACAATTTCGTGCCCGATTACGGTCGGATCACGGCTTACCGCAGTCCCGCCGGCTTCGGTATCCGTCTCGACGCGGGGACCGCCTACGCCGGCGCCATCATCACTCGCTTCTACGACTCGCTGTTGGTGAAGGTGACTGCCTGGTCGCCGACGCCGGAGGAGACCATCGCGCGCATGCATCGCGCGCTGTGGGAGTTTCGGATTCGCGGGGTGGTAACCAATCTTCGCTTCCTCGACCAGCTCATCATGCATCCGCGTTTCGGAAAGGCGGATTACACCACCAAGTTCATCGACCAAACGCCGGAGTTGTTCGACATACCGCGCAAGCGCGATCGGGCGACGCGGCTGTTGAGTTTCATCGGCGAAGTCATCGTCAACGGCAATCCCGAGGTGAAAGGCCGGGCGGCCCCCAAAACGCCGGTATTTCCGCGGCCGCCGCGCATTGCGCTGCCCGAGGCGCCGGCGCCGGGCACGAAGCAGAAACTCGACGAGCTCGGTCCGGACAAATTCGCAGCGTGGATGCTCGCGGAGAAGCGCGTGCTGCTCACCGACACGAGCATGCGCGACGCACATCAGTCGCTGCTGGCGACGCGCTTCAGAACTCACGACCTCAAGCTGATCGCACCGTACTATGCCGCGCTGCTGCCGCAACTGTTTTCGGTGGAATGCTGGGGCGGCGCGACCTTCGATGTCGCCATGCGATTTCTGAAGGAAGATCCATGGGCGCGCCTGGCAGCGTTCCGCCAAGCCATGCCCAATCTGCTGCTGCAGATGTTGCTGCGCTCGGCGAATGCGGTTGGCTATACGAACTATCCCGACAATGTGGTGCGGCATTTCGTCGCGCAAGCGAGCGCCGCCGGCATCGACGTGTTTCGCGTATTCGATTGCCTGAATTGGGTGGACAACATGCGCGTCGCGATCGAGGCGATCAGGGGCACGGATCGCCTATGCGAAGCGGCCATTTGCTACACCGGCAATCTATCGAATCCGCGCGAGACGAAATACGACCTGAAGTATTACTTGAAAATCGCGAAGGAATTGCGGGCCATGGGCGCGCACGTGCTCGCCATCAAGGACATGGCGGGTTTGTGCCAACCGCGGGCCGCGGCGGCGCTGGTCAAGGCGCTCAAAGACGAAGTGGGCTTGCCGATCCACTTTCATACCCACGATACCAGCGGGATCGGGGCGGCAAGCGTACTCGCCGCCATCGAAGCGGGCGCAGATGCCGTCGACGGAGCGATCGACGCTCTGTCGGGATTGACGTCGCAGCCGAATTTGGGGTCGATCGTCGAAGCGTTGCGCTTCAGCCCCCGCGACTCGCTGGTGGATCCCGGAAAACTGCGCTCGATCTCGGCCTATTGGGAACAGGTACGTCACGGCTACGTGGCGTTCGAAAGCGACTTTCGCGCGGGTGCATCCGAGGTGTACGTGCACGGCATGCCGGGCGGCCAGTATACGAATTTGCGCGAACAGGCGCGGTCGCTCGGCATCGAGGATCATCGCTGGTCTGAGGTAGCCAATGCCTATGCCCAGGTCAATGAAATGTTCGGTGATATCGTCAAAGTCACTCCGACGTCGAAGGTGGTCGGCGACATGGCCATCATGATGGTCACCAGCGGGCTGACGCGCGAAGCGGTACTCGACCCGGCCGTGGAAATTGCGTTTCCCGAATCGGTGGTGCAATTGTTTCGCGGCGATCTTGGGCTGCCGCTCGGAGGCTTTCCCGCGGGCTTGCAGAAGAAAATTCTCGGGGTCCAGAAGCCGCTCGCCGTGCGGCCGGGCGAGTTGATGCCGCCGGCGGACCTCGTCGTCGAACGCGCGGCGGCGGAGGCGAAGGTCGGCCGAGCCATCACGGAAGTGGAACTCGCTTCGTACCTCATGTATCCGAAAGTATTTGCGGATTACGCAACCAACCGCGCCGCGTTCGGCGATGTGAGTACATTACCCACCGCCGTGTTCCTCTACGGCATGCAGTCCGGTCAAGAGATCAACATCGATCTCGAGCGCGGCAAGACGCTGATCGTCAAGTATGTCACCACCAGCGATGCGCACGAGGATGGGACGCGCACCGTATTCTTCGAATTGAACGGACAGCCGCGCCCGATCAGGGTGACCGACCGTAGCCAGGTTGCCATACGGCCGCCGCAGCGAAAAGCGGCGCCCGGAAATCCGAACCAGGTGGGGGCGCCCATGCCGGGTACGATCGCGACGGTGCCGGTGCACGCCGGCCAGAAAGTCGCGCGCGGCGATGTGCTACTCACGCTGGAGGCCATGAAAATGGAGACCACGGTACGTGCCGAGCGCGACGGCATCATCGAAGAGATCGTGGCGAAGCCAGGCTTGCAAGTCGACGCGAAGGACCTCCTGATGACCTTCGGCTAAGTCATAGACGCTTGCTCGCGATCGCGTGCGTCGATTGGGCCCGTCCTTTCAAACCGACTCTTTCAGGGCCACCAGCGGGTCCGCCAGCTTGTCGAGATCCGGGCGTACGCGGTCGGCGATGAGCTTGCGCGCGGCCATGTAGTCTTTCGAGTGATTGATGGCCTCCACGGCCAACAGCTCTCCGCCCTTCAGGTAGCAAACGGTGAAGCTGCGGGTGGCCGGATCGCCGCGCGTTACCTGCTGATCATGACCCTGGGAGAGGCCGACGATGAGCAATTTATTGTCAAATTGATCCGACCAGAACCAGGGCACGCGGTCATGGACCGTCGGCCGGCCGAGCATGTTGAGCGCCGCGGTTTTAGCTTGCTCGAAGGCGTTATCGACCGATTCGAGACGCACCCGCATCTCGAATCGCGGGGACGGGTGATAGGTACAATCGCCGGCCGCATAGATTGCAGGATCGCTGGTGCGGCAATATTCATCGACGACGATGCCGTTCTCGCAGCTGAGACCCGCATCGCCGGCAAGCTGCATATTGGCGACCGCGCCGACGCCGACCACCAGCAAGTCCGCCTCGTGGGTGCTACCGTCGGCGCAAACGACGCGTTCGACCCGGGATTTACCCTCCAATCTCACGACGCGCGTATTGCAGACGAGCTTGACGCCCTGGGTGCGGTGCTCGTGTGCGAAATACTCCGAAACGTTCGACGCAACGACCCGGTTCATCACCCGATCCGCCATTTCCAAAACGGTGACGGCGCAGCCCATCTTACGGGCCGTTGCGGCGGTTTCGAGCCCAATGTAGCCCCCGCCGATGATGACGGCTCGTGCTCCCGGCTTGAGCCCCTCCTGAATCTTTGGGACATCCGCAATACTGCGCAGGTAGTGCACCCCCGGCAGGTCGGCGCCGGGACAGGTCAGCAGCCGCGATCCGGCGCCGAGACACAGGAGCAAGCGGTCGTAAGCGACCTCCTCGCCGTTCGACAAAACGACACGGCGAGCGGCCGGATCGAGGCCGGTCGCCCGGACACCCAGCTTGAGTTCGACTCGGTGCTCGTCGTAGAACGATTGGTGCCGAAACAGCAGCCGGTCGGCCGCCATCTCTCCGCAAAGGAATTTCTTCGAGAGCGGCGGCCGCTGATACGGCAACTGGGGCTCGTCGCTCACCAAGACGAGACGGCCGTCGAACCCTTCGCGCCGCAGGGTATCGATGGCCTGCGCCCCGGCCTGGCCGCCGCCGATGATGAGGATCGTGGAAATCATGGGCTTCCTTGAGATTGGCGATACGGTATCTTAACAGGCGCCCTATCCCGGGTTGCGCCCTCCGAAAGGGGGTACCGCATATGTTCGTGCCGGTTGCGTAGAATAGTAATAGGATTGTCAAGACGGGCAACGTTCCGCGGAGTCTCGAATGAAACTGATTACTGCGATTATCAAACCCTTCAAGCTGGACGACGTACGCGCCGCGCTCTCCGAAATTGGGGTGTCCGGCATGACCGTGACCGAGGTCAAGGGCTTCGGCCGCCAGCGCGGTCACACGGAACTGTATCGCGGGGCCGAATACGTCGTCGATTTCGTGCCGAAGACGCGCATCGAAGTGGCGGTGAAGAATGAGCTGGTCGACCAAGTGATGGAAGCCATCGTGGGAGCTTCCAAGACCGGCAAAGTCGGGGACGGGAAGATTTTCGTCACTGACATTCTTCGCGTACTTCGCATACGCACGGGCGAGAGCGACAACGCCGCGCTGTAGGGACGTAGCGTTAGCTTGCCGTCTGCTTGCGCTGACCGTTCTCGGCGCCGTCGCCACTGACCTCGGGTTTGCCGCGAAGCTCACCGACCGTGAGCACACTCGAATCGAGGAACCGCGGCCCGCCGACGTACCGGACGATGAGGTGATGGAAGCTGCCGGGGCTGTGATCGGCAATATCGACATCGATATTCGCAATATTTTCGATGAAAACGATCCGCGCGAGGCTTCGGGCTTGTTCCGGCTCGCCAATCACCTACACATACGCACCAAGCGTTCGACCATCAAGGCGCAGCTTCTGTTCGCCGCCGGCGAAAAATACAGCGCCCGCAAGCTGGCCGAAACCGAACGCGCACTGCGGCTGCTCAGCTACGTGTACGACGCGCACATCGTACCGGTGCATTACGCCGCCGGAAAAGTCGACGTCAAGGTGATTACCAAGGACGTCTGGACTTTGAGTCCCGGTATTTCCTTCGGACGCGCCGGCGGCAGCAACGCCACGAATTTCAATATTCAGGACACCAATTTCTTCGGCTGGGGAAAGACCCTTCAGCTTTCGCGCGGCAGCAGCGTCGACCGCACCAGCAACACGACGGCATGGTCGGATCCCAATGTGTTTGGATCGCATTGGACCGCGGCGGCGGCGTATGTCGCGTCCAGCGACGGGACGACGCGCTCGGCGCAAATCGCGCAGCCGTTTTATTCGCTCGATACCCGGTGGAGCGCAAAAATGACGGGCGTCGGTTTCGATCGCACCGTGTCGCGCTACAATCTCGGAAGGGTTGTCGATAAATTCAACGACGACCAAACATCCTATGAAATGAGCGGCGGGATTTCGAGCGGCTTGATCGACGGATGGACCAAGCGGCTGCTGTTCGGAATCCGCTACGACCGCAATATGTTCATGCCGACGCCGAACACGGCGACGCCGGCCAAAGAGCTGCCGGCCGATCGAACGCTGTCATACCCGTTCGTCGGCTTCGATATTCTCCAGGACGACTACAAGAAGACCGGCGACCAGAACGAAATCGGCCGGACCGAGGACCTGTATTTCGGCACCGACGTCACGGGTTCGGTGGGCTTGTCGAACAGCGCATTCGGCGCGAATCGCAACGCGCTGATGCTGGCCGCGACGGTCGTGAAAGGTTTCCAATTGCGGGCCGAGCAGCAGTTATTTCTGACCAGCAATTTTTCGACGCGAGTCGAGGAGGGTCGTGCCCGCAACCTGATCGCCGACGGCGGAGCGAAATACTACTGGAGGTGGCGGGAGAATTGTCTGCTGTACGCCGCAGCGTCGGCGACGGTGACGGATTCGTTGGATCCGGAACTGCAACTTCTGCTCGGGGGCGACAATGGTCTGCGTGGCTATCCGCTTCGCTATGAATCGGGAACATCGCGGGCGCTGGTCACCGTCGAGCAGCGCCTTTTCACCGATTGGTATCCGTTTCGCCTGGCGCGTGTCGGCGCGGCGGTCTTCGCGGACGTGGGCCGTACCTGGGGCAGCGGGGCCAGCGGCAACAGCGATCCGGGACTGCTTCGAGACGTAGGCTTCGGATTGCGGCTTGGCAATACGCGCACGGGTTTGGGCAACGTGCTGCACGTTGATTTCGCGTTTCCGCTGAATGACATGGCCGGCATTCAGAAATTTCAATTTCTGGTGCAGACCTTCAAGAGCTTCTAATGTAGGCGCTTCGCGCCGGATTAACGGGGTCGAAGCGACCCCGTCCGAGAATTGCTCGCCCTGCGGGGCACTAATCGTGGGCGGCTGCCTTGCGCCGCCGCGATATGAGCATCAGAAACCCGATGCACACCGCGAAATTCAATACCCACCACCAGAGCTGCCTGGCGCTATTCTTCTCCTCGGGTTTGGCCGACCCGGCGGCGGCCGGAAGCGTACCTTTGAGGTCCTCGCGAGCCGTGCCCTGCGTTACTTGGAACTCTACCGACGCCGCTCCCGGTAGGTCCAGATCCTTCGTCTGCAGCGTATAACTCCCATCTGCTTCGGCGACCGTCGGATGCACTATGCCGCGCAACAACACCGTCAAAACCGCATCGTGCACCGGCGCGTTGTCGACCAACCGGCTCAAGTGAATCGACATACGGTCGCCATGAACGATTCCCACCGCCATCAAATTCGCTGAGCGCGCTTCGATTCGAGGCACCGCCGGCTCGTCCGCGCCGCAAGCCGAGCGCGCCGCCAGCAGCGCGAAAGCGACGCAAACCGCGGCGGCGAATATTCTCAAAGCAGCCAACCCCAAAGGCCCAAGGCGGTGCCGGCGATGCTGGCGAGAATGCCGAACGCCGGGAAAAAGGTCTTACGTGCCAAAAAGAACAGGGAACACAACACCAAGCCGAGCTCGAGCAGCCCCTCGCCGATGTCAAAGCGAAGCGCGCGGCGCTCTTCGAGTCTCTGTTCGGCATCTTTGGCTTGAGCTTCCTTCATGATGTCCTTGGCGTCATCCGAGTATTTGTCGCGCGCCGCCTCCAATTTGCGAATGGCCGCCTCCGACTTGGGGGGGTCGGGTTCGAGGACCCGCAAAAGCGTCAAGGCCACCTCGCTGGTGTTCTCGCGAATCTTCTTCGCTTGATAAAAGGCCCACTGATCGTTCGATTCGGTGCGGTGAATGACCGCCTCCGTATGCGCGCGGTGCGACGCGATGGTAACTACCGATAGGAGAATGCCGACCACTCCGACGAGAATGCCGACGCCCCGGGTATACGGGTCCGCCGCGTGTTCTGGCTTAACTTCGATCTCAGGCATGACGTAGCGCCTCCGCTTACTTGACCAGATGTAAACGCGGATTTGCGCGTGAAATCCCCAAGACACCACTGCGAACGACCTCGACGATTTCGCCGAAGGTGCCCGCATTGGCGATGAATTCGCTGATTTCGGTCTCGGTGCTGGTGAGTTCTACGATGTAACTCGACGGCTTGGCCGACAGGACTTTCCCACCCACCCGCCGCAGCAGCGTGTTGACCGCTTCTACGTGCTCAGCCGCGATCTGCAGCTTGATGAGCAACAGTTCGCGCGCGAGATGATCGCCGCTGGTCATGTCCTCGACCGCCACCACGTCGACCAGCTTGAGCAACTGGGCGTTGATTTGCGCAATGACCGGATCGGAACCGATGGTGACCAAAGTGACCCGCGAAACCGTGGGGTCGTTGGTGGGAGCCACCGACAGCGACTCGATGTTGTAGCCGCGGGTGGAAATCAAGCCGGTAACGCGCGTGAGCGCTCCGGCTTCATTTTGCAGGAGAATCGCTATGAGGTGTCGCATGGCCCGAGAGGATACGGGAGGGCGGCACTTGGGCGCCAGGGCGAGAACTGCTAGTCTTTGGGGGTGAAAGACCGCAATGACATGCATAATCATGGGGCCCACCCGCTGGCCGGCGCCAGCATGACGGGTGCGGATATACTCGTCCAAGTCCTGGCGGATGAGGGCGTGGACACCATTTTCGGCTACAGCGGCGGTGCGATTCTGCCGATTTACGATGCGGTATTTCGCTACAACCAGGAACACGATTCCTCGATGCCGCTGATCGTTCCGGCCAACGAGCAGGGAGCCGGATTCATGGCCGCGGGATTCGCGCGGGCGAGCGGCCGGGTGGGGGTCGCCTTGGTGACTTCCGGTCCGGGAGCCACCAATACGGTAACCCCGGTGCGCGACAGCTTGGCGGATTCGGTGCCCATCGTGGTGATTTGCGGCCAGGTGCCGACCACCGCGATCGGTACGGACGCCTTCCAGGAGGCGCCGGTGCCAAGCATCATGGGTGCGGTGGCGAAACATGTCTTTCTGATAACGGATCCGGCCAAATTGGAGGCGACGGTACGCACCGCGTTTGAAATCGCGCGCACCGGCAGACCCGGCCCGGTGGTATTGGACGTCCCGAAGGACGTGCAAAATTGGAAAGGCGTTTTTCACGGATCGGGCCGTCTGCCGATCCCGGGCTATCGGCAACGCATGAATCGCCTGGAGGCAAACAAGCTGCCGGAAGCGGCCTGCGCCGACTTCTTTGCCGCCTTGGCCGCCGCGAAGCGTCCGCTCATCTACGCCGGCGGCGGCGTGGTCAATGGCAGCGCGTCCCACGGTTTGCGCGAATTCGCAAAAGAATTTCAGATCCCGGTGGTGACCACGCTCATGGGAATCGGTGCGGTCGATACCAGGCACGCGTTATCCATGCGTATGCTGGGCATGCACGGCGCCGCGTTCGCAAACTACGCGGTGGACGACTGCGACTTCCTGATGGCGCTGGGTGCGCGGTTCGACGATCGCGTGGCCGGCAACCCCGGCAAATTTGCGGGCAACGCCAAGTTCATCGCTCATCTGGACATCGACGCGTCGGAGATCAACAAGGTCAAGCGCATCGACTGGAGCCATGTCGGTCTGATGACCGACGCCTTGCAGAGCCTCCTCGATTACGGCAAGCGCAGTGGATTCAAGCGCGATTGGTCCGAATGGCACCGCCACTGCGACGAGCTTCGGTCGAAGTACGCGATGAACTACGATCGAACCAGCGAAACGATTCAGCCGTATTATGTCATCGAAGAAATCAACCGCCTGACTCAGGGCGAGGCCATCATCGCAACCGGCGTGGGCCAGCACCAAATGTGGGCTGCGCAATATTTCGATTTTCGCAGCCCGAGGTTATGGCTGACGTCGGGCAGCATGGGGACCATGGGGTTTGGCCTGCCGGCGGCGGTGGGCGCGCAATTCGCGCGGCGCAACCGCCTGGTGATCGACGTCGACGGCGATGGCAGCATCCGTATGAATATCGGCGAAATGGAGACCGTCACGACCTATGACTTGCCCATCAAGGTCCTCGTGCTCAACAACTGCGGCGACGGTATGGTCAAGCAATGGCAGAAGCTCTTTCACAAGGGCCGCTTGAGCGGCAGCGACAAGAGTTTGCACACCAAGGATTTCGTCAAAGCCGCGCAAGCCGACGGGTTCAAGTACGCGGTGCGGCTCGACAAAAAGGCCGATGTGCCGCGCGTGATCGAGGAATTCATCGGCTTCGAGGGCCCGGCGTTTTTGGAAGTGATGATCGACCAAGACGCCGGCGTCTATCCGATGGTGGGTCCCGGCCAAGCCTATGCGGACATGATTACGGGCGATCACATCGCGTCCCGCCGCGAGGTCGAGGTAAAAGCGCCCGACGCCTCAGAAATGTTCTAAGAGGCCGGGCGTTGCCGGCGCTACCACACGCCGGTATTCGCCATGCTGGTCCAGGGCTCGGCGGGCTTCAGAGCGCCCCCCCGCTGCAGCAATTCAATCGATATGTTGTCCGGCGACCGAACGAATGCCATGCGCCCGTCCCGCGGCGGGCGATTGATGGTCACGCCGTGATCCATCAGGCGCTTACAGGTCGCATAAATGTCCTCGACAGCGTAGGCGAGGTGCCCAAAATTTCGACCGCCATCGTAGGTTTCGGGATCCCAGTTGTGAGTGAGCTCGACCTGGGCGTGATCGTCGCCGGGGGCCGCGAGAAATACCAAGGTGTAGCGTCCTTGCGGGAACTCTTTTCGCGATAATTCGGCAAGGCCGAGCGCGTCCCGATAGAAGCGCAGCGATTGCTCGATATCGGTGACGCGTACCATGGTATGCAGATATTTCATGATGATTTTCCTCGTGAATGGCGCAAATTTGGAGGAAGCCATGCATAAAAGCAAACTAGCCGGATTCATCATCGATTGTCGAACCGACGATTTGCCGGCGGCCGCTGATTTCTGGAGCGGCGCGCTCGGCATGCCGGTGCGCGAGCTACCGGGAAGTGAAGGCGACTCGTACAGGGCGCTTCACGACGCACACCTGGGGCTCGATATCGAGGTGCAGAAAGTGGCCCATCCCAGTCGCGTGCATCTGGACATCGAAACCAACGACATTGAAGCCGAGGTCCGCCGCTTGGAGCGGCTTGGGGCGAAGAAGGTGCAGCAAATCAAAACTTGGTGGGTCATGGAAGCGCCCTCGGGCCAGCAATTTTGCGTGGTTCGCGCCAGCTCGCCTCGGTTCGAAGAACTGGCGACCGAGTGGTCTTCGGCTTGAGTCAAACCAAACCGGGCTCCCGCGGGCACTCCGCTGCGGCCCATATGTTGCGTGTACGTCACAGGCCGGTGAACGCTGTGACGGAGCGCAACAAAGTGCGAGAACTCTTCGATAACTATTGGATTTTTCTGCGATAACTGGTATGGTTCCAGGAAGTGATGTAGCGGTGTCCCGTTTGACCGTTACCTCAGCGCAACAACTGACAGAAGGTCGAACGTGATGCACCTTATGTGCCGCGTATCTGCCAATCAAGGACGTGTCGGGTTCTTACCCTGCACCTGTTCCCCTCGAATTCCCCGGCAAGTCCGGGGATTCTTTTGAGTGCCCCCCGCAAAATTTGCATCGCTGCACCCCCTGGTCGCCGCTAGAATCCCTGTTCCCTAATCGTGAGGAAGATCGATGAACGTGAGTGATGGGTTCACCGATGCGATCGGCAATACCCCCTTGATTCGTCTACGTCACTTGAGCGATGAAACCGGCTGCGAGATCTTGGGCAAGGCCGAATTCATGAATCCAGGCGGTTCGGTGAAGGACCGTGCGGCGAGATGGATCGTGCTGGATGCGGAAAAGCGCGGTGTTCTTCGGGCCGGCGGAACGGTGGTCGAGGGAACCGCCGGCAATACCGGCATCGGTCTTGCGCATGTCTGCAATTCGCGCGGCTACAAATGCGTCATCGTGATGCCTGACAACCAGGCGGCGGAGAAATACCAGATCATCGATGCGTTGGGCGCGGAACTGCGCAAGGTACCGGCGGTGCCGTACAGCAACCCCAACCAATACCAAAAAGTGGCCGGGCGCCTGGCCCAGGAGTTGCCCGGCGCGATCTGGGCAAATCAGTTCGACAACACCGCCAATCGTGCGGCGCACTTCGAATCGACGGGACCCGAAATCTGGCGGGACACGGACGGCAAAATCGACGCGTTTTGCGCAGCGACAGGCACCGGCGGGACACTGGCCGGAGTTGCCGCTTTCCTCAAATCCAAGTCGGCGGCGATCCGCGTCGTGCTGGTCGACCCGCCGGGCAGTTCCCTCTACCACTACTTCAAGGATGGAGAATTGAAATCCGACGGCGGCTCGTCGATCACCGAAGGCATCGGCACGGGACGCGTCACCGCCAACCTCGAGGGAGTCCTGGTGGACGATGCCTTCAGGATCTCGGACGAAGAAACCATGTGCTTCGTCTACCGGTTGCTGCGCGAAGAAGGCCTGCTCTTGGGCAGCACGTCGGGGATCAATGTCGCCGCGGCTTACAAGCTGGCTAAGCAAATGGGGCCGGGACATACGATCGCCACCATCCTGTGCGACGGCGGTGCAAAGTATCAATCGCGATTGTTCAACCGGGACTGGATTCGAGAAAAGGGCTTCGCCGACGCGATAGCGGGCTGACGCTTCATGCCGACTGGGACAGGTCCGCGTCCGCAAGGGTGTTGAACCACGCGAGGCTCGCGCTCAAGGCGACAACCTCGCCCACCACGAGCAGCGCGGGCGATTCCAGCGACGCGGCAGACGCCGCGCTTTCAATGGTTGCAAGGGTGGCCGCAATGACCTGCTGGCTCGGCAGGGTACCGTGCGCGATGACTGCGGCGGGCCGCGTCCCGGCCGCGCCATGCTCGAGAAGCCGGGCGACGATGTGCGCGATGTTGCCT
>Ga0137412_10000180_pt1 | contig 40732 bp, 53 predicted proteins | sample CZODoug2_1_16fun_FD_122160 | JGI IMG/M metagenome (GOLD analysis project Ga0137412, IMG submission 122160) | Vadose zone soil fungal communities from Angelo Coast Range Reserve, California, USA - CZODoug2_1_16fungal (Hybrid Assembly) | ecosystem: Environmental > Terrestrial > Soil > Vadose zone...
CTCAGCAATCGGGGATGAAGACTCGCGCGCAAGTAGGACAGACAGTTGCTACTCAGGGCGCCTCAGGCTTAGATGTAAATAAGGGCTCGAACGTTGCAGTTCGTCAGAGCGAGACGGAGATTGGCCAGTACGAGCAAACGGTGATTCGGAGTAACGCAGCGAAGAAGGCTTACGGATATGAGGTTGAGGCAGCAAGCGATACGGCTCAGGCGAACCTTGATACAATGGCGGCTTCACAAGCTGAGAAGGCTGGTGATATCGGTGCGTTATCTTCTCTCCTCGGCGGGGCTTCTAGCGTGAGCTCGAAATGGTTACAAGGTAGGCAGATAGGATTATTTAGCTAGTGGCACAAGTTCCATATAATCCCGTACCGCAGGTTACTGCTCAGGATATTGCTACGCCTAACGTTCGCGTGAGTGGAGATAGCACAGCCTTTGGCGGGGCAGTAGCCAAAGCATTTCAGGGTTTGGGCCAGACATTAGAGCACTCTGGCGATCAAATCTGGCAACGGGCGGTAGCCTTACAGGAAGTTCAAAACGAAACCGCCGCTCGTGATGCCGATACTAATTATATGATCCAAACTGGGAAGCTTCATGCAGAATTCTCCTCTCTTCAAGGACAGGATGCGGTCAGCGCTTTTCCGAAATATATGGAGGACTTACGAACCCAGCGAGCGGCAATTAGAGACTCCCTTCCGAATGATGACGCTCGACGGAGATATGATTCTTCTTCGCAGTCAACGATGGGGCGTACGATATTCAATGGGGCCGGGCACGCAGCAACACAGCAGAAGGTTGCGGCGAATGGCGCCATTGAAGCGAGGTTTAAGACAACGGCAGATGGAGTCTATGCTAATCCGACTGATGACGTGACGTATGAGGAGGCGAAGTCGTCGACGATTGCGGATAACGAGAGCCAGGCCCATATTAAAGGGTGGACTGCAGATCAAGCTCAGGAGATGCAGAGGGCAAAGGTCAGCACGTTATTAGCTCACCGTATTACCGGCCTGTCGAAGCAAGCGCCGTTTGAAGCTCAAGAGATGCTTGAGAAATACAAAAATGATCTCTTTGGCGATGATCGGCTGAAGGTTGAGAACACAGTTCAAGGCCAGATGCGCCAGACTGGTGCAAGGCTTATTGCTAATAAAGTTGGGCAGGACCCCGACACAACCTTGGCCGATCGGCTAGAGGCTGGCGATAAGGCAGCGAAAGAGCAGAGCCCAAAGGATGAGTTATTTCCTGATTTCGTTAGAGATAGAATCACTGCTGATTACAACAAACAGCAGAAGGCCAAGACGGATGTAGATCGAGCTAATTACCAAACGATTAGCTCGGCGGTACTTGGTCTCAACAATCCTGATGGAAAGGTACCAACGACTGTAGAAGAGCTTCGTGCCGATCCTACCGTCGATGCTGCATTCGGCTCGCTCAAGCCTCCTCAACAACGGGCTATTATGAAGCAGTTGGCGCAGAATGCTAAGGGTGATTTTAACGAAACGCCAGAGAGGCGAGATCGATATTACCAACTTCTTGGCATGGCTCACGAAGACCCGGCGAAGTTCTTAGATCAAGATATCCCCAGCGAGCAAATCCCTGCTAAATGGAGGGATCAGTTGTTTAAGCAGCAACTAAAGACGAAAGTCGGGGCTACTCAAGACCCTAGAGTTCAGCGGGCTCTAACCGATCTTAATGGTATGATGTACAATGCTGGGATCGCCAAGGTCCAAGACCCAGATAAATTTTATCAATTCTCTGGTGCCATGCAGGATCAAATCAAAGATTTTATTGAGGAGCATAAAAAAGCCCCAACTCTTGAAGATACAAAGAAGATGGGGGCTCAGTTAATTCAGCTTCAAACTGTGCCGGGTAAGTGGTGGGGAACCAATCAGACTCCAACTTACCAAATTGATGTACCAGACAGTATCAAAGACAAGCTTAAAGATCGAGCTAGAGATAGGCTCGGCGTTAGTGAGCCAGGCGATAAAGATATTCAGCGTGAGTATGTGAGAATGAGATTCCATGAGCTTTACGGCGGGAAGGGTTCCAATGCCGGAGAGTGATGACTATGAGCAGGCTGCGTTAGGTCAAGGGATTACGTCGATTGACGACGATCCTGAGCAGGCTGCTCGTGCGATGAAGCTTAGTCATTATACTGGCGTGCCGAGCCTTGCTATCTATGGAGATATGGAGGGGTTTGAGCGGCAAGATAGGGAGCAGCTTACCTCTCACTTTCTTCGAAATAATCCAATGCTGCAAGATTACATCAACTCGCATCCTATGGCGGCGAAGGTTTCGAATGATGATTGGCATAAGCTTGATGAGGCTTCAGCCGCAACCAATAAGTTGAATGTTCCATCGAAAATGGATGCGCTAAAGCGAGCCACGGGCTTGGCTGGAGCGGTTAAAGGGTTTAAGGAAGGTTATGGGGAGGAGCCTTTTGGTTCGTCGCTTGAGTCAACGCCAGCCGATCTTGAGTACCAGAAAACTAATCCGATAACCTATTCCTTGCTGAACGATCTCAAACATGTAGTTGGCGAGCCGATTGAGCTCATGAGCCGAGTGTTCGGCGGAGCTATGGGTGCCATTGGTGGAATGGCTGAGGAGACCTATAAGAACCTTGGTCTAGACCCTGGCGACGCTGAACGACTCGGCAGAGATGTTCGAGGAATGGCCGAGCAGCATTTTATGGGCCTAACCGGGACCAAGATGCATATACCGGAGGGAGAATCTCCGGCGTTGAGAGCTAAGATTAAGCCTTCGCCAGAGGATTTGACTGCGGCTATAACTGCTGCCAAGCCTTATATCGACGCTGGGCTCGAACCACCAGTTGGTATTCACCCTCTAATTGACAAGGCAAAGGTTCAGCAAGCCAAAGTCGATATTAAGAATCTCGATGAAGCGTTACAAACATCTTCGGCAAGCGCAACACGTGAGAGATCGCCGGAGCTTTATGCAGGATTTATTCGCCAGCACACCGATGCGGAGATTGGGATTTCAGCCGAGGCAGTACGCAAGCTGTATGGCGATGCTCGGCCAACTGCTGAGGATGGTAAGCTTGGGTGGATACCAGATTTGGAGCAGCAGCTTTCCACTTCCGAGGCGGTTGGAGGAGATGTTAAGGTTCCGCTTGCGGATTGGCTGGCGAAGGTAGAGCCGGATTTGGCGAAGGAGCTTCATGACGATATCAGGATTCGCAAAGGCGGACTGACGTTGAATGAGGCGGAGCAGATTGGAGAACATAAGTATGAGGAGATAGAAAAGCCAAAGGAGGGTAAAGAGGCTGTTGAACCTGAGCCAGCTACTCCTGTTGAAGCCGTTCGCCAGCAAGCCAAGCTCGATCCGCTTTATGAGGAGGGTGGGAAGTGGTTTAAGCCTGAGACTGAGGAAGGGGAGTGGATTCAGTACGGTAAGAACACCGAAGCCTTTGTGCCGAAAGAGTTTTCGAAATATGAAGATGCTCTTTCAAAGATTGTAGACGAAGAACTACAAAGGATTGTACCAAATCAAGTTCAGCCATTGAAGGCTGGCAATATTCGCAATACCAAAGGTGGGATGGCTGGTGGGGTCTATACTCAGTTTAGAAGCAAGCTGCCAGAAATCCTCTATGCCCTTCGTGAAGACGATCCAATCGGTACGGCTCGGCATGAGGCTATCCATCACCTTCGGGCTTATGGCTTCTTTACGGATGGTGAGTGGGCCACTTTAGAAAAGACTGCGAAAGAAGAGAATTGGATTTACAAAAATCGAGGGAATGGAAGCGTTGCAGATCGATATAAGTATTTAAAGGATGAGCCGGAGGCATTACTTGAAGAGTCTATTGCTGATGAGTATCGCTATTGGGCTCAAGACCCAGCAGCAGGGCATATCGCCTCTCCAATCTTTGAGAAGCTAAGAAAATTTCTCAATGCTATCAAGGAGCGGGTGCAGAAGCTTATCACCGCCAACCCTGAAGTTGAGGATATCTTCAACCGAATTCATGTCGGCGAGGTGGGTGCGAGAGAAGGGACTGGACCTAGAAATGTTGAAGCGTTTCAGCCGAAGTTTGAGGAGTTAGGTGAGCCAGATAAGAAGCTCTTCGACAAAGCCTCAGCCATCGGCATGACGACCGACCAATACAAACGATACCTTAAGCTGATCGAGAAGCGCAACGCCGAAGACCAACAAGCTCAGATGAAGAAGGCGACGGAGCTTGAGAGCCGGAAGCAATCTAAAGAATGGAAAGAGAACGGGGCGAAGGTTCGAGAAGAAGTCGCACCAGATATCCGCAACCGACCCGATATTGCCGCTTCAGACTTCCTCGAAAAGCACAAGCTTGATGAATCAAAACTCACCGTCGAACAGAAGAAGGCATTGCCAGATGGATCTTATGGCCGTGGTGGTGTTGACCCTGATCTTATTGCTGGACATTTTGGTTATCTATCCACCGAGGATATGGTGGCCAAACTTGGTCAGCTTAAAGAGTCGATGGGGGAGATGAACAAACCCTCTTACATCCGCAAAGTAATTGATCAAGAGGTCACTCGGCGGATGGAGCGGGAGTACGGAAAGCTCGATGAGAATATCATTAAGGAAGCGCAGGAGCATGTCCTCTCACAGACCCAGATGGACCTCCTTCATGAGGAGACTGTGGCGCTGGGGATGCAGGCTGGGTCGGAGATGCCCTTTACTAAAGAAGAGATAAAGAGCTGGGTAGAGGATCAGTTTAACAAGTCGAAGGTTAGTACTGCGGATGTAGATAGTTATTTGGCTAATGCTGGTAAGGCTGGCAGAGCCGTTGAAGACGCTCTTCTTAAGAATGATCCAACCGAAGCCTTTCGACAGAGGCAACGGCAGTATTTAGCGGCGATGTTAGCGAAGCAGTCGCAGAAGTTAGAAAAGGAGCGAGATCAGTTCGATAGTAAAGCTAAGAGGTTTGCCAAAACCGTAGTGCCGAGTGTTGAACAGGAGTATACCGACTTCATCCACGATATCCTTTGGAGGGTTGGCAAGCCTATTCAGCGAAGCTTGCAGAATCTCGCCGAAGCGAAGGAAATGAGTGGATATAAGGACTTAGAGAGCTTTGTCGATTCCAAAACTGGTATGATGCATGAGATGCCTGTGGCAGAGTTTCTCTTCGATCCAAATTATCGAAAGCAAATTGATGAGATGTCGGTAGAAGAGTTTAGAGAAGTTAAGAAGGCAATTGATACGTTAGAACATAATGGTAAGGAGGCTCGGCAGGTTGAGGTTAATGGGGCTAAGCAGGATTTAGCTGAAACTATTGATAAGATGGTTGAGCAGCTGGCGACGCTAGGGACGAAGGAGCATAGAATCGATAAGAAGCCGGGCAAAGCTCTAAACACTATCAGACATTATTGGGCCTCAAGCCTAACTGCCGAGACCATTCTCAATCGAATCGATCGTGGAGACCCTAGGGGTCTATTCAATCAAGCTGTAGTTCGCCCAATGTATGATGGTGCTTATTATAAGACCCAGCTTGAGCGAAAGTATAGCAATATGCTCAAGGATATTGCCGACCCAAAAGATTTGGATAAAGTAGTTGAGAATAAGACTTGGAAAGATCCACTGACCGGCGAGTATATGCGGATGAGCCGGAGGAATCTATTGGGGATTCTACAGAATGCTGGGAATAGGAGTAATCTTAAAAAGCTCGCTGGTGGTTATGGAATAACTCCAGAAGAAGCTATGAATTGGGTACATAAGCATGCAACGAAGGAGGATTGGGATCGAGCGCAGAAGATTGGGGATATCTTCAAGTCGTTGGTTGAAGAGGCTGATAAGATGGGGTCCAATATCAGCGGCGTGCCGATTGAGAAGATTCCAATCGAGCCGGTTCAAAGTGCACATGGGACTTATAGTGGCTGGTATCATCCAATCAAATACGATCCATATAGGCCAGGAACAAGTAAGAAGTTGATGGGTCCTAATGCACTTCAACAGGAAGAGTACTTTAGAGCTACTACTCCAAGCGGGTACCGCAAGCAGCGAACTGGATATATCGCGCCGATCGAGCTCAACCTCGATATCGTCCCTGTACGAATGATGCAGATGATTCAAGATATTGCTATGCGACCGGCGGTGTTAGAGGCATCGAAGATTCTTTATGATAGCCGATTTCAACGGGCGATGATTAAGCATTATGGAAAGGAGGGGACGGATCAATTAATCCCTTGGTTGAAGGATTCAGCTAATTTCTCTAACTTCAACTCGGCCTCGGCTGCTGTGGCCGACTCGACGATTAATCATTTTAAGACTAATTTGGTTGGGACGATGGTTGGATTAAATCCTCATACTATCTCCAAGCATGGACTTACTGCGTTGATAAATTCGGCTAACCAAGTAGGACCGATCAACTTGCTGAAGGCTTCAGCTAGCGTGTTTGGTCAAAGCAGCTTTGATACAGCCAAGCGCAATGTTACCTTTGCAATGGAGAACATCGATGAGCTCCAGCGAAGGAATAGAAATTGGTCAGATACACTTCACGGCCAGCATGAGCAAAGCTTGGGTAAGTTGGGATTGCGAGAGAAATCTCTTCAAATAGGAACTTCGCCAATTGCCTTTTTCGATTTGATGTCAGCTATCCCCACTGGCTTGGCGCAGTTTGAGAAATCAATGAAGGAGGGGGTTGATAGAGGGCAGGCTTTGTTCGAAGCTAGTCGAGCAGTGAGGCAGGCGCATGGTTCAAGCATCATCGTCAACCGCCCGGCGATCATGCGGAGTAATGGTCTAGGGCAGACTATGACAGCTCTTTATGGCTTCTTTAGCCATATGTTACAGAAGCATTATGAGTTGGCGTGGAAGGCTAAAGAAGCGTACAAGCTTGGGACTGGTGGCGATTTACAAGGAGCAATAAGCGAGATACCAAAGCTTGTATCCCATTTTATTGCTTATGCAGTTATCCCGGCTGTAATTGAAGAGGCTGTGACGCCTTATACCAATTCTGAGAAGGAGAGTTGGGGGAAGAAGGCGGCGAAGACGATGGTCTTAGGCTTTAGTTCTTCTCTTATTGGAGTTAGAGACTTTGTTAATGGATTCATTAACGTAAGAGACCCCCAAGCAGGGCTTATCGGTTCATTCTTTAAGTCTATCTCGGATGTTGGGAAAGACCTCGGTCGAGGTGGGCATATGTCGCCGGATCAGGCTGGGCGAGCGATTAAGAATGCATTCGTTCTAACTGGAGCGTTGACTGGATTGGCCAATGCTCAAGAGGGTAAATCGGCTGAGTATATCTATCGTTGGATGCATGGACAAGAACATCCAAGAAATTGGATGTGGGCTCAAGATCATATAGTTCCTGGCGGGCCAGATACGGTGTTAGGGGGGATTACGAGAGGTACGGCTAGAAGGAGGAGAGGCGAATGAGATATGAAACAAAATGGCATGAATACGCAGCGCACTGGAATGCAATGGTTATCGGCCCAAGCCATCAGCACGAGCTTGACCATGCTGCATCAACGTTGCTTGCTGAGAAGTCTTCGTTTCAATCGGCTTCGGCAGCTATTTGGGATGTACAAAATCAAACAAGGTTTAGTGCCATTCCTTGGTATATGATTGCTATTATTCTTTGGCGAGAGCGCGATCTCAGCGTGCCTTTGCTGGAAGCATACTTGGGTAATGGGCAGTCTATTCGCCACCGTACTACAATCGAGCCAAGGGGTAGAGGGCCATTTCCAACCTTTAATGCCGGCTGTATCGATGCGGTGAAGATTGACGGCCTTGATCGCGTGCTCGATTGGCGATTGGAAAAGATACTCTATTACTGCGAAGTTCTGAATGGAGCTGGGTATAACAATCGGGGAGTTCCTTCGCCATATATCTGGTCTTTTACTAGTCAATATGCTAGAGGAAAGTACGACTATGATGGCCACTACAACTACTCGCTTGTAGACCCTCAACCAGGCTGTGCTGCGTTGTTGTCAACACTAGCAAAGCTAGATAAAACTATTATTTTTGTGAGAGAGGACTAATAATGGACCAAGCAACTAGCGCTTTTCTTAGCTGGCTGGCGGCACGTGCAAGTGAGCCCTCGACCTGGGTCTCGCTTGGATCGATGGTAACTGCCGTCGGATTCAATCTCGCACCAGAGTATTGGACCTACATCGCTGGCATCGGCATGGGCCTTGGTGGGCTAATTGGTCTTATCTTGAGAGAGAAGAAGACCACCACTAACGAGATCAAGACCGTAGCTGAGAAGGCAGTTGTTGATAAGGTCTCGCCAGAGGCTCTTAAATGAACCCTTTAGACTACATCAAATACCTTCCTCTCATTATCCAATTAGCTCCAGACCTCCAACAGCTTCTATCCAAAGGAGGTCCGTTATTGGACGCACTGGCCAAAACTGAGCCAGACCTTGTCCCAATAATAAAAAGGATTGTTACAAAAATACAAGTGTATAAGGAAACTCCATGAGCTAGGCTTTTTCAACGTAGGGGATAAACATGAGAAAGCTCTATCTCGCACTACTGGCTAGCACTCTTGCTACGCCAGCCTTCGCTGCGGACTTGCCTGTAAAGGCCAAGTCCTTCCTTCCTACCATCACCTGTACTGTAACCTCCTGCTCTGGCTGGTATGTTGGAGTAGACTTGACTGGGATTGGCTCCAACGCAGACATCATTGGTCAAGGGCTGGGTGGTTCAGTCTTTGCCGGCGGTGGCATGGTTGGAGTTAGTGGGGGCTATCAGCTTTGGAATGGAACTTACTTCGCCGCTTTTGAAGTAGGTTGTTCCTACGATGCCTCCACAATTACCACTCTAGCAGCGACTCAGCGATACTTCTGCAACCAAACTGTAAAGCTTGGTGGTGCGTTATCAAACATCATCTCGCTGGCTCAGCCTACCCCATCTCAAGGCGGACAAGCAGTAGGGGTTCCTTCTAGCTTGGCTAGTGCACTCTTGGCTCCATACGTACTTGTGGGCTCAGCCGAAAGGTCTTGGGGAACGGCTTGGGATACAGGAGCAGGGGCGCAGTTTATCATCGCTGCTGGTTGGAATCTCAAGCTTGAGTACCACTATCTAAACTATGGCCAATCGGCTGCGGTTCAGACTGGGATTGGTGTTATCTCAACGGGTAAGACTGAGAATCTTATTCGTCTTGGTGTACAGGCGATGTTCTAACTACCCCTGAACTAGGGCGCGCAAATGCGCCCACTTTCTTGGAATGGGAATGGAAAAAGACATCATCGGCATCGTAATCGGTGGGGTCTCTGCATTTGCCGGCGCGCTGACAGGGGCAGCAATGCTTGCGTGGTGGTTAGCTTCAAGATTTAATAATGTTTATACAAGAATGGATTTGATGGAGAAGCTACTCATAGCCAAGATCAACGACCACGAACAGTTAGATTTGACTAGATTTGCTGCACAAGACCTTGCTATTATGAGGATTGAGCTTGCTTTACAAACCAAAGGAAAATCATTACATCGAATTTGAAGTAAAGACCCGAAGCTTGGTTCGAGGATCGAGAGCCACACATTTAATCATCCCAGATTGTTGCATCACTTCTAAGATTTTCTGAATGCTGTTCGCGTAAGTCACTCTCGTTCTGGCAAATCCTACCAGCTGATGCTCACTAACCCCATTCGGATACTGTCGAACGAAGAATGCAATCTCATCCATCGCTTTGCTATCCGCCGAGCCTGAGACGGCAGTAAAGATTTTGCCCATCTCTTTCTCAGCTTCACATAACCAATTATAGGCTCGATCGAAATCACCTTTAGACATTGAGAGGATGGCCTCGCCGCGGTCTATACAGGCGACCATCGATAGCTTAATCATATGAGCAAAGCGCCGAGTGCAGTAGTGGGTTAGCTTTGGGTGGTTGGGGACTGGTGGGTAGCCTAGACTCTTCCATCCCTGCATCTGCTCGGCGTAGGCTTCATCCCAGCCGATTTGGCCCACTATAGAATTGATCAGCTTTAGATCGTCGAGCATATCCTTTGGCATCTCTCTTACTTTAGCCTTGAAGACATCTATCTTTGGTTGAGAGTCTGCGTAGATGAAAATGATTCGAGAAGTGAATCCGTCTTCCCAAGCCGACTCCGGAATGAACTTCATTATATTTGCTGGGGTAGTGCCAGTGAGGATGTTTAGTTGGGGTCGGTCGATTTTTAGCTTTAGCCCGGTCGTTCGTCGATGTTGTCCGTATGGCGAGTCGGTATCGTAGAAGGTGGTTAGGCCTGGGATAAGTTCGTTCCCTTTGTATTCCTGCATGAAGGCTGAGAGTTCGTCAGGGGCGATGTAGAGGGTGTTGTATTCGATCATTGGATTAGGGAGTTGGATTATCTGTCGCTTGCTCTCGGCTAAGAGGTCGACGAGGGAGGCCATCGTTAGAGAGGTCGGGCCTATGTGGATGTCTGGGACTTCTCGGGCGAAGCCCATCACCGATTTAATCGCTCGAGACTTTCCTAAGCCTGGGTGGCCCACTAAGAAGGTGTAGAGGTTGGGGTAGAGTGGCGAGCTTGTAGTCACCCAAACCTTCTGCTCGAGGACCGCAGCCATAACAGAGATAGCGGCCCACTTACGATAGATTACTGGCGATTCAAGATTAGACGTATGCTCTACGAAGGCGTCGATCCAAGATTGACACTTGCGGCGTGCGTGTCCGTTTGTCGCCGGGGAAATAGTTTTTAAGCCCATCTTCGTTCGACCCTGATTTATATTCGCCAAAGTTCCAGCCGGTCTTAGCGCCGTATGGGATTATAAACTGTCTATCATTATTGAGTTGAATAGGCTGAGCAAGCTGTGCAAGTATTTTGGGGACAATGTCGTCTTCTCTATCTTCTGGATATTGAACGACGATGGCATCATGGTTTTGCATGAGCAACTCACAATCTCGATGGCACCAGACGCAGAGCATTCCAGTGTTAACGATATCTGCAAGGGAACCTTGTGGATCATAAGCAATTGCCTCTCTTAGAGTTTCTGCACTATCGCGGCGGCCGAAGAAATGCCGCCGCCGACCGGTGAGAGAGATAAGTTGGCCAGTTCCTTTTAAGGTCTGCTCGACATGAGCATGCCAGCGAAGATGGGCGGGGAAGGCTATAAAATATTTGGGTTGGAACTCTTCAATCATACTTATGTCGACTTTAGCTTGATTTGAAAGCGTCCGTGCTTTACCTCCATAGTTAGTTCCATGTCCGATCTTTTTACACATAAAGCGTCGAGAGTAATGTCGATAGTAAGGCTGCTCAGCCAATTCCTTATCAATTTTAGGGTCTCCGGTCCAGGATAACTTGGACCAACAAAGTTTAGCAACGTTAGTGTGCAAGTCACCGGACTCACATGCGTCAAGGTACTTTGCATCTCCGAAGAGGTTCCATTCGATTGCTCCGACGACACGACTCTCTCCTTGTTCTGCATCAAAATATCCCATTTTCATCCCAGGATCGGCTATGAAGATGCTGCGGAGGAGGTCTTCAACATTTTGAAGATTGCCTCCCGTACCAAACTCGCTCAGCGAGGAGGAGAACCTTCCTGTGGTTGTACCTGCTATGTTGTATGAAGTTCGCATCCTCCCATCTTTATCGATATCGGTTTTAAGTACCGATATCTTCTTTCCAATATCCCTCATCGCCTTCATATGAGAGACGATTGGCCTAGCGACGGTATAGGCCTCCATCTTCTCTAATGCATCGCGGTTGACGGTGACTCGGCCCATCTTCTTAATCGGTGGTATCTTCAGGACTTCATAGAAGACCTTTTGGAGGTCTCGATTGCTTCGCCAGTTGAAGTCCCAGACATCGCATCCTTCCCCGACGATCCTTTCGAGCTGTCTTTCAAGTCGGTCCAGTTGATCGTGGTATTCCTCAATGACTTCCGCCTTTCTCGCTTGATCCACCAGAACGCCACGTAGGCGCATTTCAAGCACAGGCGCTTGTAGACTACGTGAGAATGCGTACGTCGCAGCCGTATGGTTGTCCAGTTGTGGGAGCAGGACATCAAGGACTTCGGCGGTGATGCAGCAGTCGAGGCCATTGTACGCCCATTCCCTTTCTATTGGTTTAAGGTCTTCGGGCTTCATTTTATCGGTTTGAATGATTTTCATTGCTACTCATCGCGCTTTATGGTTGTCACTCGCTCACGCATTTGTTTCCAGTTCGCCTCGTCACAATATATTGAGCCAAGAAAGCCCAATCCCTTCAAACTCTCTGGCTGTAGCGCATGGTGCAAAAGCATCGTATCCTCCTCCGCGCCGAAGACCTTTATTCCTTGGGCTCGCCAAAGGAAGGCGATGTCGTAGAGGCCGTTTTGGAAAAGTTTTGGTATTTTACTCGATAGAACGTTGCGTATAAATCCCCAGACGCTTTGCTCAATGAGTGCAGTAGGCCAGTAAGATCGTCCCATTCTTCTGGGGTCAACGAATGGTATAACGAGTGCGATTCTTCTGGAGGGAGCAAATCCAATACACGTAATTTGATTACCAGCGGTCTCAATATCGACACTAAGGATGTTACATCTGTCGATATATTGTAGTTTGAAGTCATTGAGGTCCTCCAAGGTTGGTTGAATCCATATGGTTCGTTTCGGCCGGCGAATCTCTGGGAACTCGCTTTCTCGTCTAGCTTTCATCAAATCGATAACGGTGGTCGGGCGAAGCTCCCACTGTCGAAGGACTGCCGCTGGATGGTATGTCGGTAGAACCTTAAAACCGTCCACGGTGAGGGTTGAGATGGTAGTGGTTCCACGCAGTTTCGATATAAAGGACTTGCCTGTAAGAGCCCAAAGGGCTGTATTGCCGAGGGCAACCAGGAGATTAGGGTTGATTGAGATGAGTTCATCCCCGAGACGATTGAGTTCTCCAGCGAACTCAGATCGCAGATATTTGCCTTTGAGGAGTGGGGGGTAGCCTCGAATGCCTTCGGCTTTGGTTCCACAGAGGGCTTCGAGCTTATTGTTTGGTGGCCTGAGATTAAGAACGTTGGTACAGTAACAATCAGCGCGGTTGATGCCAGCCTCGCTAAGCATTCGAGTGAGTTCATAACCGCTCGGGCCAACAAATGGTACACGTTCTCTCTCCTCTTGCTCTCCCCAGGCTTCACCAATGCAGGCGATGTTCATATTTCCCCCAGACAAAAAGAGGAGGAGAGGGCCACTCTCCTCCCAAGTTGGGCGTTCTTATTCGATCGAGAAGGTCTTATCGATGTTGGCGAACATGCTCTGTCCGTCTTCGCTCGGCACGTGCTTGAGATGGATGCCGACTTGGCGACCAGGAGTCTCGGCGATCATTTGGCGGATAGACATGTCATCGGAGTCAACATCGAACCCACAATGGCGAAGGAATTCCTTAAGCCGCCAAAGAGCGTCTTCCGTAATGTAGTAGGTGGCACGGATAGTGCGATCGCTAAGCGAAGTGACCTCGCCAGAGGGCTTGGTCAGTCCGGCTTGAAGCTCTTCAACATCGACATCATCGCCGGGTGCGAGGAACTGCAAAGTCCATTCCACGTACTCTGTCTGCTTCTTGGTTGATTTATCAAACTTTGGCAGGCCCTTAATCAGCATGGTATAGCTGCCGATTGGGAGGGGTTTTGGCCGATTGACTTCGGTTGGAGCTTTATCGAGGATTGCGCCGAAATTGGGTGTATTCATTTGTTAGACCTTTCGAATGAGTTTGGGTTTGTTAGCGAGTTTGGGTGGGTCACGGAGAACCGCAAAGAAGTCCGCCAAGCCGGTTTCGATTGGAAAGCTTGGGGCCATGGCAAACGGCTTTGGGTTCTTCAAGTCTAGCATCGCTGTCGCTTGGGTTTGGATTGTGCGCTTACCTCCTGGGCTGGTTTGACAGAGGGCCACGGAATTGAAGTAACGAGGGATCGTTGGCCCTAACGCCGATCCTACTGAAGTCGGGTAACCTTTCTTGGTTCCGTCAGGGTTATCCATATACCTCACATGAGAGTTGACAATGACGTTAGTTCTGAACGACTCTGAGGTAAGGAGAGCGAGAACGCTTTCAACTGCATCTTGTGCGTCTTTGTAAACGGCCCGCATATCATATTTACCATCTCTCGACTTGGGAGCGAGGGGCTCTCTGAATGCAAACGCAGCATCGGAAAAGAAAGTAAGGGTATCAAGTACGAGAATGGTGTCGGGTCCCCACTCCGAAGGAACTCCAAGGTCAACATCATTTCCGTCGAGGCTGTATTTCCATCGATCAAGCATTTTAAGGCCGTCGATAAATGCTTTTGGATTTCCGTCAATAACGGGTCCTAGGGGAGAGGATTTGAGTTTGTCTCTGAGGGTTCGGAATTCGACATTTTCCACCATCTCCGGGCTGTCGCGAAGGACAAATTGTTTCAAGGGTTCGAGGCCATTGTCGTAGTCGAGGATGCGGAGCTTGTAGCCAGCGCGAACTAGAGTGGCTAGAGCTCCAGTCTTACCCGATCCGCTGTCGCCCTCTATTAATAGCTTGGTGTACTCGTTACTCTGGTGCTGCGACAGGCTTGGCATAAAGAACCTCTGTATAAAGAGTTAAGATATCTCCGGCCTTCACATCCATGTAGTCTTCGACCGAGACGGTCATGGTTGTTGAGCCGCCGAGGGCGAGCTTCATATGGTACTGGGTTCGCTCAGTGACGCGATATTTGCCCAAAACCATTACTATTCGAACTGACTTATCCATTTCTGGATTCGATTGTTAGAGTTATAGGCCCAGGTCTTATTGATGGCTCTTCATCAAACATGATAGCGAATGCTCCACCAAATACGCTAAAACGAACTCGCCAACCTTCTGTAACATCATAAAACTTGGCATCTTTACCTACTCCTGACAGCCATTTCTTACCAATTATCTGTTCAACCGCAACTATATCGCCTTTAATCTTATAAACCATTACCTCGATTTGAGTGGATTCCATCTTTCCTCCGGCGATTGTTGAGTAAACCCTGACTTAAGAAACTGCTTCCTCACACTCGGCGATTTAGAGCAGACCTCGCGGAACCTACACCCACCGAACTTATCACAGGCGGTATCGTTCATCGGCCAATACCCTTCGGTCGCATAGTCCTCGGCCTTGGCGAACCAGAAGCGGAGGTCTTTGAGCCACTCTTCGAGATTGTCTTGAGTGCGGTAGGTGATGCCACGGGTGAAGCGAGAGAAGTCGATGGCAACTTGGGCTGCATCGATTATTACCCCTCGGATGGGCGAGTCGAGGACTACCTTCCCGGCGAGGGTGTAGAGAGTCATTTGGTTATTGGGTTCGAATTGATTGAAGTAGTAGTCGCCGGGGGTCGAGGTGGTGGTTTTTCGATCCATGACGAAGAGTTCGTCTTGGAAGTTGACGATACGGTCGAGGTGGCCGCTAAGTAGGTAGGGCTGAGGTAAATCATCGACACTTGGGGTATTGCCATTAGCTACCAAAGTTGCATATGATATCTCTTGACTCTTTGGCCCCCACCCCAACTCAAACCTAAAGCTCACCTCGACGGCGGGCTTTCCGTCTTTAAGGATAAGGGTGCTTGCTGGGTCATTCTCAAATCTGTCAAGATACCAGAGGACGGTTCGCACAAGGTTATTTCGATTTTTGTACTTGTGGTCGGGTTGCCATTCAACGGTACGTTCGAGTAGTGCCCGCAGTGTATCGTGCACAGCATCATTGTGGGGAATTCCGCTTGCACGGCAGATATCATATTCTTGCAATGCTTGATGATATTCAATTCCAAATCGGAGATGGACTGATTCGACATCGCTTGACCATCCTTCTATCATCTGATAGTAATAAAGTCTCGGGCAGGTTTTCATCCACCCAAGCGAGGTGCTGTCCCAAGCGTACTGGATATTGGTGTTGGGGAGGAAGGGGGAGAGGGTTGGACCGCGAACGAGGTCTTCGGCAATACTCATTCTGAGTCTCCCAATTGCTTAAGCGCTCGTTCTATCTCGACCTCGCTTTCGGCAACGTTAAGCATTGCTCGGGCCATTGCTTGAAATTTCTTATAGTCCTGTGGATAATAACCAATCATAAAGATGGTTGCCTCTATTGCAGCCGCCTTTATTTGTCGATCTGTTGGCATCAAAACCTCCTCTTAAATCCATCTGGCGGTTTCGGCTTCCCCATCCCTAGCTTAGATAGAAGGTCATCAGCTGAGATTTTCTCGCCTAACCCTTTCTTCGGCTTAACCCCGGCTTCGAAGGAGGCTCGGGCTTTACGCTGGTAGGCGATAATATCGTCGAGGTCCTGAGCGGAGAGTTCGAGAGGGTCTAAATCCATAAGCCTATCTATCTCATTGGCCATATTCTCTTTCCTTCTTTAATTGTTTCAAGTGGTTTACCTCTCGATGGATGTAATGGCGAATAGCCTCAGAATACCCATGCCCATAGTACTTTTGGAGCCATTCTACATCGGCATCATACAGATTGAGGGTCACTTTGCGAAGCTTATCCCCTGCCATTCTCATCGGCGTCCTTCCTCACAATCCAAAGCTTATTCTCGGCCATAGGAAAGATAATCACTAGTTGCTCTAGCTCGGGGTCTGCGGCTTCGCCTCTCGCCCGATAAAGCTGCTGCCGAAGCAACACCCGGTCATCCGTCTCAATGGCGAGTCCCGTTTCCAGGGTGAGTGCTTTTTGCCAATACTCGAGAAGGACGTGGGCCACGCTTAGAACCTCCGCTTAAAGGTGGAGAGGGCTTGGCTTTGGACTTCAAGTTCTCGACTATCGCTGTTAAGGCTTTGCTCGACGCCATTTGCCTGCTCCAGTTGGGATAGTGGTTCGGATTTATAGTCAGTGGATTTCTTTCGGGTGATGTAGAGAAACCAAGCCTCACCCTCTTGCCGTTTGCGGATGGAGAATTGATCGTAGATACTCTGCGCGTGCATTGGATGCTCGACGGGGTAGATTTTCTTGTTGTCATCTCGGTCGATCCGGCGAGCTTTGTTCAAGCGAAGATTCTCTCGCCAAGCATCGGGCTCGTTGGTGAAACGGATGCGTAGGCCGATTGAATCAGCGACTGCAGCGTCCCAATGCTCGTAGCAGTCAGAGTAGGAGATGCGGGAACTACTTATTGCCATTTCCAGCCTCTTTCTCCGTACAGATTGTACATGTCCATTCGGATATCTCGCGGCTAAATTCAGAATCAGGTTGGTAGAAGAATTTGGCTGTGCCAACCTCTAGTTGCCTATTGGAAATAAATCTCCCACAAATAGCGCATTTAATCGGTATAGTCACGGCTAGTGTTGCCATTTCATCTGATCGCTGTTGATCTCATACAGCGCCTCCTTAGCTCTGGTGGTAATGACGTATCGAAGATTTTTCTCCTGTTCCCCGTCGCCGATGAGCCATGGGTCGAGATGGTAGACGGTATCCCATTCTAGGCCCTTGGCTTTGTGTCCGGTGAGGAGTTTGATTGTTCCTTGTTGAGCAAAGAGGTGCTCTGCATAGCCCACAGCTTGGTCTAGCGTCGAGCCAAAGCTGGCAAAGACCTTCATGCACTCTGCCATATCGTAGATGGTTTTGGGAGATTGGGAGGTTTCGAGCTTGGCATCTCGCCAGTTCTCAATCATTATGAGGAGGTCTGATTGTTTGATGTGACCATCGCCGAGCTTTTGCATGATTCTAATCAATCTGGGGCCAATATCAGACCCAGCAACGCTAACGCTACGCCCAACACTAAGAAGGTTAAAGGCAATTCGAAATAGAGGAGCATTATTCCTACAGATAATGGCACTAGAATCAACAATGTCCTTAGGACTAAGCAGGTTAAGCACTTCATAATGCCCTCCTTCCTTCATCCATTTATAGCTAGGTACTCGCCAGTGCGCCGCTTCGACGATAACTCGAGGGCATCTAAACGTGATGCTAAGGTCGCGCTCTTTGCAGTTGAACTTGGCTTTGATGCTTTGCATTCCTTGTTGTAAAGCTCCACGAAAACCATAGATGCTTTGGAAAGGATCACCGACTGCACAGAGCCTACCTTTAACGAGCTTGTCGAGCATTGCATGATTCGTGGGGTTGAGGTCTTGCGCTTCGTCGACGAGGACATGGGGAAATCGAGGAAATGTACCTCCGAACAATGAGGGCATAAAAATCTGATCGTTATAATCAATGAGCCCTTTGTAAGATGCTTGGATTGAAGAGAAGAGGAGAGAGTCAATGAGGTCGGCGATGAGCGGCGATGGTTTCTCTTCGAGTGAGGCATGGAATTGGCTCCGATCTAGAAGACGTTTTGCAGAGGGGAACTTGCCATCGGGTACATAGCCGAGAGCCTTCGCCAGCGATATTGCCGAAACGATATCGAACCACGCGTCGGAGGCTGCACGGCGATCATCTCCTTTAAGGCTGGCGATAGCCTCTTTGAGATGCGCTTGCGTCTTCTTCGGATCGAGCGAGATTTTGCCGACTGCCGAGGCCCAAATCCTATGGCCGAGGCTATTGAAAGTCCTAACAGTAGTGGTGGAAGGGAATCGTTTGGACATTTCATCAGCAATTCTCTTATTGAACGCGAGGCATAAGACGGGTTGCTGTGGCGATGCAGCTTGTACCATGTCAAGAGTTGTCGTTTTGCCTGTTCCTGCGAGAGCATTGACGAGTAGGTTGTCATTGGTTGTCTCGATTAGGTTGATGATATCTTGCTGCTCATCGGTTGGAGAGAGCTCAGTCTTGTCCAACATTATAGTGAATCCTCTATACAGGTGAAGGCTACGTCTTTGCTCGCCCCTTGCAGCCATTCGCCGATGCTCGTGCAGGCTCGCATACTTGGCATTGGTTCGATTTTGATTTGGACGTAGGGGCCGACGAACCAGACGACGATGAGGAAGATGGAGGTGTTCATTAGTGATGCTCCTCATACCGCTTAGCATATTCATTGAGCCCGGCGAGCAATGCATCAGTCTCAGACCTATTGTCTCGGCGCGCCTCCCAATAGGCATCTTTAGCAGGTTCGATCAAAGCCTGCCACTCAGTCGGCATGTTCGGGAGGTGAAAGTATGGATTGTTGTCGTAGTATGGGTTTTTCATTGCATCAAACCTTTGGTAGCTAGCTTCACTACTTGATGCTGCATTCTTTTCATCAACTCTGAAATTCCAATCCATCCCGTGGCGAGGAGGTGGTCAGAGTCGTTGTCTTGCATGTTGAGAAGGTGCCCCATCATCGCGGCGGATTCTTGAGCTTTGACGAGATGCTCGATGAGTTGGGAGTAGACTTCGGATTGGGTGGGGACGTTCATGGCATCTTCTCGCTATCTTCCATAGGGTATTGTTGACCTAAAGTATTTTCAACCATTTTGAATATTTCTCGGGCTATAGCACATACACGGCCAGAATCCTCCGGCCAACTAATTCTGTTACCTTTATATCCAATACGATGAAGTTCTCTGGCTCTTGCAATCAAACGGGAATAGTCATCTCTATTAAAGGACATCAGAACCTCCGATTGATCTTCTTCGCTAACCCTAAGCTGGCGAGGAGCCTTTGCCCTCCAAAGAGGCCTTTTCGGGCGATCTTGGCGGTTTCGCTGGGGGCGTTGCAGGAATAATGGTCAGGCCAATCTTCAGGTACGACTGGCTCTATATTGGAATTAAATGATTCCATTAACAATTCATCTAGCATCTTCATCCAAAATGGATATGCCCTATGCCCACTTGTTGGGATAATCCAGATATCCCCTTGGCTGTCTTCGCCGATTTTCTCGGCAATGTCGAAGGCGGGGGCGCCTCGCACGCGGTGGAGGATGAGAAATGGCTGGCTCATTTTTCCCATCCCACCAAAGCATATACCGATGACAATATCATAATAATCATGAAGGACATTACAGCATAGATATAAATCAGTACATGACAGCCTGACGTTAACCAATAATAGAACCAAACTGGAAATGTTAGCCACATAATGGGGCCTACTACCATACAAGCTCGCCTCATACTCTCCTCCCAATCTTACTCTCAACCGCCTCTAATACCCCAGCCGACTCCTCCTCAGTAAGTTTGCGCGAGCGAGGGAGGTCGGGCTTGGCGGTGGTTGCAAGTAGGCTAGAGCAGAGGTCGAAGAGGGGTTTGATGTCGGTTGAGGAAAGAAGGACTCGGCCTTCCATCCGTCTGCGCGCTTCGATGTATAGGTTGATAGCAGCGGCGATTATGAAAGAGGCGTCGGTGTCTTCAGCGGCGGTTAGAGAGGCGAGGATTTGGGAGATGGGTGGTTGGTCGGTCATGAATTCACCGGCAGGTTGTAGTGGATTAACTGTTCAATCTTGTGTCTAATTGCTGTTGTATCGTAAGCGATTATCTCACCACTGTATAAACGGTCAACCTCTTTAGCTAAGGAGCCTAGGATTTCTAGGATAGTTAGATTAAGTTCATGCTGAGTCATTAGATCATCCCCAATCTTCGAAGGACTTCGCGGGCGGTGCTTCGCATTGAAGGTGAAATAGCCCCAACCCGTTTAATCGGAACGTTATGGTAGTTTGAGACTGTCTTAGCCTTATCGATTTGGTGCTGAGTAGGATCGCCGGCCGAGCCGAGCTTGGAGTCGAAGGTGCGTTGCTTTAGCAAGATTAAGGCGCGGCCAAAGCCTTCAGCCGTGGCAGGGACGCGGATTGTGTGGCTGCGAATGCCGACTGGTCCAGGGAGCTCTAAGTAGAGATAGTCGTCTACGACCCAGGCGAGGGCGGCCCATTTGGGGGTCATGGCTTGTCTCTGAATTGTGCGGTTCTACTATTTGGATTGGTTCCTATAGCATCGTTATTTCGTTTATCTATTGTTCCGGTTTTTGCTGCACGCCTACCCGGCGATTGATCACTATCTGTTCCGGCGAAGAAAGCATTCGGATGTGCAGGCAGTATAAATTCAATCATAGCGAAGTTGGCTGCATCGATCAGAAATTCTGTATTGCCTGTCTTAGCATACTCGCGGAGGCGGTCTGTAAGTGACGTGATAGCACTAACCTTTGCTGGGAAGCCCTTGACAATTGGACCGTATTTGTAGTAGCTGACAACCATTCTATCCCGCATACCCTGAACGAAGGTCTCCGAGAATTCGGTTGATAGGATTTTATTAATGGTCATGGCTAATCCACCTTCTGCTCGACAACCTCAGGCTTAACCCGGCCGATGCCGTTGCAGGCGGGGCAGGTAATGCAATCTAAATCCAGATCATTTTGCGTAACCCTTATAATGCCCGCCCCTTCGCATTCACCACAGATGCGGTGATAGCCTAAGGCTTCGGCGGAACGCAGGAGTTGTGCTCGGCTCATGGCTTACCCTTTCAATCTATTATACCAAGTAGTATATCACATTTTGGCGGAAAAGTCAAGACTTTATTCCTATTATCTAGGTATCATTTTGAAATTCGGGCAAAGAAATAGCCCCAAGGCCGAAGCCAAGGGGCTAGATTAGTTAGAGCTTTCTCTTAGCTACAGCTATTTCGAACATATCTAGGTAAGTCTTGCAGAGTAGACTTAGAACAAAGTGTACATCGGGTGGTGTGAGATCGTCGAATTCCGCACCTAGCATTTGCGTAATTCTGTCGGCGGCTTGGATGCAACGCTTAGGTTTTTCATTATTCATCGGCATGGCTCCAAAAGGAAAGGGGATGGGTTTATGGCCCATCCCCGGTTGATGTTAGGCGAGGTCTGAGCGAATCTTCTCAAGCTTAGCACTGGCCTCAGCTAGCTGCTTACCGGTTGCGTCCAACTGGTTATTCACTAGGTCGGCTTGGTCTCGCCAATAGTTTCGATTGTCTTTGGTTCGGCTTAGTTCGTCTCCAATAGATGCCACCGACGACCTCTCACGATCAAGCGAAGCTGTGAGGTTCGAGACAGTCTCACGCTCGCCATCTCGCTCGGCGATGGCGAGCTGGAGTTGCTGGCGCAGGCTTTCAATCTGAGAGGCTTGGGCATCGATTGTGCCCTGCTGGCCCGCAACCACACTCTGTGATCGCTCTAGCTGGGCCTTCGCATCGTCTCGCTCACGCTCAACCATCCGCATAAGCTCGTAAGCCTCATTCACATCGCCTTTGAGCTTGGAAGTCTCAGCAACAAGCTGATCAATTCTATTGCTAAGATTATTGACCGTCTCACGCACCGCCACAAGCTCTCGGGCTTGGGCTGAAAGGCCAACGAACGAAGTTGCGATACGATCGAAGTATTCGCGCATGTCGCTCTCCGTGACGGGACTAATGTTGGAGTTTTCCATAGTCGTGGTTCCGTTCCTACGGGTTAGGGATTAGAGATGGTAGACAGTCTCAGTGATGGGCAGTCGCTTGGGGCTTAGACTTCTTGCCAATTCCAGCAACAACACCCTTGGCCACGAGCTTATCAGCCTTTTCCTTAGCCAACTTAGCTTCGGCATCAGCCTTCTTTTTCGCGTTGATAGGGATCGTAGTGACGTCGACCTTGACGCCAGCAGTCACAGCGGTAGAGCGAGCTTCGACGTTGGCCTTAGCCGCATCGAGCAAGACTTTGCCATCGTCGGTTTCGAGGTAGGCTACTGCCGCGGTAGTGATATCCTTGGCATCGACGTAAGAGACCCTGACCCCACGCCGCTTCATCTCGTCCTTGATGACGTTGCGGGCAAGACGCTTGGCCTCGGTCATAACCGCGCCGGAAGTGCCCTTGGCGGCCTTCACGCTAGCAAGCTTGATCGTTCCAGCGTTGATAGCTGCAACATTCTCTTCAGCCTTCGCCATCGCCGCGGCTTGAGCCTTGGCGAGGTCGTCACCTTCAAGTTTGGCAACGGTGATCTTCGACATTCCTCGATTGACCATCTCTTTGAGCCCAAGCACAAGCGCGGCTTGGTAAACGTGCTGTGGAATGAGGTCCGTGTCGATTGCAACCGTGGCTTTGCCTTTGGTGACTGGGATATTGACTTCGGGCATTCGAATGCTCCAATTAGGTTAAAGGGCCGGCGAAATCCTAGGCTTAAACCACGACTGTGATAGCGCCCATTGCTTTCGCCGGCTTGTGCGGGATTGCACGGGGTTGGCGTGCGGGGAGATAGAATAGGCGTCTTTCCGCCCTGTCACCCTATTTGCCTCTAGCTAACGACTCCGGGTACGGGCCGAACAGGCTTCTCACTCCTGTCAGATGTCCAATGGTAATTTCCCGCCTGCCATTGGCTATCCTTCTAACTCTTTCGAGTGGTGCGGGGGATATAAACTCAATTGTAGAATTTCAATACTCGTCTACACCTCACGTATACGTATTGTTTGACTTGCCAGGAAGTTTTTGAATGGAAAAGCCATTCCAATTCCTCCCTTATTCCATAATACTGTCGCGCAGTTGTTGCATAACAGCATTTTAGATATCCCAATAGAAGTAGTCCACTCCCATTCGCATTCAGCAAGTTGCTGGCAAGTTTGACACCTTAGCATTTTGGACCTCACATGAGGGGTTAGCCGTGATGATAGCCTGATTGATTGGGGCTTCGTCCACTGAGACAGTCTCAGCAAGCGATGGTAGGCTGTCTCAATAGTATTTTGAAGCTTGTGAGAAAGCCTTATCAGCAAGCTTCACGAACTCTGAGACTGTTTCAGAGTCCGAGACAGCCTCTGGCTTGAAGCTTCGCCAGCCCTTAGTCGGATGGCAATACCAAGCCCTACTGCCGAAAGCGGGGAAGACTTTCCCATCATTTAGAATGTATTGGCCGGTGAAGGCTCTAGGCCGTTTCAGCCTGCGCCTGCGGTATCGGTTCATTGTCGACCTCGCGTGTTTGGCACGCCAAGCCTGCGCAATCCCTATTCACTTGTCAAACAGCCCGCCAAGCGAGGGTACACAATACCTAATCCCTCGCTTGGCCTACGAAGTAGACCACATATTGCGGTGCACAATCAATCGATTTGTTTGCATACCAGCCATGCATTTCTGCATATCTACTTGGCACGATTCTTGCCTAGCCTTAGCCCGTTCGCGGTTTGTTCCAGATTGGGGCTGCGCCCATTGCTGGCGCTAACGCCCTTAACAATCTCAGTGTTCGATATTTAGCTCGTCTTCAAACTGATTAAGCAGCCTAGCCGCAATCGCCAGATCACCATCCTCCAACCCATGCTGATAAGAATAAACCCGATTGTTTCGCTTGAATACCACAACAGTAATCCCATAAACCTCATTGTCAATAACCCTCGCCACTTCTTCCACAAACTCGGAGACAGTCTCAGTCATCTCACTGACTCGCATTATCGCCTCCGCTTGTAAGTTGAGACTGTCTCAGGCAACCACGGACCGTAAAGCTCTGAGCCACAATACCATCGCTTGCGATTAGAATGCACAACCAATCCGCCGACGACACCCGCCAGCGCCCCTACAGCCGGCTCGGCTAAAGGCTCGGCTGTGACCTCGCTAAGCCTCTCAGTAGGCAATGTAGGTCTTGGCTTAGCCTCTCGCCTGCGCCTAGGCTGTCTCGGCTCACGTGCAGCTAGCTCGGCGGCGGTCAGGGGTGGGACAGCATCAACAAATAACTCTGCGTTTGGCGTTGCGACTGTCTCAGTCGCAGCCTTAGCAGCACTATCAGCAATCGCCTGTTGCATAGCCTTACGCTCCAGCAATGAACGCAGTACCATCGCTGGGTCTATTCGCTGTTTCATCGGCTGACCTCCAATCAATCAAGCCAATAGTATATCACACTCGACAGCGATTGTCAAGCATTATCTTACCAATCTCTTTTGCCTCGCTCGACCTATTACCTCTAATATCCCTAATACCCTACACGCTAGGGGGTGGCATATGTGTCGGAGAAGAGAAATTTCCGCCTCTGTTTGTGTCCAAAAAAAAAACACTTTAGAGAAACAGATAGCAACGAGAGAAAACTCTTTCTCCGACACATACCGACCCCCCTGGCCTGTAGGCCATTAGTCATTATAGGGATATTAGTGCAAGCCGATGGCAAAGCTATTCGCCAGAATAGCCAAGGCCACTAGCCCGACTATCCACAAGCCGAGATACTCACTCATACAACGCCCTCAGCCGCCTGATGCTGGCATACTCTCGCCTCGGCTGCTTTGCCCAACACCAGCAAAGCCTAAGCCTACCAAACCGCAGCCAATGCAACCCACCAATCTTCCGATACATCCAACCCTCCTATGTTAGCGACTGTTTCAGCATACGCTATTGCCTAACCACGTCAACCCTCGCTCGCGCATACCAGCCCTGCGCCTTCTGCATTGCTACCTGGCGATAGCCGGGGGTGGGGGCCAAAACTCGGACTTCCGCGGCCGGCCAGAGGTCCTAAGCAAATTTTGTGCGGACCCAATCACCCATACCCTATAAAATTTGCTGGGGGGATTTTTGAAAGGCCCATACGTGGCGAGGGCGGGCGATTATGAAAATAATTCTTGACTTTCATGGTTTGCCTATGCTATACTTAGAGGTGAAAATGGAATAGTGTATGGATAAAAGATACTACAGAAGCTGGCGCGAGACCGAAGAGATGTTCCGACGAACTCGGGATGTCAATCAGCGCGTCACCCTACCAAAATTGAAATTTATGGAGCAAGAAGAGTGCTCGGACGAGGCCGACCAGCCCAATCCCCGGCGATCCTCGCACTGCGAGAGCTGACCGCCGCCGATCTTCTGACGCCGAGGGGTCGAGCCCCTGCGGTCAAAGTCTTGCGTGACTCCCACCACATGGTAGCGAGGCTCGTGGCGATGGGGCTACGCAGTGGCGATGTGGCCGAGCGTACCGGCTACAGCCTAGTCCGCATCTCAATCCTCAAAGCCGATCCGGCCTTTGCCGACCTCGTCGCCAGCTACCGAGCCGATGTCGATGACGCGTGGAAGACCGAAACCAACGAATACTTCTCGACGGTGGCTCATAATCGAACCATGTCTGCTCGGCTCATCAACGACACTCTAGCCGAGGCTGACGTAGGGGATATTCCCTTGAACCAACTCGTCGCCATCCACTCGGATAGCGCTGATCGCACTGGCTATCCCAAGCTGAAGGCTGCCCTCAACGTCAATATGGACTTTGCCTCCCAGCTCGACGCGGCGATCGACAGATCGAAGAAAGCCAAAGTCATCGAGCATTTGCCTGATCCAGTCTCAATCTCCGCCCCTTCGCTTGATCCCGCCCCCGATTCGGCACGGGGGATTGGTGCGGGGCAGCAGGAAACCAACTCCCTTTCGGCTGCCCCGCTGCCTTTGAAGAGGCGAGCATGAATCGCCGAGGCTTTATCACAGGATTCGCTTCGTTCCTCGCTGCCCCGGCGATTGTCCGAGTCTCAAGCTTGATGCCGATCTCAGCACTGAGACTGCCTACCAACCTCACCGCAACTGAGATAGTTAATCGGACCTTGATTGCGACTGATATAGAGAATGCATGGATAGAGGAGCTATCTCAACGAATGGTAGCCACAATCATCTATGGCAACCAGATGTTTTGTAGCCCGCAACAATTCACTGGCTTTCATTCGGGGTTGATAAATGAACCTCGCTGAGTGGCTCGGCAGCGTCAGCGACGACCCCTACGCCTTCGTAATGGGCGCCTTCCCTTGGGGTGTAGCCGAGACTCGCTTGGCTGATGCCCTAGGCCCAGAGCAATGGCAGAAAGATATCCTCTTCGCGGTGCGAGATGGTCTTCCTGTCGACCAAGCGATCCAACTGGCTACCGCCTCAGGCCACGGTGTGGGCAAATCTTGCCTCGTTGCTTGGCTCATCCTCTGGGCCATCTCTACCATGACCGATACTAAAGGAGTCGTCACCGCCAATACCGAGACTCAGCTGAAGACAAAGACCTGGGCCGAGCTCGGCAAATGGTTTCACATGTTCATCGGCCGAGAGCTCTTCAACCTTACTGCCACCGCCATCTTCAAGCCTGAACGCGAGCGCACTTGGCGGATCGACATGGTGGCTTGGTCCGAACGAAACACCGAAGCATTCGCCGGCCTCCACAACAAAGACAAACGAATCCTGCTGATTATGGATGAAGCCTCCGCCATCCCCGACATCATCTGGGAAACAGCCGAAGGCGCTCTCACCGACGCCAACACCCAAATAATCTGGGCAGTGTTTGGCAACCCAACCCGCAACCAGGGTCGGTTCAAAGAATGCTTCGTCAATGGCCGATTTGCCAGCTTCTGGACCACCAAGCAGGTCGACTCTCGCACGGTCTCGTTTACGAATAAAGCCCAAATCAATAAATGGATTACTGCTTATGGTCCCGATTCCGACTTCGTTCGAATACGTGTCTACGGGATGTTCCCCTCTGTTGGCGAGATGGAATTCTTTTCTGAGACAGACATTGTGGAGGCGCAGCTACGAGAGGCACAGAGTCAGCCTAGCGATCCGCTGGCAATTGGAATCGATGTGGCGAGATATGGGAAAAATTCATCCGTACTATACTTCCGCAAAGGTCGTGACGCGACAAGCATTCCGCGGCAGAGATTCCAAGGGCTGTCTACTGTCCAACTTGCAGATAAAGTAGTCGAAGCGAATTTCGCCTACCACGCCGACGGCCTAATGATCGACGGCGGAGGAGTTGGTGGAGGCGTAGTCGATAACGTTCGCCATCAGCATTTGTTCTGCTACGAAGTGCAGTTCGGCGCCAAAGACGACACCCCACACACCGTCTTCGGTTCAGCCGGCGAGAAGTATGCCAACAAGCGCTCAGGGATGTACGGCGCAGCCCGCGCTTGGCTCAAGACCGGCTCAATCCCCGCCGACCCAGACTTCAAAAAGCAATTCTCTGCCATCCGCTATATCCTCAACAAACGAGACGAGATCCAACTCATCTCCAAAGAGGACATGCTTAAGCTCGACCCCGATCTCGAGCTTGATGATATCGACGCCTTCGTACTTACCTTTGCCCACGCCCTCGCATCCCATGCTGAGGCTGGTAGCGAGTTTCCCCGAAAGCTCCTCGTCGAGTCGGAGTACGATCCCTTCTCGCGCGAGCGAATGGAGGCCGCCTAAATGGATGATAGCCCCTCCGCCTCGCCAGCCCTCCCAGCCTTGCCTCAGGCTGTCCCTCCACCGCCGATGTTTGGAGCATCTCCACAAGGCAAGAAGCCTCAGCGTAAGTCGATGCAGCCGAGCTTTCTTGGTACAGGCTCAGTCCCTCAAGCCGGCCAACTTGGCAACAAAACCTTACTTGGAGGCGCGACATGATTATAGAAAACTGTAGCACTTGTGGCGGTACACATATTGGTTCTCTAAAATGTCCATTTCATAATCTACCATGCACTATTTGTGGAACTACAACAATATTTGCTTGTTCGGATTGTGCCATAGATACAGGTAATAGTATTCATGTCTGCCCTAAATGTTCTACCACTCATGAGTTGACTATTCATGGCCGGGTAAACGAATGAAGGTCCCTGAATCAATCGCTGGGGCACAAGAGTCTGGTGGCTTATTGAGTCAGCCTCAGACTCAATCTCCCTCGACGGCTAATCTGCTTATGGCCGCTGCCGATCTCCATGAGCAACAACGGACGATGCCTTCCGGCCCGGCTGAGAAGATGCCTGCCAAGCTTACCGCTCGGGGCCATAACCGCAAGCTGAAGGTCGTTAGGTAGATGGTTCAGCTGGGGGCCGGCACAACCGATATGACGCCATCGCAGCTGGCCCTCAAGCGCCAATGCGAGGGTCGGCTGTTGGGCCTTCGCGTCAATCGATATTCCTGGTGGACCCACGCTCGCGAGCTTGCCGACTACATTCTGCCGAGGAGATACAAATGGCTGATAACCCCAAACCAACAGAGCCGCGGTTCTCCGATTAACAATCATATTCTGGATTCTACAGGTACATTAGCTGCCCGGAACCTGGCCTCTGGTATTATGTCAGGAATAAGTTCGCCAACCCGCCCTTGGTTCCGCCTAAAGATCGGCCGGATAGACTCAACCCAAACCTCGCCGATTAGCCTCTGGCTCGCCGAGTGCGAACGCCTAATGATGCTAATCTTTCAAGAGTCTAACTTCTACACCGCTCTCGCCGTGATGTACTTTGACCTCGTAGTATTCGGCACCGCGGTAGTGCTTATCTACGAAGACTTTGAGAACGTCATCCATTGCTACAACCCCTGCTTTGGCGAATACTACCTCGACGTCGACGGAAAGTATCGCCCTTGTATCTTCTACCGCGAATTTACAATGACCGTCTCTCAAGTGGTAGAGCAGTTTGGCAACGACAACTGCTCCCCCAGCGTTCAATCCCTTTACCGGGATGGTGGAGCTTCGCTTACTCGAGAGCTAGTGGTGGCCCATGCAATCGAACCAAACGAAACCCCCAAGAAGTTTGGAATCCCTGAACACTTCAAGTATAGGGAAGTGTATTGGGAGTGGGGAGGGTCAGCCAGTCCGCAGGGTGGTTCCAACTACTCTTACGGCTTCCTACGTATTCGAGGTTATGAAGAATCTCCTGCAATTCCAGTCAGGTGGGACCTTGTATCCAACGACGCCTATGGTCGTTCCCCGGCGATGGACGCCCTACCTGACATTAAGCAGCTTCAGCAAGAAGTTCGGCGCAAAGCCCAAGCGATCGACAAGCACGTCAACCCACCAATGGTTGCCGATATCCAACTAAAGAATCAGCCAGCCTCCCTCCTTCCTGGCGGCGTTACCTACGTTTCTGGCATGACTACAGGGAAGGTCGGCTTTGCCCCCGTCTACACCGTCCAGCCTGAACTCTCTGCCATGACCGAAGACCTTAATGAGGTTCGGGAGCGAATCAAGAAGATATTCTTCAACGACGTCCTTCTTACCATTTCTCAGTTCGAAACCCGCTCGAATGTTTCCGCCACCGAGATCGACGCGCGTAAAGCCGAATCCCTGATCATGCTCGGCCCTGTCCTCGAACGTGCTACCGACGAGGGATTGAAGAACTTCGTTGAACGAACCTTCGGCATTATGTCTCGCGTGCACGGGCTATTGTCTACCGCCCCGCAAGAGATCGCCGGCCAGAACATGACTCTCGAATTTCAATCGATCCTTTCCACTGCACAACGCGCAGCGCAGAGTTCTGGCATCGAGCGGCTCTTCGGCATGATGGGTAACCTGATGGGTATCGACCCTGCTGCCGCTGACAACGTCGATATCGACTATGGTCTCGACAAATACTCGGACCTCTTGGGGAATGATCCCAAGCTCATCCGCTCGCCGGCTGCTCTGGCCGATATCCGCAATCGTCGAGCTCAGCAGCAACAAGCTCAGCAACAGCAGGAAGCTTCAATGGCAGCTGTGCAGGGAGCTAAGGTCTTGGCTGATACCCCAACCGGTGCTGGCCGCAACGCCCTTCAAGAAATGACAGGTATATAAATGGAACACGAACCCTCGATTGTAGTTCGCACTCGCATCTCCCCTTGGCAGCATAAAGCCTTGATGAGGCTCTGCCACCGCAACCGAGTCGCCCTTCCCGACCTCATCCGCGCTTGCCTAGTCGATGCCTTAGCCGAAGAGGGATTCTATGAACTTCAACGCAGCCGAGAGGCGGGACGTGAGCGAAGCCCGCAAAGCAGCCAAACTGTGGGACCAACAACGTCGTGAAATTATCGTTGGCATTATGTCTGTTGCTCCTGGCCGCGCTTGGGTCTACGATCTTCTATCTTCATGTCACATCTTTTCAACGAGCTATTCAAGCCAAATGTCCGCGATGGCATTTGCAGAGGGTGAGCGGAATATCGGGCTCAGACTACTTAACGATATTATGTCATCCTGCCCCAACGAATACATCACAATGATGAGGGAATATAATGAGCGAAGCACAGCAGCCGACAGTCGTACAGTCGCCGGAAGGGGTGGAGCGGACGCCAACGGGCGAGATCGTCGATCAGACGGGGAAGACGGAAGCAACGACGTCGACTACACCCGAGCCGGTGAAGACGGAAGCGGAGACGGATACGACGAAGACGACAGAGCCGGGTAAGACTGAGCCAGCCAAGGGCGACAAAAGCCTCCTCAATGATAAGGATGCTGCTGGCGCCCCAGAAAAGTATGCCGATTTCAAAGTCCCTGACGGCTATGAGCTTGACAAAGCTGTCGCCGAGAAAATCTCTCCAATGTTCAAAGAGATGAACCTTTCACAGGATCAGGCTCAAAAGCTGGTCGACTTCTATGTTGCTGAGACGAAAGAAAGCCAAGAGCGCCCATTCAAGGCTTACACCGATCTGCGGAAGGAATGGCGCGATAGCGTCGCCTCCGGCCCTCTTGGCGATAAGCTTTCCGACGTGAAGGTCACCGTCTCTCGCGTGATTGACTCTCTTCCTGCCGATGTAGCGAAAGGCTTTCGCGAAGCGATGGATCTAACCGGTGCTGGTGACAACCCCTTCTTCATCCAAGCGATATACGCTTGGGCTCAAAAGCTAGCACCCGGCACCCACGTCCCAGCTGGCGGAGTAAGCAAATTCGCAAACGCGGTCGATGGCAAGCCTCGCTCGGCTGGCAGTGCATTATATCCTAATCTTCCATGATTACACAAGAAAAGTTCAAAGAGCTATTCGATTACGATCCGATTAGTGGCCGGTTTACTAATCGAATAGCTCGTGGCTCTAGAGCTCATGTTGGAGATAGAGCCGGTACATATCATATTTATGGATACCGACAAATACAAATAAATGGGTATGTTTATAAGGAACACAGACTTGCTTGGTTATATATGTATGGCGAATTTCCAGAAGAAATTGATCATATCAATGGTATTAGAGATGATAACAGAATAGCCAACTTGCGTTCTGTAACGCGAGGACAGAATAACGCTAATTCCGAAAGAGAAGTTGGAATTGCTGGCGTTAGAGGAGTTACCTGGTTTGAGCGCGACCAAAAATGGAAAGCACAAATCAGACTTGATGGCAGATGTAAGCACCTGGGATACTTCGACACCGTCGAGCAAGCACACTGTGCATATCTCGCCGCTGCGGATTTATATCATGGTGAGCATGCAATTCATAATCGACCGTTTCGAAGGAGATTCTAAATGGCGACTATCGGCGCCGTAGCCCTCAGCTATGCTGATTGGGCCAAGAGAATGGATGACGGCTATAGAGTAGCTGTTATTATCGAGCTGCTTAGTCAGACGAATGAAGTGTTGGACGACATGCTGGTGATGGAGGGCAACCTTCCAACAGGCCATAAGACGACCGTCCGCACTGGCTTGCCTCAAGCAACCTGGCGATTGCTCAATGCAGGTGTGCCGAACGCGAAAAGCACAACGGCTCAGATTGTCGATACCTGCGGCAATCTGGAAACCTACGCAGTCATCGACAAGGACGTCGCTGACCTCAACGGCAACACCGCCGACTTCCGCCTCTCTGAGGTTAAAGCCTTCTTGGAGGGCATGAGCCAGCAAGTCGCTTCGACCCTGATCTACGGCAACCAAGCAGTCAACCCCGAACGCTTCACTGGCTTGGCCCCTCGCTACTCTACCAAGAACACTACCAACTCCCAAACCGCCAACAACGTCCTCGACGGTGGCGGCACTTCGAATACAAACACCTCAATGTGGATCCATGTCTGGGGCAGCGACACCGCCCACGCCACATTCCCTAAGGGCAAAATCACCGGCCTCCAACACAGAGATATGGGTGAGTGGCCGGTCCAAGACGCAGCAGGCAACACCTACCAAGCCTACCGTGACCACTTCAAGTGGGAAATCGGCTATGTTCTTCGTGACTGGCGATATGTCGCTCGCGTCGCCAACATCGACGTGACGCAGCTAACCGGCGTTGCTGCAGCGAACCTGATCAACCTGATCGTCCGCGCGCTCTACCGACTACCCACCGCTCCTGTCTCGGCTACTACCATCCAAACCTCAGACACCCCTGAAGTCCGGGCCAATATGGGCCGAACCGTGATCTACTGTAATAGGATCATCCGAACCTATTTGGACCTTCAGGCAATGAATAAGACTAATGTGCTCCTTCGAATCGAAGAATTCGATGGAAAGCCCGTCACCACTTTCCGCGGCATCCCCGTCCGTACCTGCGATGCCATTCTCTCTAACGAGGCGCAAGTCGTCTAAAGGAGCTTGACATGATTCTCGACAACCTCTTGATGTTCGACTCGCCTCTGGCGCCGAACAACCTTGCTCAAGTAGCAGGGACCTACGTCTCGACGAACGTCATCGATCTCGGCCTAAACTCTGGTATTCCCACCTCTGCGAATGGTGGTGGTGCTCGAGATATCGGCATCGGCGACGATCCGGCGATGAAGATGTTGGTGCAGGTGACCACCACCTTCACCTCTGGTGGCGCTGGTACCCTTGCCATTGCCCTCCAAGGTGCCATCGATAACGGCTCTGGTGCACCCGCCGCCTTTAGCACTTGGTGGACCTCTCCTACCTATGCTTTAGCCACGCTGAACGCCGGCTCTCGGCTATACGACATGGATATGCCCCGGCCTCCAGACGGCATCGCCATCCCCCGCTTCCTTCGTATGCAGTATGTAATCGGCACTGCTACGATGACAGCTGGAGCTATCGTCGCCGGCTTGGTGCTGGATCGAATGGATCAGCCTTACCAATCAACCGACAACTCGATTCTCGGCGGCTATCCTGCCGGCATCGTAATTGCAAATTGATGAAACGACTTTACCTTGCTGGGTTAGGGCTTCTTGCGCTTACTGCGGCGGCCCTATCCCAAGTCAACGTAGTCCCTCAAGTCGGACTAACCACTGCCTACCTCGCCAAGGCAACCTACTCCTCCGCCTTCTTTGGCTTGGTGCCGGTAGTCACCTCGGCCACAGATCAAATCTGCATCTCTGGCTCGGCTACCAAGACCATCCGGATTCAGCGGCTAACCATCGCTGGAACCACCGCAACGGCTAATCAAAGCGTGCCTTTGAGCTTACTCCGTCGAGTCTCGCTCGACACCGGCGGCACTGCTGCTCTAACCACCGCCAATCCTGGCGTCACTACCCAAATCGCCAAGCGAGATGTCTCTACCTCAGCTCCAACCGCTGTACTTGTGTCTTACACCGCTGCTCCTACTATCGTCGACTCTGCTCCTACCTATATCGATTCGCTGATGATGACTATGTCTTTGGTCGTTGCAACCGGATCACCTGGGGTAGTCGACTTTAACTACGCTAGAGATATCGAGAACCTCCTCCAGGCCCCGACTCTTGTTGGGGTTAATTCACAAATCTGCGTTAACAACTCCGCAGCTTTGACGAATGCCTCGCTTTGGAATGGTTCTATCGTTTGGACAGAGGAGTAAGCCATGAAGAAGTATCTCCTACCTTCGGCATTGATTCTGGCTCTGGGGCTAGGCCTAGCGCTGGCGCAGAACATCACTAAAGGCATCCAACTCTCGCAGGACCCAACAGGTCCGATCGGGATGGATGCTTCAAACAACGTCTACTTCCCAAACAAAATCCTCTCTACTCGAACGACCACGCCAGTGCTCTCTAGCTGTGGCACTTCCCCCTCAGTGGTTGGGAATGACACTGTTGGGAAGTTGACCACCGGCTCGGCTGCTACTACCTGCACTATTACCTTCTCGGCGGCTTACAATGTGGCTCCAGCCTGCATCCTCTCGGCACAAGGGGCCTCGCCGGTGATCCCAACCTACACCACCTCAACCACCGCTATCACCGTAACGGTTGATGTGGCTTCAACCGTTTACAACTACATCTGCCTCTCTCAAGGGTGATGTCATGTGGAAGCTTTGGCTGGCGCTTTGCTTCGTGACTCTGGGCTTTGCGCCGGCCCAGGCTCAACCTGTTACCCTTCCACCACCAGCTGGGTGGACTGGGATAATTTGTGTCTACAACTCTTCTCAACCGACTCTCACCTCCGGTCAGGCTGGCTTTGTTCAATGTGACTCTCATGGCAACCTTGTTACTGGCAGTGGAGCTAGCTCATCTACTGGATTTGCGCCACTAGCCTATGCCACGCCGCTATCTGTTACTACGACTTCAGGCTCAACGACTTTGCCGACTGGCACCGTAGTCGTTGTCTACAATACCGGTTCCGTCGCGGCCTATTGCACGCTTGGTATCGGCCTGGCTGTGGCCGGGACTTCGAACGATCAAATCGCTCCAGGCGGATTCTGGACCTACTCGCCCGGCGTCAACAATACGATCGCGTGCATCACGGCAAGCAGCACGACTACGCTGAACATCGCTGGCGGCTCTGGCTCACCAGCGGGCTCAGGCGGAGGGGGTGGGTCTGGTGGAGGTGGTGGGGCAGTCACGATTGCTGATGGGGCTGATGTCACGCAGGGTGCGCTAGCCGATGCTGCGTGCGCTACAGATACCGGCACTTGCACGCAACAAGCGTTGATAAAGCGCCTGCTGCAATTGGCTGACTCATGGATACCATGCCAGGCTGCAACTACTCCAACAACAAATTCGCCCGTTTCGTCTGGATCAAGCGTCCCCGTTCAATGTAATCTGCGCGGTGTCTTGTGGACCAATTCGGCCATTGATCAGACAACGCCGGGCACAAGCAACCTCGTCGCGGCAGGACAGAACGGGACCTGGACGGTCCAGCCCGGCAATACCGCCAACACCACACCGTGGCTCGTAACGACGACGCCCGGCACATCGGGTGGCACATCGACTACAGGGAATATTGCTGCCAATAACACGACGGCAGTGGTGATCAAGGCAAGCGCTGGGCAGCTTTATGGTGTGCAGGTCTATGGAATTGGGACCGCCCCAGCATATCTAAAGATTTACAATGCTACAAGTGCTACTTGCGGATCAGGGACGCCGGTGAAACGTTTAATGATTCCAGCAGCATCCACCGCCGCGAATGGTGCTGGTAGCAATATCTCCTTCGGTAGCGGCGTAGCCTTCGGAACCGGTATCACTTACTGTGTCACGACCGGTATCACTGATGCCGATACATCGGCCCCTGCTGCGTCTACCTATTTGGTCAATCTGGACTGGAAGTGATGCGAAAAGCCTTTCTTTCATTGATAGCATTTTTGTGGCTGTTGACGCCGGCCTCGGCTCAGCTGACTCAGCTTGGAGTTGGTGAAGGTGGGTTAGGTGGTGGCACGTGCGCTCCAGGAACTATTACAGTATTTCTTACTTCAGCCAGCTCTTCCCCCTGGGCTGTTCCTGGCTGCTGGAACAATGCAAACAATTCAATTGAGGTCATTGCCTCTGGAGGTGGTGCCGGCGGCGCATCGTCAGCAACTCATAGCGCGCCGGGAGGCGGTGGAGCGTACTCGGCCGTAACCAACCAGACCATCTCAGGCAATGTCGGGTTCTCATGCGGCAATGGCGGTGCTGGGGGTATTGGTGGCGGTAATGGTGGTGTTATCGGCCCCGATGCTTGGTTTTGTAGCAGCACATCGAACTGCGCTTCGATTGGGGGCTCAGCTGTCATAGTTGGTGCCAAAGGTGGCGCGGGCGGCGGTTCTGCCTCTGGAGTAATTAGCGGCGCAGCCGGTGGCGCTTCAGCAAGTGGCGTTGGTTCAACCAAAAATTCCGGTGGCAAAGGTGGCGATAACCCAGGTGTCTCCGCTCCGGGTGGTGGAGGTGGGGCAGGTGCTCCAAGTGGGATAGGTCGGGCTGGTGGCGCTGGTGCAGCAGGCGGTGGAGGTTCGGGTGGAGGAGGTGGCGGGGCTTCTAGTGCGACAGCAGGTTCTTCACCCAGCGCTGGGACTGGCGGCGCGGGCGGGCTTGGTTCCGATGCTACAGCTGGTGGAACGGGTGGTGCTGTAAATGCAGCCGGTGTCGGCGGCAACGGGACAACCCCAACTGCTGGCGCTTCAGCAAGCGGTCCTGGCGGCGGCGGCGGAGGCCAAGGCTCGACTGGCGGGGGTACTGCTGGAGCAGGTGGGGCAGGTAAGGAATGGGATGCTACACACGGTAGTGGAGGAGGGGGAGGTGGAGGAGGTACAGGAACAGCGCCCGGGACCAGTACTAATGGAGGCGCTGGCGGTCTTTATGGGGGTGGTGGAGGTGGGGCAGGTACGGAAACCACTTCTGGCTCGACGACTGGCGGCGCGGGCGTGGGATGTCTGATCGTAGTTAAATATACGAATTGACATGAAAAAAATAATAACCATCCTTTTCTTGATTATGACGGTTTCCTTCGCTTCGGCGTATTTTCCGAAAGGATTGGTTATTGCTCCACCTCCGCCAACACCTGATCTGGTCTTCGAGTTTACGACCGGCGCCGTCACGAATTGCACGCTGGCGACATGTCTCGCCAATACCCGCGCTGATTCAGTTCAATGGTTTGATTCCGCCGGGGCGTGGTTTACCTGCAGCCCCAACACGCTGTGCCTCAACGGCTTCGGTCTGCTCAATCAGGCACCGTCGACTAATCTGATCTTATGGTCGCAGGATTTGGATAACGCCTATTGGACCAAAACCAATGTGACGATCACAGCCAATTCAACCATCGCGCCTGATGGGACGTCGACCGCAGACACGATAACCGACACGGCGACGAATAGTTTTCATGCAATAAGCGAAGGAACGAACGCGACTTTCGTAAACGGCTTTACTTATGCATTCTCGAAGTATGTAAAGGCTGGTACGCATAATTATGTGCAGATGACTGTGCCATTTGGGCAATTCTCGAATATTCCTTATGCCAACTATGACCTGACAACCTGCAAACCGACGCTCGTAGCTTCGAATTCGCCGGCGGTTATTGCCTCTCCAATTGGAGCTGCTGCCGGAGGGCAACCTGTTGCTGGTGGGTATTGCTGGCTGTGGTTAATAGCCAAAGCAACATCGAATGCGGCCAACTCCGGCCTCAATCTGGTAATGATCAACGATCCCTTGTCGGTAAGGGCACCAGTTTACCCCGGTACTGGCGGTAGTGTCATAGCATGGGGACTGCAGGTCGAGACGCTGGCGCCGTCGTCGTACATGGCGACGGCGGGGTCAACGACCTCGCGGGCTGGCGATCAGATCCAAGCGATCGGCGCTCTCGCTACCGCATTGAATGGTAGCCAGGGTTATGTCGCGACCACACAGGGCCAGATGTATGGCCCGCAATTCGTGCCTGGCGGGGTCATTGTCGGCCGAAACAATATCACCGACACCATCTTGCAGCTGACCGGATTACAGACGGTCAGTGCGAAGTCGGCTAATAGCAATATCGCGCCAGCGACTATCGGCTCTGCTCCTTCGATCGGACAGGGGCCAACCAAATTAGGGGCGTCCTGGGGGCCATCAAAGATATCGACCGTTGCAAATGGCGGCACGGTCGGCACGTTTGCCGGTACGTTCAGCGGCTCCGGCACGCCCTATCTGATGAGCCCCGGCCCGGCCGTCGGAGGCACGACCGGATATGCTTCCGGGTATTTGCAAAAGCTTACTGTCGGAACGACGCAGCCAAGCGATGCAGCCTTGGCCGCGGCCGCTCCGGTGTCCGGCATTCCCCTGGGGGCCGGCACAATCGCGGTCACGGTGCCTGCGAATGGTGACGCCGTCACCGGCTTTGAGACGCTGACTGCAACGTCAACCAATGGTCAGTATCTTCAGAACGTTGCGTTCTTGATCGACGGCTCGCCGATAGCGTCGACGGCAAGCTGGGGCTCATTCCTATTCAACTGGAATAGCGCGTCGGTGCTGGATGGAGCGCACACGATCGTCGCCACGGGAACCGATCTGCTTGGAAACGCCGGCACGTCGCCGACGATCAACTTCACGACCAACAATGGCACGGCTGGCGGAAATATTCATTATTTTGCGAATGGTGGCGCGGACACCGGTAACTGCACAAACATTGCGGCACCCTGTGCCACTATCTCATACGCAAACACTTTAGTTTATCAGCTGGCAGACCAGATTCTCTTTAACGGAGGCGATACGTTCGTCGGCTGCCTCGTCATAAATGGTCTGACCAACTGGCTCTCGACAAACGCAAATCGCGGAACGATCGGCTCGTACGGTACTGGGGTCGCGACCATCAATCCGAACTGTACCGGCGAGAGCGGAGGCATTCGCGTTAACGCTGCAAACGGCGTGATCGTCCAAGACTTGACGGTCAATGCCCTGACTATCCCGACCCCGCGGGGGGCAGTCATTCTGCAGAACAGCACGGGCTCGCAGGTAAGCGGTCTGGTGTTTCAGCGGCTGACCTTGTCAGGTGCTAGATATTTCCAAAGTACCGCTCCTGCGGGTGGCCAGGGCCAGAATGGCGGCGATTTCTTTTATGAAGGCTTTCCGGGGAATGGTGGCTTCAATGGTCTTCAGATTCTCAACAGCACGATTTGCGGCTCGTCTGGAAACACCAGTGGGGATGACAGCGCGATTGCTGGCTTTGGGTCGAATATCAATATTCTGAATGTTACCATTCAGGGAAACATCGCCTGCAATATCGGTGGCGGCCCGGTGGCAGCCGCGGGTTTCGGGAAAGCCTACCCCCCAATGGGTGACGGTATTCATATCCAAGCAATGAATACCGTGCTCTCGCAGTTCAATCTTGCCCATGACAATGGGGGCAACATGTCTAGCTGCGGCGGCCCAGCAGGAACGATAACGGCGTCGGCAAATACAGTCACGGCGCAGTTCAGCGAAAGCTATAATATAACCTATGTTCCGGCTGGCGCTTTGAACTATCCCACGGGATGGTGCGACGGCGAGGGCGGAGACTTCGACAACGATACGCTCAATGCGCTTGGTCAATATTTTTACAGCCACGATAATGCCGGGCCGAGCTTTCTTCTGTTCATGAACAATACCGGCTGCTGCTCCGGTTGGAACAATAATACCTGGCGCTACAGCATCGGCGAGAACGACGACCGTACCGGCTCGACGGGTCTTGCGCAGCTGACCTTTCAACCGCTGCAGAGCGGCCATACTGGCAATATGTACAACATGACGGAGTGGAATAACCTTGTTTTTAACGGCAGCGCTTTTGGAAATACCAATGTTTGTGCGCCTGGGTTTGCTGTCAATACTGCGAGTGCCCTTAGCGGAGTTCTCAAAAACAGCATCTTCTCGCTGGGGGCCTGCACGTCTGGCGGGGGTGGCTGGGAGCCCGCGAATATGCGCGGTGTCGCGACGCCAACTGGGCTCGTGATTAGTAACAACATCTATCACAACAGGGCCGGGGCTGCTGGCGGCGGGTCATGGTGGTTTGGTGCAACGCTTTATACTAGCCTTGCGGCATGGCAGGGGGCGGTGACCGGCGGCGATCCGGGTTCGTCAACTTCTAACCCGCTAATCTCTGGCACGCCACCATTCGGTGTCTGCACATGGACGCCAAGCAGCGGCAGCGGCCCGCAGCCATGTCCTGGCGGGACTGGAACGCCAACTTATGGCGTGAGCGCGGGCTCGCCAGCTATCAGCGGCGGCACTGCAATCGGCGCTGTTCCGACAACACCAACGAGGGATTACTATGGTAATGCGGTTCCTGGGACCGGTCCTTGCACTAACATTGGCGCTTACGGTGTCTGCCCATAGCGAAACGCCGTTTCAGTTCACGCAAGAATGGCAAGCCGAGCAGCTGTCGTTTGCTATTCGCCGGGTGCTAAGCGAGCCAGAGAAGAAGCAGCAATACGAGCGGCCGTCACAGCGACTCGGCCCGCAGTTTCATTTCATCTGGGATGAGGAACAGCTGTTTACGGCAGAGCAAGCTCTTACCAACCCCAAGGCAATCCCGCCCGACGACAAGTGGCTGGCCTCACACCCTGAAGCCTGGGAGCGGTTCGAGAAGATCAAGGACAAGCTGCACAATAGCCCGACGATGACATGGCCAATGGGCACTCGCCGACACATCACCTTTACCCTTGGCCAGACCATCATGATGGGGATGGCGCTCACTCGCTATCACTGCCGGCAGACGCATGGTCCAGGGTTCGTGCGTTGGATGGATGATCAAGGGCAGGCGCAGCAGCTGCAGCAAACGGAATACTGGGGCGAGGATGATGGATACGACGAGAACGAGAACCTGAACAAGTTCTCGCCTGAGATGTGCGC
>Ga0137412_10000181_pt1 | contig 40687 bp, 39 predicted proteins | sample CZODoug2_1_16fun_FD_122160 | JGI IMG/M metagenome (GOLD analysis project Ga0137412, IMG submission 122160) | Vadose zone soil fungal communities from Angelo Coast Range Reserve, California, USA - CZODoug2_1_16fungal (Hybrid Assembly) | ecosystem: Environmental > Terrestrial > Soil > Vadose zone...
CCCTGCGCGGTCACGAACCACACGCCCGGCTGGTCCGGAAAATCCGCTGCCGGCGTATCGCCCACGGCATAGGGCGCGGCATCGATCTCGGTGAAGTACCGCAGCTCTGGATAGGGAGTGGCAGCAGGTTCGCCCGAGGCAGGCTCAGCGTGTGCGGGCGCGACGATCCCCGTGAGGACACTCGCCACCACACTGACGATGGCGAGTCCTGCACCGATGCTGCCGAGCCACCGCCGCATGCCTCGAAAATCACCGTGCCAACCGAGCGCCGAAATCATCATGCCGCCCCGTACGCGGCCCCGAGGCGGTGGGCACCACGAATCGTCACCGTGACGAATTGCCGATCCCGCTCCGCGCCGGCATCGGTGCGCACCGGCATGTGACGTCGACCACGCTGCCACCCTAGAGCCGAGCCGAGACCGTGTCAATAATTCACAATGAATACGCTCTCTGACAACGCGAATTAGGCCTCTTTGCCACACATACGGGTTGCTTGCGTATGAATACGCCGATCGGATGACCCCCTTCATTTTCGGTCGGGGCGAGGAACGCTGATCGATGCTCACGGTGCTGCCAGTACGAGATTGGCCAGGTTGAACCCGCCGTCATCGCGCGTCGAGCTCACCCCGTACTGGGTGTACGAGCAGTTCGGGATCAAATCGCGGGCTTCCAAGAGAACGCCGTGAACCGCATCCGTTTCCGACGTGCCATAGCCCGACACCAGCAGCGCTGTCTTACCCGTGTAGCCGATGGTCTTCAGCGCTGGCATCGGGTCGGTGAACGGCACCGCCGCGCTGCGATGGCTGACGTAGTCGCTGGTTTGTTGCGTGGCCATCTGCGCCGCGCGGACAACGAGCGGATCGGATTGCAACGGCGGGCACTGCGAGGCGCTTCGTACGGTGTCGACGGCACTGGTCAACGTCGACACCGGGTCAGCCATCGCTTGAGGCGCCATCACCGTCGCCACCGCGGCAGCGAGCGCCGAACTGAGCACGACATGAGCTGGTCGGCGACGCTGCATCATTCCTCACAGTTCTGATCTAGATAGAGGGCAACTGTATTCCGAGGACCGAGAATAGCGCAGATTGCGTAGTCTGATGCCCGATTGAGATACGAATATTGTCGCCCCCACTCTCGGCATCGCGGCCCAGGGTGGCGGCCTGTGCTCACGCAGAGGGTGGATCAGCGGGGTCAAAAGCAGTTCTGCGGAAACCATCAATCCAGTACGGTGCTACCTACGCGGTTTAGCTTCAACAGAGTCAGAAGGCGAAGAATGCGTCGATCAAGTGAGGTATTTCTAGCGATCATGACGGTACTCGGCTCGGCGACGGTCGTCCTGATCGGGCCCGCCAGTGCCGGACCCACCGTCGACGAGATCGCCCCACCTCTACCGGTGATTGCTCCGACCCCGACCGACTGGGTGCCGAAGTTTCCCTTCCCGTATGACCAGACCAGGGGAAGTGTGACCGACGCGGAGATCACTGCGGAGCGGGAGATGTGCCAGTGGTTCAATGCCCAGTACGACACGCTGATGACCCAGATCGACAGGTTCAACGTGACCGTGGTCGCCGACAACGGCGACTACAACGTCGGCGGGAATCAGCAACTGGCCGACGCGGTCACCGCCAACGTCGACCAGTCAGTGGACTTCCTCGCCCCGCGCGCCCAAGCCATGAGTACTACCCAGGACTACGTGGGCGACACCTACTTCCCGCTCTACCAGGGGGAGAGCTTCTACCAGCTCTGGCAATACCTGATGAATGTCAGTAACGGCATCAAGGCTCACCAGCCCGTCTGGTTCTACGGCCCGTCGGTGCAGAGGGCGCTGAAGTGGGGCAGCAGGATCGATCGCTCGCACGTCTGCCGCTAGCGGTCATGTGCCCCACGGGAGATGGCTCCGGCACACCGAGATGAAATTTACGCATGAGTCACGAATCTGCCGAGCTCAGGGCGACGCGATCAACGCCGAACCGCTCACGGGGCGTTCTGGCAAACCGAAGCAGACTTGAAGTGGCCATTGACAGGAGGTCGGTTCGGTGTGTACACAATGATAGTCGCGGGCTAACATACGTAAGAATGGAAGGCCCGCACCTTGCATCTTCTCGGCTCAAGGCACCTAGCACCCGCAGGTTGCGCAGTTAACCACGGATGGACACCTTGCAAATAGCTTCCGATACGCGGGCACCACAGATCGCGCCGACACCGCGACCCGTGCCACTCGCCGATCAACCGGCGAGGGGCGCAGCGAATAAGTCATGGCGGTCGCTGACTAGGGTGTTGTCGCGCATTCTGATGATCCCCGTGCTTAGTGCGGCAACGACCGGCCGCGGGGTGGCGATGGCCCTATCCGTGCTGCGCTACTCGGTGATCGACGCGATTTCGCTGCGCCTGCCGTTCGGTGAGATGGTCGTCGAGGCCTGGACATTGTTGAAGGTCACCGCAACTCCGGCCCTGCTCATGGCCATCCCCTTCGGCGCCATGGTGACCGTACAGACCTCGGGTCTGGTGAACCAGCTAGGGGCGAGTTCGCTGGTGGGAGCGGCCAGCGGAGTGGGCGTAATCAGGCAGGGCGCGCCGATCACGGCAGGTCTGCTCATGGGCGGAGCCGCCGCAGCGGCGATCGCCTCGGATCTCGGCGCCCGAGCGATCCGCGAAGAACTGGACGCCTTGCGGGTGCTGGGCATCGACCCCGTCCGCCGCCTCGTCGTTCCTCGCTTCTTGGCGATGATCCTCATCGCGCCGATCCTCTGCGCGATCATCATCGCCGCCGCGGTGGGCGCCTCGTACGTGCTGTCCGTGACGGTCAGCGGCGTCAGCAGTGGCAGCTTCTGGATGTCATTTGGCGCCTTCGCCAAAATGGTCGACGTCTGGTTCACCATGGGGAAGTCAGTTCTCTTCGCCGCGATGGTGGCCATCATCTCCTGCCTTCGCGGTATGGAGGCCAAGGGCGGACCACGCGGCGTCGCGGACGCGGTGAACTCGTCGGTCGTACTCAATGTGGTGTGCATTGCCATTGCGAACCTGGCGGTCACGCAGCTTCAGACCATGTTCTTTCCGATGGAGATCTCCTAGTGACACCGTCGAGCGTTCCGTCCAAGCACTCGGTTGCCTTCGCCTCCAGACTGCTGTCGGCACGCGTAGCCCAAGGCGCGTTTCGCACGACCGGCCAGTTCGTCGTCTTCACTGCCCAGACTGTGTGGCTGCTGCCCATCACGCTGCGGCGTTACCGTCGCCAGACCTTCCAAGCCATGAACAGTCTGGCCTGGGGGCGCGGATCGATCATCGTGGACGGCGGCGTGATCAGCGTCCTGCTCATCCTCGGGGTCGCCATCGGGGCGTCGGTGGCCGTGGAAGCGTTTGCGACACTGAACCTCATCGGATTCGGGGCGCTCTCCGGAATCATCGGCGGTCTGGCGAACGTCCGCGAAATGGCGCCGCTGGTCGCAGGCATCGCCTTCGCGGCGCAGGCCGGATGCCGCATGACCGCTGAAATCGGAGCCATGAGAATCTCCGAAGAGATCGACGCCACCGAAGCGCTGGGTCTACGACCGATACCCTTCGTCGTTGGCACCCGCCTGGTCGGCTCGATGCTCTGTGTCGTTCCGGGGTTCCTGATGACATTGGTGGTCAGTTTCTTCGTGTCCAACACCGTGATTCGGGTTTTTCTCGACCAGCCCGGCGGCACCTACGATCACTACTTCGTCCAGTTCTTGCCGCTGACCGACATCGTGTATTCACTGATCAAGGCGACGATCTTCTGCGCAGCGGTGACACTGATCCACTGCTTCTACGGCTACTTCACCACCGGCGGTCCCGTTGGCGTCGGCCTGGCATCCGGGCGCGCAGTGCGGGCCAGCCTGGTCGCGATCATGGTTCTGGACTTCACCCTCACCGTGGTGCTGTGGGGCCTTCAACCCGTCTTCGTGTTCAAAGGGTAGGTGGCAGATGCTGTTCCACAGGTCGTCGGAGCAACGTGAGGATCGAATCTTGACCGCGGTCGGGATGGGTCTGGCGATAAGCGTGGCCTTGGCCGTCACGGCGTTCGCCGTCGTCGATCCTCACAGCGGTCGTCCCAGTGACCAGTTCGGCGTCGTCATCGAATCGCCCTACGTCGGGGAGGGCGTCGCCGCGGGAACGGCCCTTCTCATGCATGGCGTGAAGGTCGGCGAAGTCACGCAGGTGTCGAGCCTTCCTGGCGGCGGGGTTCGTCTGGCCGCCGATCTGCGGCAGGGACCAACCGCGGGCCTCACCAACGCCATGACAATCGACTTCAGGCCTGCCAACTACTTCGGCGTCACCGGAATCAACCTGGTCCCCGGCGACGGGGGCCAGGCCCTTGTCAACGGAAGCCTCATCAAGACCACCCCCTCTGGCAACTTCACCCTCCAGGCGTTGCTGTCCCGGCTCGGCGACATATCCCACGGCGTCCTGACGCCACACCTGGTGGACGTGATCGAGAAGGCGACCAGCTACATCGACGGGCTCGACCCACTACTGGAGACGATGCTCGTCGTGTCCAATTCCCTCGCGAACGTCCAAACAGTAAGCACCGCCCAGCTTCTGACGAACGCCACGGGGATCAGCGTCGCGTTCCCTGGATTCGTGAACGCGAGCACCAGCCTTGGCGACCACTTGATCCACGCCAGCCTGGACGACGTCACGGACGACTTCTTCCAGAACACCTACAAACCCACCATCGACGAGACCTCCCATGGCCTCTTCGGTGCGGCAGGCAGGTTGGAGAGCTCCCACAGCACCGAGTTGGCTCCATTGATCGACGTGATCCAGACGCTGAGCGACGTCACGCCAGGACTCGTCCCGCCTGACGCGATCGGCGACACGGGCCGTGAACTGCGGACGCGGCTGGAACGGATGTTCGCCGGCTCACCCGACCAACGCGCCATCAACGTCCGCGTGATACTCGACAGCCTGCCGGGCGTGGCAGCTCCGATCGACGCGGTAGGGGGCGAACCGAGGTGAAACCCATTGCCGCCCTGTGGCGACTGGTTATCGCAGCGGTCATCGCGATCTTGCTGCTGATCCTGGTGTCGAACGTGATCACCCAGCCCGTTGCCTCCAAGCTGGGCTCCTACACGGCGGACTTCACCGACGTCTCGGGCCTGCACACCGGCGCAGACGTACGGGTTCGCGGTGTCCGGGTCGGAAAGGTCGCGTCCATCGAACTTCGCCGACGTTCGGGGCAGAGCATCGCAGAGGTCGGCTTCACCATCGACTCCCGCTACAGCATCGGAACCGATACCAGGCTGGCCGTCAAGTACCAGGCGCTGACAGGTCTGCGGTACCTCGACGTGGCCGATGCGTCCGACGGGGTGCCCGCGGCCTCGCCCGTCACGCACATCCCCACGTCGATGACCCAGCCCTCGTTCGACATCACCAAGCTGTTCAACGGTTTACAGCCGGTTCTCTCGACGCTGAGCCCCGTTGACTTGAACACCTTCACAGCCAACGTCGACAACTTCCTGTCCGGCGACGGCAGTGGGCTCGGACCGGTCCTTGAGAGTATCCACACGCTGACGCAGTTCCTCGCCGACCGTCAGCAAGTCGTCGCCACACTGTTTCAGAACCTCAAGGATGTCGCCGACACCATGACCGGGCACGCCAATGAATTCATCCAGATCATCGACTACGCCAATCGCCCGATCGACGGCGCGCTGAGCGTGCTCGACGAATTCCGCAAGTCCCAAATCTATGGCCCTGGTTTCAGCGAATCCGTCGTCCGGCTTCTCGACAACGCCGGATTGAAGCCTGGCATCGACGTCGACGCCGCACTCGACAAGGCGTTCACCAATTTCGATGACACCATCAGCGCGATCAAGCTGGTTCCCGTTATCTGGAACAACATTCCGCCGCCATCCCAAGACGGTCGTCCATTGGAGTGTTCGCGTGGACGCGCTGAGCTTCCGCTTCCGGTCGACGTACTGCTCAATGGTCAGAAGGTGGTTCTGTGCAACCAATGAGAGTGCTCAAGGACCCGCGGCTTTGGGGGGCAAGCACACTGGCGGTAGTGACGATCCTGGGGTTGGTCGCGGCGATGTTGTACGTCAGCCCACTGGGGAGCAGAATCGTCACGTTCTCCACCGACGACGCGTCATCGATCAGCCCCGGAATCACCGTTCGAATAGCTGGTATCACGGTCGGCAAGGTCAAGGACATGTCGATCGAGCCCGACCAGGTGCGCGTGCGCGCAACGGTGGAGGACAGCGCGTTCGTCGGTGACCAGTCCAACGTCCAAGTGCGCATGCTGACCGTCGTCGGCGGCTACTACGTCAACATCGACTCCCTTGGCGACGCGCCGCTGGGCGACCGCGTCATCCCTCGAGACCGGGTCACCATGCCCTACAGCTTGATTCGCGCACTGGCCGATGCGACGACGGTGACCCAACGTATCCAGACGGCGCCGATCAACCAGTCGCTCAACGAGGTTCAACAGGGCCTGGCCGGCCCCAATCTCGAGTCGATCTCCTCGATCGTCGCTGCGGGAACGACGCTCACCGACACGCTGGACCGGCAACAGGGGCAGCTCACCGCGATCCTGAATCTGTCCGATGAGTACATCCAACGCTTGAGCAATTACCGCGGTCAGCTCCAGCAACTGATCGAGAAGATCTCCATCCTCGAGCAGACGCTTGTTCTGTACGGCAAGGGATTTGCCGGCGCGATGCAGGGCATGGGCAATGTCTTGCAGGGGATCGGCACACTGGGCGCGTTCTACATGAACCACCGCGACAAGTTCCTCGCCAAGTTCATTCACTGGCAGCAGATCGTCAGGACATGGGCGGACCGCAGCGGGCTCGTCGTGAGGATCCTGCGGCGAACTCGCGACAGAATGGAACGCACGTTGGACGCGCAGAACGCGCCGCCCGAATTGTTGGCCACCGATGTGTGCATCCCGTTGCCGGCAAGTCCATGCTGATGCGAGTTGGCAAGCGTGCCTATCGTGCCTGCGCAGGTCTGGTCGTTGCGAGTGCCGTCGTCGTCGGCGGCACGTCCTGCGGCGCGACGACCGAATCACACGCGAGCGCGTACTGCGCGATTCTGCCGGACTCCAACGGTCTTTACGTCGGCAACCCGGTCACGCAGATGGGCTACCAGATCGGCACGCTGAACAAGATATCGCCGAGTGCCACCAGCGTTCAGGTGGACTATTCGGTGACCGACACCCGCCCCCTGCCCAACGACGTGAAGGTGGTCGTTCGTTCGACGTCGATTCTGGCCGACCGGGCCTTGGAGCTGGTCGGCAACTATGAGGGCGGACCGAAACTGGCGCCTGGGCAGTGCGTTCCACTCGAGCGGTCGATGACGCCGAAGAGTCTTTCCGAGGTGATCGGGTCGGCGAACACTTTCGTCAATGGGATCAATCCACAGAAGTCGTCGAATCTCGGAGACGTGCTCACTCAGCTCGATCAAGCGACCCACGGCAGCGGCCCTGGAATCAACCAAATCCTCACGACGTCGTCACGGCTGCTTGACAACCCGGATGCGCCGATCAGCGACCTGGGCTCCATCGTCGGCAATCTCTCCACGCTGACCCGGACGCTGGTCCAATTGCGCGACCCGCTCAAGGAGATCATCAACGATTCGGTCATCACCACCCCGTACCTCCGTGACGCGGTGGCCGGGGCCGAGAATCTGACGGGGCCGCTTCCTCCGCTCATCAATGCGGTTTCCGATCTGGAAATTCATGCCGGTGACGAATTTCAGTTGACCCTCGACGCGACCTCGGACGTGTTTCGCATCATGACGCCTCACGCACGGGGTTTGGCGAGCCTGCTCGATCCGCTGCCGTGGTGGATCAACACGGCAGCCAACCACTTCAACAACCACCAGTTCGACCTCTTCTACCGGCCGCCAATGTATCGGATCAGAACGCCAGACGGAGTTGCGGTGTGCAACCTCATGAACTTCTCGATGCCAGGTAGTTGCGCCAACGTCGGCGGGCAACCCTACGCCGTCGACGTCAACCTGCTGCAGTACGTGTTCATGAAGGCGAGCCAATGATGCGCAGGCTGTGTTCCGTGGCGATCTCGCTGCTGTGCGCGGTGGCCGTCTCGTCGTGTGCGTCGATCAACGTGAATGATCTTCCGCAGCCAGGAAATAGCTACCGCGACGGGTACGACGTCGTCATCGAGTTCGCCAACGTGGTCAATCTGCCGGATCGCGCGAAAGTCGTGATGGATGGCACCACGGTTGGTGTCGTCGAGCGCGTCGGCGTTGGTCATTCCGCCGCGGACGTGACCGCCCGAATCGATCGTTCGGTCAAAGTACCGTCCGACATTCTGGCGGTGCTACAGCAGGCCACGGTTCTCGGCGACATCTACGTCGCGCTCGACCGCGCCCCGGATGCTGCAGGCGCTGGCGTCCCACTGAAGCCGGGCGGGCGGATTCCCTTGGCGCAGACGACCTCGCCGCCGCAGCTGGAGGACACCATCGCGAATCTGGCGAACTTCATTGGGAGCGGATCGATCCAACGCGTTCAGGACAGCATCATCGGCATCAATCGGGTGACGCCCGAGCACGCAGACCAAGTGCGCGCACTTGCCTCGCGAGTGTCGATGAACCTCGCCGACCTGTCCCAGAACATCGACACCGTCGATCAATGGCTCAACGGCCTCGCGGGAACGGCGAATGTGATGGCCGGTACCATTCCGCAGCTCCGGTACTGGCTCTCCCCGGCGGGACAGCTGGCGTGGAATCGCTCCACCGACGCTTCTGTGGCGATCAGCGAGCTCCTGCCATCGGTCGGCAGTATCTACACCGGCGGATTCTGGTTGGAACCCTTCCTCAACTCCTTTGGTATTGCGCTCGGCGCCGTTCAGAAGTCGAAGTGGGCCGTCGAGGGGGAGTACCGGCCGTGGCGAGATCTGTTCACGAAGATGTTCCTGCCGGAGGACAAGTATCCCGCGATGAACATCACCTCGGTTCAAACCGCAGACGGGCGTGAGATTTCCGGAAACGTGCAGGACGTCTTGCGAATGCTGGGAGCCACACCGTGAAGATTCAGCACGCAATATCGTTCGTCGCCTTCGGCTTGATCGTGGCTTACTCCGTGTACTACATCGGCTCGCTCGGAGTGCGAATCGGCCCCCCAGACGACAGGGTCAACGTGTCCATGCAGGTGCCCGACATCAACGGTCTGGTGGTGGATTCCAACGTCCTGCTGCGCGGAGTGCCGGTCGGAAAGGTAACGGGCATCGACACGTCGCTGCAAAGTGCCACCATCCGCTTCTATGTCGACAAGCAGTATCCGATCCCGGTCGACAGCGACGTCAAGCTCGAGAATTTGTCGGCACTGGGCGAGTCCTACATCGGGTTAGTGCCGCGTACGTCGCAAGGTCCGATGTTCCACGACGGCCAGCAAGTGGCGACGGAGGACGTCCAACAGCCGGCCTCGATATCCGAACTCGCCACTAGCGTGGTGCGCGTCCTCAATCAGATGGACCCGGGTCAGCTCAGCAGGTTGGTGAACGTGGCCGACCAAGCACTACCCAGTCAAGCAACCGTGTTGCCCAACCTGACACGCGCAGGCACGTTGCTTCGCAACACCGTGACAAGCATGCACGGCAACGGCTCGGAGACGATCGCCAACTTCCAGACTCTTTTGCAGAATGCCGGTTTCGTCGGACCAGCAATTGCTTCGATCAGCCCGGTTCTGGCCACACTTGCCCCGTCATTGGCCAGGCTGGAATGGGCCTCCTTCTACGTCGTGACCGATACGGGCGCACCGGAATCCATCCGAAACTTCGGACGGTTTCTGGCCCGGGTGCAAAACTTCCTCGACACCAGGGCACCGGATCTCAAGGTGTTCGCCGAAGCCTTCGCGCCGAACATCAAGGCAATCGCCGCGGCCTCGATGAACTTCGATACGGGACAGATTCTTTCGGACGTGTTGGACACCGTCCCCGAGGACGGCACGATCACCCTCCGCGTCAGGACTCCTGGCCCCGCGCCTGCTGCCCCCCTGCCTCCTGGCCCCTAGATTTCGATTTCGATGGAAGGAAGATGGTTCCCGTGAGAGGTGCGCGATGACCGAGAGTGGATTGAAGGTGGCCGAACCGGCTAGCGATACTGGGCGCGACGACGATGCCGAACCGTCGGAGCTGGACGCTGTGAACGCATCCAAGGACGAGGTTGCATCGAGCGTGACAGGCGATGCTTCACCACCAGGGGACGACCAGGACGACGAAGCTCCGACGAAGCGCAAGGCGTCTTCTCGGCGGGTGTCGCTGAGTCTCCGCACCCTGGTGACGGCGACGGCGATCCTCGCGTTGGTTGCCGCCGTCGCCGTGATGACGTGGCTGTATTTCGGCGAGCGCGGAAGGGTCGAGGCGCAACAGCAGGCGGCTGCCAACGAGCAACGTGCCGAGCAGATCGCCCTCGACTACGCGGTGAACGCGGCGACGATGAACTTTCAGGATCTGAACACCTGGAAGGGCAAGCTGGTGAACGGCACCACACCGGGTCTCCACGACCAACTGACGAAGGCGGCCACCTCGATGGAACAGCTTCTCGTTCCGCTGGAATGGAATTCGACCTCGCAGCCCTTGGTGGCCAAGGTCCGGTCGGACACGAATGGCATCTACGTCGTCGACACGTTCGTCAGCGTCTTGACGAAGACGACGCAGTCGCCGGACAACCTCCAGTCGACCGCGACGTACAGCATCACCATCGATAGCAAGAACAATTGGCAGATCAGCGATGTCGGTGGCATCGGGGCGGTCGTCGGAGCGAAGTAGTGCCGAAACTCCGGGGAATCCAATGACTCGCAATCGGGTGGCCGCCCTTCCGCTGATACTCGGCATTGGTGCGGCGATTTTGGCACCGCCGGCGCATGCCAGCGATGCGGTCACGTACGAGGTTGTGTCGGAGCGTATTTCGACGGTCGGCGTGGAGTACGTCGATCAGACGGGGCGCAAGCTCTTGAGATCGGTGCCACTGCCATGGCGACTCGACGTGACGCTCGACGACGCCAAGGGACCCACCGGACCCGGCGCGCAGCTCCGCGCCGATTGGCGACCGACCGCTCGGCCGTCACTATGGGTCATCGTCCGGATCTACAGCAACGGACGGTTGCTCTGCCAGAGCACCCTCGATGTCGGGAATGCCACCTGCTACGGGAACACGCCGCACATTTCATGATTCCTGCCCCCTGCAGCGTGAGCACCAGATGCGGATCAAGAACGCGCAGCATAGTTAGACTATTTTGATGGATTCGCCACCGACGGATGGGCAGCTCAATGACGCATGACGCCACTGAACCTGACCGGATCCGGTTGCGGCCACCACAGGTCCAAGAGGCCTCTGCCGGCAGAACTCTCTCACCCGGCGAGATGAGTTTCGGGACCCCGACAAGTCTCGATGACCTCGACCGCGTTCTGATCGAATGCCTGCTGCAGGACGGCAAGATGACCAACCGTGTGTTGGCTACGAACACCGGGATAAGTGAATCCGCGGTCAGCATTCGGCTTCGGAAGCTGGCCGCCAACGGCGCGATCATCTTTACGGCGCTCATCGATTGGGAAGTGGCAGGCTTCGAGTGGTTTGTCATTGCCCGGATCAGGACACAGGGCCGGTCACCTCGCGACGTCGCAGAGGACGTCAGCCGACTCGACGAGTGCGAGGCGGTCGCGGTGACACTGGGAACTCACGACGTGCTCGCGTACTTCCTCGTCAAGGACCGCGCCGAGTTACGCCAGCTCACCAACGACGATCTTCCGGCGATCAGTGGGATCTCCGAAATGAGCGTCGATCTGGCCACGGAGACGTCGGTCGCGCCCAACGGTCGCCGGCTGTTTCTGGCACGGGGCGCGCCTCCAATCCGGCTGCCTGCCCCCAAGATCGATCTCGACGATCTCGATGTCGCGATCCTGCAGGCATTGATTGACGACGGGCGACAATCCAGCCGCAAGATCGCACGGACTCACGATGTGTCGGAGGGAACGATCCGGGCGAGGTTGAGTCGACTCACCCAGGCGGGGTTGGTCCGGGTGGTGGCCATGGTGGAACCTGCGGCGCTCGGTCTGGCCGGTGTGATCGCTAGCGTCGCGATGCGAGTCGACCGCTCCCGGATCACCGCCATCCAGAAGGAACTCACCGCCATGCCGGAGCTCGTGTTCCTGGCCGTTTGTGTCGGCAGCTCCGACATCAGCTTCACTCTGACCGCGGCCGATCCGCAGCAACTCATCGAACTGATATCCACGCGCGTACAGACCATCGACGGCGTCGTCGCCACCGACACCCTGTTCATGGTCGACGTCGTGCGGTTCAGCCCGTACATGTGGCGACTGGACGTCGCCGAGTAGCTACGCCGAGCGGGAGCTGCGGGCGAGGTGATCAGTGCGGGCAGAGGCCTGCGGACGTCTCTTCTGCGACGATCTGCGCGACCGGCTGGCCGAGATGCGCCGCGAAACCCGGTGTGGGCTTCATGACCCACTTGCCGTCCTCGAAGAGCATGATCCGAGGTTGCTGGGTGGCTCCGACGTCCATGCGCACGACCGCCGTGCCTTCCACCGCGTCCAAGCTCACCCCGGCGACCCGGATCGTCGGGCCCGCCTTCTTGCAGGTTTCGTAGAACGTCACGAAGTCGTCCTTGGTGATTCCAACGCGGACCTGGTGCGACATGCGTTCCCACACCCCGGCGAAATCGCCAGACGAGAAGCGGTCGGCGTTTGCCTGTGCTGCGGCAACGGCTGCTGACAGCGTCTCCGGCACGTCGGAGCTGGTTCGTCCGACGGTCCTGTTGGACGCGCCATCGGCGATGCCACAAGCGGAGCAGACGGTCGCCAACAGCAACGCCGATAGGGCGGAGACGAATGATCTCATCGCCGAAGGGTAAGGCCATTGGGGGTCGCACGTCAGCCCAAGAGCACATTCTCACCGTCAAATGGACCAACGGCCGGGAGTGGTCCTGGGGACTCACTTCCGGCCGTTGGTCGGTTACCGCCTTGCTGGCGGTGTCATTCAGTTGCCGAACGGTGCGTCGTTCTCGGTTGCGGGGACGCCGGCGGGCTGGTCGGTGCCGACCTGGCCTGCGGTCTGTTGCACGGTGGCCGACGGGGCGGGAGCACCCAACTTGCTGGCCACGTAGTCAGCTGCCTGGACGGCCATTCCGTTGTCCTTGTAGGAACTGTGCGCGGAGCGGTCGAGTCCACCGGGGAAGCAGACCGGGTCGCCGGTGGCGCACAGCTGCAGGGTCTTGGGTGCGTAGGCCGCGCCGATGTTGATGGCTGGTGCATCGCTGGCGACCAGGTTCATGAACCACGGGTCGGGGGTTCCGAACAGCACCACTGCGGCGACGTGCGGAGCGACGGCGGGCGCCAGCGGGCCTAGGCCTGCGGGCACGTCGACCCCGGCGGGGACGCTGTCGGCGGTGGTGTAGCCGGCGACTGCGGCGCCTTGGGAGTAGCCGCCGAGCACGATCTTGGTGGCGGGGCAGCTGGTGGCGATCGACTGGATCGTGTTGCTGGCGTCGGCGATGCCTTCGGTGGCTTGTCCGAAGTTCAGCGATGCGGGGTAGTTGATCGGGTAGACCGCGATCGACTTGCCGGGCATCCGAGCGTTCAGCGCGTCGACGAAGGCTTGGCCCGTGGCTCCGACGCCGGGTGCTTCGTTGGTGCCGCGGGCGAAGAGGACTTCGACGTTGGCGCATGCGTCGTCGGCGGCACGGGCTTGTGCCGACCATCCGGCCGGCGCGGCAAACGATCCGGCGTAGATCCCTGCCACGGCGAGCGCGGCGAAGACCGCCGACACCGCTGCGCGGGTGAAGCTGTTCTTCCTCACTGCCTGGGGTGTAACGGTGCTCATCATCCGGCTCCTCTGCCAAGTACCTGCTTATCGCCACTTCAATGTTTAAGTGGCTTCCTGGCACGTACAAGTGGGATACCGGACCGACGATTCCGCGAAGTCAAGTGATCTACACCACTTGAGCAAAGGTGCGGCTCAGGATGGTGCGGCGCTTGGCCAGCTGTCGTCCGCGGGTAGGCCATCGATGATGCGCTGACAAATCGTGCCAAGCTGACGAACCTGAGCCTGGGTCAAGCGATCGAAGACGAGCTCGCGCACCGCGCCGACATGCGACGGGGCAGCTTCCTTCAGGCTGCGAAGTCCCGCGGGGGCCAGAACCGCAAGGGTGTAACGACTGTCCTGCGGATCGGGCCGACGTGATACCCAGCCGCGTTTCTCCAAACGGCCTACGGCCTGGGACAACCGCGGCAGCGAGCTGCCCGCGATCGTGGCGAGAACGCTCATCCGAAGCCTCGTCTTCGGCGCCTCCGACAGCCGCGCCAGGATCAGGTACTCGTACTGGCTGATCCCGAACTCGCGCTGCAGTTGTGCGCTCAACACCGGTTGCAACCGCAGGACCATCGTCGACAGCTGCGCCCAAACCTGTTGCTCCTGCGGGTCTAGCCATCGAGTGGTGTCGGCGGTACTCATGTTCTCATCCTAACTTAATCGTTGAACCGGGAATGCTGCCCACGCTTAAGTGTTTAACCGAGAAGAGGGCCGAAGGCCACGGTACGGAAGAGGGTCAACGATGAAGGCAATGGGAGTGACCGGGCCGGACTTCATGCCGCGCCTCTTCGACGTCGACGAACCATTCGTCGCGCCCGACGGAGTCGTCGTCGACGTGATCGCCGCCTCGGTCAACGACTTCGACCGAGCCGCCGTCCGCGGGCGCTACCTCGCTGCGACAGACGTTTTTCCCGTCGCTTCGCTCGCCCAGGACGTTTTTCCCGTCGCTTCGCTCGCCCAGGCCCAATTCGCGCCCATCTTGCTGGGTCGCGACTTCGTTGGCAGGGTGGCCGCCGTCGGCGATGACGTGGACTACGTCGACGTCGGCATGTACGTGGCCGGGGCTCTGACGCCGCAACCCGCGGGCCAGCCAGGCACCTTCACCGACAGGGTTGCGGTTCCGGCAAGACTGCTGGCTCCCATCCCCGATGGTGTCGACCTCGTGGAAGCCGCCGCCGTGGGTTTGGCCGGGGTGACGGCGTCCCACGCGGTCGACGCGCTGGGACCGGCAAACCTTGGGCACATGGTGGTGCACGGTCCCGTGAGCGGGGTTGGCGGATTCGCGCTACAACTGGCGAAGGCCCGCGGCGCCGTCGTCGCGGCCATCACCCCGCAGGAGCAAGCTGAGCTGGCGTTGGCGCTCGGTGCCGACGTCGTCATTCCGGACGGCCCAAGTGCCGCACGGTCAATTGACAAGGTGCAGAGCCTCTTTGGCGGTGGCGTCGACACCGCCATCCACGTCGCCGGACACCGCTCCGTCGTCGCAGGCGTGGTGCGGCAGGGCGGAAGGTTCACCTCCGTTGCCGACGGCCCGGTTTTCGATGCGCATGGGGGCTTCGTGCCGACCACCGTCGCCCCGAACGGGCAGGAGCTGATGAATCTCCTGTTCAAGGTCGCCGCGCACCGCCTGGACATCCATGTGCACCGCACCGTGTCCTTCGATCAGCTCGCCGGTGCGGTCATCGCGCGGAGCACGGCCGACGGCGGCCGCGTCGTGCTCGTCCGCTGATCCCGACTGGCAGTTCCGGCCCCCTTTACCCTCGTCGAGGCGTTGCAACTGATTGGTAAGCACCGCCTGGCATCGTCCGGGTAGGTGTTTCGTCGGCAATGGGGTGCACCGTCGCGCGATCAGGCGGATACTCCATTCGCAGTGCGAATTCGAGGGGGAAATCAGTGAGCTCGCGCGTCGGTCAGACGTTCGGCAAGTACAGGATCATCAGCTTGCTGGGGCGGGGCGGAATGGGCGAGGTGTATGAAGCCCACGACACCAGCAAGAACCGAACGGTTGCGCTGAAGATCCTTCGTGAAGAGTTCTCGCAGGACGAGACGTTTCGTACCCGGTTTCTTCGTGAGTCTCACTCCGCAGCGGTCTTGCAGGAACCGCACGTCATCCCGATTCATGACTGGGGTGACGTCGACGGCAACCTGTTCATCGACATGCGCCTCGTCACCGGCCAGACGCTGGACGATCTGCTCGCCGACAGTGCGCTCGCTCCGGAGCGGGCGGTGGCCATCATCGCTCAGATCGGCGCCGCCCTTGACGCAGCGCACGCCAATGGGCTGATTCACCGCGACGTCAAACCGGCGAACATCATCGTGACCCCTGCAGACTTCGCGTACCTCGTCGACTTCGGAATCGCCCAGACCCGAACCGACACACGACTCACCATGGCGGGCACCCAAATAGGGTCCATGGCCTACATGTCCCCGGAACGCTTCAACAACCAGCCGGCCACATCGGCAGTCGACATCTACGCGTTGACGTGCGTGCTCTACGAGAGCCTTACCGGGGACCGGCCATTTCCGAACGACAACGTGGAACACGTCATCGCTGCGCACATCGCCCAGCCGCCTCCCCGGCCCAGTGAAGTCAATCGACGCGTACCGGCATCCTTCGATGCGGTCGTCGCCCGCGGCATGGCGAAGGATCCCGATGACCGCTACGGCACGGCGGCGGCGTTGGGGCGTGCCGCTCAGCGCGCCCTCGCGTCGCAGACCGGGCAGCCGCCAGGAAACATCGCAACGGCGGTGGGACCGTCGTCGGCGCCGACCTGGGCGCCCTACGGCGACCCGACGCACGCCGGGCCCGCGGGGGCGGTAACGCAGGCGGCCCCCTACGGTGGCCCCCCGCCAGTGCCAGCCTCGCCACAAACCTGGGCGGCCTACAACGGCGGGCCCCCATCCGGGCCGATGCCTGCAAGCCCGACGGTAGCCGGTTCAGAGCCGAGGCCGGCCGACCGCCGCCCGCGGTGGCTGCTCCCAGCGGGGATCGTGGTCGCAGCGGTACTGCTTGGCGCCATCGGGGTCGTCATCGGACTTCTGGCAGGCAGGGGCAATTCGGGACAGACCGCCGGCCCGACGCCGACGCCGATCGGCGGGCAATCGAGCCAGACCGCCGTCAGCCAGCCTCAGACACCAACGTCGCCCGTCCAGGCGGGCGGGCTGCCGCCGATCATTCAAGGTCCCGACAACAGCCTCAGCCATCAGTCGTGTGACCAGGGATTTTCGCTGCCGACCGCGTCCGGATTCGGCAGCCATGCCGGGCGAGGGACTCCCGAGACGTCCTGCTACTTCGCAAGCAGCGTGCTCACCTCGTACTGGAATCAGTACGGCAATGCCAGTCGCCTGCCGCGCACCGTGGCGGCTCCTGGCGCAGTGAACTGCAGCACCATCGCCGGCGCCCAGTGCGCCGGGCCGAACTTCCTCATGCAATGCGCGGCGGTCGGCACGGACAACTGGATCACCTGCACCGGAGGAAACAACGCCCGCGTGTACTTGTACTGAAAGCGGGCCGAACTCACCCCGGCGAGGAGCAGTGGCCTGCAGGAAGGGCCGCCAGATGGTCGTGCAGCCAGTTCGCGACCTCGGTGAGGTCCGAGGTGCCCTCATCGAAGGACCCCGAAGCGGGCGCCACGGCGATCGCCACCGCAACGGTGCCGGTTGGAGCGTTCAGGGTGCCGATCTGCCGGACGAGGTAGTTCCCGGTGGGCGACGGGCCCCAGCCGCCCTTGAAACGCGAATCGGGAATGGTGCCGATGCCCCAACGCTGATCGGGCACCACCTCGCCCATCAACGCGAATATCGGGTCGTTGCGAGGGTCGCAGACGGCACTCGAGAGGAACTTCACTTGATCTGCGAGCGACCAGTCCGTCTGGCCGAACGCGGTGAACTCGGGTCGCACTTTCCGGTATTCGACGGTGGTCGGGTCACCGGTCTCCTGCAGCACCGCTTCGACCTCGTGCGCTGCGGTGACCGGATCGCCAAGCCCCGCCCAGATCGATTCGGCTGCCGTGTTGTCGGATTCGGTGATGGCCGCGCTCATCGCGGATGTGACGGTAGTCGGCGGATTCTCCTGTCGCAGTGCGGCAATCGCCAGGGGCACCTTGATCGTCGACCAGGCCGGACCGCTCTGCAGATCGCCCATGGTGATCGGCGGTTGGTTGGATCCGACCGCGGTGACCGCGATGCCGACCGGGGCGTGCAGTCGTGCCTGCAGTTCGGCGAAGTCGGCTTTCAGATTCGACGGCGCAGTTCCGACCATCGGGGGCGCCGCCGGTGCCTGCGGGGCTGAAGGGCTCGATTGCGGGGACGACGCCGTCCTCGGCGAGAGATGGCGGCCGAGAATCACGCCACCGGCGGATATCGCGACCGTCACCAAGACGAAGGCCGTGCCCGCGACGATCCAGCGGGCTGAGTTCCTTCGTTTCGGCATATGTCCAGTGTCGCTGGTCGGCGCCGACGCCTCCGTCACCATTTCCGACGTGTCGCCGGGCGGCGGGCCGTTAGGAGGGAGGGGCCTTGGCCGTGAGATAGGCGATGATGCCCTGCGTCACGGCCGCCGCATACCGTGCCCGGCCGTCGGCCGACTGCATCTGGACTGCCTCGTCGGCATTGCGCATGTTGCCGAGTTCGACCAGGACAGCGGGGTACTCCGCCAGATTCAGGCCTGCAAGGTCGGCGCGACCGTACAGACCGTCCGAACCGATGTACGTGGACTCCTGCAGACCCGACGCCACCAGGGAATCGCGCATCACCGTCGCCAACTGCATCGCGGGACCGGCCTGAGCACCGTTGAGCGGCGGAGCCGAGTAGTTGACGTGGAACCCGTGTCCAGAAGCCGGCCCACCGTCGGCGTGAATACTCACGATCGCGTCGGGATGCATCGCGTTGGCATTCGCTGCTCTCTGGTCGACGCAAGGACCCGCAGAGTCGTCATCCGGCCGGGACAACTCCGTCCTGACGCCAATCTGATTGAGCGCGACGGCGATTCGCTGCACGATGTCCCAATTGAAGGCGTGCTCGGGGTAGCCGGAGTCGGTGGCGGTGCCGCTGGTCTGACAGTCCTTGGTGCCTCCTCGCCCGGTGGGCACCTGCCGGGTGAGGCTGGAGTCGTTGACGCCGCTATGCCCCGGGTCCAGGAAGACCGACATCCCTGCCAGGTTCGGTGCCCCGAACGCAACACCAGGGGTGACGCTCACCAGGGCACACACCAGGACCGCGACGAGGACGGCGCGTGACGTACGCATTGCACCATGGTGCCTCAGCGGGGACGGATGACCGATCCGCGAGCTGTTCATCGCCGGAAGGCCGACAAAGGCTGTGGCCGCGCCGCGGGCAACTTATGCTGACGGCGCGGGCCCGACCAGCCTCGTGGAGATCCGCGCACTCGCTCAGAAGTGGTTCGGGGGAACTAACAATGGCCGTCCCGCCCGTGATAGAGATCCGGGAATGGGGTCGACCGCCCCGACGCCTGACGTTGAGTCGGCCACTGCTGATGGGCCGGGAATGCGCAGGGGAGAACGTCGCCGACGACGAAGTCTCGCGACAGCACCTGCGGTTGGTGCCGAGTCCCACCGCACTTTCGGTGGTGGACCTGGACAGCCGCAACGGCACCACGGTCAACGGCGTTGCGCTGATGGGCCGCGGCACGTTGTCGGTGGGCGACGTCGTACGGCTGGGCCGCACCGAGCTCATCGTGCTCAGCGCCCCCGCGGCAGTCGAACAACCGGCCGCGAGGCGCGACCACGATCCGACGAGCCTCATCGACCTTGGCGCGGTCGCTCACTTCCCGCCGCCGCCGGCAGCGGCGGACCCCACCCGTTCGGGGGCGTTGCAACTCGCCGAACGCATCCTTGGGATCGACCCGACGGGCACACGTGAGCTGTTTCCCGCCTACACCGATCTGCCGAAGACGGTGCCGCTGCCGGTCTGGCAGGTCCTGCGCGCCTGCAGCGTAGTGGCCTATCTGGCGGTGATCGTCGCGCTGTTCGTGCGGCCCGCAGGCGGACTGTTCGTGTTCTTCCACGTCATCGTGCCGCTGTGGCCTGCGCTGTTCTTCATCGCGCCAGGAGTGTGGCGCAACATCTGCCCGCTCGCGGCGTCGAATCAGCTTCCGCGCGTCGCCGGGTTCAGCCGCGCTGGCACCGCGCCGAATTGGTTCTCGCGCAACGGGTTCCTGATAGCCACCAGCTTGTTCCTTGGCATTGCCGGTGCACGCATCGCCGGTTTGGACCGCAACGGTCCCGCGATGGCCGTCGTTCTCGCGGTGATCATCGCCTCCGCCTTCACCGGTGGGGTGTTCCTGAAGGGTAAGAGCGGTTGGTGCAGCAGTGTGTGCCCGCTGCTTCCGCTTCAGCGCGCCTACGGGCAGACGCCCTACGTCACGTCACCCAATAGTCATTGCCGTCCCTGCGTCGGTTGCACGAAGAACTGCTATGACTTCAAGCCGAGGGCGGCTTGGCAGGCGGACATGGCCGAACCCGACCCGAAGTGGAGTGCGCCGCGGATGCTGTTCGTCGCCGCGCTGCCCGGTTTCATTCTCGGGTTCTTCACGCTGCGCGCGCAGGCCGACGTCGCCACCACCGAAAAGTACGGCTTGCTGGTACTTTTCGTTCTCGTCAGCATCGGCCTCTTCTACGCGGTCAATGCAATGACCCCGTTGAGCGCCGCAATGTTGACGGTCGGATTTGCTGCCGTCGCACTCAATGCGTACTACTGGTTCACCGGTCCGATCATCACCGATTCGCTCGCGCAGGTCACCGGAATCCAGGCCGCATGGCTGCGCTGGCCGATCAGCATCACGATCGCCGTCTTGACCCTGCTGTGGATCGCCAGAACCAGGGTGAGCGAACTGCAGTTCGCCTGGACCACCGGCACACGCAAGGAGCCCGTGCTTCTGGAAACCCCCAAGGTGCGCGCCGCGCCGTCCGCCGAAAGCGCCGCGGCGCGAGTGCGTTTCGGAGTCGACGGGCCGCCGGTGGGCGCCGACGTCGGGATGAGCCTGCTCGACATCGCCGAGAAGGGCGGCCAGCCGATCGAGGCGGGCTGCCGGATGGGGGTGTGCGGGGCGGACCCGGTCGCGGTGCTCGACGGGATGGATCAGCTGTCGGCACCGGAGGCCGACGAGCTGAAGACGCTCAAACGGCTGGGCCTTGGCGCATCGAGCCGGATGGCCTGCTGTGCGCGCATCAAGACTGGCGAGGTCACCGTCTCGCTGACCCCCGAACGGGCCACCACGACCGGGAGCGCACCGGTGAGCTACGACAAGTCCATCGTCAGCGTCGTGGTGATCGGCAACGGCATCGCGGGGGTGACCGCCGCCGACTTCATCCGGCGCGGTCACCCCGACTGCGAGATCCACCTCATCGGGGCCGAGCCCCATGCCCTCTACAACAGGATGGGCATTTCCCGCCTGGTGTACGGCCGTTCGGCGATGCAAGGTCTGTACCTACTACCCGAACAGTGGTACGACGAGCACGCCGTGACCGCGTGGCTCAACACGGTGGCGACCGGTATTCACCTGCGCTCGCGAATGGTACGGCTGGGCACCGGGGACACGCTGCCCTATGACCGACTGATCCTGGCCATGGGGGCCAGCGCGGCGGTCCCGTCGATCGACGGGATCAGAAGGCCAGGCAGTTTCGTGCTCCGTGAGGCCGGCGACGCGATGCGCATCCGCGCCTACGCCCAGCAGCACCGCGCCCATCGTGCGGTGGTGGCCGGCGGCGGGCTGCTTGGGCTGGAGGCGGCCTACGGCCTGCACCAGCTGGGGCTCGACGTGACGGTGCTCGAGCGTGGTTCGCGGCTGCTGAGCCGTTCGGTCGACCCGCGATGCTCCGAGATCGTGGCCGATCATTTCGCCAGGGTGGGAATCACGGTGGCACGCAAAGCCGAAACCGACCATGTCGTCGGGTCACCGGCAGTCACCGGTGTGGCGCTCAAAGATGGGCGCACCCTGCCGTGTGAGGTGTTCCTGGCGGCGACGGGTAACAGTCCCAATGTCGCGCTGGCCCGAGACGCGGGGGTACCGGTGGGAAAGGGCGTGCTGGTCGACGACCGCATGCAGACCCGGGTTCCCGGCGTGTTCGCCGCGGGTGACGTCGCCGAGCACGGCGACAAGGTACTGGGATTGTGGCCGGTAGCCACCGAGCAGGCGGAGGCCGCGGCCGTCAACGCGTTGGGCGGCCAGCAGGTCGTGCCCATGGAAAACCCTGCGACGATTCTCAAAGGCGTTGATCTGGAACTCTTTTCGATCGGTAAGGTGGAACCTGAACCCGGCGATGAGGTGGTCACGTCGGATCTGCCCGCCATCCCCTCGTACCGGCGCCTGGTGGTTTCGCGGGGCCGTGCGGTGGGGGCTACCGTTCTGGGCCACCACCCCGCCGACCTGGCCGCGGCGCAGAAGGTGGTCCGGGAGAACGCGGAGGTGGGCCCGATGTCGATCGGGGTGCTGCGCTCAGGCAATTGGAGTGTGCTCGGCGACCGCGAACGGTTGGCCTACTGAGCAGGACCGGTTGCTTGATACGTCAGCATCTTCGCGCCGATCCGAAGACACCATCCGGGCTGCAGCACCACGGGTTGTACGCCGACCCTTGTCCATTCCGAGGCGCCCGGTGCTGCGACGAACGTGCCTGCCGGCGTGCCGGCATCCCGCACGAACACGGTCTCGGCGCTCACGGTGACATAAGCGTGCACGCGGGATATTTGCGGGTCATCGGCCAGCACGATGGGAGAGGCCGCCGAGTCGCGCACCATCGGGTCGGCCAGTGGGTTGCGTCCGATCACATAGGGCCGGTCCAGTGGGTAGACCGCATCGTCACCAGTGGTCAGGGCACCGGCGACCGGGCGCGGGTTGGCCGTCTCGGCGGCGGGTGCCCGTGCAGGAGGTCGGGCCAGAGGGGCTTGGCGCGGCGGCGGTGGGGTCTGCGCGCCGACCGGCCCGACCGGGGTCTGACGCCGTGCTTCCGCAGGTGGTCTCCCGGCACTGGCGGGCGGGTCGCGCCTCTCGGGCGTGTGTGGTTGGGGTGCAACCGGTTTCGACGAATCTGACTTGAGGACGGCAAAGCCTCCGGCGGGAACCACGCCCGCGCGCAGACCTGTGTGATGACCCACGCCGACCGCCAGGCCGCCAGGGCCGCCGATCGTGACTTTGTCGATGGTTTGGGGGAGCGTTTCGTCGACCCAGGTCAGCGCTCGTTCTCCAGTCAGCCTCCGGACCTGGCCATCGGATTCGACGTCGGCGGTCACCGGCCCACGCAGGATCAACAGCAGACCGTCAGCGGTGGGAGCGACGAGACCGAATGGGGGAATCAGGGCCGAGTCGGGGCCGAGTGCGATGGTGGCGAGCGCCTTGGCCAAAGCGCGACCGGGAGACTCGACACCCGCGGTGGCGTCGAGGGCGGCCAGCAGGGGAGCGGCACCAGCGGTCTCATCCGCGATGTACATCACCGCATCGCCGGTCCGTGCCACCAGACCGTCGCCGCGCACGATGGCCACGCGGTAGCTTCTCAGATCCACCCCGGGCCGCCCGTCGTCGTGGTTGTCAGGGCATCATCTTGCACGAATCCATCGGCCGCCGGTGCTGGTCGGCGACGACGGTTGTGGTGTCCGTCACGAGGCGGTGTCGCCGGGTTTGACCTGGTGCGGTAGCGGGTAAGAAATGGCCACGCCGCGGAGCGGGCATCGGGGCCTGGCGCCGGGTCGGGAATCAGTATGAGGCGGTGGAGGCGAAATGAGCGTGAAGAGTCGTCTGTTCGGTGCTGTGGTGGTCGCCTTCGCGGGGCTAGTGAGCCCAGCGATCGGCATGCCGTCCGCGTCTGCTGCCCCGTGTCCCGATGTCGAGGTGTTGTTTGCCCGCGGCACGTTCGAACCTCCAGGCGTCGGCGACACCGGGCAGGCCTTCGTCGATGCGCTGCGCGCGAAACTCGGCGGCAAGTCGGTCGACGTGTATCCGGTGAACTATCCGGCGTCGCTCGACTTCTCCACTGCCGCAGCGGGTGTGATCGATGCCAGCAACAAGGTCCGCGACGTGGCGGCAACCTGTCCGAAGACCAAGATGGTGCTCGGCGGATACTCCCAAGGGGCGGCCGTGATGGCCTACACCACCGAGGACTCGATACCCGCCGGCTTCACACTGCCGCCCGGCATCACCGGCCCGATGGCGCCCGAGGTGGCCAACCACGTCGCGGCGGTCGCTCTCTTCGGAAAGCCATCCAGCGGCTTCTTGCAGCAGGTCTACACCGGAGCGCCGCCGATCTCAGTGGGTGACCTCTACACGGGGAAGACCACCGACATCTGCATTCCCGACGATCCGGTCTGCGCGCCGGGCGGCAACGACCAGGCCGCGCACACCCAGTACGCGGTGAACGGGCTGGCCGGTCAGGCGGCCGACTATGCCGCAAGTCGCCTGAGTGGAAGCGGGGCGGGTAGCCAGTAGCGCCGACCCGTCACATCTTGATCGCTGCGGTCAGCCGCTCGAGGTTGGGCTGACCAAGGCGTGCAGATGCAGGTCGTGCCACCCGTCGGTGTGTAGCCCCGCGCTGCGCTTGGTGCCTTCGAAGGTGAAACCGGCCTTGCGGGCGACCCCACACGACGCCGCGTTGCCGGTGGAATGGTGCAGGAACAGCCGATGGAATCCGGCGCCGAACGACCAGGAGCTGAGGATCCGCACCGCGGAGCTGGCAGTGCCTCGGCCTCGAGCCGCGGCGCGAACCCAGTACCCCACTTCGGCTTCGCCGGATTCGGGGGACATGGCGCAGAGCGCCACCCTGCCGAGCACTTCGCCGTCAGGCGCCACAACTGCCCAATTCGCACTGGACTCGGCGCGCCATCGCTGCGAATACGCTTCGATCAGCTCTTCCGCTTCTCCAATCGAATCGACCGTACGGGTATGCCAACGTTGAATGGCCGGGTCGCGAAACGCATCGACGATCCATGGCGCGTCTGCGGGCACCCAAGGCCGCAGAAGCAAACCCGCCTCGGAGATTTCAGGTTGTTCGACTTCGCCAAGCGACCCGGCCGCGATGACCGGCGCAACGAGTTGGGGCATTCGACTCTTCTCACTTCGGTTGGCGGGGCACGTCCGTCACATCTTGATGGCCGGAATCAATCTCTCGAGGCTCCAGAGTCGGTCACGTCGGGCGGACATGCAAGAGATCGCCAGTGCGACGGCCCATATGCCGAGCAACACGATGATCGCCTGCCACAGCCTGCCGTCGATGCCGCCGAGGATGAGTTGTCGCAATCCGTTGACGCCGAAGGTCATCGGGTCGAAGCCGTGCAGCGTCTGGAAGGGCTGTGACGTGGTTTCGACGGGGTACATGCCGCCGGCGCTGACCAGTTGCAGCATGAGCAACGCCATGATCAGCACGCGGCCAACCGCTGGGCCGACGAGTGCGTTGATCGCCTGCGTCGCGGCCACGAACGCGAACGACACCAGGATCATGAATCCCAACATCGCGACCGGATGTACCACCTGCATGCCAAGGGCGAACCGCACCACGCAGTACAGGATGATCGCCTGGAAGACCCCGATGGCCGCGGCGGGCAGATAGCTGGCGAGCACCACCCGGATCGCGAGCACCTCCGCGGCGATCGCACGACTCTGCAACGGCCGCAGCACCATCCACAGCACCAGCGCGCCGAAGAACAGGGCCAGCGTGAGAAAGAACGGGGCCATGCCGGTGGCGAAGTTGGGAGCCGGGTTGTCGTCGGTGACGTTGAGTTGCACGGGCCCGCCGATGGTGTCGGCGATCGCATTCTTCTGCTGGGGTGTCCAGGTGGGCACCTGTTTGGCGCCGTCTCCGAGCTTGGTCGCGAGCTCTGTCGACCCGGTCTTGAGTTGGGCCGACCCAGATTTGAGCTGTGCGGTGCCCGACTTGAGCTGCCGGGCGCCGTCGTCGAGTTGCACGATGCCGCGGGACAATTGGGCATTGCCGGAGGCGAGTTGCTGGGCGCCGTCGCGTAGTTGGTTCAGCTTGCTGGTCAGCTGCTGGCCGGTGCTGCCCACCTGATCGAGGGCCGTTTGCAGAGGACTGCCCGGTGTGCGCAGCGTCGACGTCAGCGATATCGCGGCGTTCTGTGCGTCGGTCAGCTGCTGGTGGATCTGGGGGGTGAACTGATGCGCCTGGAGCTGGTCTTGCAGTCCGCGCAGGGTCTGGGCGGCGCCGCCTGCCACCGGATCCGGGCTAGTGGACAGCTGTTGGATCACCGACGCGACCACGGAGGCGGCGGCGTCCTGCGACGCTGCGATCGCGCCGACCTGGTCGGCGGCCTGCCCGATCGCGGTGGCGCCGTTCTGCAGCTGGTCGGTGTTGCCGCCGATGAGTGACAGCGCCTTGGTCAGCTTGAGCAGCGGGTCGGTGGCCTGGTCGATTCCGGTGGAGAGCTGTTGGGCGCCCGCGGCCAGCCGCGCCGAGCCCGAGCGTGCGGTGTCCAGCCCAGACACCAGCTTCCCCGCGCCGTCGTCGGCCTGCCCGATACCGGTGTCGAGCTTTGCCGCCCCGTCGGCGAGTTGCTGGGCGCCATCGGCGGCCTGCTTGATCCCCGCGCCGGACGAAACGATTTGTGACAGCACCTGATTGACGGCCTGCCCGGAGATCCGGGATGACACCGCGTTGAGTACTTGGCTCATCGCGCTGCGACCGATGCTCGACGAGATGTAGTTGTTGGCGTCGTTGTACACCACGCGCATGTCGGCCCGCTTCGGCTGCCCGGTCATCGGCGAAGCGACCGCTTCGCTGAAGTCCGCGGGCAACTCGAGCATGAAGTAGTACTTGCCGTGCTCCACACCGCTGCGTGCCTGCTCGGCGTCCACGACGTGCCAGTCCAGGCTCTTGTCAGCCGTCAGGCTCTTGGCGATCTCGGCGCCCGCGTTGATCTGCTGGCCGGAGACGACGGTTCCGCGGTCGGCGTTGACAAGGGCCACGGGCATCTTGTCCACGTTGCCGAAGGGGTTCCAGAACGCCCATAGATACAGCGCCCCGTACACCAGCGGCAGCAGCATCAGCACCACGATCGCTATGCGCGTCATCCGGTTGCGGCCGAAACGCTTGATCTCCGAACCGAATGCGAGTCCAGCCAGCATCGTCAGTCCCTTCCAGTCAGCACGCGGTGATCGTGCAGATCGTGCTCGGGGGCTTGCGTGCCCAGTGGGTTGGTCACCCCGACGATCACGGTGCGTTGCGTCGCGATCGCGCCGAGTCGCTCGACCGCGACCGCCCGCCGTGCGACGTCGCGAACCTGTTCGAGGTCGCCCACTACCAGGATTGGGCGGCCCGATAGCAGTGCCAACGTGATCCGCAGCAAGAACAGCTCCAGGTCGGACAACTCGACGATGAAGGTGTCGGCAGAGGGCGGGGGAATCTCGCCGAACACCAAGTCCAGTTCAACCCGGCCTGCGTCGATCGGCACCCGTGAGTACCACGGCGCCAGCCACCGCCGTTGCTCGGCGAGCACGGTCTTCACGGTCACCGACTCGTCCAGCTCGTCGATGTCGTCGAACGCCGCGATCGCGCAGTGCCTGCGGATGGCACGCGGCCCGGTGTCGTCGAGCACCGTCAACGTGCCGTGGCTCGGCTTGAAGCGGCCCGCGAGCGTCAACAGCAGTGCGGTCTGTCCCGGTCCGCCGGGCATCTGAATGGCGTGAAATCCCGATGTGAGTGCGAGATCGATGCCCGAGAACAGGGGACCGTGCTCACCGTCCACTCCCAGTCCGGTGGCAGTGATCAGCGCTGGTGCGGGAGCAGTGTCGGCCGGGGTGTCGGCCGGCTCCTGCGGCGCTTCGGCTTCCTGTCCGTCTGGTCCGTCCATGGGGGTGCTCTCTTCAGGTGCCACCCGCTCACGCTACGGGCGAGGCGCCGAAGTCACGCGATCGAGCGGGGTGGGGAGGACGACACCTTGGTCGGCGAGTGATGTCAAGACGTCGTTGAGGATGTCGGTCCGGGATTCGGAGTGGTCGCCGCGCCACCAGCGGTCGGCGACGATCTCGAACACTTGAAGCGCCATCCGCGCGGTCATCATCGCGCGCACGTCGTCCGGCGGCACCGCCATCCGCTTGGCAAGGGCCCTCTCGAAGGCTTTGAACGATTCGGTGCTGATGTCGAACAGGCGGGTGCGCAGAGCGGGCGCCTCGTCGATGATCTGCCGAACGGCGGTGTTTCGTGGGTCGTCGACGAAGGACTCGAGGCAATCCCGCAAAACCATGGTCAGCGAGTCCCCGACGGGCTCATCCGCGGGACGCGACTCGAGCGCGTCGTCCAGGTCGGTGAGTACGAGCAGCCGATCGAGGACGAGCAGATCCTTGCTTGCGAAGTACCGGTAGAGCGTCGACGGGGCCACCTCGGCCTTCTCCGCGATCTGCTCCATCGTCGTCTGGTCGTAGCCCTGAGCAATGAACAGCTCGATTGCTACGTCGACGATGTGATCGCGCGTCCGCGCTGCCTTCACCTCGCGTAGTCCCACGGCACCAGCGTATCCAAGCTTGACAGTTCGTGAGAGTGTTTCTACATTCAAAGTGACTCCTAAATCGGAGTGTCTCCGACAAATGCGAGGATCGCACCCATGAACACCATGTCCGTATCGACCTACAGCCTGCGCGAGCAGCTGGGACGACCGATGGACTTCTCGATCACCGACCCGTCCGGCAAGGACGTTCACATCTCGTCTCCGACCACCGGCGAACTCGGCCTGTCGGAGTTCCCGGCTCGCGCGAAGGCCACCTTCGGGGTGGGCGCCATCGAGACCGTCGCCTTCCAGTTCGATGGTCTGGACGATCCCGAGTGGGACAGGTTCGCCGACCACCTCGTCGCCACTGACGTCCAGCTGCTCAACGTCGCCGTCGACGTCGGCGATCTCCTGAACGCCGACCCGGCGAAGCGCAGCGCCGACATCGCGGAGATCAAACAGTGGATCGACCGATGCGCCGAGATCGGCTCCAAGTTCGTCCGCGTCAACCCGGGCTCGCCCCTGAGTCCGCACGCCGGCCAGCAGCCGCCCCGCTACCTGGTGGAGGCGCTGCGCGAACTCGGAGACTACGCAGCGGCGAAGGGCATTCGGCTGCTGGTTGAGAACCATGGCGGCCCGAGCAGTAATCCGGACTGGATGAACAAGCTCCTCGACGCCGTCGGCAAGGACCGATGTGGGCTGCTGCTGGATCTCGGCAACTTCGACGCCATCCTCGGTCCGATGATGGCCGTCCTCTTCGGCGGCGGCGACCCTGCACGTGCCTTCGGTGGCATCGACACGTCCTCGCTCTACGCCGACATCGAGGCGCTGGCCCCGCGTGCCGAGCACGTACACGTCAAGGCGCACCAGGTCGGTGACGACGGCACCGTCGGCGCCGTGGATCTGGTCCGCGCGATCGGCATTCTCACCGCCCACGGCTACCGCGGTGCACTCTCCGTCGAGTACGAGGGAACCGGTGGCGACCCGTGGGCCAAGACCGCCCGCGTCCTCGAGGTTGCTGCCGCTGCAGCACGGGGAGCGGTCCGATGAGCGCTCCCAACGTCGACGTCCTCATCGTCGGATCGGGTCCCGCAGGCTCGATGTATGCGCGCACCATCGGCGATGCCGTCCCCGACGCGACGATCTTGATGGTCGAGGTCGGCCCGGCGATGCCTGGGGCCCGCGGGAGCCACACCCAGAACCTGTCGGAAGCCGACCGGGTGGCTGCGCAGCTGCTCACTCAGGGGCCGGACACCGGCATCGAGCGGGCGACCGCGCTGTCCGACATCGCGCCCGGCCTCGACCCGAGCCTGGAGTTCCGGCAGACGATCCTTCCCGGCCTGTTCTTCGTCGACCCCCGGCCGAAGCTCGAAGAAGGCGACGTGGGGCTGCCCGCCGCGAGCATGGCCAGCGGTGTGGGCGGCATGGGCATCCACTGGGGCACGTCCTGCCCCCGCCCGCACCAGTCCGAGCGAATCTCCTTCATCCCCGACGGCGAGATGGACGCCGCGCTCACCCACGCCGAGCAGGTGCTGAACGTCACCACCCCGCACGGCGATGGGACCGGTCTGTTGGCTGCTCTGCGCCGCGTGATCGCCGAGGAGTTCGACGGGCCAGGGCTCACGCCAACCCAATTCATGCCGACGGCAACGCATTTGGACGGCCAGAGGCTGCGATTCTCCGGTACCGGTGCGATCCTCGGCGATCTCGAGCGGACGGTCCCTGGGTTCGAGCTGCGCTCACAGACGCTGGCCAGGCGGGTGATCGTCGAAGACGGTGTCGCCGTTGGCGCCGAACTCGAAGACCGCGGTACGGGAGAGCGCTACACGGTGCGCGCGTCGAACGTCGTGGTGTGCGCCGATGGGCTGCGCACCCCGCAGCTGTTGTTCGCCTCCGACATCCGTCCGCCCGCGCTCGGCCACTACCTCAACGAGCACTACCAAATGGCGACCCTGATGAACCTGAGCGACGAGTTCGACCCGGCGAAGTACGCGGTCGATGCGAATTCGGTTGGCTCGGTGCTCGTTCCGTTCTCCGACGCCCGCCCCATGCAAGGAGGAATCACCTCGCTCGCCGGGTCGCCGTACAAGATTCCCGGCGTGGACGATGCGGCCGTCGCGCGGCTCGGCGTGCTCGCCTGGTATGCCGCCAAGGACATCCAGTACCGGGACGCGGTCCAGTTCAGTGACGTCGAGACGGACTTCTACGGCATGCCAAGGATGACGATTCACTACTCGCGGACCGAAACGGATCTGGCGACGATCGAGGAGATGCGGAAGAACTCGTTGCGCAGTGCCGGGCGGGTCGGTACTTCCATCGAGCCGCCTCAGCTCGCGGCGGGCGGCTCGTCGCTGCACTACCAGGGCACCGTGCGGATGGGCGTCGCCGACGATGGCACCTCCGTCTGCGATCCCTACCTTCGAGTGTGGGGCGTCGAGAACCTCTTCGTCGGCGGCAACGGCGTGATTCCCACGGCGACCGCGGCCAACCCGACGCTCACCAGCGTCGCGCTGGCGTGGCGCGCCGCCACCGAACTCGCCAGCCAGCTGACATCGGAACGGAGTCAGGGTGTCACTGCTCGTTAGGTTGCTCGACCCGGTGATGGCTCGGGGCCGCCGCATGTACACGAATCAGTTCGACGCGCTGCCACGCCCTGACGTCGACGTGCTTCTCGTGGGGGACAGCATCACGGCGGGCGCGGAGTGGTGTGAGTGGCTGCCCGGAATGTCCACCGCCAACCGTGGAATTCCAGGCGATCGCACCGAACACGTTCTTGGCCGGCTCGATTCACTCGGGCGGGGAAAGGTCGTGTGCGTCTTGATCGGCACGAATGATCTCGGCTACGGAATTCGGATAGAAAGCATCGAGGCGAACGTCCGGTCACTGATCGGAGAGCTTCGCCGGCGGATGCCCGGGTCCACGATCGTCCTGCAGAGCGTGATGCCACGACAGCGCAAGTACGCCTCGCGGATCGCCGAGCTCAACGGGCTGTACAAGGCGATTGCCAGGGACTTCGGCGCGACCTACGTCGACCTGTGGCCGGCGCTCGGTGACGGCCGCGGTGGGCTTCGGACTGATTACACGTCAGACAAGCTGCACCTCAACGGCATTGGTGATGCGGCATGGGTCGACGTGCTCTCACCCGTCATTCGCCAGGCGCTGGCGTGAGTGTTGCGGTCAACCGCCGATTGCGTGCATCAATGTCGTCCTGCGTCGCCGGGACCAGCTGATCACCACCAGGTACCGCGGTGCCCTGCGCATAGGTGACGTGCGGGCGCTGATGGCGTTCGTATCGGACGAGCGCGGTTTCGAGGTCGTCCTGATGGTCGCTCAATGCCTGTGCAAGCAGCCAGGTTCCGGTGATCGCCAGGCTGGTGCCCCGACCGGACAACCCGGATGCGCAGTGCGCGGCATCACCCACCAGCACGACCCGTCCGGTGTGCCACGAAGGCATGTCGATCTGACTGACCGAATCGAAGTAGAGCTCTGGGTCGCGGCGCGCGGCGTCGATCAGTTCGGGGATCTTCCATTCCGCGTGGTCGGCGAACGCTTCGGCGAGGATCTGCTTCTGCGCGTCGAGGTCGTGGTAGTCGTAGTCGATCCACGGCGACCGGAACATGAGCACCGCCGCCGACTTGCGGTGGTACTCGACGATGCCGGCCAAGTGACCGGGAAAGTTGTACATCGGGTTGGCACTGCCTGCTTCGGTGCGGTCGGGCAGTTGGGCCAGGGCGACGTAGAAGCCGAGGTGTCGCAGGTACTGCTCTTCCGGCCCGAACGTCATCCGACGGGTGGCCGAGTGCATGCCGTCCGCGCCGACCACCAGGTCATAGCGTTCCCCGTGGCCGGAGGTGAAGCGCACGTCGACGCCGCGACCGTCGTCGCTCAGTTCGGCGATGGACTCGTCGAACGTCAAGGTCGCCGACGGGGCAAGAGCGTTGCGCAGCACGTGTGCGAGGTCCTCGCGGGGGATCTCCAGGTCGTCAGGCGAGTCGTCGATGGCGTCGATCGGCAGACGGGCGATCAGATCGCCGTTCTCGTCGACGAAGCAGGACCTCTCGGTCAAGTCGACCCGACGGGCACGGATCTCGTCGAGCACACCCATCTTTTCGGCGAACGCCAGTGAGTCGCCGCGAATGTCGATCGGGGATCCGTTGACCCGTAGATGATTTGCGCGCTCGACGATGGTCACGTCGTGGCCGCTGGCGCCGAGGTTGATGCCGGCGCTGAGGCCGGCCATACCCGCGCCGGAAACCAGAATCCGCATGCGATCACCCCTTTCGATGTAAGATACGAACTGTATCTAAAGTCAACCGTAGCGTCTCACGTTAGGGAACGCAATGTCTCTTATGCCGGACTCCGCTCCGCAGCGTCGACGCGGTGCGGTACTCGAGAAGGCGTTGCTGGATGCTGCGTGGGCGGAACTGAACGACCACGGCTACGACGAGTTCACGATCGACGCGGTCGCCGCTCGGGCGGGCACCAGCCGCGCCGTGCTCTACCGGCGTTGGCCAGGCAAGCCGGACCTGGTCCATGCCGCACTGGTCGACGCCGTCAGCGAGAACCCCGTCGTGGCACCCGACACCGGAAGCCTGCGCGGCGACGTCATCGGCCTGCTGCGCCAGGCGAACAAGCGCCGGGCTCGCCTCGCCATAGTTCTGTTCACCCGACTCGGTGGCTTCTATCGTGACGCAGGGACCAACCTCTCCGAGCTGAGCGCATTCGTCAGCGGCGGCCGCGCCGGCGTTCTGGACGAAGCCATCGAGCGTGCCATCGCCCGTGGCGAGGTCGAACCCGGTCAGATCGGTGACCGGGTAGCACGACTACCGGTGGACCTGTTCCGGCATGAGCTGCTGATGACCTTGAAGCCGCTCTCTGACAAGGCTATTGAGGAGATCGTCGACACGATCTTTCTGCCGTTGGTGCGGCTGGGCGCGCACTAGGCCACGGACATGGCGATTGGGCACTCGGTTGTGGTCACAGTCGGACAGCCCGAGCCCGCTATGACGCACACCTCGCTTATGGGGTCAGGGCCGCAAGTGCCAAACTCCGTTTCGTCTGCGTTGCAGCAAATTGTTTGCGACACGACGGCCGCGCCCGCTTCAAATGTCATGGTTGCGTCCATGAAGTGAGCTTGGAGGTCTGGCTTTATGATCGCCGATAAGAATTGCTTCGCCTGCTCAACTGACGGGAAGCCCGTAAGTTGAATTGTGATTGGTGTCGTAGTCGATGCTTCAGATCTCTTCATGTATTTCGTCATGTCACGGTCCGATCTGCGGTTGTGAGGCGTCGATTATACGATCGTGGAGCGCACTAAACGAGCACCACTTCGATCAATCGCGGCCCATGCTCGCGCATCGCTCGCCCGAACTGGTCGGCGAACTCCTCGATGGTCTTGGCACGGCTGGCTTCGATGCCGATGCCTGCGCCAAGGGCGAGCCAGTCGAGGGTCGGATTGTGCAGGTCGAGCATGGACAACGCCTTGGGCCCGGGGTGTTCGACGCCGACCCGCATCAGCTCGACGTTCAGGATGGCGTATGAGTTGTTGGCGAAGATAACGGTTGTGACGTCGAGGTTTTCGCGAACCTGCGTCCACAGCGCCTGCAATGTGTACATGGCGCCGCCATCGCCCTGAAGGCACACCACCTTGCGGTCCGGGCATGCGACGGCTGCGCCGGTGGCCACCGGAATGCCTTGTCCGATGGAGCCTCCGGTGAGAGCGAGGCGATCGTGGGGAGCGGCGGACGCGGTGGCCTGGTTCAGCCCGATCCCCGAGGTGCTGGCTTCGTCGGAGAAGATCGCCTGCTCGGGCAGCAGACGCCCGATCACCTGTGCGGCGGTGATGGCATTCAGCTGGCCGGTGGGCAGATCCGGAAGCTGCAGCGCGGCAAACGAACCCCGCTCCTTGGTGGCACCGATGGCCTCGGCGAGGGCTTGTAGCGCGCCAACCCCGTCTTCGTGGGGGTGGGCCAGGTGCAGGATCCGGCAACCTTCTGGTGTGCACCACGACGCCTTGCCCGGGTAGGCGAAGAACGACACCGGCGGCTTGGCGCCGACCAAGATGAGCTGCTCGACACCCGACATGTAGTCGACGATCTGTTCGGCGAAGTACGGGATCTGTTCGATGAGCGCCCGCCCGGCGCCGCGCTGCCATCGGGGCGCGAAGGTGTCACAGGCAACGCGGGCGCCGGTCTTCGCGGCCACCTGCGCGGCAGCGCGCAGGCCGTCTTCCTTCAGGGCAGCGCCCCGGATGAGAATCAGCGTGTTCTTCCCAGAAGCGAGGGCCTGAGCCGCCTGGCTGACGGCGAGATCGGCCACGGGCACCGGGGCAGGGGTGGGCAGCGGCACGGCAGCACGTTCGGCCTCCAGCCACGCCGTGTCCGCAGGCAAGATCAACGTCGCGATCTGCCCGGGCGGCTGCAGGGAGGCCTGCACTGCGCGCGCCGCATCGGATGCCACGTCCAAGGGACTCGGCGACGTGTGAATCCAGCCCGACACCGGCCTGGCGAATCCCTCGACGTCCGAGGCCAGAGGAGGGTCGTACTGCTCGTGGTAGGTGGCGTGATTGCCGACGATGTTGACGATGGGTGTCGCCGCCCTGCGGGCGTTGTGCAGGTTGGCCAGCCCGTTGGCCAGGCCGGGGCCCAGATGCAGCAGCGTCGCAGCGGGTGATTCGGCCATCCGCCCGTAGCCGTCGGCCATGCCCGTCACCGCGCCCTCGAACAGGCCGAGAATCGTGCGCATCCCCTCGACCTCGTCGACAGCCGCGACGAAGTGCATCTCCGATGTTCCCGGGTTGGCGAAACACGTCGTCACCCCACACGCCACCAACGTGCGCACCAGGCTTTCAGCACCGTTCACGTTCGAATCCCTTCACGTCGCTTGATCTTGCGCGATGAACTCGTGATCTTGCACGACAATGCCTCGATCATCCGCTCGCCAAGCTGCCCCCTGCCGACATGTCCTACGGTTGAACCAAGCCGAAGGAGTGGAATGCGAGCATTAGCGGTTGCCGCGTTGGCGGCAGCCATGGTCGTGGCAGCGTGCGGTACGCCCCCGGACGTGACCACGTCGAAGGTGGAACCGCCAGGAACGCTGATGTCCAAGCGATCCTTGGCCAACTTCGACCCGAATTTGTCGTCAGTGGTCTCGTCTGCGACGTACATCCGGTATCAGTCGACCTCTCCTGCCGGACAGCCGATCGAGGTGTCGGGTGCGGTGTTACTGCCGAACGGCAATGCGCCCGCTGGGGGCTGGCCGGTGATCGCCTTTGCTCATGGCACCTCCGGCGTGGCCGGTGCCTGCGCGCCGACCAATTCGCCTAGCCTGTTCGGCTCCGGCCCCACGGTGACGCGGCTGCTCGCAGGGCACCGAGCCGTCGTGATGACCAACTACCAGGGGCTCGACGGCCCGGGGAACGCGCCGTACTTGGACACCCCGTCCTCCGGCTACGACGTGCTCGACTCGGTGCGCGCCGCGCATGCCACCGGGCTGCCGCTTTCCTCGGATACGGTGCTGGTCGGATCCTCCCAGGGCGGGCGAGCCGCGGAGTCTGCCGCCGAGACCGCGAAATCCTATGCGCCGGAATTGAACATCCGCGGCGTCGTGCTGATGTCTCCGGCGTTGGAGATCAAGTTCGCCGATGCCGTCCGCGCCGGCGCACTGAACGAACCCGCTCAATACCTGATCGTGCCGTATCTGGTGGCTGCAGTGCGCTACCACGATCCGGGGTATGGCTATGACCGGGTACTGCACGGTGATCTGCTCACCGCCGCAACGCAATTGGAGTCGACGTGCACCGACGCCATCACGCCCGCCGACGTGGCCATCGGCACTTCCGCCACTCCCGATGAGGCCCGGTTCGTCGATGATGCTGCCGTACAACCTGTTTTGGACTTCGAGTCGCGCACCAACCTGCCGAAGGCGGCCACCACCTTGCCCACCTACATCGTCCGTGGCGATGCCGATCATCTGGTGAGCACTGCGTGGTCCACCGAAGCGGTCGCCAAGATGTGCGCCCTCGGCACCCCGGTGCACGACCTGGTCGTCCCAGGTGACCACGACGCCCCTGGCCACGTGTCCGATCAGTGGACGCAGTGGATCGGAGACCTGTTCGCCGGTACTCCCATCGCAACGACCTGTCCGCGCTAGGGCGTGTCGATGAGCCGGCGATGCAACTCCGTTGTCAGCAAGTGGATTTGACGGGTCAGTTCGGTATTGGTCTTGAGCTCCAACTCTTGAGCGCCGAAGTCGTGGTCCGCCTTGGCCTGCTGAAACGCCGACTGCCGGTTCTGGCCGATCATCACGAACGTCGAGAGGAAGATTGCCTCGAGTGACACGACGAGGGTCAGCATTGGCCACGGGCTCGTCTCCAGGAACACCATCCACACGCCGAACAACGCGGCGTGTAGCCAGACGAAGTTCATCGACCCGGCGAACGTCGTGATCCGATCGGCCAGGCGGAGCTGAAAATCCCTGCTCCGTCTCTCGGCCTCCTCCAGTACGACCGGATGGTGGGCCGACTTGCCGCGAAGGAGTCGGCGCGGGATCAATTGCGGTATGCGCCGGGCGGCGCCGTGATCAGTCGTCATGGTCGCTCCAAAGTAGGTCGAGAGGACCGCCATCCGGGTGTAGCACGCAACAGCGTCTGCCCATCGACGTTGTCGGCGCGGACAATGACCGCGGGCCGACCGCGCCGGACGATTCACGTGTTGTCCCACCGAACACGAGGAGCCCCCATGACAGACATTGACCTGAGCGCGCAGTTCGAGAAGATCTCGGACAAGGCGAAGACCGCATCCGACAAACTGAAGGATGCGGGCCAAAGCACCAGGGATCGGCTCGAGGCCGATGTGATCAGCGCCCGCGAGCGTGCCAGTGCGGCAGCGGATCGACTCAACGACAAGGCAATCGACGGCAGGAACGAGGCGTCGTCGCAGTGGCAAGAGGTCCGGACGAAGTGGCAGGCACACGTCGCGAAGGTGAAGGCAAACGTCAAGGACAAGCAGGATCTCGTCGACGCGGGCCTTGCCGCCGACGATGCCGATCTCGCCGAAGACTATGCACTGTCAGCGATCGACTTCGCGCAGGCCACGATTGACGAAGCGGAGTCTGCACTGCTGGATGCGTTGTACTCACGGGCCTACGCGGCCGCACTCAGCTCCAACGTTCATTGACTCGATGACCGTTTGACTGAGCACTACGGCCGAAGCCATATCAATCGAATGCTTAGGAGTACCAATGAGCGAGACCCGTCGTACCTCCACCACGACACCCGGTGGGCCAGTGAGTCATTTCTTCGAAGACGCCGTGTCCAATACCCGGTTCTGGTGGCTGTTGTTGATCACCGGTGCTGCGTGGATCGTGCTGTCCATCGTGATCCTGCGCTTCGACTACACCACCGTCGCGGCGGTGGCCGTGCTGTTCGGGGTGTACTGCCTAGTCGCCGCGGTCAATGAGATCGCGATCGGGGCAATGTCCTCATCGGCCGGTTGGCGTATCGCGCACGGGCTGCTGGCGGCACTGCTGGTCGTGGTAGGAGTGGTTTCCTTGATGAACCTCGGCGCCACCTTCGCCAGCCTGGCCGCCATCGTCAGCTTCTACTTCGTCTTCCGCGGATGCTTCGATGTCGTGATGGCCCTCGCAGGCAGCGCCGTGCCCGGGTGGTGGGTGCTGTTGATCTGTGGGCTCATTGAGCTCGGGTTGGGGTTCTGGGCGGCCGGGTCATGGAACTTCTCCGTGCTGATCTTGGTGGCGTGGGTGGCCGCAGGGGCCCTGCTGCACGGCATCGGCGAAATCGCCCTGGCCTTCCAGATCCACCAAGGGCGTCGCGGCATCACTGCCATCGAAGGGCTGGCCGATCGACTCGGGGTAACCGACCACTCCGCACCCGACGCAGCCGTTCCCACTCGGTGACCCGACGTCGGGTAGCCCGGACGCGGCGGCCCGGGCTACCCGGCCGTCAGCTTCCGGCCAGCCCAGCTTGTTCTTGCCCTGGCTCGGCGCCGCAGAGGTGCGCTGTCACCACTTTCCTTGGCAGGTCCGGTGCCGTCGATGGATCCGGTGACAACGTCACGGGTCGTCCGTTGTCCTCGACGACAGCGTGTTGGAAGGTCCTGACACGCATCGAGCGTGACGCTTGGCGTCACGCTCGGGTGCGAAGCTGGGTTACGCAGCGGCGGGGACCATGCTCATGGCCGGACGGTACTGGCGCGCCGGGCGGAACTGGCGGGCCATGCGGCTCAGGCGAGCAGCGACGGCGTCGCGCCAGTCGCCGAACTCGTAGACCACGGTGACGCCGATCGGGATGAACAGCGGGGACAGAACCAACAGGAAGAGCGTGATCGCGAACAACATGATTTTCTCGCATTCTCCGCGGTGCGGATCGGAAGTCTGTGTCTGGTGGAACTCGTCGCTGAATTCCTGAACAGAAATCTACGAGCGAAACCGCAGGTCAACGATGTCCCGGCAAGACCAACTTTCGATGGCGTCTTATCCTCTGGAGACAAACCGCCGCGGCGACGGCAGCCAGATGCAATCGAGGAGGGCCATGCCGAACCCCATGCACGAGCCAACGCTGCGGCGCTCGGCATCTGACCCCGGGACCGTCGCGTGGACGCATCGATAGCAGAACGGCGAGACCTCGGGCGTAACCGCCGTTCGGTGATGCCTAGGTCGGCGCTCGCTGAGTTCAGCCCGCCGCAGAACCGTCCGCCCCCGGTCGACCTGCTCGAGTCGCAGTGCGCGGATCGGATCGCGGACCTACTGCCGGTGCGATACGGACGGATGCTGCGATCGAAGTTCGCGTTCTTCCGCGGCGCCGCACTGATCATGGCGTCCGACTTGGCGTCCGGCAGGCACACTGGCCTCACCGCGCAGCTGTGCGGCGACGCGCATGTGTCGAACTTCGGACTGTTCGCCTCGCCCGAGCGAAGCCTCGTCTTCGATATCAACGACTTCGACGAGACGCTGCCGGGTGCTTGGGAGTGGGATGTCAAGCGGTTGGTGGCCAGTGTGGCGATCGTCGCTCAGGAGAACGGCTTTGGTCGTGACGAGTGCGAGCGCGTCGTGCGCACCTGCGCGCAGGCCTATCGCGATCGAATGCACACGCTTGCGACGATGCGTGAGCTCGACGTGTGGTACGCCCAGACAGTGGTCGACGATGCGCTCGAGGCCAGTGTCGATCAGGCATACGCAGAAGCGATCCGACGAACGGCGGCCAAGGCGCAAAGACGCGACAGCCTTCAAGCGCTGTCGCAACTGACACGGCTCGTCGACGGGCGGCGCCGGCTCGTCAGCGATCCGCCATTGCTCGTTCCGATCGACGAACTCGTCGGTGAGGCCGAGGCCCGAACGCACGAGGAACACATGGGTGCTCTATTCGACGCCTATGAGGAGAGTCTCGAGACCAGCCGTCGCGTGCTGGTCCACCGGTTCCGCTACGCCGGCATGGCCCGCAAGGTGGTCGGCGTGGGCAGTGTCGGCACCCGGGCGTGGGTCGTGCTGTTGCTTGGACGCGATGACCAGGACCCGTTGCTGGTGCAAGTCAAGGAGGCCCAGCCGTCGGTGTTCGAGCGCTTCCTCGGTTCGGGTGGTTACACGAACGCCGCGGAGCGGGTGGTAGTGGGTGAGCGGCTGATGCAGGCCAGCAGCGACATCCTGCTGGGGTGGTTGCGCGCTGTCGGGCCCGATGGCCACGAAGGCGACTACTACGTGCGCCAGCTACGGGATTGGAAGGAGTCGGCGAGTTTGGAGTCGGTGGGTCCGCAGCTGCTTGCCGACTATGGGCGATCGTGCGCGCACGTCCTTGCCCGCGCGCACGCCCGCACCGGTGATCGCATCGCGATCGCAGCGTATCTCGGCAACAGTGATGCCGCCGACGTCGCGCTCACCCGATTCGCAGAGATCTACGCACAACAGAACGCGCGTGACTACGCGGCACTGCGTGATGCCGTGGACGGCGGCCGAGTGTCGGCCCAGCCGGACCTGTAAGCGATCACACGAACGCGCTGAGTCCGGTGATGGCGCGGCCGACGATCAACGTGTTCATCTCGCGCGTGCCCTCGTAGGAATAGATCGCCTCGGCATCGGCAACGAAGCGTCCGACGTTGTGCTCCAGCAGGATTCCGTTTCCCCCGAGCAGTTCGCGTGCGTACCCGACGGTTTCGCGCATTCTGACCGTGCACCATGCCTTCGCCAGCGAGGAGTGCCGGTCCTCCGCGCGGCCCTCGTCCTGGAGTTGGGAGAGGCGGGCACACAACGCCCAGGACGACGTGATGTTGCCGAGCATCCGCACCAAGAGGTCCTGGACGAGTTGAAAACCCGCGATCGGCCTGCCGAACTGTTCACGGGAAACCGCGTACGCCAACGCATTGTCGTATGCCCCGCGGGCGCAGCCGACCGCCATCCAGGCGACGCCGGCACGGGTCATGCGCAG
>Ga0137412_10000182_pt1 | contig 40172 bp, 36 predicted proteins | sample CZODoug2_1_16fun_FD_122160 | JGI IMG/M metagenome (GOLD analysis project Ga0137412, IMG submission 122160) | Vadose zone soil fungal communities from Angelo Coast Range Reserve, California, USA - CZODoug2_1_16fungal (Hybrid Assembly) | ecosystem: Environmental > Terrestrial > Soil > Vadose zone...
CCCGCTGGGCTTGCCGTCAGATGACGAAGAGGTCCATGCCCGTGACGGTCGTACCGTCCGTGGTGAGAGTCGCGCCAAGGGTCGAGAGCGGCGGGGTGATCCCGTCCACAGTCTGGCCGTTCGCCAGCTGGATCAGCTGTTGTACGCTCAGCGGCTCGAGGTCGGAGGTCGCCGCGCGAATCTGCAGGTTCGCCGGCAGCACGTAGGAGTAGGTCGCCGGGTTGGTGTTCGAGTTACCGCCCTGCTCCAGTCGCGTCACTCGATCCAGCTCGATGCGTGCGCCGTCTGCTTCGCTCGTGACCGAACGGATGATGCCTCGATCGGACAGCCGCAACTGGGACCGCGGGCCGGGAAGCTGAGCGTTAGTGACCGCGTACAGCGCCGCCTGCTCCGTGGCGGGGTCGGCGTAGCTGCGAGTAATGATGACGCCGGGCGCGGTGGGCACCGTCCATTGCTCCCAGGTGCCCTTGAAACACGCCCCGATAAACGAACGGTATTCCGCCGGCTGACCGCCCACCATCGCGTTCGTCGCCAGTACGGTCTTGACGCTTTGCGCTGCGGTACCGCCCGACCCGCACATGTTGCCATCGCCGATCACGTAGGGCTTGTCCGGATTGAAGCCCCCGGAAGCCGCTTGCGATGCAGAGATGACGGAGATCTCCAGCTGGCAGTGGCGAGACGGTACGACCGGGTCGGGTGGTAGCCCGTTTATGGTCAGGCAACGGTTGTCGAGCGCGGCGAAGTCCCAGTTGGTGGGGACGTCGAGGGTGACGCCCTGCACCGTCAGCTTCTTCGTCACGGGCGGCGCTGCAGACGTCGATCCGGTGCTCGTGCCGGAGGGCGGAGCGCCACCCGCGACCGGGGTGGTGGACGGCGCCACGGTCGGGCTGGGCGTTGCCGATGGCGTCGTCGGCGTGGGCGTCGGCGACTGGGTGTTCCCCGGGTGCGAGTGATCACCCGCGGCGGTGGTCACGACCGCTGTCGTTCCGGCCGCGACAGCGATGACGGCTGCAGCGGCCAGGAGCGGGGCGATCCAGCGGTGGCGCCGGTGGATCGACGTGACTGTGCCGTCACTCGGCACGTCGTCGTCCTGTGGCGGGTCCGCCGGACGCAACAACGCGCCGGTCACCCGGTTGGTCTTGGCGTCGAATGCGGCCCGCAGCCGATCCTCCATGTCGCGGCTCATCGGGCAGCACCTCCCAACATCTGCTCCAGCTTGTCCATCCCTCGGCTGGCCTGGGACTTGACGGCCCCCCGCGAGATGCCGAGCGCCTCGGCGATCTCGGCCTCGGACAGGTTCGACCAGTAGCGCAACACGAGAACCTCCTGCTGCCGCGGGGGCAGCTTGCGCACGGCGGCGAGTACTTCGCGATGCTCCTCCGCCAGCAGGACGTCGCTGTCCGCCGGCTCCGCGATCTCGGGCTCGGCGACGCGTAGGTGTTTGCGGGCCGTGCCCCGGCGACGCAGCATCGATCGGGCGTGATTGACCACGGAGGTGCGCAGGTAGCCGACGGCCGCCTCCGGATCCCGGATCCTGCCTTGGTTTCGGTGCAGGCCGATGAACGCGTCCTGCACCACGTCCTCGGCGCTGGCCTGATCGTCGACGAGCAGGATCGCCATCCGCACCAGCCGCAACCGATGCGTGGCATAGAGCGCCGGCACATCGATCGCGACGTCCGTCTGCGTCACATCAGCCCCCCCAGATACGGCGAGGCCGCGATGCATCCGCGAGCCCGCCGTCGAGATCGTCACACGATAAGGACGTGCGGAGCGACCCGAGGTTGCACGAGGTTTCAGTTCAGCGTGGCCCGAACTGGCGATCGCCCGCGTCGCCGAGCCCAGGGACGATGTAGGCGTTCTCGTTCAGGCCCTCGTCGATGCTGGCGGTGAACACCCGCAGGGGCAGCCCGCTCTGCTCCAACCGCCACAATCCCTCGGGTGCGCACAGCGCGCAGATCACGGTGATGTCCTCGGCCCCCCGGGCGGCGAGCAACGAGACGCAGTGCATCAGCGATCCGCCCGTGGCGAGCATGGGGTCGAGCACGATCACCGGGCGGCCGCGCAGCGAGTCCGGCAGCGAGGCCATGTAGGCCTCGGGCTCGTGCGTCTCCTCGTTGCGGGCCAGGCCGACGAAGCCCATCTGCGATTCGGGCAGGAGGTTGAACGCCGCCTCGGCCATCCCGAGCCCCGCCCGCAGCACCGGCACGAGCAGCGGCGGATTGGCCAGCACGGTGCCCGTAGTCGGCCCGACCGGCGTGGTGATGGACACCTCGGCTACCGCGCTGCCCCGGGTTGCCTCGTACACGAGCAGGGTCGCCAGCTCACGCAGGGCGGCCCGGAATTCCGCGTTGCTGCTCGTCTTGTCCCGCATGACGGTGAGCCGAGTGCGGACGATGGGGTGATCGACGACGGTGGTCTCCACGAGGGAGACCCTAGAGCCCGCACTCGGCTCCGCTTCCCAGCGGCGTTCACAAACGCGGGTGCGCCAACCGGCAACTCTTGCCACCCGCCCCGAGCCGGTGCGCTCCTAGACTGGCCGAGTGACTGCTGTATTGCCCGACGTGGCGCGCTCCGAGGCCGACCTGCGCCGCTTCCTGCACGGGCTGCCGGGCGTCGACCAGGTCGGCGCCGAGGGCCGGGCGGCGGGGCTGTTCACCCGCAGCATCAAGACCACGGCCAAGGCCTGGGCCATCGACATGGCGATCTCGATGGTCGACCTCACGACGCTGGAGGGGGCCGATACCCCGGGCAAGGTCCGGTCGCTGTGCGCCAAGGCGATGCGGCCGGACGGCACCGCCCCGGCGGTGGCCGCCGTCTGCGTCTACCCGGACCTGGTGGCCACCGCCGTGGACGCGCTGCAGGGTTCGCGCGTGGCGGTCGCGTCGGTGGCCACGGCGTTCCCGTCCGGACGGGCGGCCCTGGACACGAAGCTGCACGACGTCCGCGACGCGGTGGCCGCCGGGGCGGGCGAGATCGACATGGTGATCGACCGGGGCGCCTTCCTCGCCGGGCACTACCTGCAGGTGTTCGACGAGATCGTCGCGACGAAGGCCGCCTGTGGCAGCGCGCACCTGAAGGTGATCCTCGAGACCGGCGAGCTGGTCACGCTCGACAACGTCCGGCGCGCGTCCTGGCTGGCCCTGCTCGCGGGCGGTGACTTCATCAAGACGTCGACAGGCAAGGTCACGCCGGCAGCAACCCCACCGGTGGCGCTCACCATGTTGCAGGCGGTCCGCGATTTCCACGCCACGACCGGTTCCGTGCGGGGCGTCAAGCTGGCCGGCGGCATCCGGACGAGCAAGGACGCCGTGCGCTACCTGGTGATGGTGAACGAGGTGGCCGGCGAGCAGTGGCTCGACCCAGCACTGTTCCGCTTCGGGGCGTCCAGCCTGCTCAACGACCTGCTGCTGCAACGCCACAAGCTGGCCACCGGCGTGTACGACGGCCCCGACTACGTGACGGTGGACTGATGCCCAAATTCGAGTACGCCCCGGCGCCCGAGTCGCGCGACATCGGTCGACTCAAAGAGCACTACGGGATCTTCGTCGACGGAGCGTTCCGCGACGGCGCCGGCGAGGCGACCAAGACGATCAACCCGGCGAACGAGGAACCGCTGGCCGAGGTGGCCGAGGCCGCGCCGTCCGATGTGGACGATGCGGTGCGGGCGGCCCGGCGGGCGTTCGGCCCGTGGTCGGCGCTTCCCGGACGCGAGCGGGCCAAGTACCTCTACCGCATCGCCCGGGCCATCCAGGAACGCTCCCGCGAGCTGGCCGTGCTGGAGTCGCTGGACAACGGCAAGCCGATCAAGGAATCCCGCGACGTCGACGTCCCGTTGGCCGCGGCGCACTTCTTCTACTACGCGGGGTGGGCCGACAAGCTCGAATACGCCGGGTTCGGTCCGTCGCCGCGCCCGATCGGGGTGGCCGGGCAGATCATCCCGTGGAACTTCCCGCTGCTCATGGCGGCCTGGAAGATCGCCCCGGCGCTGGCGTGCGGGAACACGGTGATTCTCAAGCCGGCCGAGACGACGCCACTGACCGCGCTGACCCTGGCCGAGATCATCGCCGAGGCCGACCTGCCGCCCGGCGTGGTCAACATCCTGGCCGGCGGGCCGGAGGTCGGGCAGGCGATCGTCGAGCACGAGGGCGTCGACAAGATCGCGTTCACCGGCTCGACCGAGGTCGGCAAGATCATTCAGCGGACGATCGCCGGCACCGGCAAGCGCGTCTCGCTCGAACTGGGCGGCAAGGCGGCCAACATCATCTTCGAGGACGCCGCGCTCGACCAGGCGATCGAGGGCATCGTCAACGGCATCTTCTTCAACCAGGGCCACGTGTGCTGCGCCGGCTCGCGGCTGCTCGTGCAGGAGTCCGTCGCCGACGAGGTGATCGCCGCCCTGCAAGCCCGTCTCCTGACGCTGCGCCTCGGTGATCCGCTCGACAAGAACACCGACATCGGCGCCATCAACTCGGCGGCCCAGCTGGCCCGCATCCGCGAGCTGACGTCGTCCGGCGAGTCGGAGGGCGCGACGCGGTGGTCGCCACCGTGCGAGATTCCCGACCGGGGCTACTGGTTCGCGCCGACGGTGTTCACCAACGTGTCGCAGGCCAACACCATCGCCCGCGAGGAGATCTTCGGCCCGGTGCTCTCGGTGCTGACGTTCCGCACCCCGGCCGAAGCGGTCGAGAAGGCCAACAACACTCCGTACGGGCTCTCCGCGGGTATCTGGACCGAGAAGGGTTCGCGCATCCTGTGGTTCGCCCAGCAGTTGCGAGCGGGCGTCGTCTGGGCCAATACGTTCAACCGCTTCGATCCGGGCTCGCCGTTCGGCGGCTACAAGGAGTCCGGGTTCGGCCGCGAGGGTGGCCGCCACGGTCTGGAGGCCTACCTTGCCCACTAAGGCGAAGCCGTCGAAGGCTCCCGAGCGGCTCCGGGTGCGCAAGACCTACAAGCTGTATATCGGCGGCGCGTTCCCCCGTTCGGAGTCCGGCCGTTCCTACCCGGTCACCGGCTCGGACGGCGCGTTGCTGGCCCAGGCCGCGCAGGCGTCCCGCAAGGACGTCCGCGACGCGGTGGTCGCCGCCCGAAAAGCGCAGCCGGGCTGGGCTCGCGCCACCGCCTACAACCGCGGCCAGGTGCTGTACCGGGTGGCCGAGATGCTCGACGGGCGGCGCGAGCAGTTCGCCGCCGAGCTGACCGCCGCCGAGGGCCTGACCGACGCGAAGGCACTGTCCACTGTGGACGCCGCCATCGATCGATGGGTCTGGTACGCCGGCTGGGCCGACAAGTACGCCCAGATCGTCGGATCGTCGAACCCGGTAGCCGGCCCCTACTTCAACTTCTCGCTGCCCGAGCCGACCGGCGTGGTGGGCGTGCTCGCTCCGCAGGACTCCAGCCTGCTCGGGCTGGTCAGCGTCGTTGCTCCGGTGATCGCGACCGGCAATACCGCCGTGGTGGTCGCGTCCGAGCAGCGGCCGCTGCCGGCCGTCTCGCTGGCCGAGGTGCTGGCCACGTCCGACCTGCCGGGCGGAGTGGTCAACCTGCTCACCGGCCGGGTGGGTGAGCTCGCCCCGTGGCTGGCCAGCCACCGCGACGTCAACGCCATCGACCTGACCGGGGTGGCCGCCCCGGACCGTCCCCCGCTGCAGCAAGCCGCCGCCGACAACGTCAAGCGCGTGTACCTACCGGGCGGGTTGGACTGGGCGGACGACCCGGGCACCAGCCGGCTCGCCGCGTTCATCGAGACGAAGACGGTCTGGCACCCCATCGGCGTCTGACCGCTGCCCGATCGGGCATTCCGCTCAACCCGGTACGGCGCGCGGACCACGTGCGCGCCGCGGGCCGCGTTGAGTAGGGGTCAGTTGGCATCGTCGGGTGAGGGAGGCACGGGCGTGAGCGAGAGTTTCGAGGACTACGTCAGTGCGAGAGCGGACGGGCTGCTGCGCTACGCGATGGTCGTGACCGCAGATGCGCACGTTGCCGAGGACGTGGTGCAGAGCGTGCTGGAGCGCGCGTACCCGCGCTGGGCTCGGATCGCCGCGATGGAGCATCCCGACGCCTACGTGCGGCGGATGGTGCTCAACGAGTTCATCTCGCTGCGCCGTCGCATCGGCCGGGTGTTCGTCGTCGAGCGGGTGCCCGAAGCACCGGGACTGCCTGATCCCGCCGACAGCCACGCCGACCGGGCCGCCCTGATCGCCGAGCTCAGGCGGTTGCCGAACCGGCAGCGCGCCGCCGTCGCGCTGCGCTACTGGGATGACCTCACCGATGCGCAGATCGCCGAGCAGCTCGGCTGCCGGGAAGTGACCGTGCGCGGCTACATCCGCCGCGGGCTGCGCACGCTGCGGCTCGGCTTCGACGGTGCCGACGCGCCGGCGACCGCGATTCCGGGGGTGGAGAACCGATGAGAACCGATACCGATCTTCGCGGCGCGTACGCCCACCTCGCGGCCAACGCGCCCCGCGCCGAGGCCCTACAACTGACGACCAACGACCGGCCGTCCCGCAACAGCGGTGGCAACCGTCGCTGGATCCCCGCCGTTGCGGCCGCGCTGGCCGTCGTCGTAGCCGTCGCGATCGCGCTGCTGGTGCGCGGAAACGGGCATGGACGCCGCCCCGACGCGCCGCCGGTGTCCGGGCAGCACGTCGTGTGCGCGCCGAGCGCCGGAACGACGCCGTCGGTGAGCCAGCTCAACGCGGCCGCCGGGACGATCTCGGACCGGCTGCGCCGGCTCGGCGTTCCCACCGCGGTGGTGCGCGTCAATGGGGCCGGCGAGCTGGACATCACCGCGCCCGGGACGACACGGGCTCAGGCCGGCGCCCTGTGCACCGACCACCGTCTCGATCTGCGCCCGCTGATCACCCCCGGCGTGCCGGTCTCCGGATCGACATCCGGCGATCCGCTGTCGACGCTGCCGTTCGCGCCGCCGACCAGCGAGAGGGGCTACCGCCAGCTGTCCCACTCCCAGCAGGGCCAGCTCACCGCCGCGTTGGCCCACACGGCGTGCGCAGCGCTGAAGATCCCGACCGCCACGACGGACCGGGTCGTCTGTGACATCACCGGTGGTTCCCCGCCCCTCGCGCTGCTGCTGGGGCCGACCATCGCGGACAGCACCCAGATCGCCAGCGCCGCGGCGATACCGCCCGACCCGTCCGGTCCAGCGCAGTGGGCGGTGGCCATCACGTTCCGGCCCGCCGGGCAGACCGCCTGGTCGAGCTACACGACCGCGCACAACACCGGCGGCCAGAGCAACGGGACCACTTCGCGCACCGACTGCGGTCCCACCCGAATCCCGTGCGCGGACTTCGTCGCCTTCGTCCTCGACGGATCCGTGGTGTCCGTGCCGTTCAACCTCGACGCCGTCACCGACTCCACTACGCAGATCACCGGCGGGTTGACCCAGGCGGCCGCGACGACGCTCGCCGGCCAGGTCGCCGACGGACAGCTCCCCGTGCCACTACGGACGGTGTCAGTCCAGCCGATCTAGGGGGGCAAAGGCACCGATCGTGCAACTTTCTGCGCCCCAGGGCCGCAGAAAGTTGCACGATCGAGGGGAGTTAGAGGTAGACGCGGTGGGTGCGGGGCGTCGCGGGGGTGATGTTGTGGTTGACGCTGAACATGTTGTCCGGGTCGAGGCGGCCCTTCAGAGTCTGCAGCCACCGGTAGTTGTCCGGGGTGTACGCCGACTCGACGCGGGACGGGTCGCGGAGGAAGTTCAGGAACGTGCCGCCCGTTGCGTAGGGGGCCAGTGCCTCGGCCGACTCGGGCGGGCCCTCGACGATCACCGACAGCGGCACCTGCCGGTGCCCCACCGGCCCGGCGTCCGCGGTCGGACGCGCCATCGCCCCGCCCCAGTGCCGCACCTCGACCGCCCCGACCCGGCTGCCCGGCCGGCGCACGGCGTCCACCAGATGCTCGATGACCGGATCGGGCAGCGTCTCGAACAGGTCGAAGTTGAGGGGCGCGACGCCGGGCATCCGCGTCTCGGCGAAGCCGGCTTCGCCGAAGTCCTCCCAGAGCGGGACGCCGGCGGCCCGGTACAGCGGGCGCAGCGCGTCCACGGCAGTAGCCGGCGAACCCGACGACATCGCCCGGATCGCGACGGCCGGCCCACCGGTCGACGGCCAGGACGGCATGAGCACGATGGCGGTGCTGAGCTCGTCCGGTGCGTCAGCGATCCACTCGCGGTAGCGCGCGAGGACAGCCGCGGCGCGCTCGAGCGGGAACACGGCGCTACCCGACCAGACGCTGGCCACCCGGTGCAGCCGGAACTCCAGTGACGTGACGACGCCGAAGTTGCCGCCCCCGCCGCGCAGCGCCCAGAACAGCTCCGGGTGCTCGTCGCGGCTGGCGGTGACGATGCGCCCATTGGCGGTGACGACCTCGGCCCGCAGCACGCTGTCGGCGGCGAAGCCGAACCGGCGCGACAGCCAGCTCAGGCCCCCGCCGAGCGTGTAGCCGGCCACCCCGACGTCCGGCGAGGACCCGGACAACGGCGCCAGCCCGAACGGCGCGGCCGCCGCGAGCACGGAGCCCCACCGGGCGCCGGCGCCCACCCGGGCGATGCCGCGGTCCGGGTCGACGAGCACGCGCTTGAGCGCGGACGTCTTGAGCAGCATCCCGCCGTCGGACGGCACGTACGTGCCGTGGCCCGTGGACTGCACGGCGAAGGGCACCTGCCGCTCGCGAGCCCAGGTGAGGGCGGCGCTGACGTCCAGGGCGCTGTCGGCTTCGGCGATGATGACCGGCCGCGCGTCCAGGCTCGGGTTGACGGCCCGGCGCGACTCGTCGTACCCGGCACTGTTGGGGATGTACAGCTGCCCCGCGAAGCGGCGGCGCAGTTCGCGCCGGGCCGCGCGGGCGTCCACGGCTACGTTCACGTCTGCGATGTGTGCGGTCATGTCAACTCAGACGTCGGGCGCGCCTGAAACTCATCGGCGCCGGCGCGATGAGTTTGCCGCTCGCCGGTCGTCTCTATTACATGCAGGGCGACGACGGTGACGCCACGGTGGTGATCGTCCACCGCGGAACCGAGTTGACGAGCTGGCCACTAGCCGGTTCGGCCAGCCCGGATCTCGCCGTCGTCGACGAGTTGGCTCGCCTCGTGCTGACCGCCCGGCGCGGCGGCCACACGGTGGTGCTGCGCGACCCGAGCCCGACCCTGCTCGGCCTGCTCGACCTGTGTGGACTCAGCCCGACGCTACGAGTCGAGATGCGCGGGCAGCCCGAAAACCTCGAACAGCCCTGTATCGAGGAAGTTGTGGTGGCCGATGATCTGCCCGTCGGCGACCTCGATGATCTGGATGGACCACGGTGAGTGCCCGCCGGCCGGATCGACGTGGTACGAGCCGAATGCGATCCCGCCGTTGGCCTCGACGGCGACCAGTCGGGCACCCCGGCACACGCTCCCCTCGCCCAGGAACCACTTGCCCATCTCGGTCGGACCTTCGAGCCAGAAGTCGAACGGCGGCATCGACATGACCGCGTCCTCGTGCAGCAACGACACGAGCGACGTGATGTCATAGCGCTCGAACGCGTCGACGTACTTGGCCAGCAAGGCCTTCTGCTCGGCGTCGATCGGCTCGCGGTGCGTGGCGGCGTCCCGGGCGGCCAGCGTGGCCCGGGCCCGCTGCAGGGCGCTGTTGACCGAGGCGACGCTGGTCTCCAGCAGTTGGGCCACCTCACTGGCCTGCCAGCGCAGCACCTCGCACAGGATGAGGACCGCGCGCTGCTTGGCCGGCAGATCCTGCAACGCGGCTACGAAGGCCAGCCGGATGCTCTCACGCTGGGTCGCCAGTTCGGCCGGGTCGCCGTCGTCGGGCACCACCCGGGCGTCGGGGATCGGGGTCACCCACACGTTCTCCGGCCGCGTGGCGCCGGTGAACTGATCGGCCTTGGACGAGCCGCCGAGATCCATCGGCTCGGCGCGCCGCTGCCGTCCGCGCAGCATGTCCAGGCACACGTTGGTGGCGATGCGGTACAGCCAGGATTTCAGCGCCGCCCGTCCTTCGAAGCCGTCGCCGCGCTGCCACGCCCGCACCATCGTCTCCTGCACGGCGTCCTCGGCCTCGAAGGCCGAGCCGAGCATCCGGTAGCAGTAGCCGGTCAGCTGCCGGCGATAGGGCTCCAGATCCTCGGGACGGATCGCATCCGGCCCAGCCGCAAGGTCGTTCGCACTCGCTGACACCCGGACAGCGTAGCCGGGCGCGGCTTCATGTCAGTTGCATTAGCACCTATCCCGGCCCTGCGCAACGGTTGATGTTGCGTCTGGCAAGCTGTGCGGTTGCCAATCCAGTGCGATCTAGCTCGATCCAGCCAAAGGGGGCCTAATTACATGACCGACTACCCAGGTGCCGGGCAGCAACCTGGTCAATGGCCGGAACCGCAAGGTCCGGCGGGCGGACCGCCGGCGTACGGGCCCCCTCCGGGCTTCCCGCAGCCGGGTGGATTTCCTCCTGGCCAGCCGGGCCAGCCCAGCCAGCCGGGCCAGCCGGGCTATCCGCCGCCCGGCCCCGGTTACCCGCCGCCCGGCCCGGGTGGGACGGGTGGCCCCGGCGGCTTTCCGCCCGGTGGCTTTCCGCCCGGTGGTCCCGGTGGCCCCGGTGGCCCTGGCGGTCCCGGCTTTCCGCCTGGACCGGGTGGCCCGGGCTACGGCCCCTACGGCCCGCCTCCGGGCGGACGCAGCAAGAAGCCCTGGATCATCGGCGGCGTCGCGGTGGTCGCCGTCGCGGCGATCGCGGTCGCGCTCGTCCTGGTGACGGGCGGCAGCAAGGGGTCCAGCGGCGCCAAGGGCACCCTGGACAAGCTGCTCAACGCCGCCAAGACCCATGACGTCAAGACCGCGCGGAACCTGACCTGCCAGCCGCTCAGTGACGGAATCTCGACTTCGCCCTTCTTGGCGGTCGCGAAGTGGACCATCGGCAAGGCCGACGAGAACGGCGGCTCGGCCTCGGTGCCGTTCACCGCGACGATCGGCCGCGACGAGAGGAACTACACCGCGGCGGCACAGAAGCAAGACGGCAAGTGGAAGATCTGCGACGTCCAGGAAGGCGGCAGTGGGGGCGGTGGCGGAGGTGGCGGTGATTCCGCGGCCGCGCAGCAGACCGTCCAGAAGCTGCTGCAGGCGGGCAAGGACCGCGATCTCGCCACAGCCAAGGACCTGACCTGCGAACCGCTGCACAGCGAGATCGAGAACGTCCCGGAGATCTCGAGCTTCCAGGTCGGGGCCGGCAGCGCCAGCGGGACGTCGGCCACCGTGCCGTTCACCGTGACGAGCGAAGGCAAGACGACCAGCAATGTCGCCGACCTGCAGCAGCAGAGCGGCGGCTGGAAGGTCTGCGACTTCCACCTGGCCTCGGGGGGATCGGGCGGGTCCAGTGGATCGGGCGTCCCGAGCTCCCCGACCGATTTCCCGAGCGGATTCCCGACGGACTTCCCGACCGACATTCCGTCGGGCTTCCCCACCGGCGGCGGCACGGGAAGCTTCTGCGTTACGCCTAACGGCTCGAGCCCGATCTGCATACCAAGCTGAACGGCACCCGATCAGTGACCTGATCGGGCGCCGACTATGGTTCGCCTCGGTCCGCCAGTATTCGTCTGGACGGACCGAGGCGTACCGCATCTATGAGGACGGACATGACCGACTCCCCTGAATCCGGCCCCGCACCGCAGCCCGAGCACGGTGGCCAGCCGCAACCGGCTGCTCAGCCGCCCGCGTACGGCCCACCGCCGGATCAGCCGCCCTACGGACCACCGCCGGAGCAGCCGTACGGTCCCCCGCCCGGCCAGCCGCCGTACGGTCCACCTCCGGGGCAGCCGTACGGGCCACCGCCGGGCCAGCCGCCGTACGGTCCGCCTCCGGGGCAGCCGTACGGTCCCCCGCCCGGCCAACCGCCGTACGGCCCACCGCCGGGCTCGTCCTACGGTCCGCCCCCTGAGCAGCCCTACGGTCCCCCGCCCGGCCAGCCGTACGGTCCCCCGCCGGGCCAACCGCCCTACGGTCCACCCGGTGGCCCACCCTTCGGCCCGCCCGGGGGCTTCCCGCCCGGGCCCGGTGGGCCCGGTGGGCCCGGTGGCCCAGGCGGCCCCGGTTTCGGTCCCTACGGCCCGCCCCCCGCGCGGCGCAGCAAGACGCCCTGGATCATCGGCGGCGTCGCCATTGCGGCGGTGGTTGCCGCCGCGGTCGTCCTGGTGCTCCTCCTCGGGGGCAGCGACAGCAAGAGCGGTCCGGCGGCGGCGGTCGACAAGCTGCTCAAGGCCGACATGAAGCGCGACGCCAAGGCCGCTCAGGCGGTGACCTGCGAACCCCTCAAGAGCAACATCGACGCGACCGCCCCGGCGGACAAGAGCTACAAGATCGGCAAGACGACCCAGAAGGGTGACTCCGCGACGGTGCTGACCACCATCGTCGACTCCGAGAACAAGACGAGCAACGTACTGTTCGACGTGCAGAAGCAGGACGGCACGTGGAAGGTCTGTGATGGCCAGGCGGTCGGTTCCGGCCCCGGCGGCGGCAGCGGCCAGAGCGGTCCCCCCGGGACGGGATCGTCCAGCGGCTTCCCGACCGATCTCCCCTCCGGCTTCCCGACCGACCTCCCGTCGGGCTTCCCGAGCAGCGGGATTCCGAGCTTGCCGAGTGGATTCCCGACCGGCGGCGGCACGGGCAGCTTCTGCGTCACGCCCAACGGTTCGAGCCCGATCTGCATCCCGAACTAGGCATCCGGCTCTCGAGGAGCAACGCATGACCAGCAGCACCGCTGAGGCGACCATCGTGCCGATCACGCTCACCGTCGGTGGGCGGATCGGCCTCACGCTGTGGGCTCCCCCGTGGGAGGACGAGGACGGCGAGGAGTGGCAGGGCTTCCTCGGCGACGGCGCGAAGATCCTCTTGTTCCCGAATACCCGCGAGCTGGGCGAGTTCATCGCGTCCGGCGAGGAGAACGACCTCTCCGACCACCCCGCGTGGGGCCGGGTCATGAAGCTCACGCCGGACGAGCTGCGGCCCTCCGGCGACGACGCGTACGACATCGACCAGGTCTACGACTGGGCCTCCGGCGAACCGGATCCGGTCCACGTGTCGGCGCTGGGCAACGTCGTGGACATGGTCGAGAAGATCGCTGAATGCTGCGACGACGGGGCGCTGCGCCGTTTGGTCGGCAGCACGCCGGAGTACGCCGAGCTGGTCAGCGACGAGGTCAGCTATCAGGGCAAGGAGGGCCGCAAGCGCTGGAACGAGCTCGGTGACGTCATCGCCGACACCTGGGAGCGGGCGATCTCGCGGGTCGAGAGCTGGCTGACCTGGCGCGGCGACTTCTCCGAGAGCGACCTCGACACCGAGACGGTGTGGGACCGCGTCGGCGCCGAGCCGATCGAGCTCGTCCTGCCCGACGCCACGTACCTGACCGTTCGGGCCGAGATCGACGACGAGGCGGTGTTCCTCGGCGAGGACGGAGAGATCGCGGTGTTCACCGAGCCGGCCGACCTCGCGCGGTACTGCCGCAAGGCGAAGGAGCACGAGCTGATCAAGCTCGAGCGGTGGGCCGAGCTCGCCGAGGCCGACGACGACGCGTTCGAGCCACTGCTCGACGCCAGCTACGACCTGACCGCGCCGTCCACGAAGTCGGCGGAGCTGGTGCGCGAGCTCGCCGCGTTCTGCGACCTCGAGGCCGACGCCGAAGATCTCGAGGACCCGATCGACCCCGAGCGGTGGACCGCCCTGGTCGCCGAGATCGAAACCTGCCTCCAGCCCAAGGACTGATCCTCAGCGGACGATGGTGGGACGGTCCATATCGACCAGGTCGGGGCGGATCTCGGGGGCGGCACTGCGCACGGCGTCCGCATCGGCGTCGTCGTCCTTGGCCTGTGAGGCCCGCTCGGCGTCCACCCGGGCCGTGTACTGCTCGATCTCGTGCTGACGAGTCGCGTCGTCCCAACCCAGGATGTGGCCGATCAGCTCGGCGACCGCCGCCGCCGACTCGACGCCCCGGTGCGGGTACTCGATCGAGATGCGGGTGCGCCGGGTGAGCACATCCTCCAGATGCAGCGCGCCCTCGTGGGTGACCGCGTAGCGGATCTCGGCCATCAGGTAGTCCGGGGCGCCCGGCACGGTCTGCAGCAGCGCCGGCTCGGCCAGTGCCGGCTCGAGCACGTCGCGGATCATCGATCCGTACCGATCGAGCACGTGCAACACCCGGTACGGATGCAGCCCGTACTCGGCGGCCAGCGCGTCGACCTGGTTGCGCATCGCGAAGTACCCGTCCGCGCCGAGCAACGGCACCTTGTCGGTACATGACGCCGGCACCAGCTTGGGCAGATCGCCCACCCCGGCGTCGACGGCGTCGGCGGCCATCACCCGGTACGTCGTGTACTTGCCGCCGGCGATCGAGATCAGCCCCGGCACCACGCGAGCCACGTCGTGCTCGCGGGACAGCTTGGACGTCTCCTCCGACTCACCCGCGAGCAGCGGTCGCAGCCCGGCGTACACGCCCTCGATGTCGTCGTGGGTCAGCGGCGAGACGAGCACGGCGTTGACCCGTTCGAGCAGGTAGTCGATGTCGGCCCGGGTGGCCGCGGGGTGGGCGAGGTCGAGGGTCCAGTCGGTGTCGGTCGTCCCGATCAGCCAGTGGTTCTTCCACGGGATGACGAACAGCACGGACGTGTCGGTGCGCAGGATCAGGCCGGTGTCGCCGGTGATCTTCTCCCGGGACACGACGATGTGCACGCCCTTGGACGCGCGCACCTTGAACCGGCCGCGTCCGCCCGAGATCGCCTGGATCTCGTCGGTCCACACGCCGGTGCAGTTCAGCACGACGCCGGCGTCGACGGTGGTCTCGCGGCCGTCCTCGACGTCGCGCACCCGAACGCCGACGACCCGGTCCGACTCGTGCGCGAAGCCCACCACTTGGGTGGATGCCCGGACGACGGCCCCGTAGCGCGCGGCGGTACGCGCCACCGTCAGCGTGTGCCGGGCGTCGTCGGCCTGCGCGTCGTAGTAGCGCACCGCGCCGATCAAGGCGTCGCGCCGCAGCCCCGGGAACAGGCGCAGCGCGGCCGCCCGGGTCAGGTGCTTCTGGCCCGGGACGCTGCTCGAGCCGCCCATCGTGTCGTAGAGCGCCAGGCCGCTGGCCACGTACGGGCGTTCCCAGGCGCGATGCGTCAGCGGGTAGAGGAACGGCACCGGCTTGACCAGGTGCGGGGCGAGATAGGTGGTCATCAGCTCGCGCTCGTGCAGGGCCTCACGGACGAGCCCGAACTCGAGCTGCTCCAGATAGCGCAGCCCGCCGTGGAACAGCTTCGACGAACGGCTCGACGTCCCGGCGGCGAAGTCGCGAGCCTCGACCAGGGCGACGGTGAGCCCTCTCGTGGCGGCATCGAGGGCAGCACCCGCCCCGGTGACGCCGCCCCCGATGACGACGACGTCGAACGGGTCGGTGCAAAGGCGGTGCCAGGCCGCCTCGCGGTAGTTCGCGTCCAGGCGGGATGCGGCCCCGCCCCGCGGTATTGACGGCGGACTGTCCTCCACACCATCCATGCTTGGCACGCTAGCGCAGTGCCGGACGTACCCGCCGCCGATGCGAATGAGCCGTCGCGGCAATTGACCCGGGCCCCACATCGACGCGCCGAGTCCACGTTGATGATCATGGAGTTGTGGTCGACTATCAGCCACAACTCCATGATCATCAACGATTTAGGGCTCGGCGGCCGATGACGACGGCGCCATCTCGTCCGACTCGTCAGCCCCACGCACTCGTGCCCGGTCCCAGACCCGCCCGACGAGCACGCAGCCGACCAGGCCGGCCGCGCCGCAGATCGCCACCGCGGTCGGGGGCGACACCACGTCGGCCAGCGCTCCGGCGACCAGGATGCCGAGGCCTTGCGCGGCCTGCAGACCGGCGCCCATCAGGCCGACCGCCTGCCCGCGCTGATGATCCGGCACGGCTTGCACGAACGCCGCGTGCGCGAACATGGTGTAGGACGACAGCGCACCGCTGACCGCGAACAGCACGATCGCCAGCCACAGGACGGGATGGACGACGGCCAGCACCAGGGGCACGCCGGCGAGCACGGCCAGCGGCGTGAGCAGCCGCAGCCGCGATGCCGGCCGGACCCAGCGGGCCAGGCCGAACATGCCGAACGTCGCACCGATCGGGTCGGCGGACATGAGTAGCCCGGCGCCGATGCTGCCGAAGCCCAACCACGTGGCGTAGGGCACCGCGATGCCCTCGGGCGCCACGTAGAAGCCGTACATCCACTGGATGGCGGCCAGGCTCCACAGCCGCGGGTCGCGGAAGATCAACGTGGCCCCGCGCCGCACCGACCGTTTCGCGGACGGGCCGGCCAAGCCGTCGGTCGAGGGCCGATGCTCGCGCAAGCCGAACCGGCCCAGCAGCATCGACACGGCAAAGGTCGCGGCGTCGATCGCGAGAGCAGGATGCGACCCGACCAGCCCGACCAGCACTCCGCCGAGCGCGAATCCACCGACCTGGACGATGTTGTCGGTGGTGCCGAAGATGCCCATCCCCACCACGTACCGATCGCCGGTCAGCACGTTGGACAGGATCGCGTTGCGGGTGGCGCTGTTGAGCGGCTGCACCGACACGACCAACACCAGCAGCACCGCGACGACCGGCAGCGGCATCGCCGGAATCGCCATCAGCGCCACGAGGACGGCGCGAAAGGTCTCGGCGGCGACGAACACCGTCCGCCGGGGATACCGGTCGGCGAGGCCGGCCAGCAGGGGCGCGCTCACCAGCGGTGGCAGGAACGTCAGCGCATAGGTCAGGGCGGTGAGCAGCGGCGAGTCCGTCCGCTCGAACACCAGCACGGCGATCGCCACCCGCGCCATCTGATCACCGAATCGCGACTGCATCTGGGCGATCCACAGCGCTCGAAACTCCCCGACCGCCAGCACCTCGCGGAATGTGGCCGGCGTGTCACCCCCCTCGTTCGCCATCGCTACTCCGCATTCCACCCGATGGTGCTCGACTCGGCACCGATGCCATAAAGCTCCCGTCAAAGCGCATCACGCCTCGACTTCATGCCGCTGTCGTGCGGAACCGGGTGCGCCGCAGCGGCACATGCGCGGCTGCGATAGTGAGCGGATGAGGGTCGCCGCCGCGGCGATCGCGATGAGCGCCGTGAGCGCCGTCGTGATCGCCGGATGTTCGTCGAGCAGGTCGGTGACCCCGATTCCGACGGCGACTCCGACTTCGGCCAGCCCGACGACCTCCGCGCCGCCCCACGTCTCGCCTCGACCGCCCTCCACGACCGCGACGCCGCCGAGGCCCACGCCGACGCCCACGCCGAGCGCCCGCTCGCCGTTGAGCTACGCGCAGCGCGCGCTGCAGGGCATGAGCGAGGCGCAGCGGGTCGGGCAGCTGTTCATGGTGGGCGCCTCGTCCGGCGGCCCGACCGGCGACACCATGCGGGCCATCATCGATCACCACGTCGGCTCGGTCATCCTCACCAACACCAGCGCACGCAGCGTCGACCAGATCGCCACGGTCAGCCGGCAACTGCAGCAGGTTGCGCCGGCGGGCGCCAAGCTGTTCGTCGCCACCGACCAGGAGGGTGGTCAGGTCCAGCGGCTGCAGGGTCCCGGCTTCGACACCATCCCGAGCGGCGTACAACAGGGCGAGATCGCGCCGCAACAGCTGCGCGCCGACGCCCGGCGCTGGGGCACCCAGTTGCGGGCCGCCGGCGTGAACCTCGACCTCGCGCCGGTCGTCGACACGGTGCCCAGCGGCGCGGCCAACCCGCCCATCGGCGGGCTGTCCCGCCAGTACGGCTCCACGCCGGCGATGGTCGCCAACCACGGCACGGCGTTCGCTCAGGGGATGGCCGATGCCGGGATCGACGCCACGATCAAGCACTTCCCCGGCCTGGGACGGGTCACCGGCAACACCGACACCACGTCGCGCGTCACCGACCGGACCACCACCCGCAACGACGCCTACCTGGCCCCGTTCGCCGCTGGCATCAAGGCCGGCGTCCCCTTCGTCATGATCTCGACGGCCTACTACAGCCGCATCGACGCCAGCCGTCCGGCGGCGTTCTCACCCACCATCGTCACCGGGATGCTGCGCGGCGACCTGCAGTTTCGCGGCGTGGTGATCAGCGACGACGTCGGCGGCGCGGCCCAGGTCGCGGCGTTCTCACCCGGCACCCGGGCGGTCGACTTCGTCGCGGCCGGCGGCGACGTCCTGCTGACGGTGAACCCGGCGCAGATCCCGGAGATGACCGCCGCCGTGTTGGCCCGGGCGAAGAGCGACCGGGCGTTCCGGGCCGAGGTGGACACCGCCGCCCTCCGGGTCCTGCAGGCCAAGCAAGCCCGGGGCCTGCTCTAAGGCAGGGCCGCCGGCCTGCGGAATGGTGCCAGTCGCCGGCCGACCGCAGGAAGATCGCGCGTCGATCGCGATCTTCCTGCACATACGGCCTCGGAGGGCAGCCCGCGCAGGAAGATCCGGCCCGCCGCGCGATCTTCCTGCGGGCGGCCCGGCAGCGCGCAAACTCAGCCGCTCAACGGCACAACCATGCTCGGCGGGGGCACGACGTGATCATCGCGCAGTGGACGCACGGCCGTCCCGATCGCGAAGAACTCGGTCGCGTGCTGGCCCCACGCGTGGCTGTGCTCGTTGAGCCGGAACGCGACGACGCCCTCCGCCTCGCGGGCGTGCGCCTCGGCCTGCATCCGTCCCATTGCGAGTTCGCGCGCGTCGTACATCGCCTGGGTGTACTGCGGCAGTTCGACGTTCTGCCCGGCAGTTCCCATCGCCTTCATCATGCCCTGGTGCGCGATGTGATAGACGCAGGTGCCCATGACCAGTGAGAGCGGCGCGTAGCCGGCCTGCAGCAGCGTCCAGAATTCCTGCCCGGACAGGTCGGACGTGAACGGCCGGCCCCGGTTGTCGCGCCACGTGCCCGACGAGGGTGGCGCGTCACCGAGCACGGCAGTGCCCACCGCGACGAACTCGGCGATGTGCTGACCCCACTCCCGCAGCCGGACGTCGAGCCGAACGCCCACGATGCCATCCGCGCCGAGGGCGTCCGCCTCGGCCTCCATCCGGGTCATCGCCAGGTCGCGAGCGTGATACATGGCCTGCGACAGCACGTCGAGCTCCATGTTCTGCCGCCACTTCCCGACCTGGAAGCCGACGTGATACACCGACGTCCCCAGCACGAACCCGAGCGGACGGAACCCGGCCTCGCGGACCAGCAGGAACTCGCTCACGCTGAGGTCCGAGGTGAAGACCGCCCCGGGCGCCCCGGCCCGGTTGTCCCGCAGCCGGGCCAGCTCACCGGCCGGAATGCCGGCCTGCGCCGGGTCGAGTTCGGTCATCGTGCTCCTTCGCGCGGGGATCAGACGTGGAACGAGGTGAGGCGCTGCAACGCGGCGGCTGTATCGGCGTTGTCGCGGGCGAGGTCGGCCAGCGCGGCGGCGAGGCCGTGGGACCACTCGTCCAGTGACACAACGCGGGTGCTCAGGACGATGCCGCCGACCTCGTGAGCGACTCGGGCCACGGGAACCGCGGTGGGCGTCGCCCGCTCCAGCACGTAGGCCTGTTCACCGAGACGTACCGACACCGAGAGCACCGGCGCGTCGTCACCGCGATGACGCCACGAGCGCTTGCGCGCCACGGCGACGTACTCCGGTGGCAGGGCGCCGGCCAGGGCATCGAGCAGGAACCCGGCGTACACATTGAGATCGAGACTCTGCCGGCCGACGACCGCGGCGAGAACACGGATCTCGTCAGGCTCGGGCACCCGATCACCTTACGACGCGGTTCAGCGGCAACACCGAGACCGGCGTCGACGCCGACCGCCGGGACACCTGCTTGATGACCGTGCCGCGGGCGTATGCCTCGGCGTGATGGTCGTTGCCCATGCCCGCGCAACCGCGTCGACCGAACGTCACGGCCAGGTCGTGCAGCAAGAGGCCGTCGCCGCCGGTCTCGCGAACCTGCCGCTCGAACGAGGACCGGACCCGGGCCCGGATCCCGGCGTCGAGCACCGAGCAGCCCTCGATCTCGACGTTCGGCCCACGCCACTGTTGCTGGTCGACCGTCTGGTTGTCGTCGTGCCGGAGCAGCGCCGCCGCGGTGAACACCACGCTGATCGGACGCCACCCGCCGAGCGCGAGCGCCGCGAATTCGGCGGCGCCCGTCCCGCAGCTGAACAGCCGATCGGCGCCGACCGGCTGTCGTCGTTCGTCGCGAACGGCCACTCCACTCACCAGAGCCTCGACGAGGCCGAGATCCTCGGGACCCCGAGGCGTCTCGGTGTATCGCACGTCCACGACCCCGGTCCCGCCGACGTCGGCACACGCCGTCAGCAGGCGCTGCATCGCGACCCGGCGGGCCGACGCCGCCGCGCCGACGACGCGCGGCGCGTCCACGCCGGGCGAATATCGGTATCCGTCAGCGGCAGTGCGAGCTCGGTGGAACCCGCAGTAGGCCCAGATGCCGGGCAACTTCCGGAACACGCAGGACCCGAACACCTGGCCGATCGACAGGTAGCCGGCAGCGCGGATAGCCGCGAGTTCTCCGGCCGGGCTGCCGACCCGGGAAGGGTGCTCACGCCATGAGCGCGGCATATCCGGGCTTGATGACGCCATTGATGATCGCCAGGCGCTCGTCGAACGGGATGAACGCGCTCTTCATCGCATTGATGGTGAACCACTGCAGATCGGTCCAGTCATAGCCGAACGCGTCCGAGAGCAGCGTCATCTCCCGGCTCATGGACGTGTCGCTCATCAGCCGATTATCCGTATTGACGGTCACCCGGAAGTACAGCCGCCGCAACAGCCCGATCGGGTGCTCGGCGATCGAGGCCGCGGCCCCGGTCTGGACGTTCGAGGACGGGCACATCTCCAGCGGGATGCGCTTGTCGCGCACGTATTGCGCCAGTCGGCCCAGCTTCGGCGCCGACCCGGACGTGTCGATGTCGTCGACGATGCGGACCCCATGGCCGAGGCGGTCCGCGCCGCACCACTGCAGGGCCTCCCAGATCGAGGGCAGCCCGAACGCCTCGCCGGCGTGGATGGTGAAGTGGAAATTCTCGCGGCGCAGGTATTCGAACGCGTCCAGGTGCCGGGTGGGCGGGAAGCCGGCCTCGGCACCGGCGATGTCGAACCCGACCACGCCGCTGTCGCGGTAGGCCACGGCCAGCTTGGCGATCTCCGACGATCGGGCCGCATGCCGCATCGCGGTCACCAGAGCCCCGACCCGGATGCGCTTCCCGCGGGCCGCCGCGTTGGCCTCACCCTGCCGGAATCCGGCCAGGACGGCGTCGACGACCTGTTCGAGCGAGAGCCCCGCCTCGACGTGCTGCTCGGGCGCCCACCGGATCTCGGCGTACACGACCCCGTCGTCGGCGAGGTCCTCGGCCGCCTCGCGGGCCACTCGTTGCAGCCCCTCGACGGTCTGCATCACGGCCACGGTGTGGTCGAACGTCTCGAGATAGCGCTCTAAGGATCCGGAGTCCGCACTGTCGCGAAACCACTGACTCAGCTTGTCCGGGTCAGTCGCGGGCAATGCGTCGTAACCGACCGTTTGTGCGAGTTCGATAATTGTGCGGGGTCGCAGCCCGCCGTCCAGATGATCATGCAAGAGGACCTTCGGGGCGCCGACGACATTGTCGGCGCTCAGGGGTGTCGGCATGACTGACACGCTAGTGCCATGCAGCTTCTACCGCCTGACGGGCCGGGCGCCACACCCGCGTCTTGTTGAATACTGACATCGAGACATAGGTGATTTACGTACTGCGACGACTGGTGGCCAGGTTTGGGAGACGGGATGGACGGACCGGCGGTGTCGGTCTCGGGTTTGGTCAGGCGTTACGGCGAGGTCGAAGCCGTGCGCGGAATCGACCTGTCCATCGACCCCGACGAGACGTTCGGATTCCTCGGACCGAACGGGGCCGGCAAGTCCACCACGATCAACATCCTGTGCACGCTCATCAAGCCGACCGCGGGCTCGGCCCGGGTCGCCGGGTACGACGTCGTCCACGAGCGCGATGACGTGCGCCGCAACATCGGCCTCGTGTTCCAGGACACCACCCTCGACTCCTACCTCACCGCCGAGCGCAACCTGCGGCTACACGCTGAGCTGTACGGCATGCCGCGCAACACCATCGACTCGCGCCTGCGCCAGGTGCTCGACATCGTCGGGCTGTGGGATCGGCGCTCGAGCAAGGTCAGCACCTTCTCCGGTGGCATGAAGCGCCGCCTCGAGATCGCTCGCGGTCTGATGCACTCGCCGCGGGTGCTCTTCCTGGACGAGCCGACCATCGGACTCGATCCGCAGACCCGTGCCTCCATCTGGAGCTACATCCGCGAGCTGCGCGAGCGCGAGCACATCACGATCTTCATGACCACCCACTACATGGACGAGGCGGAGTACTGCGACCGCATCGCCATCATCGACCAGGGCAAGATCATCGCGCTCGACACCCCGCACGCGCTGAAGGCCAGCATCGGCGAGGACCGGGTGCAGATCCACACCGCTGATGACACCGTCGCCATCGCCGCGCTGGCCACGCAGTTCGGCGTGGTCGCGACGATGTCCGAGGGCGTCGTCACGTTCGGTGTCGTGGACGGCGAGCAGTTCGTCCCGAAGCTGTTCAGCGACTTCCCGGTGGCGATCCGGTCGGTGAACGTGTCCCGGCCCTCGCTCGACGACGTGTTCATGTCCTACACCGGCACGACGATCCGGGACGCCGAGGCGGGCAGTGTCGACCCGGTGGGCGCCGGTTCAGCCCTCTTCGGACGGGGCGCCCGCCAGTGAGCGCCGCCACCGTCGCGCAGGTGCGCGTGCCGGCCCGTTCGACGACCAGCGAGCTGCGGGCGATCAAGATCGTCTGGCAGCGCGAGCTGATCCGGTATTTCAGCGACCGCCTGCGCATCGTCACTTCCCTGCTGCAGCCCGCACTGTTCCTGTTCGTGCTGGGCACGGGGCTCTCGAAGCTGGCCTCACAGGGCACCGATGGGCTCAACCTGCGGACGTTCTTCTACCCCGGCATCCTCGGCATGACGGTGCTGTTCACGGCCGTATTCTCGGCCGCCTCGGTGGTCTGGGATCGCGAGTTCGGCTTCCTGCGCGAGATGCTCGTCGCCCCGGTCCGGCGCAGCTCGATCGTCATCGGCAAATGCCTCGGCGGCGCCACGGTCGCCGCCGCGCAGGGCGTCCTGATGATCGCGATGGCCGGCCTGGTCGGCGTGCCCTACGCCCCCACCCTCGTCCTCGGCGTCTTCGGCCTGCAGGTCCTGTTGTCCTTCATGCTCACCGCTTTCGCGCTGGTGGTGGCTGCGCGCGTCACGCAGATGCAGACGTTCATGGCGTTGACCCAGATGCTCGTCATGCCGCTGTTCTTTCTCTCCGGCGCGATGTACCCGGTGCGGGGCCTGCCGACGTGGCTGACCGTGCTCAACCGCATCGACCCGCTCACCTACGCCATCGACCCCATGCGCCACGTCGTATTCAGCCACCTCTCGCTCACGCCAGAGGCCCGCGAACGCCTCGATCCCGGCGTGACCTGGGGCGGCTGGCACGTCCCGGTCCTGCTCGAGGCCGTCCTGGTGCTGGTGATCGGCCTCGTCCTGCTCGGGGTGGCCATCGCCGAGTTCAGCCGCAGCGACTGATCGGTCGTACAAGGGATCGTCGAGGGTGGGGTGCACACGGCCCGCGCGGCTGTCATAGCTCAGGGTCGGTCGTCGTATTCGCGCAGGCGATCGAGTTCGGCGTCGGACGGGACGAAGCTCACCGTCGAACCATCGGCGAAGTCGATCGCCCCCGAGCTCGGCGCGATGTCGTGTTGCGCGGCGTCGTCCGCCTGCCACAGGATGCGGGGTGAGCGCTGCGCGTCGGCCGCGACGACGGCAACGCGGGTACCGGACCATACGAGCCACAGGTCGTGCCGCTCGCGCCGCAGATGATCGCCCAGCGCCACGGCATGGGTCTCCGGTCCGCCGGCCAGAACGAGGCGGGGCTGGCCGAACTCCCACGACTTGGCGTCGACAGTGCCCAGGCCGTCGAGCACCTCCAGAATGAGCAGGGTCAGCAGCACCGGCAACAGCAGCACGCTGGTCAGCACGGCGTCAGACGCGACGAGGACCAGACGAGCCAACCAGCGCAGTGGACGCTTGCGCCGTCGCGTGCCGTCGCGCCGCCGTCCCGGCACCTCGTAGCTGACGCCCTGGCGCCCGAGATACAGCACGGCTGCATACTCGCTCCAGGCCTGGGCGCAGTGCAGCCGGACTGTCTCTCGCACCGTCTCGGACGCCGGCCTGGTATGCCACCAGAAGCCGAGCCGCCCCGGCCAGCGAATTAACACGGACACGACAAATCCCTTGAGAGCGACGTATCGCGCACGCTACCGGCTCGGCGGCCCGATTTCCTGCGGAGGCAGGATAGGGCGCATGAGCGACGTCGCCGTGCACGCCACCGCCCACCGGGACGTAACGCCCGACACGTTCGACGCCGTCGTTCGGCTGGTGTGCCGCGCTGCGGACGCTGCCACCGCGATGACGGCGCTGATCGCCGGTTTCGCCCGCGTCGAGGCGGCGATCGAGGCGCTGCCCACGACCTTGGACGTCACCGTGAACCGCACCGGCGTCTCGCAGCGCAAGATCATCTGGCGACCGGAGCCGCAGGTGGTTACCACCGAGTGGCTGGCGAGCCGGCAGATCACCTTGACCGGCCGCGACATCGGGCAGGCCGGCCCGATCATCGCTCCGTTCGCGGCGCTGACCGACGGCGTCGACGGTCTGGAGTTGGACGGCCCGACCTGGCGGCTCGACCGCGACAACCCCGTCCACGCGGAGTTGCAAGTCGAAGCCGTCCACGAGGCGCGAGTCCGAGCCGAGCGCTACGCAGCGGCGTTGGGCGGCCGCCTCGGCCCGCTGATCGAACTGGCCGATCCGGGAGTGGAGGTCTACCGCGGCACGACGATGAAGGCGATGGCCGCCTACGACCTCGGCGGCGAGGGCTTCGAGACGCTGAACTTCACGCCGGTACCGATCGAGGTCGAGGCCGGCGTCGAGGGACGCTGGACGCTCATCCTGCCGTGACCGCCGCGCCGATGCGCTCGATGATCAGCGGCTGTTCAGCGGGCGCCGCTCCGATGTCGGAGCCGCCCACGAGCGCGCTCAACGCGCCCTCGAACCGAGCCGGATCGTCAGCGTGCAGTTCGAGCAGGGGCTGCCCGGCTGTCACGGCGTCGCCGGGCTTGGCCAGCAGGACCACCCCGGCACCGGCCGACACGGGATCCTCCTTGCGGGCCCGGCCGGCGCCGAGTCGCCAGGCGGCCACGCCGACGGCGTAGGCGTCCAGGCGGGTCAGGACGCCGGACTCCGGCGCCACCACCACGTGCTTCTCAGCGGCCACAGGCAAGGGCGCAGCGGGATCGCCGCCCTGGGCGCTGATCATGCGCCGCCAGACGTCCATCGCCCGGCCGTCGCGCAGCGCGTCGGCGGGATCGACGTCGGAAAGCCCCGCACCGGCGAGCATCTCCCGGGCCAGAGCCAACGTCAGCGAAACCACGTCGGACGGTCCGCCGCCGGCGAGCACCTCGAGCGACTCGGCCACCTCCAGGGCATTGCCGGCAGTGCGGCCGAGTGGGGTGTGCATATCGGTAAGCAGAGCAACAGTACGTACGCCGTGCGCAGTGCCCAGGGACACCATGGTCTCGGCCAGCGACCGGGCGGACGCCACGTCCTTCATGAACGCACCCGTCCCGACCTTGACGTCGAGCACGAGCGCGGACGAACCCTCGGCGATCTTCTTGCTCATGATCGAGCTGGCGATGAGCGGGATCGACTCGACGGTGGCCGTGACATCGCGCAACGCGTAGAGCTTGCGATCGGCCGGGGCGAGCTCGTCGCCGGCCGCGCACACCACCGCGCCGACGGAACGCAGCTGGGCCAGGAACTCGTCGTTCGTCAGGGACGCCCGCCAACCCGGGATGGACTCGAGCTTGTCGAGGGTGCCGCCCGTGTGACCCAGACCGCGGCCGGACAGCTGCGGCACGGCCGCCCCGCAGGCCGCCACCAAGGGCGCCAGCGGCAGGGTGATCTTGTCGCCGACCCCGCCCGTCGAGTGCTTGTCGGTGGTCGGCCGATCGACGCCGGACAGATCGAGCCGGACGCCCGACGCGATCATCGCCGCCGTCCAGCGGGCCAGTTCCGAAGGCTCCATGCCCCGCAGCAAGATGGCCATGGCGAGTGCCGCCATCTGCTCCTCGGCGACCGCGCCCCGCGTGTAGGCGTCGATCACCCAGTCGATCTGCTCGTCCGGGATGCGGCCACCGTCGCGCTTGGCCGCGATGACGTCGACAGCTGCGAAGTTCACGAGAGGTCTTCGCGGCTGAACGCCAGCGGCAGCACGTCGATCATCGGCAACGGCCCGTTGACGGTGTCGACGAGCAGATCGGGACCACCGTGCTCCCAGAGCAACTGCCGGCACCGCCCGCACGGCATGAGCACGTCGCCGCGGAAGTCGACGCAGGCGAAGGCGACCAGCCGGCCACCGCCGGACGCGTGCAGCGCCGAAACGAGGCCGCACTCGGCGCACAGCCCGAGGCCGTAGGAGGCGTTCTCGACGTTGCAACCGACGACGACGCGGCCATCGTCCACCAACGCGGCCGCCCCGACGGGGAACTGCGAGTACGGCGCGTACGCGTGGCCCATCGCTTCGAGCGCGGCCCGGCGCAGCTTCGTCCAGTCGATATCCATGCCCTACCCCACGGTGTACGGCTGGCCATCGGCGGCCGGCGCTCGAACCCTACCGACGAAGCCGGCCACCGCGAAGATCGTCACCACGTAGGGCAACGTCAGCAACAGGTTGGTATCGACCGGGGAACCAGCCTGGGACAGCAAGCTACCCAGCTGGTCGGCGAATCCGAACAGCAACGCCGCGAGCAGCACCCCCCGTGGCGACCAGCGTCCGAAAATTACGCAGGCCAGCGCGATGAAGCCCTTCCCGTTGGACATGTTCAGCTGGAACGTGCCCGCGGCCCCGCCGCCCATGACGAGCGTGACACCGCCTAGGCCGGCCAGCGCTCCGGCCAGCCACACTGCCCGGTAGCGGGTACGCAGCACCTTGATACCCACGGTGTCGGCCGCCCGCGGATGCTCACCAACGGACCGCAGCCGCAGACCCCAGCGCGTGTAGAACAGCCCAAGGTGCACGGCAACGACGAGGACGTAGGTGGCGTACAGGAAGATCGTGCCGTTGAAGAACACCGGACCGACGATCGGGATGTCGCCGAGGGCCGGAACCTTCCAGATGCGGAAGTAGCCGGGGTTGTTGTACGTGTCGGCCTGCGGGGCGAGCAGCTTGTTGAACAGGAAGCTCGTGATGCCCAGGGCGAACACGTTCAGCACCACGCCGATGATCACCTGGTCGACCAGGTACCGGATCGCCAGCACGGCGAGGATCGCGGCCAGGAAGACCCCGGCCAGCACACCGCCGAGCACGCCCAGCCAGATGCTGCCGGCGACCGTGGCCACCATCGCCGCGACGAATGCCGACAGCAGCAATTGCCCTTCGATCGCGACGTTCACCACGCCGGCGCGTTCACCCACCACGCCGGCCAAACCTCCGAGGATCAGCGGGATCGCGGCCGGGAACAGCGAGCCCGCCAGCAGCGAGACGACGTTCAGCCCGGAGAACGTCCCGGCGACCGACCAGATGATGAACGCGAGCAGCAGCCCGAGCACGGCGACCGTGGCGCACCATCTCGCCGCCAACCGCTGGGTGATGCGTAGTAGACCGGCCGCGATGACCAGTACGCACAACACGATCGCCGGCGCTCGCGCCTCGAACGACCAGCTGCCCAGATCGAACTTGGCGTCCGGCAAGGAGAACTTGAACACCGCCCGGTTGCCCGACCGCGGGCCCGACCCGAACGCCCACAGGCCGAACGCACCAAGCGCGACCTGGACGCCACCGGCGAGGATGTGCCGGGGCACCCGGGCCTGGCGCACCGTCGTGACCGTGACGGCGAGGTTCGTGGTGGCCGTCTGCAGCGCCGCCCGGCCCCGGGCCCGCAGGTGGAACATCGTCCGCACCAACCGGGGCGCCGCGATGAACACGACGATCAGCGCCTGGATGACAGTGACGACGTCGACCGGGACCTCGACCCCCGGCGTCGCCTGCATCTGAGCGCCGCCCTGGCGCAGCGCGCCGAACAGCAGCCCGGCCCCGATGACGCCCCACGGACTGTTGCGGCCCAGCAACGCCACGGTGATGGCGTCGAATCCCACGTTGGAGGAGATGTTCGGGGTGACCGCGTAGGACGTCGCTCCGCCCAGCGCCAGCGCCACGCCGGCCAGACCGGCCAGCGCACCAGCGAGGGTCATGGCCAGCATCGTCACGCGGCCGACGCTCATGCCGGCGGTGCGCGCGGCAGCCGGATTGGCGCCCACCGCGCGCAGCCGGAACCCGATCGTGCTGCGGGTGAGCAGCCACCACACCCCGGCCGCGGCGACCACGGCGAGGACGATGCCCAGGTCGGCGGTGATCCTCGAGCCGAACAGGTGCGGCAGCCGCGCGGTGCCGTGGATCAGCTTGCTGGCCTGCGGGTTGCCCGGCTGCTGCACGGACGCGAAGGACAGCACGTAGAGCAGGCCGTACCTCGCGACGTAGTTGAGCATGATCGTCGTGATGACCTCGTGCGCGCCGGTACGCGCTTTGAGGAATCCGGCGATGAGCCCCCACAACGCGCCGCCGGCGAGACCGGCGGCGATCGCGAGGACGAGGTGCACGAAGGGCGGCAGCGACCACGCGAATCCGACGTAGCCCGCGGCGAGCGCGCCGGCGATGACCTGCCCCTCGCCGCCGATGTTGAACAGTCCGGCCCGAAACGCCAAGGCCACGGCCAGGCCGCCGAGGATCAACGGCGTGGCGGTGAAGATGCTGCTGGTGATCGGTCCGAGTACGCCGCTGACCGTGCCGTCGTTGTTCGGGTCGTAGATCGCGCCCTCGAACATCGCCTGGTAGGCGTCGCGCAGCGTGTACCAAGCGTCCTTGAAGAAGTCCATCGGGTGCTGGAAGAAGAACCCGAGGTCGCCGCGGACGGTCTGGTCGGAGAAGATGATCAACAGCCCGCCGAGCAGGAGCGCGACGACGATGGCGAGCAGGGTCACCAGCCAGCTGTCGCTGCGTTCCGTGCGCTTGGGCGCCTCGTCCGGCGCAGGCTCGGAGGGCGCGGGCGGAGCCTCGAGAGTGGCCGTCACGATCCGTCCTCGGCCTGCTCGACCACCGTCAGCACCGACGGATGCTCCTCGGCCTCGACGTGGGCCCGCTCGGGCGGCACGCCGGCCATCATGAGGCCCACCTCATCGCGGGTCGCTCCGCCGGGCAGCACCCCGATGACCTTGCCGCGATACATCACCGCGATGCGGTCGGCGAGCGCGAGCACCTCATCCAGCTCGGTGGACACCAGTACCACCGCAGTGCCGCGATCGCGTTCGGCGACGATGCGGTTGTGGATGAACTCCTGAGCGCCCACGTCGACCCCCCGCGTCGGCTGCGAGGCCACGAACACCCGTAACGGACGCGACATCTCCCGCGCGAGCACGACCTTCTGCTGGTTCCCGCCCGACAGCGTGCCGGCCGGCACCTCGGCCGACTGGGTGCGGACGTCGAACTCCTGGACCCGCTGCTCGGCGTTCCGGCGGATCGCGTCCAGGCGCAGCGCCAGGCCCCGGCTGAACTCCGGCCGGTCGTAGAGGTCGAGCACGAGGTTCTCGGCGACCGAGAAGGGCCCGACCAGGCCGTCGTGCTGGCGATCTTCGGGCACGTAACCCACGCCCTGACCCAGGATGCTGTGCGTGGCGCCGCCGACCACCGAGCGTCCGTGCAGCCGGATCGATCCGCGCTCCACCCCGCGCAGGCCGAGCAGCGCCTCGACCAGCTCCTCCTGGCCGTTGCCCTGGACGCCGGCCAGCGCGACGATCTCACCCTCCTGCACGTCGAGGCTGACGCCGTCGACGGTGACCGATCCCCGGTCGTCACGCACCACCAGGTCGTCGATCTCGAGGACGGCCGCGCCGGGTTGCGCCGGCGGCTTGTCGACCGTGAGTGACACCTCGCGGCCGACCATCATGCTGGCCAGCTCGGCCTCCGAGGTCTCCGGTGCGGCCGTACCGACAACCTTGCCCCGACGGATGACGGTGATCCGGTCGGCGACCGCCTTCACCTCGTGCAGCTTGTGGGTGATGAACACGATCGACGTGCCGGCGTCGCGCAGTTCGCGCATCACCCGGATCAGGTCGTCGATCTCCTGCGGGGTGAGCACCGCGGTCGGCTCGTCCAGGATCAGCACGCCGGCATCACGCAGCAGAGCCTTGAGGATCTCGACCCGCTGCTGGACGCCCACGGGCAGGTCCTCGACGCGGGCGTCCGGGTCGACGTCCAGGCGGTAGCGCTGCGACAGTTCGCGCACCTTGGCCCGGGCGGTACGGCGCGACAGCCGGCCGAACGGGCCGTTCGTCCACTCGTTGCCCAGCATGACGTTCTCGGCGACGGTGAACACCGGGATGAGCATGAAGTGCTGGTGCACCATGCCGATGCCCGCGGCGATGGCATCGCCCGGGCCTCGGAATTCCTGCTTCGTACCGTCGATGACGATGTTGCCCTCGTCCGGCCGGTACAGCCCGTACAGGACGTTCATCAGCGTCGACTTGCCGGCGCCGTTCTCGCCCAGTAGCGCGTGGATCTCGCCGGGCTCGACGGTCAGGTCGATCGAGTCGTTGGCCACCAAGGAGCCGAACCGCTTGGTGATGCCGCGCAGTTCCAGGCGCATACGTGCCACTCCCCATCGGGCCGTCCGGACCTCAGGAGCGCTGCGCCGGTAACCCGACGCAGCGCTCCCTCACGACGCAGATGCGTTAACTCACTTGGGCTGCGCCGGCGACGTGATCTTGATTTCACCAGAGATGATCTTCTGCTTGATCGTGTCCAGGTCGGACTTCAACGTCGAGTCGACCTTGGTGTCGAAGTCGTGGAACGGCGACAGCCCGGTACCTCCGTTGTCCAGCGTGCCGACGTAGTCCTTGGTGGCGTAGGTGCCGCCCGAGGAATCCTCGACGGCCTTCGTCACCGCGAGGTCGATGCCCTTGAACACGGTGGTGAGGAACACCGACGTGTACTGCGGCGCCGAGTTGACGCCGTCGGTGTCGACCCAGATCACGACGGCCTTGCCACTGGACTTGGCGTAGGCCGCCGAGCCGAGGCCGGTGCCGCCGGCTACCGGGAAGATCACGTCAGCGCCCTGGGCAACGAAGTTCGTCGCCAGCTGCGTCCCCTTGGTCTGGTCGATGAACGACCCGGCGAAGCTGCCGTTCTGCTTCTTCTCGTCCCAGCCGAGCAGCTTGACGCTCTTGCCCTTCTGCTGGTTGTAGTAGTTGATGCCTTCCTGGAAACCGTCCATGTAGATCGTGACCGGCGCGATCTTCAAACCGCCGTAGGTGGCCACGATGCCGGTCTTCGAATAGGCGGCGGCCAGATAGCCGCCCAGGAACGCGCCCTGCGCGGTGTTGAACTGCAGACCCTGGAGGTTCGTGCCGTTACCGAAGTAGTCGACCTCGGCGAAGTACTGCGACGGCTTCGCCTTGGCGGCAGCCGTGGTCGCGTCGCCCATGAGCCCACCGACCGTGACGATCAGCTTGCAGTTCTGCGATTCGAGCTTGGAGATGTTGGTCTTGTAGTCGGTCTCGGCCTTGGATTGGACGTAGCTGACCTTCGCCTTGCCGTCACTCTGCGCCTTCTGCATGCCGGCCCAGGCGGACGCGTTGAACGACTTGTCGTCGATACCGCCCGTGTCCGTAACCATGCACGCGGTGAAGTCCGTCGCCGGGGCGCTCGACCCGCCGGGCGTGGACGAGCCGCTGCCCCCACCGGCCGGTGCCGTAGTGCCTCCACCGTTGCTCTTGCTACCGCACGCGCCGAGCAGCAGCGCCAAGGCCGCTATCCCCGCCGTTATCGCCACGCCATATGTACGACGCAACGCCATCACCTCTCCCGTTTGTCCGGACTCCGCTCGCCAGACCAGTGCCGGCCAGTGCACAGCAGGAGATCGCTGAAATCCCAGACACCGTAGCTGTACTAGGGAGGCACCGTAGCCCACTGGGGAGGCGTCGTCACCCGATCGTTGCACCGGCTTCGGCCGGAGCCGAACCTCTCGACGAACTGCCCCTTCCCGCCCCGGAAAGATCTAGCAACATCTCACATTGCACAAGCAAACGCGGTGGGCGCGGGGCACCGGGCCTACCGCTTGTCAGCTACCGAGCCGAAAGTGGTTCGTTAGCCCCGCCATTCCGGGCGTACGAACCACTATCGGGAGGTTGCGCCCGCGGGCATCCCCAAGTTCTCAGGCGTCCGGATCCGCGGCCGCGCGGCCGAGATCACCGCCCGGAGCCCGGGCCAGCCGCTCGTCGACGACGGCATCGGCGCGGACGCGAGCCCGCACATCACACCCCAGCGCGGCCAGGAATGCCTCGCGATCGAGGGTTCTCGCCACCACGGGCGTCGTCGCGACGGCGGTCGCCGTCCGGGGAATGTCGCGCACCAGCGCAATCTCCCCGAAGGAATCACCGCGCTCCAAAACGTTCACGACCGCGCCGAGCTGGGTGAAGGTCACGACGCCGTCGACGATCAGCACGTACTGATCCCCGTGGTCGCCCTCGGACATGATCACCTCTCCGGCGGCGAAGGTGACCGGCGCGAGGCGGGCACCCAGATTGTCCAGCACCGGCATGGGCAAATCCGCGAACACCGGCTGGCGTCGCAGCAGGTCCACCTCCAGGTCGTGATGCCCGAGCCGGGCGTCGAACCGGCGCAGGAACGGCGCGGCGATCAGCGCGACGACCGGCAGCAGCAGCCCGACGATCAGCAGCGACGTCCGCGCATCGAGCCAGTGCAATAGGACGCCGGCCACGGCCGCGCCGAGCGCCATCGCGATCTGGATCAACGCCTCGAGTAGTCCGAACGCCTCGGCCAGCGCGTGATCGGGAACGGCGCGCGGCACGGCGCTGTAGGCGCTGACGTCGATGAGGACGTTGCCGACCCCGACCACGGCGAACAGCGCGAGCGCGACGGGAAGGTGCGGGATCCCGGCCGCGACCGCCAGCGGCGCTCCCCACAGCGCCAACCCGATGCCGAGCGAGCGGTAGAGGCGCCCGGTGCCGACGATGCCCAGCGCGGCCGGGAGAGCGATCATGCCGCCGACGCCGATAGCGCCCAGCAGCACGCCGATCGCGCTGTCGGAAAGGCGCATCGCGTCGACGACGAAGACCACCACGATGACGTTCAGCGCCCCTCGCACGAACGTCTGGCACGGCACCAGGATCCCGATGCTGCTCGCCTCCGGGGTGTGGAACAGCGTCCGGAGCGCGTGCCCCGGTGATCGCCGCGTCTCGAGCGCCATCGTGGACGGTGCGGGCAACCGTCCGGCGAACAGTGCCGCGGCCGCGAGCAGGACAACCGTCACCCCGACCGCCCACGCCGGCCCACCCACACCGAGCAGCACGCTCGCCAGCAGAGGCCCGGCCAAGGTGGTAGCCCCGTCCAGAAAGCCCGCGGCGGCGTTGCTGGCCACGAGTTCCTCAGGACGGCTGACCAATGACGGCATCAGGGCTGAAGTGACCGGCCGGAACGCCCCGATCGCGATGCCGATCAGACCGGACAGGACCAGCACGATCGCCACGGGTCTGCGCGCCGCGAGCACGGCGGTGATGCCGGCCGAAGCGACTGCCGCGACGAGCGCGAGCAGCCGCAACAGGCGTCCGTGCCCGAAGCGGCCCGTGACGGCCGTGGCGGCTGGCACCCCGATCGCCGGCGCGGCGGTCCGTACCACCCCGAATGCCGCCACGCTGCCGAGCCCGCCGTGCTGGAACAGGAACGCCGACACGGCAACGAGTTGCGCGAGATCGGTGCTGCGCACCAGTGCGAGTGCGAGCTGACAGTTACGCAGTGGGCGGCTGGCGAACACCACCCGGACAGCGGCGAGCTGGCGACGCACTGTCCCCCGGGTCGCCACAGGGTGCCGTTTCTCAGAGGCCACCGATGACCACCATTCCGCCCCCCAGCGTCGCGATGAGAGTACGCATATCCGATGCCCCGGGCATTCGTTCTGAGCACGGTGATCCCGCCGTAAAGCCGCTACCATCCCGGCAGGGGAGGTCGCTCGTGTCTGCCTTGGATCAGGAATCCCGGCTGCCGCCGACCGGCATCGTGACGTTCCTGTTCACCGACATCGAGGGCAGCACGCGGAACTGGGAGTGGCATCCGGCCGAGATGGCGGCGGCGCTGACGGCGCACAACACCGTGCTGCGCCGGGGAATCAGCGCCAACCGGGGAACGGTGTTCGAGACCGCGGGCGACAGTTTCGTGGCGATCTTCGAGCGGGCGCCCGACGCGTTGTCCGCCGCACTGGACGCCCAGCGTGCACTCGCCGATATCGCCTGGCCGGACTCGATCGGACCGCTCAAGGTGCGCATGGCCCTGCACACCGGGCCGGCCGAGATGCGGCCCGACGGCTACTACGCGCAGCACACCCTGTCTCGGCTGTCGCGGATCCTGGCCAGCGGCCACGGCGGCCAGGTTCTGGTCTCCTCGGCGACTCGCGATCTCATCGAGGGATCGCTGCCGGTCGGCGTCGAGCTGTCGGCGCTGGGCGAGCATCGGCTCAAGGACCTCATCGCACCGCAGCAGATCTTCCAGGTAACCGCCCCCGAACCGCCCTGGCGCCTGCCGGTCGCCTTCCCGCCCTTGCGGACGCTGGACGCGCGGCCCAACAACCTGCCGGCCCAGCTGACGGCACTCATCGGACGGGAGAAGCAGGTCGCCGAGGTCGTCGCCATGCTCGTCCGGCCGGACGCTCGCTCCGGGCGCATCGTGACGCTTACCGGGCCGGGCGGCACCGGCAAGACGCGAGTCGGATTGCAGGCGGCGGCCGAGTTGATCGACACGTTCGACCACGGGGTGGGCTTCGTCGACCTGGCGCCGATCAGCGACGTCGATCTCGTCGCCTCGACGCTGGCGACCTCCTTGGGCATAACGGAGGTGGCCGACGAGCCGCTGCTGGACACGCTCGAGGGAAATCTCCGGGACAAGCGGATGCTGCTGCTGGTCGACAACTTCGAGCAGGTATCCGCGGCCGCCCCGCAGGTGAGCCGGCTGGCCGGTGCCGCCCCCGGCGTCAAGGTGCTGGTCACCAGCCGGGTGCCGCTGCGGATCACCGGCGAGAACGAGTACCCGATTCCGCCGCTGCCGCTGCCCGACCTCCGGCGCCTGCCCCCGCTCGAAGAGCTGACGCAATACGACGCGGTACGGCTGTTCGTCGAGCGGGCGACGGCCATCCATCCCGAGTTCCGGGTCACGAACGACAACGCGCAGACCGTCGCCGAGATCTGCGTGCGACTCGACGGCCTGCCGCTGGCCATCGAGCTCGCGGCCGCGCGTATCCGGCTGATGCCACCGCAGGCAATCGCAGCCCGGCTGCACAATCGGTTCGCCCTGCTCACGGGTGGCCCGCGGGACGCCGAGGCTCGGCAGCGAACCCTGAGAGCGGCTATCGACTGGAGTTTCGATCTGCTGGGCGACGCGGAGCAACAGCTGTTCCGCCGGCTGGCGGTTTTCGTCGGCGGGCGCACCCTGGCGGCGATCGAGGCGGTCTGCGGTCCCGGGCTGCCGATCGACGTGCTCGACGGCGTCGATTCGCTGGTGCACAACAACCTGCTCCGGCACGAGGAGGGTGGCGCGGTCGAACCCCGGTTCACGATGCTGGAAACGATCCACGAGTTCGCTCTGGAGAAGCTGGCCGCCAGCGGGGAGATCGACGAGTTGCAGCACCGGCACGCGTCCTACTTCCTGGACCTCGCCGAGGCGACCCGGCTCGAGCCCGGCACGGGGCCGCGCGAGGTGGACGATCTCGAACAGCTCCAGATCGAGCAGGACAACCTGCGTAGCGCGCTGCGCTGGGCCGTGGCCGGCGCCGCGCAGGGCGTTGCCGCGCGGGCGGACGTCGCGATCCGGCTGGCCGCGGCGTTGGCGCGGTTCTGGTTCGTGCGGGGCCACTGGCAGGAAGGAGGCGAGTGGGCGACCGAGGTCCTGGCGAAGGCCGGGACCGGGAACACTCGAGCCCGGGCCCGGCTGCTGTTCGGCGCCGGACAGCTCGCCGTCGAGCGGGGCGACTACCCCAGTGGCCGCGCGCTGTTCGAGCAGAGCGTGCAGGCGTATCGGGATGCCGGCGACCTCGACCGGGCGGCGTTCGCCCTGGGCAAGGTCGGCGACAGCACCTACGCCGAGGGTGACTTCGCCGCCGCCCGTCCCCTTCTCGAGGAAGCCCTGGCGCAGTCGCGAGCGCTGGGCAACACATCCAACGTGGGACGTCTACTGTCCAACCTCGGCGAACTGATGCGGGCCCAGGGCGACTACGCCGCCGCCCGGCGGCTCAACGAGGAGGCCCTGGAGCTGCTCACCGAATCCGGTCACCGGAGCTCGAGCCTGGAGATCATCCCGCTGTGCAATCTGGGCAACGCGCTGCTCCGGGAGGGCGACGTCGACCGTGCGTCCTCGGTGCTCGCCGACACGTTGGCGATGGCTGACCGCCTGGGCAGCACGTCCAACGTCGCGCTCGCCCTGCTCGGCCTCGCCGGTGTCGCTGCCGTCCGGGATGCTCCCGAGCGGGCCGCCCGGTTGTTCGGAGCGGCCGACACCGTGATCGACGCCCTGGGCGCGAAGCTGTGGCCGGCCGACCGGTTGGACTACGAGCACCACCTCTCCATTGCCCAGCAGCAACTGGGGGACGCCGAATTCGAAGCAGCTCGCCGGGAGGGACGCGCGCTGCGCCTGAACCAAGCCGTCGCCTACGCCCTCGACACGACATCCGCGCCGCCGACCTGACGCACCCGGCGATTCCTCACCCCGCGGCCCTCACCTCGTCTGCGCGCCCTCACCTCGTCTGCGATCTTGATATGTAGGTCCGCCCATAGCCCTCGCCCGATATCAAGATCGCTTGAGGTGGCCGTCGACGCATATGGACGTCGGCGACGCAAGGGGGTGTGGATGACGATGACGGTCGTCCACAGATCGCCAAACGCCCTGGGTCGGCGGCGACACATCGTCGAGCATCGGCGGCATGCTCACGAACAGTGCCGCGGCCACCCGAGCCGTGTCGGCGTCGGATCTGGATGACGTCGTCTCCCGTGCACACCTGCTTCGCCTCGGCTGCACCCGGTGGCAGATCGAGTCGCGCATCGCGGCCGGACGCTGGCAACCCGTGGGCTGCGCGATCGTGCTGCACAACGGGCCGCTGACCCGCAGACAACGCTGGCGCGTAGCGCTGCTCAACTGCGGCCCCCGCTCGGCGCTGACAGCATTCACCGCACTCGAAGCGCTCGGGCTGCACGGCTGGGAACGCGATGCCGTTCACGTGTTGGCACCGGCGGGCGTCGCGCGTCCGAACCTGGCCGGCATCCGGCTACACCGCACCAGTGCTATGGGACGGGACGAGTTGCTCCACGCCCGACGATGCCATCGCGTCGCACCGGCGGCGGTGATCGCAGCCAGCACGTTTCGCACACCCCGTCCAGCGGTGGGTCTGCTGGCCGCGACCGTCCAGCGACGCTTGACCAGTGCAGCCGACCTGCGTGCAGCGCTCAGCCGCGCGCCCCGCACCCGGCATCGTGCGGCGTTGGTCGCCGCCGTCGGGGACATCGAGATGGGCGCGCATGCGCTCAGCGAGATCGACTTCATCCGGCTGTGTCGCCGCAACGGGCTACCCCCGCCTACCCAGCAATCGGTGCGGGTCGAGCTCGACGGGCGGCGGCGTTACCTCGACGCGGAGTGGGTTCTCGAAGACGGTCGACGCGTCGTAGGCGAGGTGGACGGCGCCGTGCACCTCGCGCCCCGAACCTGGTTCGACGACCAGCTGCGCCAGAACGAGGTAACGCTGGCCGGTGCGATCGTGCTGCGATACCCCAGCGTCATCGTTCGCGAGGAGTCCGGCATCGTCGTTACTCAGCTGCGCCGGGCACTCAGCTGTCGGCGATCTTGATACTCATGTGCGGGTATGGCGCGCCACAGATATCAAGATCGCGGCGATCACGAGCCAGGCATCCCTAATTCCTACTCGACCGATAGAAAACATTGACATGCTGTTAAGCGCGCACGTACCGTCGGGGGCATGAAGCCGTCGGTCCCCTTCGTGGCGCGGCGCTACATCGACTTCAAGAAGACGTGCAGCGCGGTCTGTCGCTGACGCATCCGCGGCTCCGCCGCAGCTGATCTTCTCACCGGCCCGTGCCGGCATCTCCTCTCGTACGGCCCCGACGCCGCGGCCTGTTTCGACGCGCCCGGAAGGACCTCCCATGCCCAAGAAACCGACGGCTGCCCTGGCCATCATCGCGCTGCTGGCCGCCGCCGTGTCCGCGTGCAGCGCCCGAGGCGACGCGGCCGCGCCGCCCGGACACGTGGTGCTGCGCTACCAAGGATCGGCCAACGCCGTGCTGCTGCCCGAGCTCGCCGAGGACCTCGGCTATCTCGGCGACGTCAAGCTCAAATGGGTCGGCAACACGATCAGTGGGCCGCAGGACATCCAGTCCGCGGCCACTGGCCAGACCGACTTCGGCGGCGCGTTCACCGGCGCCGTCGTCAAGCTGATCAAGGCCGGCGCACCGGTCAAGGCAGTGATCAACTACTACGGCGAGGACGCCAAGACGTTCAACGGCTTCTACGTCAAGACCGACTCCACCATCCACACCGCTCGCGACCTCATCGGCAAGACGATCGGCGTCAACACGCTCGGCGCCCACTCCGAGGCCGTCATCGACACCTACCTGACGAAGAACGGCCTGACGTCGTCGGAGATCAAGAAGGTGCAGCTCGTACCACTACCGCCGAACAGCACCGAAGAGGCGATCCGCAAGGGACAGATCGACGTCGGCGCGCTCGGCGGCATCCTGCAGGACCACGCCGTCGCGACCGGTGGACTGCGCTCACTGTTCAGCGATTACCAGCTGTTCGGTGCGTTCGACGGCGGGCAATACGTGCTGCGCGACGACTTCGTCAAGAAGAACCCCGAAGCGTCCCGGACGTTCGTCACCGCGGTTGCCAAAGCGATCGAGTGGGAACGCACCACCCCGAAGGCCGAGGTGATCGCCGAGTTCACGAAGATCGTCAACGGCCGGCACCGCAACGAAAGTACAGCCAACCTGAAGTACTGGAAGAGCGTCGGCATCCCGTCGCACGGCGGCCTGATCAGCGATCACGACTTCACGATCTGGACGTCGTGGCTGTCCTCGGCCGGCGTCGTCAAGGCGGACGCCTTCACCCCGGCCGAGTACTACACCAACGACCTCAACGGGTTGAAGCAATGACCGCCAAGATCAGCCTGCAGTCGGTGACCAAACAGTTCACGGTCCGGGGCGGTCCAGCACTCACCGCGCTCGATCAGGTCAGCCTCGACATCCCGTCCGGGCAGTTCCTGGTGCTCGTCGGCCCGAGCGGATCGGGCAAGACCACGTTGCTCGATCTGCTCAGTGGGCTCAGCTCGCCGTCGTCGGGCCAGGTGCTCGTCGACGGCCGGGCGGTGACCGGTCCGGGCCTCGACCGCGCGGTGGTCTTCCAGCAGTACGCGCTGTTCCCGTGGCGGACGGCTCGCGGCAACGTCGAGTTCGGCCTTTCGGCATCGGGGGTCCGGCGCCGCGAGCGAGCCGCCCGGGCCGACGAGTTCCTCGACCTCGTCGGGCTGTCCGCCTTCGCCGACCGGTACCCGCACGAGCTCTCCGGCGGGATGAAGCAGCGGGTGGCCATCGCCCGCAGCCTCGCCTACGACCCGGCCGTGCTGCTCATGGACGAACCGTTCGCCGCGCTCGATGCCCAGACGCGCGAGCAGCTGCAGGACGAGCTGCTGCGGATCTGGCGGGCCACCGGCAAGACCGTCGTGTTCGTCACCCACGCGATCGAAGAGGCGGTGTATCTCGGGCAACGCGTGGCCGTCCTCACCGCTCGACCGGGGCGGATCAAGCGGATCGTCGACGTCGACCTCGGCGACCGCGAGGGTGACGTCCGGTCGGCGCCCGCCTTCGTCGCGCATCGGCACGAGCTCTGGTCGCTGCTGCACGACGAGGTCGGGAGGGCCGCCTGATGTCCGTCGAGACACTCACCGGACCG
>Ga0137412_10000183_pt1 | contig 40048 bp, 40 predicted proteins | sample CZODoug2_1_16fun_FD_122160 | JGI IMG/M metagenome (GOLD analysis project Ga0137412, IMG submission 122160) | Vadose zone soil fungal communities from Angelo Coast Range Reserve, California, USA - CZODoug2_1_16fungal (Hybrid Assembly) | ecosystem: Environmental > Terrestrial > Soil > Vadose zone...
TCGCGGTTACCTCGGCGGGGTAGGCCGAAACCCCCGCGGCCGTGACGCCGTGATCACCTGCGAAGACGACCACCCTCGGCCGTTCGAACTGGCGTGGCGGACACACGCCCTGGCACGCCGCCACCCACACCGAGAGGTCCTCGAGCCTGCCGAGTGCGCCGGACGGCTTGGTGAGCGTCTCCTGACGGGCCCGCGCCTCGGCCTCGACTGCCGCGTCGGGTGCTGCGATGTCCGGAAATTGCGTCATGATTCTTCCTCGCGCGTCGATGTGTCCTTGACCGTCAGCGGCTGCCCGGCGACGACGAGCACCACCCGATCGCACTGCGCGGCCAGGCGTTGGTTTACCACGCCCAACTCGTCGGCGAAGCGTCGCCCCGCCTGCGTCGCCGGGACCACCGTCAGCCCGACCTCGGGGCTGACCAAGGCGAGCGGTCCGCGGAACGCGCCGACGGCCGCCACCAGGTCGTCGACGTCATTGCTCACCAGGCCGCCGGTCCAGGCGTCGCGCCGGTCCATCACCGCGACCAGCCAGCCGCCGATGTCGTCGACCAGCATCGCGGTATCGGCATCGGCGCGCAACTGCGTTGCCACGTCCTGACTTTCGACGGTCGACCAGTGTGAGGGGCGTCGCTCCCGGTGGATGGCGACCCGTGCCGACCATTCGGGGTCGTCTGTGGCGACGGTTCCGGTGGCCAGGTAGCGCACCGGCTGGGCCGGGGTCACCGCCCGTGCGATCGCGCCTTCGGCCCACTGTGACTTGCCTGAGCGGATTCCGCCGAGAACCAGCGCACGCACCGCGGCTCAGGCGATCTTGTCGCCGCGGTTGACCTGCGGGCGCGGCGCCCGCATCCGGCGCAGCTGAGAGGCACGGCTCGCGGCGTAGAAGCCCAGCTTCCAACCACTTTCGACGTTGTCGGGGAACTTCGCGTCGACCGCCTTGTTCACCCGACGGCCGATCATCAACCCGTCGATGGCCATGATCAGCACCAGCGCCAGCATCGCGGGCGACAGCAGGCGCTGAACCTCGAGCGACGGTATGGCCAGCATGACGAACACCAGAGCGAGCGCGGCGGGCATGAACAGACCGAGGATGTTGCGTCTGGAGTCCACGATGTCGCGGACGAAACAGCGGACCGGTCCCTTGTCACGCGGCAGCAGGTAGGCGTCCTCGCCTGCCATCATCTTCTCGCGACGCTCGGACATGGCGGCGCGACGGGTCAGCTTGTCCGCCTTGCGCTCGTCCTTGCTGAGCTTCGGACCGCCCAGCTCCTTGCGCCGCTTGCGGGCTTCGGACGACGTCATCGGCGCGGGTGCGACCGGGCCGCGCTTGCGGGCAGTCTCGCTGCGCTTGGGCGTCGGCCTGCCCTTCGGGGCCGTGGGGGTGGCCGCGGCATCGTCCTCGACGCCCAACTCGACCGCCCCGGACTCCTCCGGCACGGGGTTGGCCTTCTTGCGGCCCAGCAGATTCACGTGTGCCAGGTTACTTCAGTCCCGTGCTAGTTCTTTCCGCCCGGCATGCACACCCATCACCGGGGCACTTACTCTGCTGGCATGACGGGCCCCGTGCTGCACGTGCTGATCGCTCCCGACTGCTACGGCGACAGCCTCACCGCCGTGCAGGCCGCCGACGCGATCGCGACCGGCTGGGGAAGCGCCCGGCCCGACGACGTGCTGATCTCCGCACCGCAGTCCGACGGCGGCCCCGGCTTCGTCGGAGTGCTGGCCAGCCGTGTCGGCGGACTGCGCTCGGCGACCGTGCGTGGCCCCCTTGCCGATGACGTCACCGCGGAGTGGGTGTTCGACGACGCGTCGGCGACGGCCTACGTCGAATGTGCGCAGGCGTGTGGTCTGGCCCTGCTCGGCGGACCGCCGACCGTCGATACCGCCATCCAGGCGCACAGCGGGGGAGTCGGACAGCTCATCGGCGACGCGGTCGATGCGGGCGCCGAGCGCATCGTCGTCGGCCTCGGCGGCAGCGCGTGTACCGACGGGGGCCGCGCGCTTGTCGACGCGCTCGGCGGATTGTCTGCCGCCAGGGCCAGGCTCGTAGGCGTCGAGCTGATCGCCGCGACCGACGTCGAACATCCACTGCTCGGCCCGATGGGGGCCGCGGCCGTGTTCGGGCCGCAGAAGGGTGCGGACCCCGCCACTGTCGCGTTGCTCGAGGCCAGGCTCGCCGCGTGGGCCGTCGAGCTCAACGCGGTGGCAGGCCGTGACGTCGGTGCCGAACCCGGCGCTGGTGCGGCAGGCGGGATCGGGGCCGCGCTGCTGGCGCTGGGCGGACGCAGGGAATCCGGAGCCGCGGTGATCGCCGAACACACCGGGCTGGCCGCCGACCTCGACGTCGCCGAGCTGATCATCACCGGTGAGGGCAGGTTCGACGATCAGTCGCTGCACGGAAAGGTGGTCAGCGCGCTGGCCGCCGGCGCACGCGATACGCCCGTGTTGGTCCTGGCAGGCCAGGTCACGCTCGACGCCGATGCGCTGCACTCCGCGGGAATCGCCGCCGCCCACTCGATCACGGACTACGCGGGCTCGATCCAGCTGGCCATGGACGATGCGGCGAACCAGTTGACCGGACTGGCGCGCAGAACCGGGGCCGGCTGGCCGCTGGAGTCGGGAATAGCCGGAGAACAAGGTACCGTTGAGACATCCGAGGCATGAGTATGCACAGGGAGAAGCAATGAGCGTTCAGGACGAAGCTGTCAGCACAACCACCCATGGCGTGGTAATGACCGATGCGGCCGCGTCCAAGGCGAAGTCGCTGCTGGACCAAGAGGGTCGCGACGACTTGGCGCTGCGCATCGCCGTCCAGCCCGGCGGGTGTGCGGGCCTGAGGTACAACCTCTTCTTCGACGACCGGACGATGGACGGCGACCTGAACGCCGACTTCGGCGGCGTCAGGCTGACGGTCGACCGGATGAGTGCCCCCTATGTGACGGGCGCCACCATCGACTTCGTCGACACCATCGAGAAGCAGGGCTTCACGATCGACAACCCGCAGGCCACCGGGTCGTGCGCCTGCGGCGACTCGTTCAACTGAGCGCAGCGGCCTAGTACTGGCCGGTTCGCGGTAGGTACGAGCACACCAGGACTTCGTGGCTCTGGATCAGCAGTTGAGCCACGGCCTGCCGTGACGACTCGGTCTGCGACCGCCCGGCCTGCGTCACTTGCATGGTGAACAGCACCTGAGCCTGGTTGGGCGACCACGTCACGATCTTGTCGATCGACGTCACCTTGGCACTGCCGAACTGCCTGCGGAAGGCATCGCTGGCCAAATTCGCCAGCGCCATGTCCGACCTCTTGTCCTTGATCTCGTCGAAGACGCCGCACGATGCGTGCCGCGCGATCTCTTCGTCGTCGCCCCTGCTGAGTGCGTCGAGGAAGCCCTGGATCGACGTCTTCGCCGACGCCTGAGTGAGTGGGGCATCCGCGGCGTCGTTGCGCCGCAGGACGAAGAAGACCGTCACCGCTGCGGCGGCGAGTGCGACGACCACCAGCAGGGCGATACCGGCAATCAGAAAGCCACGGCGGCGCGGCTTGCCCGGGTAGGGCACGGGCGGCGGCAGCGCACCTGGATACGGCGACGGCACCTGATTCGGATAGGGCTGCTGTGGGAACGATTCGGGGTACGGGTATGGACCTGCCATGTCGTTGTTAGGCTAGCGCACCGTCCTGCGGAGACCGCGGGTCCAGCGCAGCGGCCCGCCTCGGTACGCTTATGTAGACGTGCTTAATGAAATGAAGGGTGACGTTTCGTGACCATTGCTGTGACCGGGTCGATCGCGACCGACCATCTGATGAGGTTCCCCGGCAAGTTCTCCGAAGCGTTGCTGGCCGACCATCTGGAGAAGGTGTCGTTGAGCTTCCTGGTCGACGATCTCGTCATCCACCGCGGCGGCGTCGCGGGCAACATGGCGTTCGCGATCGGCGTGCTCGGGGGAGACGCGACCCTGATCGGAGCGGCTGGCAAGGACTTCGACGACTACCGGGGTTGGCTGACGTCGCACGGTGTCGACTGCGAGAGCGTGCTGGTCGCCGAATCGGCGTACACCGCGCGGTTCGTCTGCACCACCGACGAGGACATGGCCCAGATCGCGTCGTTCTACCCCGGTGCGATGTCCGAGGCCCGCACCATCAAGCTCGCCGACACCGTATCCCGAACGGGCGCACCGGAACTCGTCATCATCGGCGCGAATGACCCCGAGGCGATGTTCCTGCACACCGAGGAGTGCCGTGCGCTGGGGCTGCCGTTCGCCGCCGATCCGTCGCAGCAGTTGGCGTACATGAAGGGCGACGACATCCGGCGGCTGATCGGCGGCGCCGCCATTCTGTTCACCAACGACTACGAGTGGGAACTGCTGCTGCAGAAGACCGGCTGGAGCGAAGCCGAGGTGATGAGCCAGATCGGCCTGCGCGTCACGACGCTCGGCCCCAAGGGTGTCGACCTGGTGTCCTCCACCGGAGAGGTCGTCCACGTCGGCGTCGTCCCCGAGACGCATCAGGCCGATCCGACCGGCATCGGTGACGCGTTCCGGGCCGGCTTCCTCACCGGGCGCAGCGCCGGGTTGAGCCTCGAGCGTGCCGCGCAGCTCGCGTCGATGGTCGCCGTGCTGGTGTTCGAGGCGCCGGGCCCTCAGGAGTGGACGTGGGACAAGGCAGCGGCGATCACCAGGATCTCCGATGCCTACGGTGCCGACGCAGGCACCGAGATTGCCGCTGCGCTTGCCTAAAGCTGTACGGGGTACGTCGGCTCGCTGATCGCGGGCGTCACGCTGTGCTCGACGAAGATCGCGTGCCACAGCATGAAGATCAGCACGGTCCACAGTCTGCGGCTGTGATCGGTGACGCCGTTGCGGTGTTCGTCGAGCATCCGGCGTACGGCATCGAGGTCCACCAGATGGCCTGCCTGCGAAGCCGCCACCGTCGCATAGGCCCAGTCCAGCAGTTCGCCCGCACGAAGCCAGTGCCTGATCGGCACGGGGAAGCCGAGCTTCGGACGGTTGAGCACGTGCGCGGGCACGATCGGCTCCAGCGCGCGGCGCAGCGCGTACTTCGTCGTGGACCGGGTGATCTTCTGGTCATACGGCAGCTTGCTGGCCACCGCGAACACCTCGGGGTCAAGGAACGGCACCCGCAGTTCCAGTGAATTGGCCATGGTCATCTTGTCGGCCTTGACCAGGATGTCGCCGCGCAGCCAGGTGAACAGGTCGATGTGCTGCATGCGCGCGACGGGATCCCAGCCGTCGGAGGACGCGTAGAGCGGCGCGGTGACGTCGGTGTGGGTCCACTCCGGCCGGAATCCGGGCAGCGCCGCCCGCAACTGCTCGTCGGAGAAGCTGCGCGCGTTGCCGTAGTAGCGCTCCTCGAGCGTCAACGATCCGCGGTGCAGCAGGCTCTTGCCCCGCATCCCGGCGGGCAGCGGCTTGCTGGCCTTGCCGAGGGATCGGCGCACCGGCCGGGGCAGATAGTCGAAGGCCTTCAGCGACAACGGTTCCCGGTAGATCGTGTAGCCACCGAACAGCTCGTCGGCGCCCTCACCGCTGAGCACCACCTTGACGTGCTTGCGCGCCTCTCGCGCGATGAAGAACAGCGGCACCAGAGCGGGGTCGGCGACGGGTTCGTCCAGATACCAGACGATTTCGGGCAGCGCCGCGACGAACTCGGCCTGACTGACCACCTTCGTCACGTGCCGCGCCCCGATGGCCTCCGCCGATGCCACCGCGACGTCGACCTCGGAGAAGCCCTCGCGCTCGAACCCGGTGGTGAACGTGATCAGCCGCGGGTTGTGCCGCATGGCCAGCGCCGCGATCGCGGTCGAGTCGATGCCGCCGGACAGGAACGCGCCGACCGTGACGTCGGCCCGCATGTGCTTGGCGACCGAGTCCTCGAGGACCGCGGTGATCTCGTCGTAGCGCTCCTGCTCGGCGCCCGCGTTGAAGGCGACGGCCTTGAACTTCGGTTCGAAGTACCGGGTCACGACGGGTGCCTGCCCTGGCCGGATGCGGGCGTAGCTGCCCGATTCGAGCCGTCGGATGCCGCGCTGCAGCGTCTCGGGTTCCGGCACGTACTGCAACACCGTGTAGTGCTGTACGGCGCGCTCGTCGATGGCGACGTCGAAGCCTGCCGTGGGCGCGAGGTCGAGCAGGCACTTCTTCTCGCTGCCGACGGCGGTGCCGCCAGGACCCGTCGCCATGTACAGCGGCTTGATGCCGAAGGGGTCCCGTGCGCAGAACAACTCGCGTTCCACCGTGTCCCACAGTGCGAAGGCGAACATGCCCCGCAACCGGGTCAGAACCGCGGTGCCCCAGTAGTGGTAGCCGGCGAGGATCGCCTCGCCGTCGCCTTCGGTGGCGAACACCGCGCCGTGGTCACGGGCGAGCTCGTCGCGAAGTTCGAGGTAGTTGTAGATCTCGCCGTTGAACACCAGCACGTAGCGGTCCGGTGCCTCGGGCGGGCCCCAGCGCAGCGGTTGGTGACTGTGCGCGATGTCGATGATCGACAACCGGTTGAAACCCAGCACGACGGAGCCGTCCGACCAGGTTCCCGGCTCGTCGGGGCCGCGATGACGCATCAGGTGGGAGGCCCCCGACACCGCGTCGACGGCCTCGGTGGTGACGTCGATGGACGGATCAGTCAGATAGGCCAGAAGTCCGCACACCGCGCCAGTATGCCGGTTCGGTGAGGTGTATCGAGACTCGGTTCCACTGGTGGTCTACGCTGCGTAGTATTCGCCTAGCTTCACCGACTTCTAGGAGGCGCCAACGTGTCCGCTCGTGGGCTCCGATTGGTCGCGTTGTCAGTGGTTTTGGGTGGGACGACGCTCCTGCTCAGCGGGTGTAGCTGGTCGGAGGTGCTCGGCCTCGGATGGCCGTACGGCATCACTCCCGAAGGCAAGCTGAACCGCGAGCTGTGGATCGGTTCGGTGATCGCCTCACTGGTGGTCGGCGTCATGGTCTGGGCCCTGATCTTCTGGACTAGCGCGTTCCATCGGAAGAAGAAGACCGACACCGAATTGCCGCGCCAGTTCGGCTACAACATGCCTTTGGAACTGGTGCTCACAGTGGTGCCCTTCCTCATCATCTCGGTGCTCTTCTACTTCACCGTCGTGGTGCAGGAGAAGATGCTGCACAAGGACCCCAATCCCGAGGTCGTGATCGACGTCACGGCCTTCCAGTGGAACTGGAAGTTCGGCTACCAGAAGATCGCCTTCAAAGACGGCACGCTGAGCTACGACGGCGCCGACCCGGCCCGCAAGGCCGCCATGGCGTCCAAGCCCGAGGGTGTGGACGCGCACGGTGAGGAAATCGTCGGCCCCATCCGCGGACTCAACCCCGAGGACCGCACCTACCTGAACTTCGACAAGGTCGAGACCATCGGTACGAGCACCGAGATCCCGATTCTGGTGCTGCCCAAGGGCAAGCGCATCGAATTCCAGATCGCGTCGGCCGACGTCATCCACGGCTTCTGGGTGCCTGAGTTCCTGTTCAAGCGGGACGTCATGCCCGACCCCGCGGCCAACCACTCGGACAACGTCTTCCAGATCAGCAACATCGACCGGACCGGAGCGTTCGTCGGTCGCTGCACCGAGATGTGCGGCACCTACCACTCGATGATGAACTTCGAGGTGCGCGTCGTTGAGCCCAACGACTTCAAGGCCTACCTCCAGTACCGCGAGGACCACCCGAACGGGACGAACGCCGACGCGCTGCGGGCCATCGGTCTGCCGCCGGAGGCGGTCACCACGCACCCGTTCGACACGCGTCGCGGCGAGCAGGCACCCCAGGCGAGCAAGTAGGGACATCGCATGCACATCGAAGCCAGGCTGTTCGAGTTCCTGACCGCGTTCTTCGCCCTCTGCACCGTCTTGTACGGGACGCTGACGGCCCTCTACGCCTACGGCGGCATCGAATGGGCGGGCACCACCGCACTGGTACTCACCACGGGCCTGACCCTCATCACCGGCACGTTCTTCCGGTTCGTCGCGCGCCGTCTGGACACCCGACCCGAGGACTACGAGGACGCCGAGATCTCCGACGGCGCGGGGGAGCTCGGCTTCTACAGCCCGGGCAGCTGGTGGCCGCTGCTGATCGCGTTGTCCGCGTCGGTGACCGCGGTCGCGGTCGCGCTGTGGCTGCCATGGTTGATCGCCGCGGGGGCGGTATTCGTGCTCGCGACGGCCGCCGGTCTGGTGTTCGAGTACTACACCGGACCCGAGAAGCACTGACCCGCACCGGGCCGGGTTACGATACGGCCCCAGTTGACCGACGTACGGCGTCACGAGATCCGCTCAACCGTCCCGTTGGGTACTGTTGCCGAGGCACGGTCAGTCACAGTCTCCGAGGTGACGTCGCGCCGATTGGCAGTCGAGAAGGACAGGCGTAGATGAGCGGGCCGAATCCTCCTGGGTCGGACGAACCGGCGCAGGAAAAGACCAGCACCGGCGAGACCGAGATCTATTCGCGGGCGTACTCCGCCCCCGAATCCGAGCAGTTCACCAGCGGGCCCTACGTACCGCCCGACCCGGCGCTCTACGACTACGACACCCATGAACCCGTGTCTGAGCTGGCTAACGATGAACCGCCACCGCGTTGGCCGTGGATCGTCGGCGTCGTCGCCATCATCGCTGCAGTCGCGCTCGTCACGTCGGTAACGGTGCTGGTCGCCCGCACCGACAACGAGAACCTTGCGACGCCGTCGACGAGCACCAGCAAGTCCGCTCCGCCCGTGCAGGACGAGATCACCACGACCACCAGTACGACGACGCCTCCGCCACCGCCTCCTCCGCCGCCCCCGACCACCGAGGAACCGCCGCCCCCGCCGCCGGAGACGGTCACCGTGACCCAGGAGCCGGCGCCGCCCGTCGTCGAGGCACCGGCACCACCGCCGCCGTCCGCAGTGCCGCCCACGACGAGCGTGCAGGCCGGGCCGAGGTTCATCACCTATACCGTCACCGGCACGAAGGCGCCGCTCGATCGCATCTCGGTCACCTACACCGATGCGTCGGGTCGCCAGCGCACCCAACAGAACGTGTACATCCCGTGGTCACTGACGGTGACCCCGATCTCGATGTCTGAATTCGGCTCGGTGCAGGCCTCCAGCCTGTTGCGGTTGAGCAGGCTGAACTGTTCGATCACCACGAGCGACGGTCAGACGATCGCATCGCAGAACAACAACGACTGGCAGACCAACTGTTGATGACACAAGACGACACGAGCCGACCGCGGCTCAATCCCGGCGCGTTGGACCAAACCGACCGCATTCTGGCCGCCGTGTGTGCGGCGCTCTGGTTGGCCGCCCTCGGGGCGGGAGTGGCCGCCGTCGTGGCTCTGGTGGACCTTGGCAGCGGCCACACGGCCACCACCTCCGATTCGGATACACCGTGGCTGCTGTACGCGGTGATCGCAATCTCGGCCGCCGTCATCGTCGGCGCGGTGCCGCTGCTGATCCGGGCCAGGCGCTCCGCCGTCGGCGGCACCCCGCGACCCGCCGCCCGCACCGCGACCACGGAACGGGCCGGGTTCGGCGATCCGGTCGCGGCCACCACCAGACTGAGCACCGTGGGCGGTCCGGCCATCCGCCGCAGCGCGGTGCCGCCTGCGAGCAGCCGCGTCGGCTTCCCGACCGCTGCCGTCGACCAGATTTGGCTGCGCAGCTCCGTCGTCACTGCTGGCGCGATCGGCGCGGCGACGGCGCTGATCGGTGTCGGCACGTATCTCATGGCGACCGAGAGCGACACTGCGGGATGGGTCGCCTACGGGCTGGCCGCCATCGTCACGGTAGGGATGCCGGCCGTCCCGTGGTTCTTCCTGCGCCAGCTGCGCGACGTCCTGGCCTGACGCTTCCCTGACGCGAGCGGTTGAGATTGCGTCTACGGTCGTAGATCGGCGATGGGAGCAGCCGTCAGCGCAATGTGAACGCGGTGTCGGTGACGCTACTTCGGCGAGATCTGCCCGAGGGTCGTTGGCGGCGCAATTCCACAGCCGCGGTGCAGATCTCGGCGTGGCGAGAAGCTATCCCCGAACGATCAGTGATGACCGTTCGAGGAGCCGTTCCCGTTGGAGCCGTGCTCGTCGTCCTGGTATTCCTTGAGCGCGATGATCCCCTTGCGCTCGGTCGCGTGTGCGGCCTCGGCCAGGGCGTCACTCTCGGACACGGGGTCGGCGAAGAGGAAGCTGCCGGTACCCGTTGCGCCGCCGGAGCCCAGCTTGTTCATCCGCTTGGGCAGAGGTGCGCCCTGGTACTCCAGCGGAATCGGGTGGCCGTGGTCGTCGACAGGGCCGAGCGGCTGGTGCAGCTCGATGTAGGCGCCGTGGGGCAGACGCTTGAGGATGCCCGTCTCGATGCCGTGCTCGAGCACCGCGCGGTCGCTGCGCTGCAGTCCGACACACCACCGGTAGGTGAGGTAGTAGACGATCGCGGGCAGCACCACCATGCCGATGCGGCCGATCCACGTGGTCGCGTTCAACGAGATGTGGAACTTGAGCGCGATGATGTCGTTCATGCACGCGAAGGTCAGCACCATGTAGAACGCGATGGTCATGGCGCCGATCGCGGTACGCACCGGAACGTCACGCGGCCGCTGCAGCAGGTTGTGGTGCGCGTTGTCGCCCGAGAACTTCTTCTCGAGGAACGGGTAGACGATCAGGAGCATGAAGACCAGGCCCATGATCAGCGCGACCGCGACGGCCGCGGGCACCGTGTGGCCGAACGGATAGATCTCCCACGCCGGCCACATGCGGGCCATGCCGTCGGTCCACATCATGTAGAAGTCGGGCTGGCTGCCTGCCGAGATCTGCGATGGCTTGTATGGACCAAGCTGCCAGATCGGGTTGATCTGCAGCAGACCACCCATCAGGCCGAGGATGCCGACGGTCATGGCGAAGAACGCGCCGGACTTGACCGCGAACACGGGCATGACGCGCACGCCGACGACGTTCTTCTCGGTGCGGCCGGGTCCGGGGAACTGCGTGTGCTTCTGGAACCACACCAAGGCCAGGTGAACGCCGATGAGCGCCAACATGATTCCCGGGATCAGCAGGATGTGAAGGGCGTACAGGCGCGGGATGATGATCTCGCCGGGGAAGTCGCCGCCGAAGAGCAGCCAGTGCAGCCAGGTTCCGATCACCGGCATGCCAAGCGTGATCGACGAGAACGCCGCCCGCAGGCCCGTGCCGGACAGCAGGTCGTCGGGCAGCGAGTAGCCGAAGTAACCCTCGAACATGGCCAGGATCAACAGGATCGACCCGATCACCCAGTTGGCCTCGCGTGGCCTGCGGAACGCTCCGGTGAAGAAGATGCGGGCCAGGTGCACCATGATCGACGCGGCGAACAGCAGCGCGGCCCAGTGGTGGATCTGGCGCACGAACAGGCCGCCGCGGACCTCGAAGCTGATGTCGAGCGTGGTTTCGTAGGCGCGCGACATCTGCACGCCGTTGAGCGGCTGGTACACGCCGTGGTAGGTGACCTCGGCCATGGACGGATCGAAGAACAGCGTGAGGTACGTGCCGGTCAGGAGCAGGACGATGAAGCTGTAGAGGGCGATCTCCCCGAGCAGGAACGACCAGTGCGTCGGGAAGACCTTGTTGAGTTGTCTACGCACCGCCGCCGAGGGGTGGTAGCGCGAATCGATCGCATCGCCTTGTGCGGCTGCCATCTCTGCAAGTTTTGGGCTCATGACATTGAATTCCGTTCCCAGAAGGCCGGTCCGACGGGTTCGATGAAGTCTCCGTTTGCCACTAGGTAGCCATCTTTGTCGATGGTTACCGGAAGCTGGGCCAACGCGCGTGCCGCAGGGCCGAAGATCGGCCGCGCGAAATGCAGGGCGTCGAACTGTGACTGGTGGCACGGGCACAGGATGCGGTAGGTCTGCTGCTCGTAGAGCGACGACGGGCAGCCCAGGTGTGAGCAGACCTTGGTGAAGGCGTAGAGATCGCCGAAGTTGAAGCTCTCCTGGCCCTGTCGCTTGACGACGCGGTGTTCGTCCTCCGGCCGGATGCGGATCAGCATCACCGGGTTGCGCACGCCCATCGCGAGCTCGGTCAGCTTCTCGTGCGACTCGAACGTGGTGCCGTCACCGTCGGACTCGCGCCACGGGAACACGGTCTCCATGCCGCCCGCGTCGATGTCCTCTGGCCGCATCTTGACGAACGGCGACTCGCCTGGCACGCCGGTCGCCCGCGCCATGTAGATGGTCTCGCCGTGGAACCGCGGGGTCCAGCCCGACGTCCACAGCACGGCCTTCAGACCGTCGGCGGTCGGGACGACCGGCTTCCACGGGTTCTTGATCAGGCCACCGATGAACGCGACGGCCGTGCCGAGCCCGAACGCGCCGAGCCCGACGCCAAGCGACAGGCCAATCAGCTTGCGCCGCTTGAGGGTCGAACCCTCGAGTGCGTCGGTGAGGTTGGCCGCCACGGTCTTTCGCTGGAGCTCGGGGGAGGCGCCGTCGTGGCGATCCTGGATCGAGATCTCCTCGGGGATGAACTTCTTCTGGAACAGCACGGCACCGATGCCGATCGCCAGGATCGACAGGCCGAACGTGACGCCGTAGAGCGGGGTGGCGAGCGAATAGAGAAGCTCGCCCTTGGACCCGAACGGCTTGTACTCCCACGGCCAGAACAAGAAGACCAGCAGCAGCGCGAGACCCGAAAGGCCGCCGAACAGAAGCCAATACGACACGGAGCGCTCGGCGCGCTTCTCGGCCTTGGTGCCCTCGACCGGCCAGCGTGGCTCCTTGAGGACCGTCTCGACGCCGTCGATCCGGCCGCCGAGCTGCACGAGGTCCGCGCGTGACATCTCTGCCAGCTGGGCCTCGGTCGGCTCGAGTTCGTTGGGCGTGCCCTCCGAGTTGCTCATGCTCGCGATCCGATCCACATGGCCACGCCGATGATCGCGACCATCCCAATGATCCATGCCGCCATGCCCTCCGGCGCCGGGCCGAAGCCACCGAGGCCGTAGCCGCCGGGATCTGGCGTGTTCGTGGCCTCGTGAACGTAGGCGACGATGTCCCGCTTTTCCTCGGGGCTGAGCTGGCGGTCGCCGAACTTCGGCATGTTCTGCGGGCCGGTCAGCATCGCGGTGTAGATCTGTGCGGGCTCGGCCCCGTCGAGTGCCGGCGCGAACTTGCCCGACGACAAGGCGCCACCCTTGCCGGTGAAGTTGTGGCATGACGCGCAGTTGAGCCGGAACAGATCGCCTCCGCGGGCGACGTCGTCACCCAGCAGCGAATCCTGTGCGACCGTGCCGTTCTGATCACGCGGGACGGTCGGACCGCCACCGTTGGCCTGTACGTAGGCGCCGAGCGCGTCGATCTGATGCTCGTCGAAGATCGGGTCCTTGCGCGGGGCCTGCGCCTCGCCACGCATCGCAGGCATACGACCGGTGGACACCTGGAAGTACACGGCGGCCTCGCCGGTACCGATCAGGCTGGGGCCGCGGTCGGGCACACCCTGCAGGTTGGCGCCGTGGCACGTCACGCACGAGGTCTCGAAGAGCTGCTTGCCGGTGCGCAGCAGGCCGAGCTGCGACTCGTCGGCGACGGCAACCTGCGGCTGCGGCGTCAGGATGGCAACGAGGCCACCGGCGAATGCGAGTCCGATCAGCAGCAACACTGCTGCCGAGAGGCGTCGGCGTAGCCGACGGCGGGACTTGCTGGTCATCGAACCCCTTCTCATCGGCTCTTTGGCTGGCTGCTCGTCAGTAGAGCTCATCGCACGAAGTAGATGGTGGCGAACAGAGCGATCCACACGATGTCGACGAAGTGCCAGTAGTACGACACGACGATCGCGGCGGTGGCCTGCGCAGGGGTGAACTTGCTCATCGTCGTCCGCATCAGCAGGAAGATGAACGCAACCAGGCCGCCGATGACGTGCAGGCCGTGGAAGCCGGTGGCTAGGTAGAAGACCGAGCCGTAGGCGCTGCCGGGGATCGTCGTGCCGTGGCTGACCAAGTGGTAGTACTCGTAGGCCTGACCGCCGACGAAGAAGGCGCCCATCAGGAAGGTGATCAGATACCAGCGCCGCAAGCCGTAGACGTCGCCGCGCTCGGCCGCGAACACACCCATCTGACAGGTGAACGACGACGCGATCAGCACCAGGGTCACCGGCACTGCCTGATACAGGTTCAGCTCGGTGGGATGCGGCGGCCAGTCACCGGCAGCTTGGGCGCGTGCGGTGAAGTACATGGCGAATAGCCCAGCAAAGAACATCAATTCGCTGGAAAGCCAGACTATGGTGCCGACACTGACCATATTGGGCCGGTTCAGCGAATGCACGCGGGCAGTGATCGCGGTTCCCGAGGTCCCTACAGCACTCGTCACACATGAAGTATGACGCTTTGTAGTTGATTAACTCCACCCGGGTCGCGAGATTCGTCGGTTTCTGTTCCGGGAAGAGACGGAGGGTCTGTTCCGGAAGAGACGGAGGGTCTGTTCCGGGAGCAGACGGAGGGCATGTGGCCGACGGCTAGGCTCAGCCGCGTGGCATCCGACGTTTCCCCCACTTGGCCCCAGATTCTCGGGCGTCTGACGACCGGTCAGACGCTGGCGACCGGACAGGCCGGCTGGGCCATGGATCAGATCATGACGGGGTCCGCGACGCCCGCCCAGATCGCAGGCTTCGCCGTGGCGATGAAGATGAAGCGTCCGACTTCGGCAGAGGTGACCGAGCTGGCCGAGGTCATGCTCCGGCACGCCCGCCACGTGCCGCCGGGTTCGATCCCCGCGGACGCCGTCGACGTGGTGGGCACCGGAGGTGACGGGGCGAACACCGTCAACCTGTCGACGATGGCTTCGATCGTCGTCGCCGCCAGCGGGATCCCCGTCGTCAAGCACGGCAACCGGGCCGCGTCGTCGCTGTCCGGCGGTGCCGACACGCTCGAGGCCCTCGGCGTCAGGATCGATCTTGGACCCGACGAGGTCATCCGCTGCGTGGCCGAGGTCGGTATCGGCTTCGCGTTCGCGCCGCAGTTTCATCCGTCCTACCGGCACGCGTCCGTGGTGCGCCGCGAGATCGGTGTGCCAACGGTCTTCAATCTGCTTGGGCCGCTGACCAATCCGGCCGCGCCGCGGGCAGGCCTGATCGGGTGCGCGTGGGGAGACCTCGCCGAGGTGATGGCAGGGGTGTTCGCCACGCGGGGCTCCAGCGTGCTGGTGGTACACGGAGACGACGGACTCGACGAGCTGACCACCACCACGACCAGCACCATCTGGCGGGTGCAGAAGGGCACCGTCGAGCGGCTGACGTTCGATCCCGCGGCGTTCGGCTTCCAGCGCGCCGACCTGAGCGAGCTGACCGGCGGTGACGCCGAGGCCAACGCGGCATCGGTGCGCGCCGTGCTCGGCGGGGCCAAGGGGCCGGTGCGCGACGCGGTGGCGCTCAACGCGGCGGGCGCGATGGTCGCCCACGCCGGGCTGTCCAGCGATGCCAAGTGGGTGCCCGCATGGGAGGCCGGGCTGGCGCGTGCCAGTGAGGCGATCGACTCGGGCGCGGCCGAGAAGCTGCTCGCGAAGTGGGCGCGGTTCACCCAGAAGGTCTGAGCGCAGGCCGCAGGGACGCCCGGCGCGGTCCGTAGAGGACGTCGTAGTCGTCCCCAACGGCCTGCTCGGCGGCGATCCGCGCCGACCGGGCCTGGGCCGCCCACTGGGCCAACCGTCCTGCCGCAGCGAGCGGTGTGGCGTAACCGGATCCGGAATCATCGTCGGTGCGCACGATCCGCACTCCAGGATGGGCCAGCCAGCGGGCGATGAGCGCCGACTCCTCGACCAGCGCCCCGCCCAGCGGTGCCGCGGCAGGCAGGATCACTTGCGCCGCAGCGCAAATCGCGTCGACCACGGGCATCGGCGGAACGCCTCGCCGTGCGTTGCCCGCCGCGCCGAGCTGGCCGCGCCGGATCACCGCAAGATGCCAGCCGCCGCTGTCGTCGGGGCGGGCCGCCACCAGTTCGGCCACCGCGGACAGGGCACGCAGTCGTTGACCGCGCCACAGGGCATCGATGGCGGTCGCGGTGTGATCGCGCAGGCGGGCGGCGCTCTCGTACCGGCCATGGGCGGCCAGGTCCTCGATGTGGGCGAGCGCCTCCGAGAGCGCCGCGCCGTCGTCGCCTGCGATGAGGCGATGCGCGCGCAGCGGTCCCGCGGCATACCCGTCGGCTGCGACGTCGCGTGGCGCCGGGCACGGCGACAGCTCGCGCTCGACGCAGGCGGGCCCGTGCCGCGCCGAGCGGCCCAGTCGCGCGCCACAGGTGCGCACCCCGGTGAACTGAGCCAGCAGCGTCGCGGTCTCGACGGCGTCGGCGCGGGCCCGGAATGGACCGATGGCGCGGTCGTGCTTGGGCGCCCGCACCGCCGAGAAGCGGGGGAAGGGCTCGTCGGTGAGCACCACCCACCACCACCGGTGCGGAAACTTCGATCGCTTGTTGTACGGCGGCGCATGGGCGGCCAGCAGCCGCAGTTCCCGCACGCCCGCCTCGAGGTCGTGCGCGCACTCGACGTGGTCGACGCGGGTGGCCAGCGCCACCATTTCCTTCATCCGGGTGCGCGGGTCGGCGCCGTTGAAGTACTGGCCGACCCGCCGCCGTAGATCGACCGCAGTTCCGACGTAGAGCACCTCGTCGGCGGGGCCGCGGAACAGGTACACCCCCGGCCGGTTCGGGAGGCTGGTGGCCAGGTGGCGCTTGGCGCGCTGCTTCGGCGTCACGTCGGGCAGATACGACCGCAGCTCGGCGTAGGAGTGCACGCCCTGATTCCCGACCCGTTCGATCAGGGCATGCAGTACGTCGACGGTGGCGCGGGCGTCGTCGAGCGCGCGGTGGGTCGGTGTGGTTGTCGCACCGAACAATTGCGCGAGTGCGGATAGACGCACGCTTGGCGCCTCGTCGCGGGTGAGCACGCGGCGCGCCAGCTTCACCGTGCACAGCACCGGCGGCTGCGGCCAGGCGAGCTCGCACCGCTTGGCCGCGGCCTTGAGGAAGCCGATGTCGAAACCGGAGTTGTGCGCCACCAGAACCGCGCCACGGGAGAACTCCAGGAACGCGGGAAGCACCGACTCGATGCGCGGGGCGTCGCACACCATCGCCGTCGTGATGCCCGTGAGCGCCACGATCTGCGGAGGGATGGACCGGCCGGGATCGACGAGGGTGGCGAGCTCGCCGAGCACGACCCCGCCGCGGATCTTGACGGCGCCGATCTCGGTGATCTGGTCGTGATCGCCCCGGCCCGGTGCCGACTCGCTGGCCCGCCCGCCGGTGGTCTCCAGGTCGACCACGACGAACGTCGTGTCGCGCAGCGATACCTCGTCCATGTCGAACGCCAGTTGCTCGGCGTCGGCGAGGCGAGATTCGGAGGGCAGGAGCGAAGCGACCCGGGATGTAGGCGGCGCCATGTCGTGACCGTAGGGCGCTCGACTGACATCGATGTGATTTGTCAGAGCGTGTCGTTAGCGTGCGATCAAACGAACAGAACGAACAGAAAGGAGTGCTGCGATGGTGCAACGCGAGACACCGGGGCAGGACGAAGGACATACCGGGGGCGATACCGGGTCCGTCGTCATCGACTGCGACGACTGCGCGGTCCGTGGACACGGCTGCAAGGACTGCGTGGTGAGTGTCCTGCTCGGGGTGCCAGAAACCTTGCAGGGTGACGAACGTCGCGCGCTCGACGTGCTGGCCGACGTAGGGTTGGCACCGCGCCTGCGGCTAGTGCCAATTCATCGCGGGCGTCAATCGGGAGTCGCTTGACGACACGCGCCACCGGGTGCAGCGAAATTTATTCCGGGGCGCCTGTTAAATTTGCGACTTCCAATGGACAACCCCGATGCCGTTTCGTAACCTGTTTGAGACCTAAGAGCAGTTCGACGCGGCTCGCAACGGCAGTTGTAAGGACGCAAAACTTGAGGCTTGACTGCACGCACTGGAGCACAGGTGGTATTCGACGACCCGTAATCGGTGCGATAGCCGGCCTCATGGTCTTCGGCGGAGCCCTCGTCGGAAGTGTGCACGCCGACCCCGCAGACGATGCGCTGGCAAAGCTGAACGAGCTTTCTCGTCAGGCCGAGTCGACCACCGAGGCCATGCACTCAGCGGAGCTCGACCTCAAGGACAAGCTGGCAGCGCAGCAGACTGCCGATGCCCAGCACGCCGCCGACCAGGCGGCCGTCGATGCGGCCACCGTGCAACTGGCAACGTTCCAGAGCGGCGTCGACAGGGTTGCTGCAGCGCAGTACATGGGTGGCCGCACCGACGGCCTCGACGCGATGCTGACCGCATCGTCGCCGCAAGGCCTGATCGACCAACTCGCCGTGCAGCGGGTGATGGCCACCGAGATGTCGGTGCAGATGCAGAACTTCAAAACTACCAGCGTTACGGCCGCCAGCGCGGAGGCGGCGTCCGCCAAGTCCGCCGCAGATGCCAAGACCGCCGCCGAACAGGCCGCCGCGGTGCGCGCGGACCTGCAATCCAAGCAAAGCAAGCTGCAGGTGCAGATCGCCGTCGTCAAGTCGCAGTACTCGATTCTCACCCCGGCTCAGCGGGAGGCTCTTGCGGCCATTCCGCCCGCGCCGGCACCGGAGGCAGTGCCCGCACCCGACGCGGTGCCGCCGGGTGACGGTGGCCCCGAGGTGCTGGCCGCCGCCCCTGGCGGCGACATCGCGCCGCCGGAAGCCGCCCTGCCCATGCCGGGCCCCGGCGCCGAGGGCATGGTCGCCGTGCAGGCAGCGCTCACCCGGATCGGGTCGCCGTACTCGTGGGGCGCGTCCGGTCCGGGCTCGTTCGACTGCTCCGGTCTGGTGATGTGGGCGTTCCAGCAGGCAGGCATCAACCTGCCGCACTCCAGTCAGGCCCTTGCGCAGGGTGGCCAGTCGGTATCGATGGACCAGATGCAGCCCGGCGATCTCGTCACCTATTACTCGGATGCCTCGCACGTGGGGATCTACATCGGCGACGGCATGATGGTGCATGCCTCCACCTACGGGACTCCGGTTCGGGTCGCCCCGGTGGACAATGCGCCGATTCACAACGTCCGCCGGTACTGAACGCCCACTTCTGGGCCTCCTTCTACTCGTCGAGCTGATCGTGGCCGTCGCGCTGCTCTGGCATCCCCAGGCACCCCCAGAAGTCGCGCCGCCCCCGGTCGCATCGAGCGCCCCGGTGCTCACCTCGCACACGATGACCCTGCGCGACGGGCGCACCGCATCCCTGCTCCCGCTCGGCGGCGCCCGGTCGAGCGCACTGACCGCCAGGATCGCCGCCGAACTCGACGCGGCCACCGACGCCGTCACCGCGTTCTGGGGTGACGGCTGGCGGCGCGACATCGAGATCGTGGCGACGGGCACCGACGAGGAGTTCGCGGAGATGGGTACTCCGGGATCCGACATCGCCGCGGCGACGACATCCCAGCGGATCGTGTTCTCTCCCGGCGCGGCGGCGATGAGCGACGGGGCACTGCGGATCGTGCTGCGTCACGAGCTCTTCCACTACGCGGCGCGGGCCGACACCGCGGCGGACGCGCCGCGCTGGCTGACCGAGGGCGTAGCCGACTTCGTCGGACGCTCGCCTCAGCCGCGGCCGGGGCCGGCACTGGCCGCCGACCTGGCCACGATCCCGACCGACGCCGATCTCGACACCCCTGGCGCGACGCGGTCGCTGGCCTACGACCGGGCGTGGTGGTTCAGCCGCTTCGTCGCCGACAGGTACGGGATGCCGACTCTGCGCAAGCTGTACCTGGAGGCATGCCGCCCCGGCCACCCCGACGTCGCGACCGCCATCCACGACACCCTCGGCGCCGACCTGACCCAAGTGGTGGCCTCCTGGCGCCAGTGGCTGAGCGGATAATCTGACGCCGATGGCTCGAATCCTGCTGGTGACCAATGACTTTCCGCCGCGCTCCGGCGGCATCCAGTCCTACCTGGAGAACCTGGTGGGCGGGCTGGTCAAGACGGGCACGCACACACTGACGGTCTACGCACCGAAGTGGAAGGGATGCGAGGCCTTCGACCTCGAGGCCGCCACCGACGGCTATGAGGTGGTGCGTCACCCGACGACGTTGATGGTGCCCGAACCGTCGGTGGCGATACGGATGCGACGGCTGATCGCCAGCCACGACGTCGACACCGTGTGGTTCGGCGCCGCCGCGCCGCTGGCCCTGCTGGCGCCGCTGGCCCGCGACGCTGGGGCGAGCCGCGTGATCGCCAGCACGCACGGACACGAGGTGGGCTGGTCGATGTTGCCGCTAGCCCGAACGGCGTTGCGGCGCATCGGAAATGACACCGACGTGGTGACGTTCATCAGCCAGTACACCCGCGACAGGTTCGCCTCGGCGTTCGGGCCGCGAGCGGCGCTGGAACGGCTGTCGCCTGGCGTCGACACCGATCGGTTCGAACCGGACTCCGTCGCGCGGGCGGAACTGCGGGCGCGCTACCGGCTCGGCGAGCGGCCCGTCATCGTGTGCCTTTCGCGCCTGGTGCCGCGCAAGGGTCAGGACATGCTGATCCGCGCACTTCCTGCGATCCGGCAACGGATCGACGGTGCCGCCCTGGTGATCGTCGGGGGTGGGCCGTACCGCACCACGCTGCACCAGCTGGCGCACCAGTTCGGGGTTGCCGAGCACGTGGTGTTCACCGACGGTGTGCCTGGCGACGAGCTGCCCGCGCACCACGCGATGGCCGACGTGTTCGCGATGCCATGCCGGACAAGGGGAGCGGGGCTGGACGTCGAGGGCCTCGGCATCGTCTACCTCGAGGCGTCGGCATCCGGCGTGCCCGTGGTGGCAGGCCGGTCCGGGGGCGCACCGGAGTCGGTGATCGACGGCGAGACGGGATTGGTCGTCGACGGTGGGGACGTCGGCGCCATCGCGGTCGCGGTCGGCGACCTGCTTGCCGATCCCGACAGGGCCACGCAGATGGGCGCGGCAGGCCGCAGATGGGTCGTCGAGAACTGGCAGTGGCACACCAAGGCGCAGCGCCTCGGTGAGCTCCTGACCGGTTAAGCCTTGCTGTAGAGCGCCTCGATGTCGCTCGCGAACTTCTCCGCGACGACCTTGCGCTTGACCTTCAGCGTCGGGGTGAGTTCGCCGGTGTCCTCGGTGAAGTCGACAGGCAGGATGCGGAACTTGCGGATCGACTCGGCATGCGACACCGCCTGGTTGGCTTCCTTGACGGCCAGCTCGACCTCGGCCGTCAGATCCGGGTCCTCTGCCAGGTCGCCGACGGAAGCTCCGGCGTCCTTGCCGTTGCGGGCCTTCCACGCGGGGAAGGCCTCCGGGTCGATGGTGATGAGGGCCGCGATGAACGGCTGCGCGTCCCCGACGACCAAGGCCTGGCTGATCAACGGATGTGCGCGCAGCCGGTCCTCGAGCAGAGCCGGGGCCACGTTCTTGCCGCCGGCCGTGACGATGATCTCCTTCTTGCGGCCGACGATGGTCAGGAAGCCGTTGTCGTCGATCGCCCCGAGATCACCCGTGTGGAACCAACCATCGGAGAACACGGCGTCGGTCTCGGTCTGGTTGTGCCAGTAGCCGCCGAACACCACGCCGCCGCGGACCAGCAGTTCGCCGTCGTCATTGATCCGCATACTGTTGCCGCCCAACAGCTTTCCAACCGAACCGACCTTGAGGCCGTCGACCCGGTTCACGGTGATGGCGGCACTGGTCTCGGTCAGCCCGTAGCCCTCGTAGATGGTCAGGCCGACACCCCGGTAGAAGTGCCCGAGGCGTGCGCCAAGCGGGGCGCCGCCGGAGATGGCCGCGCGGCAGTTGCCGCCGAGCGCGGCGCGCAGCTTGCCGTAGACCAGCTTGTCGAACACCGCGTGCTTGGCCTTGAGCAGCAGGCTGGGGCCCTTTTTGCTCCTCGCGTCCGCGGCACCACCCGCGTCCTGAGCCTGGCTCCACTCGATCGCCGTGGCCGCCGCGATCTCGAAGATCCGGCCCTTTCCGTCGTTGCGGGCGTTCTGCTCGGCGGTGTTGTAGACCTTCTCGAACACCCGGGGCACCGAGACCACCAGCGACGGCTTGAACACCGCAAGGGTGGGCACCAGGTTCTTGACGTCGCTGGTGAATCCCAGCGTCACGTTGTTGCTGAACGCCGAGATGGTGATGGCGCGGGCCAGGACGTGGGCCAGGGGCAGGAACACCAGCAGCTTCTCGCCCTTGTCCAGAAGTGCAGGGAAGCAGGCCTTTGCGCCGCGCATCTCGTAGAGCAGGTTCGAATGGGTCAACTGGCAGCCCTTGGGCTTGCCCGTGGTGCCGGACGTGTAGACGAGCGTCGCGACGTCGACCGACTTGATGGCCGAGAGCCGGGCCGTCAGCTCGGCCGGGTCGGTGGCCGCGCCTGCGTCGGCCAGCTCCTCGAGTGCGGCCGGACCGATTCCATCGATCCGAAGGATCTTGCGCAGCTCCGGTAGGTCGCCCTTGAGCTCTTCGATCTTGTCGGCGTGCCCGTCGGTCTCGGCGAACGCCACCACGGCACCGGAGTCGGAGAGCACGAAGCTGATCTGCTCGGCCGAGGAGGTTTCGTAGATCGGCACGGTGACCGCGCCGATGGACAGGATCGCGAAGTCGATGATCGGCCACTCGTAGCGGGTCGCGGACAGTATCGCGACGCGGTCACCGGGTTGGACGCCTTCGGCGATCAGACCCAAGGCGGTCGATCGGACCTGCGCGGCGACCTGGGCGCTGGTGACGTTCGTCCATGTCCCGTTGATCAACCGTTGAATGATCACGTGGTCGGGATCGTCGCGCTCGTGTTCGAACACGGAGCTGACGACGTTGTCGTTGTCCTCGACGGTGAACGAAGCGGGAACACTGAACTCGTGCACGGTCCTGGCCTCTCAGCAGTGTGACGGTTTTGCCTGCGAATAGCCTAGTCGGCGGCCCGGTCACACCTCCCGTGTGTGAAGCTGTTCGGCAATGAACAGCATCCAAATCGCAGACGAGACCTTCGTCTGCGCCGACCCGGTCGAGGTCGGCGCCGCGGTTGCCGACCCCGCGAACTGGCGGCGGTGGTGGCCGGACCTTCGGCTGACGGTGGTCGAGGACCGCGGTCCGATCGGGCATCGCTGGACGGTGACCGGCGCGTTGACCGGAACCATGGAGGTGTGGCTGCAGCCCGTCCTCGACGGCGTCGTCCTGCACTACTTCCTGCACGCCGAGCCTTCGGGTGCGACGGCATGGGAGATGTCCAGGATGGACCTGGCCAAGTCGAACCACAGACGCCGGGTGGCTGGCAAGAACATGGCCTTCGAGGTGAAACGGAAACTGGAGGAAACCCGGCCGGTCGGGGTCTCCCGGCTGGCGTGACCACCCGCCGGGATTGACGGTTGCGGGTACATTTTTGTGCTGAAGGGCGCGGATCTGCCCTCCAGCGCACCGAGCGACCCGGGAAGAGAACACGTGGCGGACAAGACTGCGCAGACGATCTACATCGATGCCGACCCGGCGACCGTGATGGACGTCATCGCCGACATCGGGACGTACCCGGACTGGGTCAAGGAGTACAAGGAGACCGAGGTCCTCGACGTCGACGACGCGGGCTACCCGCGCACGGCGCGACTGCTTCTCGACGCGGCGGTGCTCAAGGACACCATGGTGCTGGCCTACGTCTGGCCCGCGGACCGCAAGTCGGTCACCTGGTCGCTGGTATCGAGCTCCCTGTTGAGGGCGCTGGATGGATCGTATCGCTTGTCGCCCAAGGGTTCTGGTACGGATGTCACCTACGAGCTGTCGGTCGACCTGATCATCCCGATGATCGGTCTGCTCAAGCGCAAGGCCGAGCGCAGGCTCACCGACACCGCGTTGAAGGATCTCAAGAAACGAGTCGAGGCTGAGTGATCGACACTGATCCCGACCCGGCCGCCGCCGTACGGATCAGTCTCTTCGTCGGCAAGGGCGGGGTAGGCAAGTCCACGTTGGCGACCGCTACCGCCGTGCGCGACGCGCGCGCCGGCGAGCGGGTGCTGATCGTGTCGACCGATCAGGCGCACTCCACGGGTGACGTGCTCGGCGCGACGGTGACGCCGACCGGCGAGCCACTTCCGACCCGCGTGCTGGCCGACCTGGACGTCGGCGCGGGTGGCGGATTCCTCGATGCGCTGGCTCTGGACACGCTGGCCCTCTTGGAAGTCCGCTGGCGTGAGGTGGCAGGCATCCTGGCCGCCAGGTTCCCTGAATCCGACCTGGGAGACGTTGCGCCAGAGGAGCTTTCGGCATTACCGGGGATTCAAGAGGTGCTCGGCCTGAACGAGGTGGCCGACCTCGCCGACTCGGGCCGGTGGGATCACGTGGTCGTCGACTGCGCATCGACGGCCGACGCGATGCGCATGCTGACCCTGCCCGCCACGTTCGGCCTCTACCTGGAGCGCGCCTGGCCCAGGCACCGCAGGCTGTCGCTGGCGGCGCAGGACGCCCGGTCCACTGGCGCGGTCGAGTTGCTGGAGCGGATCAGCGCGGCAACGGAGCGACTCGGGTCCCTGCTGGTTGACGGATCGCGCGTCCGCGCGCACCTGGTGCTCACCCCGGAGCGGGTGGTGGCCGCCGAAGCGGTGCGCACCCTCGGCTCGTTGGCCTTGATGGGCGTATCCGTCGACGAGCTCATCGTGAATCAAATTCTGATGCAGGACGATTCATACGAGTACCGCAACCTGCCAGAACACCCGGCATTCGACTGGTACACCGAGCGCATCTCCGAACAGCGGGCGGTACTCGACGAGCTCGACACCGCCATCGGTGACGTCAAGCTCGTGCTGGTGCCGCACCTGCCGGGCGAGCCGATCGGGCCGAAGGCGCTTGGCGAGCTGTTGGACAGCGCCCGCAGCAGGGACGGCTCACCGCCGCCAGGGCCGCTGCGACCCGTCGTCGACCGCGAATCGGGCTCCGGGCTCGATGCGATCTATCGGTTGCAGCTAGAGTTGCCGCAGGTCGATTCCGGCGCGCTGACGCTGGGCCGGGTCGACGATGACTTGATCATCGGCGCCGGAGGGATGCGGCGGCGGGTTCGGTTGGCGTCCGTCCTGCGGAGATGCATCGTGGTGGACGCCCAGCTGCGTGGCAGCGAGCTGACGGTACGTTTTCGACCAGATCCGGAGGTGTGGCCGGCGTGAGTGGGTCTCACCAAGATCTTGGCCCGGAATTGCGGCAATTGGCGCAGACCATCCTGGACCAGCTCGACCCTGCGGTGCGCCTCGCGGCTGAGCGGCTGACGGCTGGTGGCGATGGCAAGTGTCAACAGGTGTGGTGCCCGGTGTGTGCGCTGGCGGCGTTGGTGAACGGCGAGCAGCACCCCATGCTGAGCGTGATCGCCGAGCACAGCGTCGCGCTGCTTGCGGTCGTTCGGGCCATGGCCGACGGTGCAGCTGGAACGTCTGGGACGCCCGAGCCACCCACCACACCGGATGGCCCACCGGACGAGCCGCCGCCCTCTGGGCCTGGCCGATATCAGCACATCCCGGTGACCGTCGAGGAGTGACTCGCGGGCCTGGACCGCGGTCTACGTGGTCGAGGCTACGGAGCGTGGGTAAAGTTGTCGCAGGGCACCGTCCGGGCGCCCGACGCGGGAGGTTCGATGTGGTATTGGCTGTTCAAGTACATCTTCATGGGACCGCTGCTCTCGCTTTTGGGGCGCCCGAAAGTTGTAGGGCTGGAATACGTTCCAGACTCCGGCGCAGTCATCCTCGCCAGTAACCACCTCGCCGTGGCCGACAGCTTCTACCTGCCGCTGGTGGTCAAGCGTCGGATCACCTTCCTTGCCAAGGCCGAGTACTTCACCGGCACCGGCATCAAGGGCTGGTTCAGCCGCTGGTTCTACACCGCCGCGGGTCAGGTGCCCATCGACCGCACCGACGCCGATTCCGCGCAGGCCGCGTTGGTCACGGCCGAGCGCGTCTTGGGTCAAGGCAAGCTGCTCGGCATGTACCCGGAGGGCACCCGCTCGCCCGACGGCCGGTTGTACAAGGGCAAGACGGGTCTGGCCCGGCTCGCGCTGGAGACCGGCGTCCCCGTCATCCCCGTGGCAATGATCGGCACCGACGTCGTCAACCCGCCCGGCACCAAGATGTGGCGGTTCGGCCGTGTCGAGGTCAGGTTCGGCAAGCCCATGGACTTCAGCCGGTTCGAGGGCCTGGCAGGCAACCGGTTCATCGAGCGCGCCGTGATCGACGAGGTCGTCTACGAGCTGATGCAGCTGTCCGACCAGGAGTACGTCGACCTGTACGCAGCCGACGTCAAGGACAGCGGGGACGGCCCGACCGACGGCAAGCCGGCCGCCCGTTTCCCCACCACTGCGGCCGGTTAGTCAGACGCCGTTAGTTGGACGCAGCAACCGGGGCTGCGTCGCGGGCAGCCCTCCTCGTCTGATGCGCAGGCCCGGTGATGGCACCGGCCACTGAACCGATCACCACGATCACGACGATCGCCCACCACAGGTAGGAATCGCCTGCCAGCTGGCGCAACAACGACGCGGACGTCTCGTGGTGCTTGGGCATCAGCGTGATCGGCGTCCAGATCAGCAATGCCAGGCCCGCAGCCGTGACCGCCGCCAGCGCGATGTTGCGGTGCCGGTAGGCCACCACGGTGGTCACCAGGATCGTCGGCAGCGTCCACACCCAGTGGTGCGACCACGACACCGGCGAGACGATCAATCCGAACATGGCGACGCACACCAGAGCCAGGACGGCCGCCTCGCCGCCCCGTGCATCCGAGCCGTCCGGCCCCGTCGCCTTGAGCACCCGATTGGCCGCCCACACCACGAGCGCCAGCACCGCGAAGCTCGCGACGACCCACACCACGAAGCGCGGGGTGTCGGCGAGGCCAAAGCGCGCCAGCGTGCCTGCGATGTTCTGGTTGGTGTTCAGCGTCGCGGTGCCGATCCGGTCGGTGTCGTGCACGGTCCTGGTCCAGTACTGGAAGGAGTCCTGCCACGCCAACACGCCCCCGACCAGTGTGGCCGCCACTGCGGACGCCGCCGCGACGATCAGGGCTCGGGTGTCCCTGCGCAGAAGGAAGTAGAGAAGGAAGACCGCTGGGGTGAGCTTCAGCGCGATCGCCACGCCGAGCAGCAGCCCGCGCGGCCACAGTGTCCGGCGTGGCACGCAGTCGGCGATCACCAGCGTCATCAGTACGACGTTGATCTGGCCGAAGTCGAAGTTCGCCCGGATCGGCTCCAGATAGACCACGGCAGGGGCGACGATCGCCACCGCCAGCCAGCCACGTCGCAGCCAGGCAGGCCCTTGGGTGAACGCCGCGCGTTCCAAGACCTGCAGCCGGGTCAGCACGATCCAGGTCGAGACGACCAGCAGCAGCAGGGTGATCATCGTGATGGTGACGCCGGCGCTGGACAGCGACAGCCATGCGAACGGTGCGAACACGACTGCGGCCAGCGGGGGATAGGTGAACGGAAGGTCCAGACCGGCGCGGGTGTGGAACATGGTGCCGTCGCTGTAGAGCGGGGTGCCGTCGAGCCAGGCGCGCCCGCCCATCCGGTAGACGTCGATGTCGATGCGGTACGGCGCCTCGAATAGCAGGTGCCAGGTCGCCCACGCCAGTGCGGCCAGCGTCAGTAGTTGGAACAGCCGCCAGCCGATGGTCGGCCAAAGATGGGCCCTGCCAGGGGCCCGGAAAATACTCATCTCGCCGGACAGCCTATCGGTGCGTCACGGCGAGTCGGACACCATCCGGTCCGTGACGCGCGCAGGTCGGCGTAAGTTTTGCCCGTGCTCGATCCGAAATTCGACCTGAGGTTCGCCTTGGCGATCCCGCCTGGCCGACTGCCGCTGATGTGGTGCCTGATCGCGTTTCTGCTGACGTTCCTGGTGACCAGGACGATTGTCCGTTACATCCGTCACAACGCCGACCGCACTACTCCGCCCAGGTGGTGGCAACCCCGCAACATCTCGGTTTCGGACGGCGCGGGCGGCATGCACATCCACCACGTGGTGGTCGGTGTGATCCTCGTCATGATCTCCGGGCTGACCATGGTGACGCTCGCGGTCGACGGGGGTGTGCCCGAATTCACCGCGGCCGCAATCTTCTTCGGGATCGGCGCGGCCCTGGTGCTTGACGAGTTCGCGTTGATCCTGCACCTGCAGGACGTCTACTGGTCCGAGGACGGCAGGACCTCGGTGGATGCGGTGTTCGCCGCCGTCGCGGTGGCCGGTCTGCTGGTGCTCGGCTTCAACCCGCTGTCGTTCTTCGACATCGACATCTGGCGCGACGACGACACCCTGCTGGCGCGCTCCGCCGTGGTGGGGGTCGCGGTGCTGACCCTGTTGCTCGCGGTGATCGTGCTGCTCAAGGGCAAGGTGTGGACCGGTCTGGTCGGGATGTTCATCACCCCACTGCTGATCGTCGGGGCGATCCGGGTGTCGCGGCCGCACGCGCCGTGGGCGCGGTGGCGCTACGCCGACCGACCGCGCAGGATGCACCATGCGCTTGAGCGGGAGCGGCGGTTGCGAAGGCCCGTCGTTCAGGCCAAGTTGTGGCTGCAGCACGTGATCGCCGGAGAGCCGCACTTCCCCGACGACACCGAGGTCAACGAGCAGCTCGACAAGGAGATCCACGCCGCTCCTGCGCCGCGGGCCGCGAGTGTGGAGGCGGGCTGAGACATGCGCTACTTCTACGACACCGAGTTCATCGACAATGGCCGCACCATCGAGCTGATCTCGATCGGCGTCGCCGCTGAGGACGGCCGCGAATACTACGCCATCTCAACGGAATTCGACCCGGAGCGGGCTGGCCAGTGGGTGCGCAAGAACGTGCTCCCGAAGCTGCCGTCACCGTCGTCGAAGCTGTGGCGGTCGCGCAGACAGATCCGCGCGGACCTCGAGGACTTCTTCGGTGTCGACGGCAACGACACGATCGAGCTGTGGGCGTGGGTCGCCGCCTACGACCACGTGGTGATGTGCCAGCTGTGGGGCCCGATGACCGACCTGCCGCCCGCGATCCCGCGGTTCACCAGGGAATTGCGCCAGTTCTGGGAGGAGCGGGGCTCTCCGCGGATGCCACCGCGACCGCGCGACGCGCATGACGCGCTCGTCGACGCCAAGCACAATCTGCTCCGGTTCCAGGTGATGACGGGCGGCCGCTCCGACGAAGACGGAGACGACGGGGCCTGGGCCGCACGCGCCTGAGCTGCTGGTATGGCTGGCGAAACCGACTGTTTCGCCCAGTTACCATAGACGGGTGAACTGGACCGTCGACGTACCCATCGACCAGCTGCCGGACTTGCCGCCGCTGACCGACAGCCTGCGGACGAGGCTCGACGCCGCGCTGGCCAAGCCTGCCGCGCAGCAGCCAAACTGGCCGGCCGATCAGGCCAAGGCGATGCGGACCGTGCTGGAGAGCGTCCCGCCGGTGACCGTGCCGTCGGAGATCGAGCGGCTCAAGGGGCTGCTGGCCGACGTCGCGCGTGGTGAGGCATTCCTGCTGCAGGGCGGCGACTGCGCCGAAACCTTCGTCGACAACACCGAGCCGCACATCCGCGCCAACATCCGCACGCTGCTGCAGATGGCGGTCGTGCTGACCTACGGCGCCAGCATGCCCGTCGTCAAGGTGGCCCGCATCGCGGGGCAGTACGCCAAGCCGCGCTCGGCCGACCTCGACGCGCTCGGGCTGAAGTCCTACCGCGGCGACATGATCAACGGCTTCGCGCCGGACGCCTCGGTCCGCGATCACGACGCGTCGCGTCTGGTGCGGGCCTACGCCAACGCCAGCGCCGCGATGAACCTGGTGCGGGCGCTGACGTCGTCGGGGCTGGCGTCGCTGCACTCGGTGCACGACTGGAACCGCGAGTTCGTCAGGACCTCGCCCGCGGGTGCCCGGTACGAGGCGCTGGCCGCCGAGATCGATCGTGGGCTGAAGTTCATGACGGCGTGCGGGGTCAACGACCGCAACCTGCAGACCGCCGAGATCTACGCAAGCCACGAGGCGCTGGTGCTCGACTACGAACGCGCGATGTTGCGGCTGTCCAACGAGTACCCGTCCGAGGCCCCCGAGGCGCGTCTCTACGACTTGTCCGCGCACTACGTCTGGATCGGGGACCGCACCCGTCAACTCGACGGCGCACACATCGCGTTCGCCGAGGTGATCGCCAACCCGATCGGAGTCAAGATCGGGCCGAACATGACGCCGGAACTGGCCGTCGAGTACGTCGAACGGCTCGATCCGCACAACCAGCCCGGTCGCCTGACGCTGGTCAGCCGGATGGGCAACGGCAAGGTGCGCGACTTGCTGCCGCCGATCATCGAGAAGGTGCAGGCCACCGGCCATCAGGTGATCTGGCAGTGCGACCCGATGCACGGCAACACCCACGAGTCGTCAACGGGCTACAAGACCCGGCACTTCGACCGCATCGTCGACGAGGTGCAGGGCTTCTTCGAGGTGCACCGCGCGCTGGGCACCCACCCCGGCGGCATCCACGTCGAGATCACCGGCGAGAACGTCACCGAGTGTCTCGGTGGGGCACAGGACATTTCGGACTCCGACCTGGCTGGCCGCTACGAGACCGCGTGCGACCCACGCCTGAACACCCAGCAGAGCCTCGAGTTGGCCTTCCTCGTCGCGGAGATGCTGCGGGACTGATCCAATGAGCGAAGCGATCGTCGTCACCGCTGAGTTCCGGCTGAAGCCCGAGCGGGTGGATGAATGGCTGCGCTTGATGCTGGACACCTATGGTCCGGCCTGCGTCGAAGAGCGTGGGATGCTGCGCTTTTGGCTTCACCGCGATGACGCAGATCCGGCTCACGTATTGCTCTACGAGCACTGGGCCGACCGCGCGGATTTCGAGGCGAGCCTGCGGGCGGACTGGCGCGAGCCGTACCTCCGGGACACCGAGCCACTCTGGGATCAGCGGCGGATCATGACCACGTACCGGATGATCGAGAGTCCGTGGGAGCCGCTGAACGACGACGGCCTTCCCAAGACGGTTTAGAACAACCCGTCCAGATTGCTGCCGAGCGTCCACGCGCCGACGGCGACGAGCCCGGCCAGCGTCAGGACGGCGATCACCCAGAACAGGGTCGCCCGCCTGGCACGCTGTCTGGCCCACTCGAACTCGTCGATCTCGATGCCCGCGAACCGATCCGGATCGTGCGGCCAGTCCTCCGGTCCACGGGTGAACTCGCGGGTGTGCTGGCGCGGCGGCTGCGCGGTGGCCTCGGTGGTCCGCTCGGCGTGCGCGCTGACGTGTTGAGCCGCGGCCGACGCATGCTGGGCCGAGTTGCGCGGCGCGGGCACCCGGAAGGGCGGAAGCCCGAGCTCCTCGACGATCGCCTCGAGTTCGGCGCCCATGTCCTGCGCGTCGGCGTACCGGTCGGCCGGGTTACGCGCCGTCGCGCACAGCACGAGTTCGTCGAATTGCGTTGGGATGCCTGCGATCGCCGCGCTCGGCGGTGGCACGTCGTTGTCCATCCGCTGGTATGCCACCGACAATGCATTGTCGCCCTTGAACGGCGTGTCGCCGGTGAGCAGTTCGTAGGCAAGCACGCCGACGCCGTACACGTCGCTGCGCGGGCTTGCATCGCCGGTGCCCACCTGTTCGGGTGACAGGTATGCCGCGGTGCCGAGGATGACGCTCGTCGAAGTGATCTTCGCCTCGGCGACGGCGCGAACCAGACCGAAATCGGCGATCTTGACGTCGCCGTCGTCGGAGATCAGCACGTTCTCCGGCTTCACGTCGCGGTGCACCAGACCCGCGCGGTGGGCCACCGCGAGGCCGCTGAGCACCGGCGCCAAGACGGCGGCGACGGCGTGCGGCGGCATCGGGCCGCGTTCATGCAGGAGTTCGCGCAGCGTGCCGCCCTCGACGAGTTCCATGACGAGAAACGGGTGGTGGGCGTCGAAGCCCTGGTCATAGACCGATACCAGGCCGGGATCCTTCAGCCTGGCGACCGCGCGCGCCTCGCGCTGGAACCGCGTGAGGAACTGTTGGTCCTGCGCGTAGCGGGAATCCATCACCTTCAGAGCGACCGGCCGGTCGAGTCGGATGTCGAGGCCGCGGTACACGGTGGACATGCCGCCCGTCGCGATCATCGCGTCTACGCGGTAGCGGCCGTCCAGAACGGCGCCGACAAGCGGGTCCGATCGCTGGCTGGTCTCCACGCGAGCATCCTAGACTCGCATCGTGAGCACCATTCCGGCCGCCGAGGACGTTCTTGACCCCGACGAAGCCGTCTACGACCTACCCACTGTGGCGTCCCTGCTGGGCATCCCGGTCACGAAGGTGCACCAGCGCCTGCGTGAACGACACCTGATCGCGGTGCGCCGCGACGGCATCACCGTCGTGCCGAAGGCCTTCTTCGACGCCACCGGACACGTGGTCAAAACGCTGCCCGGATTGCTGGTGGTGTTGCACGACGGCGGCTACAACCCGACCGAGATCGTGCGCTGGCTGTTCACCCCGGACCCGTCGTTGACGATCAGCCGCGACGGGGATGCTGAACCGCAGCCCAACGGACGTCCCGTCGACGCGCTGTCTTCCCATCAGGCCCGCGAAGTGGTGCGCCGCGCGCAGGCTATGGGCTATTGACGGCTCGCCGTCTATGGGCTACTGACGGTCTGTTGTTCCGCAGCAGGCTCCGGCGTTTCGGGCGCCCTGGACAGTGAGTACCAGGCCAGCCCGGCGCACGTCGTGGCCAGCAGTACGTGCAACCAGGAGTACATGCCGTGTGAGCCGTCGGGCTTGAAGATCACCATGATCCACGTGGAGAAACCGGCGATCACCGCGATGGCCGACCTACTCTGCGCCAGCGCGGAAAGCGCCGCAAGCGGCCAGGTGTAGTACCAGGGCAACGCCGCTGGGACGAACAGCACGACGACGAGCAACGCCAGCGCGATGCCTGCCAGTGCCTCGCGGTCGTCGTGGCGAAACCTCCACCACAGCAAGGGAAGTGAGATGGCGATGATCGCGATGCCGATGATGCGGGTGACGTCCAGAACGGCGTAGAAGTTGACAGGAAGGAGCAGCCCGCCGACGACGTTGATCAGGTTCGCGGCCGCAGTCGGCACGGTCAACCAGTTGATGATCTTCACCGAACCGGCCAGCGCGGTCAGCCAGCCCAGCCCGACGCCGGCCAGCCACGACAGCACGGCGAACACCACGACGAAGATGCCCGCCGAGCCAGCCGTCGCCGTCGCGAAGGCGGGCACCGATCCGAGACTCCTGCGCTGTCGCAACTGGCGCATCCAGACCCACACCAGGAACGGCAACGCGATTCCTGCGGTGGCCTTCACGGCGACCGCGATGGCGATCAGGCTGACGCCCCATGCCGGATGGTTGGCGAAGGTCAGCGCGATGCCGGCCATCATCAACCCGACCATCAGCATCTCGTTGTGCACGCCGCCCATCAGGTGAATGATCACCAGCGGGTTGAGCACGCAGATCCAAAGCGCCGCAGCGCCGTTGGCGCCGACGTGACGGGCCACCCTTGGTGCGGCCCAGATCAGCATCACCAGGCCTGGCAGCATGCACAGCCGGAGCAGCATGGTTCCCGAGACCACGTCGTTGCCGACCACGAGGGTGACGAACTTGGCGACAAGGATGAACGCAGGACCGTACGGTGCCGTGGTCGTGGTCCAGATCGGACTCACGTTGTCCAGCAACGAGTTCGGGTTGTCTATCGGCCCGACGACATAGGGGTCGAGGCCGTCGCGAAGCAGTGCGCCCTGCGCCAGATAGGAGTAGGCGTCTCGGCTGAACACCGGCACGCTGAAGAGTAGCGGCGCCAGCCAGAAACCCGTCGTCGCCACCATCGTGTACTCGGTCGCCGTGCGGTCCACCACCCGCCGTCCCAGCCACAGCCACGACACCAGCATCACCGCAACGCCGCCCCACAGAAGCACCGACGACACCACCAGACCGTGGCCGAACCGCAGCCAGGACAGGTGCAGAGACTCGAGCAGCGGGTCGTGCAGTCGAGTGCTGCCCGCGCCGAGACCGCCGAGGGTGATCAGCGAGGCACCCGCCAAGCCGAATAGGGCAGGCCGGGCCTCCTGCGACGTCGCGAAGGCTGCCAGGCGTGAAATGCCGGACGCCAACCCGGATCTCGGGGCGCGCGTCGACGTCGGGGTAGTCATGCTCCTCAGGCGGACCGGTTTGACGCCCGTCCGGCGAGTTCGGCGAGGCCTGCCTTGGCGTGCACGTCGATCGGCATGGCGGCAAGCACGTCCAGCGCACGTCGGGTGAGCAAGTCGATGTGCTCCTCCACTGCGGCAAGCGCCCCGACCGACTCGATCACCTGGCACAGCTCCTGCACCTGCGCGTCGGTCAGCTCGGTGCCGACCGAGGTGCGCAACAGCTTCGCGGCCGCCGGATCGCTCTTGTCGGCGCGCTCGACGGCCTCGGCCAGCAGGACGGTCCGCTTACCCGACCGCAGGTCGTCACCGGACGGCTTGCCGGTGACCGCCGGGTCACCGAAGACTCCGAGCACGTCGTCGCGAAGCTGGAAGGCCACCCCGAGGTCGGTGCCGAGCTCGTGGAACGCCGCCTGCACGTCCGGCCGGTCGGCGGCGGCGGCCGCACCAAGCTGCAGCGGCCGCAAAATCGTGTACGAGGCCGTCTTGTAGGTGTTGACGGTCATCGCCGACGCCACCGACTCGGCGCCGCTGGCCTCGGCGGCGATGTCGAGGTACTGACCACCGAGCACCTCGGTCCGGATGTCGGCCCAGACGCGCTGCACGCGGCGGTGCGCGTCGAGCGGCAGATCGACGGTGGCGACGATGTCGTCGGCCCACACCAGCGACAGATCGCCGAGCAGGATGGCCGCGGAAAGGCCGAACTGGTTGGGTGACCCATGCCAGTTGCGCTCGCGATGTCGGTCGGCGAACAGCCGGTGCACGGTGGGCAGGCCGCGTCGCGTCGCCGAGTCGTCGATGACGTCGTCGTGCACCAGCGCGCAGGCGTGCAGCAGTTCGAGCGCGGCGAACAGCCGCAGCACGTCGGGGCCTGCCGTGTCGTCGGCGGACACCGCGCGCCAGCCCCAGTACGCGAACGCGGGACGCAGCCGTTTGCCCCCGCGCAGCACGAATTCCTCCAGCGAAGCAGTCAGCTCGGCGTAATCGGCACCGATGTACTCGGCACCGCGCCGACGCTCGCGGAGATAGTCACGCAATTGATCAGTGACGGCGCCCGCCAGTTCGACGGCTGACGGTGCCGCGGCTTCCACGCTCAGCGGGCGCCCCTTTCCTTACCCCGGGAGTGCAATCAGACTAGAGCGTGCCGAGCCGTTCGGAGCAACTCCGTGCGCAGGTGCGTCAGCGCGGCGGTTCGGACGGATCCGCCAGCACGGGGCTGCGGTCCCTACTCATCCACGCGACCCCGCCGATGATGGCCGCCACCACGAACGCCGCAAAGCCGAGCCACAGCGCCGCGCCGGTGAACGAGCGCGCACTCGGATCGGTGAAGCGCGCCTGGGCGCTCATGGTGCTGACCACGCCGGGCCGAAGCTTCCATTCGACGACGTCCGAGGAGATCTGGTCGCCGTTGGTCGACGTCACCTCGCCAGGGAACGACACGCTCAGCGATACGTCGGCGTCCGGGTCGTTCAGCGACGTCAGGTCGGCGCGGCCATCGAGGATCACCAGGTCGCCCGCGCGTCGCAGGGAGATGTCGACGCCTGCCGCGTCGCGGTTCATGTTGGCAAGCTGGGGGAGTTCGGAGAAGGTGAGGTCGGAGAACACGGCCTGGGTGCCGACGAAGTCGTCGCGCTCGTAGTTCGAGACGGACACCTTGTTGCTGAACGGCAGCGTGTTGAGGAGCTGCGGCCCCTTGTCGTCATCGTTGCGCGGTTTGGCTGCCGCGATGATCTGGCCGGACACCCGGTCGTCGGGCGAGACCGTCAGCGATGCCCGCACTCGCACGCAGCCCACCGCCATGGGGACGATCGCCAGCAGCAGGAGCATGGCCAGCACCCGCTTGCGGTGTGGCGTGCGGCCGTGGGTTCGGCTCCGGCGGTCGGGCACTCGGTCATCGTGCCAGACACCTCCCCCTACAGCGGCAGTGACCGGCCGAGAATGGCGAACGGTCGGGGGTCGCCTGCGAAGTGGTAGCCGCGGATCACGTCGTTGAAGCCGAGCCTGCGGTACAGCCGCCATGCTCGGTTGGACTCACCGTTGATCTCCGGGGTGGAGAGCAACACGTGCGGTTCCCCGCGTCCGGCGAGCAGCCGCCGGGCCAGGGCTTCGCCAAGGCCGTGGCCCTGGGCATCCGGACGAATGTGCAGCTCGGTGAGCTCGAAGTAGCTGGTCATCAGCTCAGCGATGTGCGAGTTGTCGGATCCGCCGCGCTTCAGGCCGATGATCACTTGTTGTTGCCACCACTGATCGGGTGCGCCGCAGTAGCCGTAGGCGACCCCGAGCATGGGTGCGTCGGTCATGTCGGCGTCGGCGTGGGGCGCGTCGACGGCGGCGACGGCCTTCCAGCCGCGTCTTCGGGAGTGTTCCAGCCACATCGTCGCGCGTTGCTCTTCGGTACCGCGCGGGTACCGCATGGCGTCGACATAGACGGCCAGGGCGTCGCCGAGGCGCCTGTTCATGTCGCCTTGCGACAGCTCGATGAGAAACGTCGACAACTCTTGGTGCCCCTCGCGGTCTGAGTGCGGAGTCGATGCCATTATCCGGTCACGCTCTCGTCAGTGGCATGGCGGCTCGGCACGTGTGGCCAACGTCGTACAATCGGGCATTGAACTAGGTGGTACGGCTCAGATCGACCTCGTATCATTAGTGTTAGTTGCTCGTACACCGAGCGCACACGACGGTTTTGACAATCGTGACGGACGCGGCCAAAGGGAGGCACGGATGCCACTCTCCGATCATGAGCAGCGCATGCTCGACCAGATCGAGAGCGCTCTCTATGCCGAGGACCCCAAATTCGCGTCGAGCGTGCGTGGTGGCAATCTGCGCGCCCCTTCGGCGAGGCGCCGGCTGCAGGGTGCCTCACTGTTCGTGATCGGCCTGGCCATGCTGGTGTCCGGCATCGCATTTCGGGCGACGTGGATCGGCGGCTTGCCGATTCTGTCCGTGGTGGGATTCGTGATCATGTTCGGCGGTGTCGTGTACGCGATCACCGGACCGCGGGTCGCAGGTGGCAAGGATCGTTCGGGTTCGGAACCCGGTGGGCCACGGCAGAAGAAGTCCAAGGGCTCGGGTGGTTCGTTCACCAATCGCATGGAGGACAGGTTCCGCAAGCGCTTCGACGAGTGATCGTCTCGTCGGTCAAGGGGTAGTTTCCGCACATTCGTGGGGAGCTGCCCCTTTTCTTCTTCCTTTGGGTTTGCCTCCTGGCGTTTCGCCACGAGACGCGACACGCCGGATTTCCGCCTGCGCGGCCGGTTGGCAGGTACCTCCCCCCACCGCGCCCCACTGTCGTGATTGAGCACCTCTAGCTGCGGTTTTCCGCCCGCGTGCGACCTTCTCGGTGTCGACGCGCGCCCGAAAAGTGACTGGTCGGTGGTGATTGGTGGGGCGTGCGCCCAAACTGTTGCCAGCATATGGAGCGAAGTGGGGGATTGTGGGGTAAAGTGGCGTGCATCGGAGCGGCCGGGGCTCTGAGTTGAAGTGAGGGTGGCAGGAGGTACCGGGGATGTTTCTCGGCACCTACACGCCAAAACTCGACGACAAGGGGCGGCTCACGCTGCCCGCCAAGTTCCGCGACGCGCTGGCAGGAGGATTGATGGTCACCAAGAGCCAAGATCACAGCCTCGCCGTCTACCCGCGCGCCGAGTTCGAGGCATTGGCGGACCGGCTGACGCAGGCGTCGCGGAGCAACCCGGAAGCCCGCGCCTTCCTGCGCAACCTGGCCGCAGCCACCGACGAACAACATCCCGACGCACAAGGCCGCATCACCCTGACGGCCGATCACCGCCGGTACGCAAACCTGACCAAGGAGTGCGTGGTGATCGGTTCGATTCAGTACCTGGAGATCTGGGACGCCCAGGCCTGGCAGGACTACCAGGAGACACACGAAGAGAACTTCTCCGCGGCCAGCGATGAAACTCTGCGCGACATCATTTGACCCGGCCCTCGTGCCGGACACGGCCCGTGCAACGTGGCCTCTGCCCGAACCGGCCCTGGCGTACTTCCCCAACGCCAGGTACGCAATCTCGGACAGAGACCTCGTTGCAAGGGCCACCCTTCACCACCGGTGCGAAGGTGCTGCGATGCCCCCGGATTCTCGAGATCAACGACACGGCCACGTCCCGGTCCTCATCGACAGGTGCGTCGAGCTGCTGACACCTGCACTGACCCGGCACGACGCAACCGGTGCCGGCGCCATCCTGGTGGACGCCACGCTGGGGGCAGGCGGCCATGCCGAGCGATTCCTCACCGACCTCCCTGGACTGCGGCTGGTCGGCCTCGATCGTGACCCCACCGCGTTGCGCATCGCGGGGGAGCGGTTGGCGCCGTTCGGCGACCGGGTCACGTTCGTCCGCACCCGTTACGACGGCTACTGGGCCGACCGCGACGACGAGACAGTCGACGGCGTGCTGTTCGACCTCGGCGTCTCGTCGATGCAGTTGGATCTCGCCGAGCGCGGCTTCTCCTACTCCCACGACGCGCCACTAGACATGCGGATGGATCCCGACGCCCCGCTGACCGCCGCCGAGATCGTCAACACCTTCGACGCCAAGGAGCTGAACCGAATCCTGCGGGACTTCGGCGAGGAGCGCTTCGCCTTCAAGATCGCCCGCGAGATCGTCCGGTGGCGCGCCCGCAAGCCGTTCACCACCACGGGGGAGTTGGTGGAGCTGCTCTACGCCGCCATCCCGGCCCCTGCCCGGCGCACTGGCGGTCACCCGGCCAAGCGCACCTTCCAGGCCCTGCGGACCGCCGTCAACGCCGAACTCGACTCGCTGAGCGACGCGGTTCCCGCGGCGATGTCGGCATTGTCGTCGGGCGGACGCATCGTCGTCATGGCCTATCAGTCGCTGGAGGACAAGATCGTCAAGGGCCTGTTCGCCGCCGCGACCGCGTCGCGCACGCCGGCCGGCCTACCGATCGAGTTGCCCGGCCACGAACCGGATTTCGTGTCACTGACCCGTGGCGCCGAGAAGGCGGACGACGCCGAGATCGACCTCAATCCCCGTAGTGCATCGGTAAGGCTGCGGGCCCTGGAAAAGGTTGCTAGAAGGGAAGTTTCGTGATGGCCAAGCGACCCGAACCAATTCGCAACAGAGATGATCGCCGCCGCGGCACGCGGGAGCCGGCCAAGCGCCGCCCGAAGGATGCGCCGCCGCGCAACCGTCGCACGACGCGTGAGCAGCGCCCCACACGTGAGCAGCGTCCGCCGCGATCGGCGCCACAGACCAGCCCGATCCCGAGGATCACCGAAGGGCAAGCCAGGCCGAAGAACGCCGCCCAGGCCAAGGCACGTTCGAAGGCGCGCAAGGCGAAGGCGCCCAAGGTCGTTCGGCTGCCGCTGCGCGAGCGGCTGCTCGTCAAACTGTCGTCGATCGAGCTCGACCCACGCCGGATCGTCACCAGGGTTCCGTTCGTCGTGCTGGTGATCGGGGCACTCGGTCTCGGGCTCGCCGTCACGCTGTGGCTGTCGACCGACGCTGCCGAGCGCTCATACCAGTTGGGCCACGTCCGGGAGACCAATCAGGCACTGCTTCAGCAGAAGGAGGCCTTGGAGCGCGGCGTACTCGAGGCGCAGGCGGCACCGGCCCTTGCCGAGGCAGCACGCAACCTCGGCATGATCCCCTCCAGGGACACCGCCCATCTGGTGCAGGATCCGTCGGGCAACTGGATGGTGGTTGGCACTCCCAAACCGGCTCAAGGGGTTCCTCCGTCACCGCTGAACTCGCCGCTGCCCGAGGACCTTCCGCCCGCGCCGCCGCCTCCGCCCGCACCGCGCGTCGTCGACCCCCGCGAGGTGGCCGTGCACCTGCCGCCGAGGGCCGTCGCACCAGTCAATCCGGAGATACCGGTTCCCGCTGCAGCGCTTGCCGCCCCCGGTGCTCCGGTCGTCGCGCCTGCAGCCCCCGGCGTGCCGTTGGCCGCGCCTGCACCGCTGGCCGCGCCCGTACCGGTGGACCCGGCGCAGGTGCCCGCTCCGGCTCCCGCCGACCTGCCCCC
>Ga0137412_10000184_pt1 | contig 40025 bp, 41 predicted proteins | sample CZODoug2_1_16fun_FD_122160 | JGI IMG/M metagenome (GOLD analysis project Ga0137412, IMG submission 122160) | Vadose zone soil fungal communities from Angelo Coast Range Reserve, California, USA - CZODoug2_1_16fungal (Hybrid Assembly) | ecosystem: Environmental > Terrestrial > Soil > Vadose zone...
CCCAGTTCCTCTCCCTCCGCCAGATTGACCGCAATAGCCTATTCTCTGCGCAACTTTGTTGGCAATTAAGCCCATTATTAGCAGCGATTTCATATTTGAGCTCCGGACCACTAATCGGCAAAGTCAGCTTGTTCTTCTCCAAATGGCCCATTTTTCTCCGAAGCTCTGGCCTCCGCGGATTCGGTACGGTTCTCCAAATTCGAGTGTTTCGAGAGCCTTATGAACGCCGACGAAATTGGGGATCTGTAGCTACTATGGCAAAAACGAAACGTCTGAAGATCGCAACCAAATTCACCGAGGACCAGCTCGTTGGATATTTCAACGAGCATATTCTCTATGAGCTGCTGGTGCTTCGATTTGCTCACGATCGGCTGTCGACGACAACACAGATCCTTTGGAATACTGCCTTTAGTGCATTAAGCGCACGCAACCTGTACGAGTTTCTGAATAACAAGGGATCAAAAACGAGGTCAACCGCCACGAATACGCCGAGTATGCGAAGACATTTCGATTGTCTCCAGTCTCCGATATTACCGGCACGTTGCAACTGCTCAATGAACAAGTGTTTCATATGGGCCGGAAGCGTCCTGCGGAGCGAGATGGCAAAGTGACCCTAGAGAGGGTCGAGCAGGTGTTTGATTGGATCGTCTTTCATTGTGCAAGGGCCGGATGCGCGGCTGCCGGGACACATGGAAATTCGACGGGTCCTTTTCGCAGCGCTGCTTCTTTTTAAGCCCGGCGTGAACATCGGAAGGTTGATGTTGATCAGCCAGGCGAGAATCAGGCGGAGCCTGATGCCGGCCGCTGCCGGCGCGCGCTGTCAATCTGACAGTTCACAACGCCTCGCATAAACTACGAAGTCCGCATGGCTTGACTGCGAAATTTGTTGCACAGCAACCAGTAAGAAACGCGCGGCCGCGGGGTTTAACTCCAATGACGGGAGCTGCGTGATGGGAAACGCGGATTTCAAAGACCGTTTGGACGGCGTCAGAGGCGCGAAAGCGCGCCGAGGCGGTGCCGGCCGGAGTGGATCGTGAGGAAATGCTGATGAAGGCGCAACGCGCGGAAATGGCAGCGCAATTCGACGAGTGGGCTTCGCAACCGAATCGGAAGAAAAGAAAATGAAACGCCTCCTTTGCCCGGAGGCTAACGTGGTCAATTCGGACTTTTTCGCGAAATGGAAGTAACCTTGGGCCGCGCGCTTCGCTAATTTCCGCCGGCGACCGCATGGTCAGCCTCACAATTGGGCCGGCAGTCGGCTCGATGTCGGTCGAAGGTTAAGCCGACCCAAAGGACAAGCAGAATTACGGCCGTCAAAATCAAATTGCCCACGGTGCGCTTGATCATTCTGGATCCTTGGCCGTTGGGCGGCGCGAAAGTTCCGGCCTCCGCAATCGCGGTCCAGGAAGTAAGACACTCGGAACAAGAAGTTATTTCTGAAGCTTTCGGAAAAACGCGATGGGTGTTAGCCGCATGCAACACGGATAACTAGGACGTCGCACCGTAATGGCGCAGGTGACTGAGAGACACGTTTTGCTCTCGCGGCCGCGTTCCCACTAAGCGTATTTGCTGAACTGGCCAGGGCTCGCGCTGTGCATAAGCAGCGCGAAAGTCCATCGCCCTGCGGCGAGCTTGGGAACAATGTGATCCCAGAGACATTGGGCAACGAGGATCGCCGGGCGAACAGCTGGTCTCCTCCCTTTTGTTTCTGTGTCCGCGCTCGGCGCTTGCGCAGAGGAGGGGGCCGCAGCCGGTTCGGCCGCGGCCTCCGACCGGCGATGACATCCTTCGCCTGCGCCGGGAAACGTGGTCCACGACCGCAGAACGGAGAGCAATGCACAGATCGATTCTAAGAACCGACCTATTGGAGGAGCGGAAGAGATTGTCGGTAAAAGATGTCGATCGACGATCATCAAAGATCCCGCTTCGACATCATTTCAAAGTTCACCTCTTCCGGGGGTTCACGGTCGTTTTGGCGTGGTTTCTGATTATTGCCGCCTTTTACGAAAGGCCCGAAGCGCTAACGGCGACCCAACGTCTCATTCAACGCGGTATCGAAAGCCTTGGCGACGCCATTCCGTCGCCCTGGGGTCCACGCATCGAATTTGTCTTCCGAGAAATCGGCGGTTTCATCTGGCTGCAGATAACATTGTTCGTCGTGATGCTCCGTATCGTGCTCTCGACCCTCGCCGCCACGTGGCGCTTTATCCTTCGGAGAGATCGAACCATCTGATGCAATTGTCGCATCTTTTCTTACTAGAGCACCTCCGCACGAATGTCTGTGACGCCGCGATCCGTGATGCCGAGGTTGCGTGCCGCCGCCGTGGAAAGATCGAGCACGCGGCTGCGAAGGGTCGGCCCGCGATCCGTAATACGGACCACGACTGATTTGCCGGTTGCCAGCGCGGTGACACGAACGCGTGTGCCAAAAGGCAAATCGCGATGTGCTGCGGTCAACTCATCCCGATTGAAGGTTTCACCGCTCGCGGTTTTTCCCGACGAATACGAGTAATAGGAAGCTTTGCCCGAAAAGACCCGCCTTGAGGATCGACTGCTTGAATGATCTCTTGGGCCACCTTCGGGATCCTCGGTCGCAGCCGAGGGCGGCGCCCGCAAATCCTGCCTCGTTTCGGGAGCCGGCGGAGCCGGATCGGCGTGAGCCTTCGGAATGACCGACCATCGATCATCGAAGGACTGCGCGGCAGTTGGAGCCGCATGCCCCGCAAGCCACACGGGTATTGCTGCAACCGCAGCAAATCTGGAAAGACGCATCACAACCCTCATAAATCAAAACGCGTAAAGTCAATGCAGAGCCTCAAGGCCGCGTTCCCGCCAGATCAGCAAAATCCATGCAACGATTGGTAAGAAATCCGAGCGCCCGCTCGTTGCGACGCAACAGAAGGTCGATGAATCGAGAAACGCCGCGTCGATCCCGCCTCGTCAGAATGCAGGCCGAAGTCAGCATCGCATTGCCTCCGGCGAGATCGTCAGCGCCTGCCGATCCACCACCCGATAAGAAACGCTGCGGCCAAAAATTGGGGCGCCGCGCGGGTCCGCTCTGCCAGCTGGTCCAGTGGCGGACCAGGCTTGCTGCCCGCGTCGATCACGTTGGCGACCGACTTCGTCGTCGCCTTCACGGTTTCACAAGCCGAATAGGCAGCTTCCTTCACGCGATCGAGCTTTGCTGCACCATTCGCGTTCTCAGGTTCGCCTTCGCAGATCATGCCCGTCTCCCTCGCAGCATACCGCCGAACCACCGCCCGCCAGAGCATCGACCCCGGTGCGGCGGGATCGTTCCTTAACTGCCCCTAGCGCCGGAGGTTGATCGAGCGCCAGGGCGCCGCTGCCCGCCGTCGTGCGGCTGCAGACCGACCGCTGCAACGCAAGAATCTCAACACTGACCGGGAGCAAAAGTTACGGAACCACAAAGCGCGGTGCTTACATGTGCGAGAAAGACGCTATAGCTGGCGAAAACCGCGCGTCGAAAAACGAAAGGCGCGCCCATGAAGCAGGGCTGCTGTCCTCCCGAAACCCTTCCGAAACAGAAAGGGTCTCCTCTGATATCGAAAATCCATAACAATGGACCAGCGAAACGGCCATCGGCCGTCGTGGATAAGTGAGGCCTTCACAAGACGCCGCATCGAACTCAGGGGGCGTTTTCCCGGTGTCAAACTTCGAGCGCGGGGATAATCCCAGCAGCGGGTGTTGATCGCCGCCTCGGCGATTGACCGCTTCACTTGTCGAGGGACGCGATTGGCAGCCGAAGGCGCACGGTGAGACCCTCGGGTCGCCAGTCATAGTCAATCGTGCCGCCTAATTGTTGTACCGTACCGTTGACGACCTTCGCGCCATTTCCCTGCCTATCCGGTGGCTTGGTGGTGGGACCTCCGGTTTCGCGCCACTGCAAGCGCATATTCCGCTCATCGGCCTCCCATTCGATTTGGACAGCGCCCTGATTGACACTCAACGAACCGTATTTGGCAGCGTTGGCCGCCAGCTCGTGAAACAGCAAGGCCACACTGGTGACCGCCCGTTCGCCGATAGAAACTAGCGGACCGCGGACGATGGACCTTCCTTCATCATGGGGCAGCAAAATGCGGGTGAGAATCTCACCAAAGTCGGCTCCATCCCAGGGCATTTGATCAAAACGCCGGCGCACGAGTGCATGGGCTTCTGCCAGCGCATGCAGACGTCCCTGCAGGGTCGCCGCCAGATCTTCCTTACTCACGGCGTTGCGCGCGCTCAACCGGACCATGCCCGCGGTCAGCGCAAAGACGTTCTTGACGCGGTGGTTCATCTCGTCCGCCAATGTCTCCTGCATCTTTAAGGCTTGGCTGAGCCGTTCTTCCGCTTGGATCATGCGCAACGCGATAGCCGCAAAAGCTGCGAGGTCGCTCATGGCGCGCGCATGACCGCTATCGAAATGTCCAGTCTCTTTAGCGATCACCCACAAAGTACCGAGCGGCGCCGCGCCCTTACTCTGCAGCGGCACCATCAAGAGCTCGGAGACCGGAAGAGGGTTACCTTGCATCCAGCCGAAAGCGCGACCCGGCTGAGCAAACAAGACCGGTCCGCCGATATCCATGCAAAGACCGGCCGGACTGTTTTCACGCGGGACCGTGACACCCTGCATTGCCGCGAGCGCTCCCTGCACGCCAAGCCAGCGAAAGCGGTTGATTTCATGATCAAGGACGCTGACGCCGGCGGAAATGCCATCGCAGAGTTCCATGGCCAGCGCCACGAGACGCGGGATGATCTCCGTCGGTCGATCCGCCATCTGTTGGGCGAGGTCCTGCATCGCCTGCTTCTCGCGCAGATAGTCAGGCGTCGCGGGCGAACGGCGCAGCAGCTCATCCGTGATAATCACGGCGGCAATCGGGTCGGAGGGGCGATCAGGCTCTGCCATGCAGCCTCAGCGTGCTACAACAATTGAGGCAATTTTGCACCAATCGATCCGCTTCACCAGTCGATTATTACGCGCGATTTGAAAGCGCCATATGATTTAAGCGCGCCATCGCTCAGCTGGCATTCAAAGTTGACGTTTGCCAACGTCAACCCCGTCCTGAACGTCGCGTTCTTTCGGAACGTTGACGATGTCACGAGACCATTCAGGGCAGACTCCGCGCGGGGCGTGGTTGGCTTGGCGGCGCGTCCAACCAGCATCCGCCGGGCCTGGCGGGAGATAGAATAGCTGCGAGGAAATTGTCGGGCCCGCTACTAGGAGCCGACAAGCTCGGAATGTTGTCGTGCCCACACCGCCGGCAACGGCTTGAGCAGATCATCAAGTCGGAGCGGGGGGCTGCTGTCCCATCGCGATTGCCTCGACGATATCGGGCGCGAGCAGGCTTAGCCGTAAGATGCGACTGACGTAGGAGTCGTTGACCTTCTCGGCCTTGGCGAGTTCCGCGGCCGACGCATACTCTCCGTTCTCGAGCATTTCGCGCCAGTGGTGCGCGCGGACGACGGCCTTGAGCAAGGAATGGCCAACGCGCGGCGCGGGCGACCACGGGATCTGCTTGCCGCCGGCACGATGGCGTAACTGGACGGGAATTCGGACCGTGACGGTTCGCCCACCCTTGCTGAGGCTGATCTTGGGCGAGGGGACGTGGTGGTCATGCAGCATCCTGTTGTCCGGCGGGTTTGGTCGCGAGTTCGGTGACCAGCGTGCCGATGCCGTCGATACGCGAGTGCATTGCGCAGGCCCATGCCAAATAATTCCAGCCGGGGCAGCCGATCTACGAGCCGTTTATCGGTAGGGGACGACACTGATCGCGGCGCAACCCTGTGGGCGCGTCTGCCTGGGTAGCGGGTCGAGCGGGACCGGCAAGCCCGAGATATTGTAGCGACGATAGCGCGCAGCGACTCCACTGCTTCCACATAGCCCGGGTCTTCATCCTCGTCGGTTTCGGTCCACGGCCGCGTGGTGGAGCTTGTTGACGATCCTTGCACCTTGCGATACGCTAAATTGTCACGTTCCAATTTACAACGTGCAGGACGCATATTGTTTTGCGTTTTGTAGGAGATAAGCGGAAATTTCTACAGACGAAAAATATCGGAACGTTCCAAAAATTGGGGAGCTGGATGTCCGAGACGCTGCGGGGAGATGCTGTGGATCGCGTTGGTCGCGTCACCATAATCGATGTCGCGCGTCGTGCCGGCGTTTCCAAGTCAACGGTTTCGCTGGTTTTGTCGGGCGGCGAACTGGTTGCTGAAGCGACAAAATTGCGCGTCAACGAGGCGATGCAGGCGCTCGGCTACGTCTATCATCGCGGCGCCGCCAGCTTGCGCGCGGCATCATCCGATCTTGTCGGGATGATCATGGGCGATTTGAAGAACCCTTTTTTCGCCGAACTGACCGCGGGGATCGAGGATGCGCTCTTTCAACGCGGCTTTACGCCGATCCTTGCCAACACCAATGAAGACCCCGCGCGTCAGGCGCAGGTGCTTCGAGCGATGCGCGAGCACAACGTCGCCGGAATCATCATGAGTCCGGCTCGCGGCACCGATACCTGGACGCTGGCCCAGCAATGGCCATTCCATGTTCCCGCTGTCATTACCATGCGCCGCATGATCGGCAGCTCACTTCCCTATATCGGTCCCGACAATCGAAAGGGCGAGCGCGCCGCCGTCGAGCACCTTCTGAAACTAGGCCATCGGCGTATCGCTTTTATCGGGGGCGCCGCAACGATGCCGACGCAGCAAGATCGCGTCTCCGGTTGGCGCGATGCGCTCAATGGTTGGGGCCTCGCTGCCGATGAAGCCCTGATCTATGAGGCTCCGCCGACACGCGATGGCGGTCGTGCGGCGATCGAACGGGCGCTCGACAGCCCGCAGCCCGCAACCGCCTTCGCGTGTTACAACGATGTCGTCGCAATGGGCGCAACACGTGCTCTGACGCTGCGCGGCATCGCGGTCGGCCGCGATGTAGCGGTCGTCGGATTCGACGACATTGCCGACGCCGAGCACAACGCACCACCGCTGACGACCGTAAGTGCCGACACCCGGGAAATGGGCATGCGATGCGCCGAGGGAGTGCTCGGCCTGATCCGTCGCGAGGATCCCGCCGGCCTGTCGTTCGCGGGCGATGCCCGTTTGATCGTGCGCGAAAGCTGTGGCGCCAGGTTCCGGCATGGAGAGATGTCATGAGCAGCGGTCTGCGTTGGGGGTTGATCGGCGCGAGTACCATTGCGGCGGAGCACATGATCAGCGCCATGCGTGCGAACGGCGGTGAAGTTGTTGCGGTGCTCAGCATGGATGCGTCGCGCGGGAGAAACTACGCCGACGCCCACGGCATCCCCCGCTCGACGACTTCCCTCTCTGCACTTGTGGAAGCCGCGGATATCGATGCGGTTTATATCTCGAGCACTAACGAACTGCATCGCGATCAGCTGTTCGCCGCCGCCGCGGCGGGCAAACACGTGATGTGCGAAAAGCCGCTCGCGCTGACATTGGCCGATGCCCGCGCCATGGTCGCCGAATGCAAGCGCCATGGTGTGGTCATGGGAACCAATCATCATCTGCGCAACGCCGCGACCCACCGGGCCATGCGCGACGCAATCGCCGAAGGACGGATCGGCAAGCCGCTGTTCGCTCGGGTCTTCCATGCGGTCTACCTGCCGCCGCACCTTCAGGGCTGGCGCATCAAGACGCCGGAAGCCGGTGGTGGCGTCATCCTCGACATCACGGTTCATGACGCGGACACGCTGCGCTTCGTGCTTGGCGACGAGCCTGAAAGCGTCAGTGCGATGGCGTCCCGTGCAGGCATGGGCCAAGCAGGTCTCGAAGATGGGGTGATGGGCGTCGTCCGCTTCGCGAAAGGTTTACTCGCCCAGTTCCACGACGCATTCACGACACGCTATGCCACAACCGGTTTCGAGGTCCATGGCGACGAGGGATCGCTGGTCGCGACCGATTGCATGACGCAACAGCCCAAGGGCGCGGTCACGCTGCGTACCAGCGAAGGTACCGTGCCGCTGTCACTGAACCATGAAGACCTTTACGCACGCTCGATCCGGCTTTTTCAGGACGCTACCTCTGGCGCAGGAACATCCGCCGCGACGGGCGAGGATGGCGTGCATTCGCTGGCGCTGGCGCTCGCGACGACCGAGGCCGTCAAGGCGGGCCGCGAAACCTCCGTTGCGAGTCAGGGTTAGTCGATGGCCAAACCTAAAGTGCTTGCCGCCAGCGCCGCAGCCGGGCTTATCGCGGACGGCGCGATCGTTACAGTCTCTTCCTCGTCCGGTCTGGGATGCCCCGACGCGGTTCTGGCGGCGATCGGCGCGCGCTTCGAAACCCACGGTCATCCGCGCAATATGACGACCCTGCATCCCATCGCCGCCGGCGACATGTGGGGCGTCAAAGGCATCGATCACATCGCAAAGGCCGGTTGCCTGTCGCGCGTTCTGGCCGGCTCCTATCCTTCGGGGCCGTCGTCAGCGGAGCCGCCAGCGATCTGGAAGATGATCAGGGACAACGCGATTCCATGCTACAACGTACCTTCCGGCATTCTATTCGACATGCATCGCGAAGCGGCTGCGAAGCGGCCCGGCGTGCTGACGAAAATCGGCATGGAGACGTTCGTCGACCCCGACCATGAAGGGTGCGCGATGAACGCGAAGGCGCGGGCGGAGCCGATCGTCAGCCGCGTGAACTTTGCTGGCGACGACTGGCTGTTTTTTCCGACTATCGTCCCCAGCGTCGCCATCATCCGCGCCACCACTGCCGACGAGCGCGGCAACCTCTCCTATGAGCATGAGGGGGGTATCCTCGGCCCGCTCGATCAGGCGCTGAGCGTGCGCAACAATGGCGGCCTGGTGATCGCACAGGTCAAGCGTCTCGCCGCGGCCGGCTCCTTGCGGCCGCATGACGTCGTGATTCCCGGCGTTCTCGTCGACGTGATCGTCGTTGCGCCCGATCAGAAGCAGACGACCAACACGGTCTATGATCCGGCGATATCAGGTGAAATCTTCCTCCCTTTGTCGAGCTTCGAGGCGCCGCCGTTTGGCGTGGGCAAGACGATTGCGCGTCGGGTTGCCCAGGAGCTGCGGGACGGCGATGCTGTCAATATCGGCTTCGGCATTTCCGCCAATGTGCCGCGCATCCTGATTGAAGAGGGGCATCATGGTGCTGTAACCTGGATGATCGAACAGGGCGCAGTCGGTGGCGTCCCCCTGCTGGATTTCCAATTCGGCTGTGCCTCGAACGCGGAAGCGATCGTGCCATCACCCGCACAATTCACCTATTTTCAGGGCGGCGGTTTCGACATGTCGTTGTTGTCCTTCCTGCAGATCGATCGTCGCGGCTGCGTCAATGTCTCAAAGCTTGGATTGCGTCCTCATGTGACGGCCGGCGCCGGCGGTTTTGTCGATATCACAGCGCGGGCGAAGAGGATCGTCTTCTCGGGCCTTTTTACTGCAGGCGCTGCGCTCGAAATCCAGGACGGCGCGCTTCGGATCAATCGCGAAGGCAAGGTCAAGAAACTTGTCGAAGCCGTTGAACAGATCTCGTTTTCCGGCCCCCGTGCCGTTCTGCAGGGGCAGGAGATTGTCTACGTGACCGAGCGTTGTGTAATGCGGCTGGAGCCGGCGGGGCTGAGGGTCATGGAGATCGCCCCCGGCGTTAATCTTGAGCGCGACGTGCTGGCGCAGTCCGAATTTCCGCTGCTGGTGTCCCCGGAGCTGAAAGTGATGGAAGCGACTTTGTTCTATCCTGCACCGATCAGGTTGCAGCTGCGTCCGGCAATGCAGGCGGCGCCATGAGTCCGTTCGTCCAACTCGTATTCGACGGCCCGTTGGCGCGCTTGACGCTGAAGCGCGGCGATAAGCTCAACGCGCTGGACCAGGCCATGATCCACTCGCTTGCCGACGCTGCTCGTACGATCGACGAGACGTCCGAAGCGTGCGTCACGATCTTGAGCGGCGAAGGCAAGGCGTTCTGCGCCGGCGGCGACATTGGCGCCTGGGGAGCGCTGCCGCCATTGGAGATGTGGCGCAGTTGGACGCGCGCCGGTCATCGCGCGTTTGAAGCCCTTGCACGGCTGCGCACGCCCTTGGTCGTTGCGCTGACGGGCCACGCCCTTGGCGGCGGCCTGGAACTGGCGGCTGTCGGCGATTTTCGCATTGCCGAGCGCGGCGTCAAATTGGGCTTGCCCGAAACCGGCCTGGGGATGGTGCCCGGCTGGTCGGGGTCACAGCGGCTGGTCCGTCGTTTCGGCGCATCGGTGGTTCGCCGCATGGCGCTCGCCGGACATCTGTTCGAGGGCGAGGCCGCGCTTGCGCTCGGCCTCATCGATGAGATCGCTGAGCCGGGTCAAGGATTGGCGCGCGCCGAGGCGATGGCTGCCGATATCCTCAAACGCGGTCCAATCGCCGTCCAGGTCGTCAAGGCAATGATCAATTTTGCCGAAGGCGAGGACCCGGACGCACCGATCGAGGGGCTCGCGGGCGGGCTGACGGCCATGACGCAAGACCTGGCCGAAGGCGTGGCCGCGTTTCGTGCCAAGCGCTCGCCGACGTTCCGCAACAGCTGAAAGGACGTCACGTCGTGAACGCGCTCTCCCCCGTCCTGGTGAACAACCAGACATTGCAGGCCGCGCTATCCTGCTTTCCGCGCGACCGCGCCGTGTGGATCGACGGCGAGGCCGAGAGCGGAGGCGGCGCAACAATCGATCGATACAGCAGCCCGGCGCATGGCGCACTTGTGACAAGGGCGCCTCGCGGTACGGCGGGCGACGAAACCGTAGACGATGCAATAGGTCTCGCTAATGCAACGAGCTATGGTCTTTCCGCGAGTATCTGGAGCCGCGATGTCGACACCGCCGTCGGCTTCGGACGTGGCGTGAGAGCCGGCACGCTCTGGGTCAATACATTCATGGACGGCACGCCGGAACTGCCGTTCGGTGGATACGGTCAGTCGGGTCTCGGGCGGGAGCTCGGGGACAGCGCTGTCGCCGACTATACCGAGAAAAAACGTTTCACGTTCACACGGGTCCGCGCACGAACTGGTGGCTTCCGCGGACCTGAAGCGAACCAAAAAGATCGGGAGCCAGTGCAAGGCTTCTGGAACGGCGCCGGACCGAATCCGGAGGGAGAGAGTACGCCCTGGGAGGGGAGAACAATGACACCTCGTAGCCTGCTATTGACGAGCGCGATGGCCGCTTCGGTCCTCGGCTTGGTTGCGACTGCACATGCAGCCGATACCAAGGAAGTGCAGATGCTGCACTGGTGGACCTCAGGCGGCGAGGCCGCCGCTCTGAACGTCCTGAAGCAAGACCTCGTCAAGGAAGGATATGTCTGGAAGGACGTGCCCGTTGCCGGTGGCGGCGGCGCCGGCGCCATGACGACGCTGAAGGCGATGGTCGCCGCCGGCAACCCGCCGACCGCGTCGCAGATCCTCGGCTATTTCGCGCTCGACTATGCGGAAGCCGGCAAGCTCGGCGACATCACCGCACTGGCGACCAAGGAGGGTTGGGACAAGCTAGTGCCGACCGCGTTGCAGAAGTTCACGACCACCAACGGCAAGTGGGATGCCGTGCCGGTCAATATCCACTCCGTCAACTGGATCTGGCTCAACAAGGCTGTGATGGAGAAGATCGGCGGCTCGGAACCCAAGACTTTCGACGAATTCGTTGCCCTGCTCGACAAGGCGAAGGCAGCTGGCGTCATTCCGCTAGCGCTCGGCGGTCAGCCCTGGCAGGAAGCCACCATGTTCGACTCCGTCATCGCCTCCACCGGCGGCATCGACTTCTACAAGAAGGCGATCATCGATCTCGATCCGGCAGCCCTGAAGTCGGACACCATGAAGAAAGCCTTTGACAACCTCGCCAAGCTTCGCTCCTACACCGACCCGAATTACGCTGGCCGCGACTGGAACCTGGCCACGGCAATGGTGATCAAGGGCGACGCGCTGGTGCAAGTGATGGGCGACTGGGCCAAGGGCGAGTTCCGGGCGGCCAACAAGGAGGCCGGCAAGGACTTCATTTGCTATCGCTTCCCCGGCACCGACGGCGCGGTGATCTACAACAGTGACATGTTCGCCATCTTCAATGTGCCTGCCGACCGCAAGGCGGCCCAAATCGCCATGGCCGATGCGACCATGAGCAAGAGCTTCCAATCCGCCTTCAACGTTATCAAGGGTTCGGTGCCGGCCCGCATGGATGTTCCGGATGCGGACTTTGACATGTGTGGCAAAAAGGGCATCGCCGACGTCAAATCCGCCAACGCCAACGGCAAGTTCCTCGGATCGCTGGCGCAGAACTACGCCCAACCCCCGGCTGTCGCCGCCGCCTACGACGATGTCGTCACCAAGTTCTTCCATGGTGAGATCAAGACCTCCGATGTCGCTGTGACCGAGCTGATCAAAGCGATCAACAACGCCAAATAAGCGTTTTCTTGCCCGCGCCTCTCTCCGTCGCCGGAGAGAGGCCGAGTGGTCTCAACCGGTTCGTTTGGTGTTGCTGCCCATCGGAACGGCAATTACCCTCAAGACGCAGCGGACACAGGCGAACGGCGGTGATCCGCTGTCGTTGGCGGAGGTGTTGATGTCTGTAACGATCGCTCCAATTGCCGCTCCCGATCGCCGGCCGCGCGCGACGCTGCGCGGACGTCTTCAACATCTCGTGCCGAAGCTCGTGCTTGCGCCGTCGTTTCTGCTGGTCCTCATTTTCGTTTATGGCTTCAATCTCTGGACCGTATTTCTGTCCTTTACCAATTCAAAGGCGTTCGCCAGCTTCACGCTGATCGGCTTCGCCAATTATGAAAAGCTCTGGAATTGGACGTTCGAAGCCGACCCGCCGTCGAGCTGGTACACCGCGATTGTCAACATCGGCATTTTCGGCGGGCTTTACATCGTCTTCTGTCTGGTGCTCGGCCTGACGTTGGCGATCCTGCTCGATCAGAAAATCCGCGGCGAGGGCATGCTTCGCCCGATCTATCTCTATCCGCTGGCGCTGTCCTTCATCGTCACCGGCACGGCGTGGAAGCTATTTCTCGATCCGGGCATTGGGCTGGAAAAGGCCGTCCACGATTGGGGCTGGACCAGCTTCAAGTTCGACTGGGTGGTCAATCCGAGCATGATGATCTATTGCGTCGCGATTGCGGGCATCTGGCAGACGTCCGGGTTTGTCATGGCGATGTTTCTCGCCGGGCTTCGCGGAGTGGACGGTGAGATTCTGAAGGCCGCGCAAATCGACGGCGCCTCCACCTATGCGACCTATCGGCGGATCGTGATCCCGATCATGCGGCCGGTGTTTCTTTCCGCCATCATCGTGCTCGCCCACATGGCGATCAAATCCTACGACCTCGTGTTGTCCGTCACCGGCAAAAATCCCGGCGGGGCCGCCGAGCTTCCGTCGACCTTCATGTATTCCTACACCTTCACGCGCAATCAGATGGGGGTAGGCTCCACGAGCGCGGTCATCATGCTGATGACGGTCGCCGCGATCATGGTTCCTTACCTTTACTCGGAACTGCGGGAGAAGCGCCAATGAGCGCCGTCGATCTTAGCGCTGTTCCGCCACGTCGAATGCGCACCAGCCAATCCGTTATCACCCGAGTTGTCATCTATGGGCTACTGATCTTCTTCGCGATGATCTATCTGGTCCCGCTCATCGTGATGGTGATGACGTCGTTGAAGCCGCTCGACGAAGTCACCGGCGGCAACATGTTTGCGCTGCCGAAATCACCAAGCTTTGCATCCTGGATCAGGGCCTGGGGTGAAGCCAGCATCGGCGTCTCCGATACGGCCGGGATCAGCGGCTATTTCATGAACTCGATCAAGATGGTGGTGCCGGCGGTTCTGATCTCGACGTTGCTCGGCGCATTGAATGGCTACGTGCTAACAAAATGGCGTTTCCCCGGTCACAAGCTGGTGTTCGGCATGATGCTGTTCGCCTGCTTCATCCCTTTCCAATCGGTCATCATTCCCATGGCGGTGATCCTGGGACTGTTGGGTCGGATCGGCAATCAGCTCATCGACGCCACCGGCGTTTCGTTCGGCTTTGGCAATCCCACGGTCAACCTGGTGCTTTGCCATGTCGTCTATGGGCTCGGCTTCACCACGCTGTTTTTCCGGAATTATTATGAGGCATTTCCGACCGAACTGGTGAAGGCGGCCATGATCGACGGCGCTGATTTCTTCCAAATCTTCCGTCGCGTCCTGCTGCCGAACTCGATGCCAATTATCATTGTCACGGTGATCTATCAGTTCACAAACATCTGGAACGACTTCCTGTTCGGGTCGACATTCGCCGCCGGAGATCAGTCACCGATGACGGTCGCGCTGAACAACCTAGTCAATACCTCGACCGGAGTTGTCGAATACAACGTCAACATGGCTGCGGCCATCATAGCCGCAGCACCCACGCTGTTCGTCTATGTCGTCGCGGGCCGCTATTTCGTGCGCGGACTCATGGCTGGCGCAGTGAAAGGATAGAACGTGGTTTTCCTCGAGATAAAGAGACTCCGCAAGCGTTTCGGCACGCTGGAGGTGCTGAAGGGCATCGATCTGAGCCTGGAGAAGGGCGGCTTCCTGGTGCTGATCGGCCCCTCAGGGTGCGGCAAGTCGACCCTGCTCGGCACCATCGCAGGCCTGGAATCGATCAGTGCCGGCGAAATTCGCATCGAAGGTCAACAGATCAATGACCTGCACCCGTCGAAGCGCGATATCGCGATGGTGTTTCAGTCTTACGCCCTTTATCCCAACATGACGGTGGCCGAGAACATGGCGTTCGGCATGGAAATGCGCGGGGTGCCGAAGGCCGAGCGCGAAAAAGCCGTCGCCGAGGTCGCGAAGACCCTCCAGCTCGAGCATCTTCTCAAGCGCCGTCCAAGCCAGCTTTCAGGTGGTCAGCGCCAGCGCGTTGCCATGGGGCGCGCATTGGTCCGCAAGCCGCGGGTCTTCCTGTTCGACGAGCCGCTGTCCAATCTCGATGCGAAACTGCGCGTCGATATGCGGGTCGAGATAAAGCGCCTCCACCAGCGAACAGGCGCCACCATCGTCTATGTCACGCATGATCAGATCGAAGCCATGACGCTTGCGACGCAGATCGCCGTCTTGAAGGACGGCGAGCTTCAGCAGGTCGGAACGCCGCACGAAATCTACAACTCTCCCGCAAACCTGTTCGTCGCCGATTTCATGGGTTCCCCGTCCATGAATTTGCTGGAAGGCAGCGTTTCCAGATCGAACGGCGCCGCGTTGGTTGTCATCGAGCGCACGGGATACGATCCGATCACGTTTCCCGTTCCCTCGGGCGCGAACGTGGAAACGCTCGCGGAGGGCGCAAAGGTCATTTTCGGTATCCGTCCTGAAGCTGTCAACGACCTCGAAAGCGCTGATGCGAAATCGAGGAGCATCACGACCTTCACGAGCCAGGTCGAGATCGTCGAGCCGGCCGGATCGGATACATTCGTTGTCACCTCGATCGCCGGCAAGGAGGTCACGGCGCGGATGCGGGCCGAGTGCGACATTCGCGTCGGGCAGAGCCATGTCTTTGCCATGAACCTGGACAAGGCGGTCTTGTTCGACCCCATTACGACGCACCGAATTTAAATCATTGCCGCGGCCGGCCACCACTACCGACCATCAAGGGAGACGAGTTGGTCACGACCGCGAGCGAGCTGTCGCGAGGTCCCATGTCTGAAGCAAACGGATTGAGTCGTATCGGAAGTCCCGACGTGATCATCGTCGGATCAGGCATGGGTGGCGCGACGATCGCGGCCGGGCTCGCGCCGACGGGGGCTCGCATCGTGATTCTCGAACGCGGCGAACAACTCAAGGATACCGCTGAGGCGCGCGACGCACGGGCGATCTTCCAGCACGGATTTTATCGCCCGGCCGAAACGTGGGTAGACGGGGCGGGCGATCCATTCAACCCTGGCAACTATTATTACGTGGGCGGAAACAGCAAGTTTTACGGCGCGGTCCTGATCCGATACCGCGCCTGCGACTTTCGGCCGATCGCGCACGCAGAAGGGATGACCCCAGGCTGGCCGTTCGATTACGACGAGTTGGAGCCTTGGTATGGTCGGGCTGAGAACCTGTATCGCGTCTGCGGCGCGCTCGGTGACGATCCCACGGAACCGCGCCATTCCACGCCCTATCCTTTGCCGGCGATCGCTGACGAGCCGGCGATCGCAGCAAGCCGGGAACGGCTGCGAGGAACGGGACTTCACCCCGCGTCGCTTCCGCTTGGTGTCGACATCAATACCTGGATGAAACGCGCGGCCACGCCATGGGACGCGTTTCCCGATACGCGGACGGGAAAAATGGACGCAGAGACCTGCGGTCTTGCCGCCGCGCTCGCTTATCGCAACGTCACGCTGCAAACAGGAGCGAAGGTCCGGCGTCTGGTTGTGGCGCCTGACGGCAAACGTGTTGAAGGGGTTGAGTGCGACATCGGTGGCGAGCGGCACACGCTGAAAGCCAGGCTGATCGTGCTTTCCGCCGGAGCAGTCAATTCGGCGGCGTTGCTTCTGCGTTCTTCGGAGCGAGGCGTTGCCAATAGAAGCGACAAGGTCGGCCGGTATTTCATGAACCATAATTCATCGGCCGTATTGGCGGTCGACCCACGAACGATCAATGATTCCGTCTATCAGAAGACGTTCGGTATCAATGACTACTATCTCGACGACGGCGCAGGCGGTCCACCGCTCGGAAACATCCAACTGCTCGGCAGGGTGACCGGTCAGATTCTCAAGGCCAATCTGCGTCAGATCCCCGAATTCGCATTGACGTGGCTCAGTCGACGCGCCGTCGACTTCTACGCAATGAGCGAGGATCTGCCTAATCCCGACAGCCGCGTCACGCTTGACGGGGCCGGGATCCGACTGGAATGGAAGCGCAGCAACTGGTCCTCTCATCTTGCCTTGGTCGTGAAATTGCGAGAGCGGCTGCGTGCCGCGGGCTATCCGGTCGTGCTTGCGCGCGCGTTCGATCGCCGCACTCCGTCGCATCAGTGCGGCACAGTGCGTATCGGCGCGGACCCCGCGGAGGCTCCGCTCGATCCCTATTGCCGTGCGCACGACCATCCAAATCTGTTCGTGGTCGACGCCTCGTTCCTGCCGACGTCGGCGGCGGTCAATCCGGCACTGACCATCGCGGCGCAAGCGCTTCGTGTCGCCAGCCACATCGCCGGCAACGATCTGTGACCGGAGGACACAATGGCCTACGACTATATCATTGTTGGCGGCGGATCTGCCGGTTGTGTGCTCGCCAATCGGCTGAGCGAAGACCCGTCGATCAAAGTGCTGCTGATCGAGGCAGGGGGTCCCGACAAGGGCATGCTGTTTCGTATGCCGGCCGGTTTCGCAAAGATGACGAAGGGTGTCGCCAGCTGGGGCTGGAGCACCGTGCCGCAGAAGCATCTGAATGGGCGCGTCATCTGGTATACGCAGGCGAGGGTCATCGGCGGCGGCTCATCCATCAACGCCCAGCTCTATACGCGCGGCAACGCCAAGGACTATGACGCATGGGAGACTGAAGCAGGCTGCGAGGGCTGGTCCTATCGCCGCGTGCTGCCCTATTTCAAGCGTGCCGAGGATAACCAGAGGTTGGTCAATGAGTACCATAGCTACGGCGGACCGTTGGGCGTTTCCTATCCGGTCAATCCCCTGCCTATCAGCTTCGCCTTCCTGCGCGCCGCGCAAGAAGCCGGCATTCCGTTCAATGATGACTTCAACGGTGCGGTGCAGGACGGGATCGGTCATTATCAACTGACGACGCGCAATGCCGAGCGGTCGTCGACCTCAAATGCCTATCTTGATCCGGTACGCGCGCGACCCAACCTTACAGTAAGACTGAACACGCCGACATTGAAGATAATCGTGGAAAACCGGCGTGCCGTCGGCGTGGCCGTTGGCAGCTCGAGCGGAATCGAGACAATTCCGGCAGAACGCGAGGTCATTCTTTGCAGCGGAGCCATCGGCTCACCGAGGTTGTTGCAGCTTTCCGGCATCGGTCCTGCGGACGCTTTGGCGGCAGCAGGTGTCCCGATCGTTCATGATCTACCGGCCATCGGGACCAATTTGCAGGATCATCTCGATCTTTACGCCATCTGTGAATGCACCGGCGATCACACCTACGATCGCGTAGCGCAACCGCACCGCGCCCTTTGGGCAGGACTGCAATATCTTTTGTTCAAGACCGGTCCCGTCACGTCGACGTTGTTCGAAACGGGAGGGTTTTGGTACGCGGACAGAACAGCGCGTTCGCCGGATATTCAATTCCATCTCGGACTCGGATCCGGTATCGAGGCCAGCGTCGCCGCAATGCGCAATCCCGGCGTTACGCTGAACTCGGCGTTCTTGCGCCCGCGCTCTCGCGGTACAGTGCGGCTGACGAGCGCGGATCCTGCCGCCGCGCCTCTCATTGATCCCAACTATTGGTCGGATCCGTACGACCGGGAGGGCTCATTGAAAGGCCTGCGGCTTGCCCGCGACATCCTCAGCCAGCCCGCGCTGCGACCATTCGTGCTCGCTGAACGGCTGCCGGGGCAGGCCATCAAGAGCGACGAAGATCTGATGCAATACGCTTACCGATCCTGCAAAACGGATCACCATCCCGTCGGCACGTGCGCAATGGGTCCGGGCGAGAATGCGGTCACGACGCCCGATCTGAAGGTCCGGGGCATAGAGGGTTTGCGCGTCGTAGACGCTTCGGTGATGCCGTTCGTCCCTTCGTGCAATACCAACGCACCGACGATCATGGTCGCGGAGAAGGCATCTGATGCCATCCTCGGTCGCAAACCGCTGCCGGCGGCGGTATTTTGAGTGCCAAAGGGCCGGCTGCGAACGGGCCCGACAACAAGAGGGAGCAAGCAGACGGCTTTCTTCATCCTTCATCGCCTGAGTAATAGTTCTGGGGCCCGTCTTCACCGTCAACAGACCGATATGGATCGACCTTCGGCCCCACGCGCAACATTAGGCGCGACGATACGTGAAAGGCCCACTCCTGCGACGCCCGTTACAAATCCACGACGTGAAATTGCCATGATGTCTCTCCCTGACGTTTCTTCCTTGCTCCGATGGACCGATTATTTCGATTTATGTTGACGGCTTCCAATGATCGGAACCAGAACGTGGCTAGATCCATCTCTATCGATATGCAGCGTGGTCGTCCCCGCGAACAGCGTTTGTGGCCGATCACGGGGATCATCATGCAGAAATGGTCCACATCCCAATAGCCCGTTCTTGAAATTTGAAAGTTTCGCGCCAGTCGTCGCCTGCCATTGATAATCCTTGCCGCGAATGGTTAGCGCGATCCTATAGCCCTTGGGGACGACGATCGACGTGGGCCATATCTCGATGGCAAGATTGACCGGCTTGCCTCGCTGCAACGGCTGAACTTCGTTGTGGGCATGGCAGGGACGGTACGGGCGCGACAAGGCCTGGTCAAGCTTGCGATGCGAAGCACGTAGCCAGCCCTGCGCCACCGGCGTGTGTGGATCGATCGCGCCGACAAACGTGACCTCGCGAAGGTCCGAACTAAAAACCCGAAACACGACAAAGATATCGGCATCCTCAGTACTGGAGGAAATTAGCAAACCCGCCGAAAGCGGCCCGGTGATCTCGGTTTCTTCGGTCAATGGCCTGGAGATAAACGTCAGTCCATCACCCATCGCCGCAAAGCTGATCTCTGTTTCGGCGGCGGGCGGCTCTAGGGAAAGCGTCCGCTCCCTGGGGTCAAGGTAGAATTTGGTCCAAACGGTTGCGGGCAGTGGCCAGTCGGTTTCATGCCTCTCGACAAAACGATCGATGTGGCGGACCTGCAGTTGAACTTTCGGCTGTTGAGTCCAATCATTGGCTTTGCCTTTGAAGTAGAAGTCGAAGAATCTTTTCTGCAATTCATGCCCGTAATCGGTGTAAAAATGCGTCCAATGCTCCAGCGCGTGGTACTCCAGCCATTTTTCCTTTGATGCAGCCCGAACAAAACCTTCGAAATTTTCCCCTGGGGTGCAGGCCCTGGCCACCCCAATTTGCCGCTGACAAGAACGGCACCGTGATTTTGTCCCAGTTGGGTGAACGTGCCCGATGGTAGTCATCGTCGAGGGGATGACTGACGATGTCGTCCCCGATGTTTGCCCGGTTGCGAGCCAATTCAGCGTCGGACATGGTTACGTCGCCGCAAACCAATGCGCCCGTGACGTTGGCTGCGAGGCCCTCTTTCCCCCAGGCCAAACTGTACGGAGCCTATGCGCTGTGGGCGGAAGCAATGGTTCAGAACCAGAAATCGGGACGATGGTGAGATCGCCGACGGGTTATCCCATCCAGTCGCCGTATCTCGCTATGGCCAATAGGCAGGCAGAGCTGATGATGCGCATCGCGTCCGAGTTTCGGCTTCACGCCTGCAAGCCGCAGTAGAATATTGGCACCACCGCCGGATCAGCTGCCACTTCTCGAATTCGCGGCTGATGAATATGAGAAGGATGCTGCCGATGGTGGGGCAGATCAAAACTCTGCTGATTGATCCGCGAGGACTGGGATGATTTGCACGAAAATTTGCAAATCAAATTTAAAAGGCCACCTGTCGAGAGTACCTAGGGAACAGACTAGCGGATGCAAGATAGATAGCTTGTCCAGTTGTTGGAGGTGATCCGGCTCAGCTCGCTGAAGCTGTCATGCCCGCGTCTGACCCAAGCTAGATATGCGGGAGAACCCCTCCGGTGGCCCCGCAACAGCCCACATCGTATTTGAATGAGTCAATCAAAAATGCGACTCTGGTTCCGTCAAAGGGAGGGGATGCCAATGAAAACTGCTTTCATCGAACGACACGGTGGGCCGGAGGTTCTCAAATTTGGCCAGATGCCAGATCCCGTCGTCGCATCCGGCGAGGTATTGGTTGATATTGTCGCCGCCAGCGTCAATGGCGCGGACTGGAAGGTGCGCGAGGGTAAGTCCGGTCAACTTACCCGCTTTCCCTACATTCTTGGAAGGGATTTCTCTGGCGTCGTTTCAGCCGTAGGGGATGGCGTTAGCGATCTGCGTGTTGGTGATGAGGTGTTCGCCGTTTGCGACGTCGGCCAAGAGGGCGCCTATGCTGAGAAGATCGCGATCAAGGCGGCCATCGTTGCCAAGAAACCTGGCACCCTGTCACATGTCGATGCCGCTGCACTAGCGCTTGCCGGGCTGACCGCGATCTGTACCATCGAGGACACATTGAAGCTGAAGGCCGGCGAGACGATCCTGATCCAGGGGGGCGCGGGCGGCGTTGCGAGCTTCGCCATCCAGCTGTCGAAACATCTGGGCGCTCGCGTGATCACGACCGCAAGCGCGGCGAACCATGAATATCTGCGCCAGATCGGTGCCGACGAGATCATCGATTACAATGCGGTGGATTTCACCAGGAGTGTGAGAGATTGCGACGCAGTGTTCGATACCGTCGGCGGCGATGTCGCACAGCGCTCGTTTGCCGTGCTGAAGCCGGGCGGCCGCGCGGCTTTCATTGCCTCGGGACCACAGGCGCCAAGGCCGGACCGTGGCGATGTCGCAGCACTCAGGCCCAGCGTCGGCCGTGACCGGCCGCATCTCGAACGCATTGCGGCACTCGTGGCGATGGGAGCCGTGCGTCCGCCGGAAGTGACACGCTACAAGCTCAGCGAAGCCGTGGCCGCGCACGAGCTGAGCCAGTCCCGCCACTTTCGCGGCAAGCTAGTTTTTCTGGTCCGTTGAACGGCCTCGGATCCGTCATGGGATGAGACCCCCGCTCGCCATGTCATAGGCCAGCAATTCGGCGCCCGTCTCCGCCGCGTTCATGATCCGCTTGCCGATGAGATCGCGGAGCGTCTCGGAGGTGCCGCCGCCCAGCGTGCCGTAGCGCGCTCCCCGATAGAGGCGGGATACGGCGTATTCGTCGGTGAAGCCGAAACCGCCGTGCAGCTGAATCGCCTCACTCGTGACGCGGTTGGACATCTCGTTGCACGTGATCTTCGCCCCCGCGGCCATGAAAGGATCCGGGAATGGATTGGCAGTGATACATGCACGATAGAGGATGCTGCGTGACGTCTCTATCTCGCGGTACATCTCGGCGAGTTTCCAGCGCACGCCTTGAAAGTCCCCGACTGCCTTTCCGAACACCGTTCGGTCCCTGACATAGTTGCGGGTCTCTTCAAAAGCGCCCTCGGCCAGCCCAAGCGAGATACTCGGATTGAGGCAGCGCTGCGTGTTGAAGGCGTTCAGCAGCTTTCTAAATCCGTCATCGCGAATTACGAGATTCTCCAGCGGCAGTTCGCAATTGTCAAATTGGATCTCGTGGAGATTTTCCCCGCCCATCGTATGGTAGGTTCCAGTCACCTCGAAACCTGGCGTATCTGGCTCCAGCAGAACGCAGCCGATGCCCTCACGGCCGGGCCGGCCGTCGATCCGCGTGAAAATGACGAACATGCTGGCCTCCCTGGCCCGGCTGATTAGCGTCTTTGTCCCGCTGAGAACGACGCGGTCACCCCTGATGACGGCGTTCGTCCGGTAGTTCGCCACGTCGGTGCCGGCGTGCGGCTCGGTCATGCAGACAGCCAAGATGCAGTCGCCGGAGACGACCTTCGGAAGAATTCGCTCGCGAATATTCTTGGGAGCGTAGGTCGCGATCACGCGAGTCTGAACACCGCCCTCACCAAGGGTGGCCATTGCGGTAACATAACAGGTTTTTGCAATCTCCTCGAGGATCAGCGCGGTATCGAATACTGGCAAGCCGAGGCCGCCATATTCCTCGGGAACCGACATGCCTAGCACGCCGATATCGGCGAGCTTCTTCATGTTCGTCCAGGGAAACGTACCATCCATATACTTGGGCGCGTCCGCCTTGAACTCTCCTTGAGTGAGATCGCGCACCGACGCTACCATCCGCCGTTGCTCTTCGGTGAGTTGGAAGTCCATTGCTTTATCCTTGAAGTTAAAAAGGGCATGACCGACGAATGCCGGTCGCGGATGCGCCGACGATAGGTCATTTTCCGGTATGCATGTGCCATAGGCGCAGGCAAGACGCATTAAATCAGGACTGGGGCTTTCCTGACCGGAGGGGGGTAGTTCAATCCCTGGCGATACCAGCACTGTGGGCCGGCCCCACTGTCATTCAGGGATTTTTTTCCCACGCACCAAGAGTTCTGGCGTGAGCATTCTGGTCTTGCCGTCGTCTCCAACTCAAGTTGCAGCAAAACAATTGCAGTATCGAATGACCCGGAAAGTACGTCCACCATCATTGAGCAACTGTGTCATTTATTTTCAGGACCTCAACGTCTTGATGACGCGATGTTGCTTTGAAAAAGACCGCGAAATTCGGTAGGGGTGGGAGCGGTCGAAATCTCGAGGTGGATGTACTTGCGGACGGCCTCTTTCTCAGCAACTCGATCCGTGCTCATCTTAGGGCACGGCGGCTTGGATTGATGTCCACCTTATGAACTGCAAGAGCTGCCCCGGGGAGGATGTATGAAGTTATCCGGCAAGGTCGCGGTCATTACCGGTGCGGCGCGCGGTATCGGGAGAGCGTGCGCTGAACGATTTCTCCACGACGGCGTCAAGGTTGTCATTTCGGACATCGATGCAGATGGCTTGGCAAGGACGGCATCGGAATTGGGCCGGCCCAATGATCTGCGAGCGGTCCAGGCCGATGTTGCAAAGCGCGCCGATGTCGATTGTGCCGTAGCGACCGCAAAAGAGCAATTCGGCCGGATCGACATTATGGTCAACAATGCCGGCGTCGCACGTAATCAAGATCTGCTCGACATTTCAGAAAAGGATTTCGACGACGTCATTGCGATCAACCTAAAGGGCGCATTCTTCGGTGTGCAGGCCGCAGCGAAACAGATGATCGCGCAAGGTGGTGGCGGGGTCATCATTAATATGTCCTCGGTTAATGCGCTGCTCGCCATTCCTTCGCTTGCGACCTATGCGATATCCAAGGGCGGCATGAAACAGCTCACCTCCGTTGCGGCCGTAGCGCTCGCCCCGCACAGGGTTCGGGTTGTGGCGGTAGGGCCGGGGACGATTTTGACGGATATGGTAGCATCGGCGATCTTTTCATCCGAGGATGCGCGCCGCAGCGTGCTGTCGCGAACTCCGATCGGGCGTGGTGGCAGTCCAAGCGAAGTGGCCTCTGTCGTAGCCTTCCTTGCAAGCGACGATGCGTCCTACATTACCGGCCAGACCATCTATCCGGATGGCGGCCGCCTAGTCCTTAACTACACGGTGCCGATTTAACGGCCGGGGTTCGAAATGGGCGGACGCGGCTTGATGCATTCGCACAGACAAGATTTCTGAGCCTACAATCTATCTTCTCATTACATTCCGTGGCTCTGGAAGACCTTTTGACAAGCTGAACTGAGTTTGGTTCGATTTTGCTGAAGACACTGCTGGACAGCTCCGTCATCACCCAGTTGCTTTCGACAAAAGCGGGAAGCATCCCTCGAGCAAGCCTTTTGCTCCTGCGGCGTTCCCATATGGCCGCCCTGAGCGAAGACCAGCGAGCTGTGTGCAACGAGAAGCGCACTAACCAACAGCAATTTACGCATCATTCCTCCCTCCAGCTTGTTAGTCTCTAGTTCGAAGCGCCGCCCAAGAGGCTCCGGTTTACGCCGGGGCAAAAGCCAGAAACAATTCGCAAACCAGTGCTAATGTTCCAGTAAAAGACGAAACCCGATCGAAAATGTATCCCTTCGAGGTGGCGGAGGACTGGATTTTGTCAGCTTCTCCTAAATGTGGAGGATTGTACTGGACGAGCGAGTGACTGCCTTTCAAGGGGCCATCGCAAATGAGGCCCGCATTGCGGCAACAGTCAAATCATACAATCATACTGGCAGCTTCCGCTGTTGTGCTTTGGCGCGCTTGAGACTTGCTGACCGCAAGATGGGGACCGGAGAGGCGACGGGCGGGAGTTTGTCGCCTTAACTTTAGAATTGACACGTATGAGGTATGCCAACTGGTTGGTTCTGAAGTTGGCGAAAGTGTGCGTCTACTTTTTTACATCTTTGGATTCGCTCTGGTGTGGCTAATCGCGTCATCCGCGCAAGCTCACGGTCGGGGCTTCGCCTGGTTCTTTGCGTATTCCAGACCCCACGGGATGTGTTCGGGACAGCATGTGGTTGCGACCTATTTATACTTCGGGGCGGCGGACCGCGAGTGGTCAAGCGTTTGATCCCGGCGGGTATACGGCCGCGCATCGCACACTGCCTTTTTGGATCGCGGATAACGATAACGAATCCTCAGAACGGTACATCTGTTAGTGTGGTGATCAACGATCGCGTTCCATTTACGCGTGGGGTTACACTTGATCTGAGTCGTGGCACCGCTCGTGCGATTGGCATGCACGGAACGCAGTGGGTGTGCATGCTCTGAAAAAGAGTTGGCCTTCGCGGTCGGGGCGACAATGGGGCACCTGTCCTAAACCGGACTGCACGTTGACCGCCGAGACGTCGGCTGTCGCGGTCGAATCGGACAAACTTGGCGCTGGCCAAGGCTCCCGATTCTCGCTCGATGTAGCAGTCAGGTGTCAATCGGCTCGCAAATTTGACCCCTCATCGGCGTCCAATTTGCCGCGGGTTTTGCTGGTAGCGCTCGGCTCGTCAGCGCTGACCGGGATTGCGGAGACGAGACGAGTGCGGGTGGCGTGATCATCTTCGCGGCTTTTGAATCGCCAGCTATCATTGCGGGTCTCAACGATGTCGCAGTAATGGATCAGCCGGTCGAGCAGCGCAGCGGCTCGGTGTTCGAGCGCTGGCGCGCGGACACCAGCTACCGTCCGCCGAACCTCGACGCTTGGGCCGAGGAGAAAGGCGTCGATCCCGCCGGACTGCAGGCAGCGGTCCGAGCTACCGACCCTGAGGTAGCCGTTGCTTGCGCATACGCTGTACTTCCTTTAACGCGCGCCGAATGACGCCCCCGGTCGTGTTCGCCATTTAGAGTCACAGTGCTCCAACTGGTGGGGAGCGCTAGGATCGATGCGCCCGCCGGTTAGGCCAATCCGAAGCACCGCGCCACGCTGGACGCGTCTGAAAGAGATGTCGAGCGCCGAACAGGCCGAACATGCCCGCGTTCTGGCTATGAGCTTACGGCCTTTGTGCTGCCGTCGGATTAAGCGAAAGGGTGGGAGCGGGAGACAGGATGGGAGTTCACGGCGGTGCAAAGTTGCTCGACCTGATCGCGACGGGCAACGCCGCTTCGTTCGAGGATGCCAAGGCGCAGGCCGAGGCCGCCTGGCATCAGGTGTATCTTGAATGACATCAAGACATGGCGCCCCGAGCCGCAGGCGAAAGCCGGATTGCGACCGGCCTTCATGAAGCGATTTCCTCGGGCGCTCCCGCGCTGAAATTCCCGCCCCGATGCTGATGGGGAACGCAGGCGACCTCGTGAACGCCGGATAGTTGGCCGCGAGCTTGTCATATCGGGTCGCGACATGCCGCCATACAGACAGGCTCATGCAGCGCGAATGTCCGCCGCGTTGTAACCAGCAGCTACCGGCGGAGCTGTTTTCAATCGCGAGACGGCGGCTCAACGTCAGGAGCGCGCGCACTCCGATCCGGTCGCGGACCGTCCCGGTCTTTGATGGCGGCCGCTTTTTCGATCAGCGCGGCTGAAACGTTCGGATCGGTTGTTGTTCTGGCAAACCGCAAAAGCGTCATCACTTGACGCGTGATGTACTCGCGCTGTGGCACAGTATTCCCCGGTTACTTGCCCCTGCCTAAAGACGTTGCGGTGCAGGAATCGTTCCGCCGAAATGTTCAAAAATCGACATAATGTCCCAGTTCCAAACGTCGCGCCGAAAAAATACGGCATTTGTTTGGAACGACAGAACTAATGACACGTTTGCTCGCGGCCGATCTGGCCGGCATCACCCCCAACGGCCCCAGCTATTCCCCCAATGGCTGGGGGCCCGTTTTCCAGAGAATCGCGGGAACCCCATCCTGCATAGCGCAGACGCGGCATTGGATTAGGATACTCTGTCTCCTTGCGGCTGCAGCTTCACCATTTTAGGTGCCAACGCTTTATCTACCGCCCATACCACGCTGTGCCTGGCGGCCTCGCTGGTGGGCGACTCGCCGGATCTGACCGTCCTTTCGTCCAAGTGGACTTTCCATTTCCACGAATTGCGATCGATGCCTTGGACGATCGTGTAATGTTTGCCGCGATACTCCATCAGGACCAATAAACGGCGCGCGCAATCGTTCTCAGAAAAAAAGTCTGTAGCTATGGAACAATACGTAAGAGAGGATTCGGAATGGGGCGGCATCACGGCTACCATGGCGTGCCGGTCTCCGTCGGACGGTTTGGCGTTGGCTGGCGATCCATTCTGCTATGATTTCCGGTCGGGCTCGCAACGACCGAACGTCAGCAATCATGCTGACGCCAGTCATTTCAACCATGCAGCAGCCCCATTACTCGCACATCAGAATGCGGTCGATCGCGCGCGAGGTCTCGGTCAAGAGCGCCATCCAGAGATGAATATCGCCCGGTTTGGCGGTATGCTCCTGCTGCGCGGCACGGACGAGCACGAGAAGCTTGAGCAGCAGTACGCCGGAGTCTAACGCCTAAGCCAATGAACGACGCGAAGAGCCGCGCTCCGCAATGGGCGCGGCTTTTTTATAGCCTTCCACTTTTCGATGGTTGGGTTCCGTGTAGTTCCCTGCGCTGACAATAAGAGCGTCAATTACACGGTGGCGACAGGTTCAGCTTTCGCAGGAGCGGACTGAGCCCATTCGAAGAGCATTCTTTCAATTCGCTTACCTGGCTCGGAGGTGGCGCGCTGACTTGTTGCGGCGGATGATTAGTGGAGGCCATCCGTCTGCTGCGATTTTCGCTCCGCCTGAACTTATGAGCCTTCGTAGCCCGCGCGCGATGCGGTTCGTCCACCCTGACCGGCTTTAGATCGGGAGGTGCCGGCGTAGCCGACGGCGGCATTTCTGCCGGAGGATGGCTTTGGACCTCATCAGCCGACTGCATATACGCAACATCAATTTTCTCCGCGCCCTTCGGAAAATTTTCATTCGCTACGAGCGGCAGGCGATCGGCCTTGTTCCCGGCAACGACCGGCCTGATAGGGGCGGGTAATGGTGGCGTTGATCGTATTGCGGCGCCTGCAATAGCGCCAAGTCCGGCCAGGCAGATCAATGTAAGTGCGACTGTCCTAATCACCGGTCGCCTCCTCGCTAGAGAGAGGGCGCAACCGTTGTCACTGAATGGGCCCAGAATGAGGCTCTGAATTGACAGGAAAGAAGCAACGCCCCGCCAACAAATGTTAAGAACGCATCCATACGATGCGGCGGGAAAAGCGTACACGTTGGGCCCGACTTTTAGAGCCGGTCCTTCCACTCATCGAGCATTGCGAGAATTTCCGCGAAGGTCGGCTTGCCCTGATGGTAAAGCGCGCTGCCCGCCCCATAGGCGCGCTCGTAGAGCTCACGCGTTTTGTTGTCCGGCAGTTGAAAGGCGGCGTTCTCGCTGATGTTCTTTTATCCGCCCGCGGGAAATGATCGTCCTTGTGCTTCAGATAGGGTGGGGTGCCGATAAAGGCCTGCACCGCCGGCCGCTGCAGCAACAAATAGACATCGTAATAGTGCCGCATGAAATCGACCGGCATGCTGCGGTCTTCCTGCTGCTTGCGGTATTTGGTGGAAATGGTCTGCAAGTGGATACACGGCAGATCGCACAACCGTCCGGCAGAAGGCGTTGAACAGTCGGTCCACATTCTCGGCGGAGATCCCGACGCCGCAATCCGTGACACTTACCAGCACTTGTTGTTTCTCGTCTTGGCGCGATCGGATCATCAGTTCGCGCGGCCGATCCGTGACCGATTGCATGGCTTCAATGCCATTCATCGTCAGGTTGATGATCACCTGTTGCAGTTGGACCCGATCTCCCAGGATCGTGGGAAGAGCGGGTGCCAACTCGATTGGCAACAATATCTGATGGCTGATCAGCTCACGCTGCACCAACGTTTCCGTAGACGCCGACTGGCAACCGAGCCGACTCGGTTTGATCGAGGCGGCTTCGGAGCGTCGGACCAGTCCATCTATGCGGACGTCGCGCTTAGAAGACTCTCGAAAATCCACCTCAGCTCTCGGCTGAACAGCATATTGACCGCCGCTACGCCTTCGTCTGCCACGCCGTCGGATTTTTCAAAATCGCATCGGGTTATTTTTGGTAGGGCAAGATGCCTTTATTCAGCGCCAGTCAAAATTTTAGCGCACCCGACACGATTCGAACGTGTGACCTTTGCCTTCGGAGGGCAGCGGCCGAAGCGTTGCCGCAACGTTTCCGCGATCCAAGATCATTTGTCGCAAAGGACGCAAGCATTGCTGCAGCTTACTGAGCCAGCAATCTATACATCACAACCAGGGCCACCAGGCTTGCGAAAATCAGCAGGGCCGGGAGAGAGTTTCGGATCATTGGCCTGATCGAAGGGTGCGCAGCAGATCGAGCGGGCTGATGTTTAGGCGGTCGGTTCTTTTTGGTTGGTTTGCGAGCTTGCGGTTCTGGTGCGGCGCCGACGCCTCCCATCTCGCGGTAATAAGCGCTGTAGACGTCGCGGACGGCCAGCACCGTGGACTCGGCTTCGCTCATCGTTTCGAGTCGATCTCGATAGTTGGTCAGAAAATTCTGTGCGTTTGACGGAAGGTCATCGAAACTCCCAAGCTTGGCCATCATCAGCCAAGTGGAGAAATCCGCTTCGGCCTTGTAGTAAGCCTTACTAGCAATATTGGAGCTGGACTTAGAGGACATGGTGGAGGCCGCCAATTACACAAGGTTTTCCTGCGCCAGGAGCGTAATTATTAAGGCCTTAAAGTGCGACCGGTAAAGGATGCGCCAGCGGATTTTTCTGCGCAACCACGCGCTGCTGGTTAAGATGCGGAAGGAAGTACGTTCGTTCAGGCTGCGCTCGTGCAGTCCCAAGTTCCACCCACGGCCATCGGCAAGGACTACCCTATGGAGGTGACTGGTTCGGTTGACGCCTTTCCGAACCGGCTTTTGGGCTTCGCTCGGTGGTTATCTCGGTCTCACAGTCGGCTGGGAAGGGTTCGAGATCAACTTTTTTTGGTGCCGTGCTTGGCTTTGACATTCGACGGGCGGCTCTGAAGCTTCCGGAGATTGGAAGCCCGGGCATGACGTTCGGCATTTAAGTCAAGTTTCAATACAGCAACGATGTGCTGCGCGCAGCACCGCCCGCGGCAGCTTCGTGATAGCGCTCGCTGCCCACTCACTTATTCCATCAGGGAGTGACCTGAATGCCCGACAGACTAGGATGCTCCGGCAATCCCGGCGATCGAGTTCCTCAAGAGGGTAGAGAACGGCCTTGCCGATTTTTAGAAACGATGGTCCGATTCTCACAGAGCGCAAGATGCGTAGCGGCGATTGGTGATAGCCCGCCGGCCTAAAATTAGTTGTCGTTGCGATTGACTCCACTTGAATGCGGCGTAGCCTGCCAGTGGATCGCGAGCCAGGGCTTCCCACGCCAGCAGAGTCAGAGCGGGTCGCTCCCGCCAGCGCCAGTCGAAGTGGGCCGGTTCCACGCGTAGGTGCACCAGAAACGGCGCTGGTAACGGCGCCGTTTTCTGTTTGGCACGATCATCAATGAGGCGTTCCTCAAGGCCGCCAGGTCGCCGGCGATCCCGATCAAGATGCCGTTATTCGGGCTGTTGAGGACGCCAAGCGTGTCAATATATTTCAGGCGGGGCGGCGTGACGCGGTGCGAACGGTGGGGTGGTGGCGCAAGGAAAACACGGCAGATGAAGCGACTAGCTCTGATCGTCCTGCTGTTCTGCACTCCCGCACTCGCACACGACGCCAGTCGTCCAGAGCTTAATAGCTGGTTCGATCATCTCGCATCGCGCAAGGGCTTATGCTGCTCATTTGCGGACGGCATGGCATTATCTGACGTTGATTGGGAATCCCGCGAGGGCCATTATCGCGTCCGTCTCGATAACGAATGGATCGACGTCCCCGATGATGCTGTTATCACCGAGCCGAACCGGGCGGGCAGGACGATGGTTTGGCCGATGAAGAGTCCGCTTGGGACCTCGATCCGCTGCTTCATGCCCGGCAGCATGACGTAAGGAGATTCGGAGGTAATGTTGGATTGTCCCAGTCACCGCCGTTGAGATAGGTGGGGTGGCGACTGCCGTGGGCATCAGGGCCAAGCCCGGACTTGCTTTGGCGGCCGGTGCTGACCCGGTGGTAGCAGACGGGTTTTCCGCTGTTTGTAGCCATGGCCGCCTTCATTACAAACATCTGTCAAGAGCCGCCGGGGTCAGCGGGACGATCCAGCCTCTAGGCGTTGGTCAATCCATGGACACACAAACCAAACGGGAAATCTGGATCGTCGCTGTCAGCACGGTTATCCTCGAGGCACCCGTCGTTGCGCTGACCGTCCTTGCGATTGTGGCCTGTTAGACACCTGGAATTTTTTTCTGGCGCCAGTCTGTGCTTAGCGGCGCGTTTTTCTTCGCGCTCTATCGGTCTTTTTTAGTGGATCCACCGGGCCAAACCGACGGTCGTCGATGCGAAGGGCGCTATAAGGGCACAGGCGGCGGCAATCACCAAGATACCTGAGGTCAGGATCACCACCAGATCGATTGAGCCTGGGTGTTGGCCCTCGCTGATCAGGTCGAAGTGTCTCGAGCGGTTCGCGACGCGGAACGATTGTTAAAAGACGAGATGCGCTTTGTAGGGTACCGGACAGAAACAGCGCCGAAAGGCCGTGAGTTATTTGTCGTTTTCGGCCTGAAGTTCCGCCCCCTTGGCGGATGACCGGCCTATTTCCAGAATGGCTTTGTCTCCGCAACCTCTCGCACACTGCGACAGCGGCGGGCCGAAGCGGAGTTAAGGCGGGCATCTTCCAGGCCCATGAGCACACCGGCGGCGAATGCCCGTCGCGAGCGGTCCTCGGCTTGCGCCTTCAATGCGGTGTCTGTTGCAAAATCTGCAGTCAAGTTTTCATGCACGGCGATGTCGTTGAGGCTGCCAAGGCGGTCCTGCATTTCATCGAGCGCCGAGAGAAACGCCTTCCGCAACTGCGACGCTTTTTGCCGGGGAATGCCGTCTCGAAGAATTCGGCCGCATAGCGCACTTTTTTTGCTTGGATGCGCAGCTTATGCCGTCCGTGCCGATCGAGTTTCGCCACGAGTCGACCTCGTTTACATATTTTCTTCGAACGGCGCCTTAATTCCTCAGCCGCAGAGATTGCGATCGGCGTATCTCCGCGCTCACGCAACAGATCGGCTTGCGGGTGACGCCACTCGCCAATTTCGAGCCATGCCGCGACTGTCAGCAGCAAATGACGAAACCGTTCTGACTGAACCGCATTGCGGGCCCTCAGCTCTGACGACCTCCGCTGCTCCGCTAGATCGTGAGACAGGCGCCGCATTCCGGTCATCCTGGCGTGACGACGCCTTGCAGGTTCTACCACACGTGTCGTAAAGACCGTGAATTCGCGGGCGGGACTCAACTCTGCCATGAGCCATTTCAATTCCGATTTTATTGCGTTCGTTTCGGCCTCCCGGAGTATGCTGGCAAACAGCGAAATCGCCGCGCGCAACCGACGCAAGCCGACCCGCATCTGATGGAGGCCCTCGGGATTTCCGGCAAGCAATCCAGGCTTGTTGACGATTACTTGCTTGACGCAGGAGGCCGCGATCACGCGGAACGCGTCTCGGGTGGCGGTATCCGGCGTCAGGACGACGGGCTCCGCTTTTGCCGCAGAGGGATCGTTGCCGTCGAGAAGCTCATAACCGCGCTGGGCCTTGCTCTTTATGGTAAGTTCGGAGGATGTGGCGCGAGCGATGGTGCCGGCCAACCTGAAAAGTGCAGCCTGTCACCGGCCTTGGACTCGATCTCGCACAACGGCTTGGAGCGGTCGCCGGTGCCGATCTCGCCGCGATCCAACGTCACTTCGATCTCGGATCCTCCGAGCGTGAGCGGATAGGTCGTACGACGAACGCGGGTCTCGAATACCGGGTGTAACTGCCGGCGGCGCTTCTTTGTCAGCAAGGGCTCCGGCGCGGTGTGACGCACGGTATTAAAATCCGGCTTTTCGCCCTTGAGTTCGGTTTCCCACTCGTTTCGGTCCAGCAATCCATTATTCGGTGCCTTGATCGTTTGAATGTAACGACGCCCGAGACGTCGCACGCGAAACATCATACCGTTTTCGCGCAGTGCAAACTTGTTCGTGTCGAAGTAGATTGAGACCTGTTGAGCCGTCCTCACGGATTTGGCCCGGCGAAGAGGAGCAAGTCTGGTCAGCCTCGCCATCTCGGAGGAGGGAAGCTCCAGTTTGATTTCAATTTCGACCGGTGGCGGCATGACCGAAGTCCCAGACGACTCTCATCATTGGATGCCAGGGACGAGTATCGAACGCCTCTCCGCGCCGCAAAAGAGGCAGTGGGTATTTCGGACAATAAGCGAGCTTGGCATCGATCGTAAGATTAGGGCAGCCGAACACCATAATAGGCGCTTACGCTGCGGGCGAGCTGTTGATCGTTCCAATTCCAGTCGAAGCTTCGCGCATATCTCGGCGCTTCCGTAACTGGTCCTTGGTGATCATCGTCTGATAGCCGTCGATCTCGACGTTGTACTTGAGCGAGGGCCAGGGCAGCGGGTAACAGTCGTCACCAATTCCGAAGAAGCCGCCGAAGCTCAGAACAGCATACGAGACTTTCCCACCGATCTCTTCGATCATCACCCGCTCGATCGATCCGATTCGTCAGGCAGCCAATGCGTCGGGGTTCACTTCACGTTTGGCGATCCGGGTCAGCAGCACATCGAACTCACGTTCCTCGTCGAGACTTCGGTGCAACATCTTCTGCTCGTCGCGCAAATCCAATTGACCGGCAAGCGCCGCGGTGCCGTAAGCGGCAATTTTGTAATGCTCGAGCTTCTGGGCGGAGGCTATCAGGCCGGCATCGCGGAGGTCGTCTCCGCCGAGTATGCCAAGCATTTTTCCTCGTTTCATGGATGAGGGCCTGCATGGCCTGGTCGGTGTGTGCCATTGGGTTAGCGCCATGCTTTCGCAACATTGTTGCCAGTCGCTCCCCCTGGGCCTCAGTTTTCCCACGGTGATGGAGCAGCAGGTCCTTCAGTGCCGGGTGAGTGGCCGCTCCCGCCATGCGCAACAACGAATCTGAGAGCTGGCTTTCGACGCTCACCAGTTCCTGCAGTTCCGCGACGTACATGTCCCTGAAATGATTGATTTTCATTAGAGCAATCCCTTTGCTCATTCGGCGTGCATTCGCAGCCAAATCTTGGCGGCAGCCACCTTCCGACTTCTCGTTTGCTCAACAAGGTCGAGCACTCTCTGTTCCAGCAATTTTGGTTCCAATGGTTTTGGTTCGTGTGGCGCTTCGAATAAAGCCAGCGCAATCGAACGAACGCTGGTTCGGTACGTTGTCAGCCGGGGAGCTGTCTTCGGGCTGAACGTCAAAGGTCGACTTCGCGGTGGCCTTGCGTCACATTCTCGCCGTCATGGAAACGCGGGCGCGGTGATGGTTTCGGGCGAACGGCGACGTATCGCGCATCGAATCATTCGCATTTGGAGCATTGGCAAATGGTTGTGGAACGAAAACTCCAGGCTTCTTCTACGGGCCCCGATATCATTCCCCATAACGGTCTCGTTCTCGTCGGCGATGGTCAAAAGGCTCTTTTCTTGCGTAACCGAGGCAGCGCGCTGGATGTCGATCTGGTCGTCGAGCAGATTCTCGAACAGGATAATCCGGCGACGCGTGAGCAGGGGACGGACCGTCCTGGACAATCCACCGCAAGTCCCGCAGTCGCAAGAAGCGCGATGGAACAGGTCGACTGGCATCACATCGCGAAGGAACGTTTTGCAAACGAGATCGCGGAAGCGCTCTACCGCCATGCTCACGCCAACCTTTTTGACAGGCTCATCATCATCGCTCCCCCGAAGATACTGGGCCAGCTTCGCAAAGCGTGCCACGCCGAGGTCGTCACCCGCATCGCCGCTGAGATACCCAAGGAATTGACGTCGCATCCCGTTTCGGAGATCGGAAAGCTTGTCGCTGCCTAGCGGCCTCAGCTGCCCAGCGAATATGCAATCGGACGTTCGGTTCCGAAACGTTCCGGCCTCGTGTAGCGTCAGGAAGTTTCATGAAACCGTTGGGGAACATTAGCTTGGTGTGGTCATTCCACGCATAAGCGGGATTTGAGAGGACGCGCCACGTCTACACCGGCAGTCAGCAGAGTGGGCGACAACCGGGTCAGGCATTTGCGAGTCGTCAATCGTGGCAAGCACCTCGTCGACATTTGGTCGATTAGAAAACCTCGCTACGGTCGGCAGGCAGCCATGGAGGCATTGGCGAAACAAAGCAGGCTCTCACATCCGTCTGAACAGAATAACCAGACCGGCTGAACGGCAAAACAGGAGCAAGCCATGAAGCTAAACTCGACACAAGTAGACCAGACCTTGAGCCAATTCCATGCCGAGGTGTTTCCCGACAACCATCCCGCCGTCCGGCAGCTGAACGGCTTGTTTGGGGATCATACGTTCTTTCTCGATAGCAGCGGACTCAACGTCCTGGAGCCTGCCGAAATGCCGGAAAAGGAGGTTCAAGCTGGTGAAATTGTCAGGCTTGCCAGTTGGAGCGATGAGACCCTGACGAGTCTGAGGCCGCACGAACCCGAACCAACGGGCGTCGTTGTCGTTCTCGAAGCCAGACACTGACGCGCTCCCGTCTGATAGCCGCCATGCCATGTGCCTCGAAAAGGTTGGCATGGCGGGCTCCACGTTAATGAGTCTGCGAATCTTGCAGTTGCCTTCCGTCCCGGCTCTCAGAGGATGGATATCTTCGTTACCGAAGAGGCTCGGTCTGGTTCGCGCGCAATCTTAGGGAAATCAGGTCTCGATCTTGAAACTCGCGGCGACGGTCACCCCTTGACCGAGACCACAGCGATACCGAGCTTACGTGAAGCATCAACGGCGACGAGAACGACGCATGGCTAGATACTGGTCCCCCGCGAAACGCTATGGTTGGGGATGGGGACCGCCTGTCACATGGCAGGGGTGGGCGGTCTTGGCTGCATTCGTTGGTGCTAGTGGCCGGCACGTTCGTGCTGCCGCCGAACAGGGCCTACCGATTTTTCTGGGGTATGCCGCGCTTCTTACGGTGGCGCTCGTCGCCGTGTGCTGGCTGTAAGGTGAGCCACCGCGCTGGCGATGGGGCGACGACAAGGACGACAAGCGCGCCCAGCACTGAGGGCAATTCGGAGCCTACGGGGATTGCGGAAGCCATGAAAATCAAATCCCATTCCGAGAGCCATATCGTCGAACTCGACGACGACTCGCGTTGGCAGATCTTCCCGGGCGACCTCGACCTCACGCTCAATTGGAAGCCTGAAACCGAGTTCACGATCGTCCCTTCTGACGACGGCGTAAGCTCTCACATGCTCATGGGCGGAAGCGCCAAGGTGCACGTGATCTCTGCCGGCGAAAGCTGGCCCGTAAAGGAAGTGAAATCGATCCTGAGGGAAAGCTAGGAGTTCGGCACTACGCGACCCTCGCCGCCGCATTAACATTCGTTTTTCTGTTCACAATGAAGCCAAGCGTGATCAAGAGGTGGTCGAGGAGGAGCGCCGTTTAGCAGCATAATCCCGAGACGCAATGCGAGGTTATGGAACAGCCGGTTCTGGCGCAAAGCTGCCGTCCACCAAGACGCCGACGTCGGCTAAGTGCCAATTTTGTGCGGAAGTCGGTTTGCGCCACTAGCACAACGCGGACGTGACCCGGCCGCGTCCGATCAGTGGAGTAGAAGGGACGTCCAGGCTGCTCACGCCGAGGGCCGGGAATGATCTGGTGCGAGTATGACTTTGACTTGCTATCGGAATTTTCATTCTTCAAGGTAAACCTTCGACAGACACGATGCGGAAGGTGGCACCGCTGCGACGGATCTTTGCTGCGTTTTGATTATCTGGTGAGTTGAACCAACCTGTTGCCGCCTCAATACTTGGAGACCTCCGAGATTTGCTTTAGCTTTGGATCGTAGATGCCGGACTTGTTTGCCTTACGAAGCACGCCAGCGCCGATCCAATCTCATTCGGACTGTCTTCCTGAATGAAATGGACGCCGCGAACAGTCACTTCTTGCTGGTTTGGCCAGGAGCGACAGAACTCGCGTGCCCGTCCGATCAACAGCGACCCGGGATCGGCGTTGACGAACAACTTCGGCAGCGGAGTCCGGAGAAGCCATCGTCCGTAATCTTCGACGATTTTCACCACGTCGGCAGGTTCGCCACCGATCGGCAGCTCCCGCGGCCAGACCAGCGTCGGCCAGCGCGACTCCGGTTCAATAAACGGAAGACGGTATGCATCCATTTCAGTCCTGGTCAGAGTGCGGATGATGAGCTTCGGCAAAAGAATCTCAATGAAGGCATTTTCCTCAAGGATCATGCGCTCACCTTTTTCGGATCGCAGATCACGAAAAATCGGCGCTCGACTGGAGGGGAGGTCTTCCCAGTCGCGCGGTTTGACCATTGACTCCATGTAAGCGATGGCCCGCCCTCGCTCGGGATGCCTTGAGGCCCAATAAAAGCCGAGCGCGGATCCCCAATCGTGCAGCACCAGGGTAACGTTCCGATGCAGGTCCAGCGCATCAAACCATGCGTCGAGATAACGTGCATGGTCCAGGAAGCGGTAAGCGCCGCTTGGAGAGGCGGCCGACTGCCCCATGCCGACGAGGTCCGGCGCGAGGCACCAGCCAAGGTCGCTGACGTGGGGAATGACGTTACGCCAAAGATAGGATGAGGTTGGGTTTCCGTGCAGAAAAACGATCGGGTGCCCCTTTCCAGCGCTGACGTAACTCATATTGGTCGAGGACGCTTACGCGACCGCGGGAATGGTTATGTTCGGCAGAAATCCTGTTCGGCATGGCATGACACCTCGCGCGATCGCACACGACCGGAAATGGCGGCCAGGAATTCGTAGCGACCCTTTGAGGTTGAACGCGATTCACTCAAGGAGGTTCAGTGCGCGCGGAAGTTCCATTTCCGTCCTTCTGGGTGACATTCTGGACCGCGCCGCCGGCCGCCATTGGCGCAAAGCGGTCGTTGAGGTGGATGTTGGATCTCACTAGCTCCCGCTAACCAGACCTAGTTCGCACTTCCTCTAGACTGGGCCGACCAGCACTGCGAGCGCCGAGGTCGTCAGGACTACGAGGCCGTGCATACTTCGCGATATAGCTCGGCGCGCCGACGACGCGAAACTGGGTCTTTGCGGTGTTTTCGCATAGGAGGAAGCCATTTGAATTGCAGCCACCGGCTATTCCGACTGTGCCTCGCCCGTGTAGGCTTCGTTATCTCGTGGACCTGAAAGTGAGCCAACAATCACACAGGACCGAGCAGATAAGAGAGATGGGAAACGACCATGACCGACGTCCGATATCTAGCGCCGCGCACGCTCGACCAAGCGATTCGCGCTTATGCCGCTGCGGGGAGCGCTGCGCGTATCCTGGCCGGGGGTACCGACCTATTGGTGCAGATGCGTTCCGGCGCCGTAAAGCCGGGCCTGATCGTCGACATCAAGAAAATCGCCGAGATGACCGGCATCGAGGAAACCGCCGACGGCGGTTTTCGTGTCGGAGCCGCCGTCCCCGGTACGGTGCTGGCCGAACATCCACGCTTTGGCAAGGTCTGGCCCGGCGTGCTAGAAGCCCTCAATCTGATCGGCTCCACACAGGTGCAGGGACGGGCCTCGGCGGGCGGTAATCTGTGCAATGGCTCACCGGCCGGCGACAGTGTGCCCGCCATGGTTGCCGCGGGCGCTATCGTCACGCTGCAAGGACCGAACGGGCATCGCGAGTTGCCGGTGGAGAAAGTGCCGGCTGGGCCCGGCCGCACGAATCTTTTGCCCGGCGAGATTCTCGTCAGTTTTGCGCTGCCGTCGCGGCCGCCGGGTTCGGGCGACGCATATCTGCGCATGATACCGCGCACCGAAATGGACATCGCCGTGGTCGGCGTCGGCGTCAGTCTCACGCTTGGCGATGGCGTATGCACCGCAGCGCGCGTCGGACTCGGCTCGGTGGCGCCAACCGTGTTGCTGGTCGAATCAGCGGCGCGAGCGCTGATCGGCAGCAAGCTCGACGATGCGGCGCTGCACGCTGCCGCTGCAGCGTGCAGCGCCGCATGCCGGCCGATCGACGACAAGCGCGGCACCATTGCCTACCGCACCAAGGTTGCCGGTGTGCTGCTGAAGCGCACGGTCGCCATCGCCGCCCGGCGCGGCGGAAGGAAGTAAAGCCAATGACAAAACTGCATGTTTCCACCACCATCAACGGCGAGCCGATGGAGTTTCTCTGCGAGCCCGGCGACACCATGCTCGATGCGCTGCGGGGCCCGCTGGCCCTGACCGGTTCGAAGGAGGGCTGCGCGTCCGGCGATTGCGGCGCCTGCAGCATCACGCTGGACGATCGGCTGGTCTGTTCCTGCCTGATGCTCGCCGCCGAGGCCGAAGGCCATGAGCTCCGCACTATCGAAGGCATGGCCCGGGGCGACAAGCTGCATCCGCTGCAGCAGAAGTTTCTGGAAGTGGCGGCCTTGCAATGCGGCATCTGCACGTCGGGCATGTTGGTTGCATCCGAAGCGCTACTGCAGAAGAATTCGCGGCCGAGCGAAGAGGAAGTCCGGTTCTGGCTGGCGGGCAATCTCTGCCGCTGCACTGGTTACGACAAGATCGTGCGCGCGGTTCTGGAAGCCGCCGCTGAAATGCGGGAGGCTGCACAATGAACATCATCACCAACAACAAGTGGATCGGCCAGCGTACCATTCGCCCTGACGGCGCCGACAAGGTCACGGGCCGCGCGGCTTTTGCCGCCGACACCACGATGCCCGGCATGATCTGGGGCAAGGTATTGCGCAGCCCGCATCCGCACGCCCGCATCAGATCGATCGATACCTCGAAGGCGGAGGCGCTGCCCGGCGTCAAGTCGGTGCTTACCGCGCGGGATATCGTGGACTTCCCGATCGACAAATCGGTGATGCTCGGCATCCAGGACATGCGCTGGATGTGCCGCAACGTGATGGCGCGCGACAAGGCGCTGTTCCCCGGCCACCC